>Ga0210086_1000508_pt1 | contig 22293 bp, 25 predicted proteins | sample China_Galinas_PW_3_FD_184867 | JGI IMG/M metagenome (GOLD analysis project Ga0210086, IMG submission 184867) | Wetland microbial communities from San Francisco Bay, California, USA, that impact long-term carbon sequestration - China_Galinas_PWB_D2... | ecosystem: Environmental > Aquatic > Marine...
GCACCTCGAAGCCGCGCTCGGCGATCAGGCGTTCGGCAGCATCGAGCAGTTCTTCCCGGGATCTGCTGCCACGGCGCACCCACGAAGTCTACGAAATCACTGGCGCCAGTTTAAGCATATGTGCTTAAATTGATGGCGCTGGGGTGCTACCGGCTGAAACGAAGCGAAAAGGATGCGCCACATGAACCAGATCCGGGAAATCGACACGGGTGCCCCGATGACGCGATTCGCGCGCGGCTGGCATTGCCTGGGCCTGGCGGACGACTTCCGCGACGGCAAGCCCCACGGAATCCAGGCGTTCGGCGGCAAGCTCGTGGTGTACGCCGACGCCCAGGGCCAGATCCACGTGCTCGACGGCTACTGCCGCCACATGGGTGCCGACCTGGCGCAGGGATCGATCAAGGGTGACAACGTGGCCTGCCCGTTCCACGACTGGCGGTGGAACGGCGCGACGGGCCGCTGCACCGATATCCCCTACGCCCGCCGGGTGCCCAAACTGGCCCGCACCCGCACGTGGCAGACCCTGGAGATCAATGGCCAGCTGCTGGTGTGGCACGACCCCGAAGGGGCGACGCCGCCCGCCGAGCTGAACCCGCCCGAGGTCGAGGGCATGGGCACCGACCTGTGGTCGGACTGGGCGTGGAACTCGATCCTGATCGAGGGCTCAAACTGCCGCGAGATCGTCGATAACAACGTCGACATGGCGCACTTCTTCTACATCCACCACGCCTATCCGACCTACTTCAAGAACGTTTTCGAAGGCCACACCGCAAGCCAGTTCATGGAATCCAAGGCCCGCCCGGATTTCACCGACAACCCCGAACAGCTGTGGGAGGGCACCAAACTGCGCTCCGAGGCCACCTACTTCGGTCCCGCCTACATGATCAACTGGCTGCACAACGATCTCGCGCCGGACTTCACCGTCGAATCGGTGCTGATCAACTGCCACTATCCGGTCACCCAGAACTCCTTCGTGCTGCAGTGGGGGGTATCGGTGCAGAAGGCGCCGGGCCTGTCGAAGGAGAAGGCGGACAAACTCGCCGCCGCCTTCGGCCGCAAGTACGGCGAGGGGTTCATGGAGGACGTCGAGATCTGGAAGCACAAGACGCGCATCGAGAACCCGCTGCTATGCGAGGAGGACGGTGCGGTCTACCAGTACCGGCGTTGGTATGAACAGTTCTACGTCGACCTCGCCGACGTCACCAGCGATATGACGGACCGGTTCGAGCTCGAGGTCGACACCACGCACGCCTACGACATCTGGCAGCGTGAGGTCGAGGAGAACCTGGAGCGGCGCCTGGAAGAGGCCGCAGCGGGACCTCTCGAAAAGCCCTCTGCCGCAACGGCGTCGGCGTAGCGCCCGTCCCCGCCGGGACGGCCGAGGGTCAGGCGGCGGTACGCGGCAGTCGTCCGACGGGCAGGTGCACGACGGTGGCGACCCGGACGGGCGGGGTTTCGGTGCGCGCGAGCAGCTCCGTGCTCTCGGGCAGCTCGCGAGGGTTGATCCGGCCGTCGGCGATCCGCCGCAGTACGTCATGAGCCGCTGCCAACTGGGCACGTTTGCGGTACTGACCCCCGGGGAGCTTCACCCCGGCCCAGACGCCGTACTCCTCGCCGGCCTCGACGGCCCGGCGGGCGCACAGCCGCTGCTGAGCCAACGGACAGCGACGTAGGCAGATGGTCCGCGCTCGGGTCGCGGACTGCTCGTAGACGCGGGCCTTGGCCGCGCCGTCGCTGGCGTCGTTGTCGGCGTAGCCGAACCACAGATCGGGTTCTGCCGAGCACGGGCGATGGTCCATCCCAGCCTCCTTGTCGAGAATCGATGACGGAAGCGTATATGCGCGTGCGACCCGCCGCAAGCGAAACGTAAACAAAAACATATATACGACGAAGCTGTGTACGATCCCGGTATGGCTGGAGCCCGACGGTGAGCCGTACGGCGGCGGGGGCGGCCATTCGAACCCTTCGGGAGTCGCGCGACTGGTCGCTGGCCGACCTGGCCGCTGCGACCGGTGTGAGCATCATGGGCCTGAGTTATCTGGAACGCGGAGCCCGCAAACCACACAAAGGCACAGTTCAGAAGGTAGAAAACGGATTGGGCCTGCCGCCGGGCACCTACGCCCGGCTGGTCGTCGCCGATGATCCCGACGGCGAACTCAGACATCTGCTGGCCACCGGATCGGCCGAACCGGCGCCATCGCGCAGCTCCACGGGTGTCGTCGTCAGCCGCCACAATGACACCGAAGTACTCGAGGCGCATGCCGAGGCGCATCTGGAATCGCTCAACTCGTTGATAGCCCGGCTGCCAGCGGAGACGTCAAACGAATACGAGACGTATATTCTGTCCGTGATCGCTCAGTGCGTGAAGGCCGAGATGCTGGCCGCCAATTCCTGGCGCGTCGCCGTCAACGCCGGTGCGGCGTCGGCCGAGCGGCTGATGGCCCACCTCAAGGAGCTGGAGACCATCCGGGCGGGACTGCTGGCCCGCATGCCTTCGAGCACCAGCGCACGATTCGACCGCGCGTGCGTGCGGTCGGGACTGCCCGAGTCCGTGATCGCGACGCTGCTGGGCGTCGGCGCCGAGCAACTGTGGGAGATCCGCAACCGCGGTGTCATCCCGCCCGGTGCGCTGCCGCGGGTACGCGCCTTCATCGAGGGAGAACCATGACGCTCGGCGAACTCGACATCCTGCACCGCGCCCACGGTCTGTTCGCCGGCGAGGCACAACCCCGTCGCGTCGACGCCGCCGCCGACCATCACGAGCGGCTCCTGGAGCGGGCCGAGAATGCCGGCGGGATGCCCACGGCCTACCACCGTTCCGTGGTGGCCCGACGCGCCGAACTGACGGCCGCCCGCCGCGTCGACGCCGAGTTGTCGGCGATCCTGACCCGTGCGCACCGAGACCACGCCGAAGCCCACCGGCAGACCAGGGCTGTTCTCGACGCCGCCCGCACCGATGCCGCATCGCGGCCGGACAACCCGATCGCACACCGAGAACTGATGCGGCGCAGGATCGCCCGACTGCGCGCCCAGCACGGCCACGTACTCGCCGCGCGCCGGCGGGCCCGTCGGCGCCGGGCCGCGCTACTGGTGTTGCGGTACCTGCTGCTGCGGCGCCGGCACTCGCTACCGAGCACCCGCGCTGCGCTGGCCGTCCGCGCGGCGCTGTCCCGGCTGGGCCGCCCCTATGTCTGGGGTGCGACCGGACCCGACCGTTTCGACTGCTCGGGCCTGGTCAAGTGGGCCTACGCCCAGGCCGGTGTCCGATTGGACCGCACCACCTACGACCAGATCAACGACGGAGTTCCGGTTCCGCGCTCTCAGATCCGACCCGGCGACCTGGTCTTCCCGCACCCCGGACACGTCCAGATCGCGATCGGCGACAATCTCGTGGTCGAGGCCCCGCACGCCGGTGCCACGGTCAGGATCAGCCGCCTCGGAACGGCGGTGGCCATCCGCCGCCCGCTCTAGCAGCCGGTGAATTGTTCGCGAAAATCCGGCTGAGTACCGTCGACACATGGCTGAGCACAGCGGGCACGCGGGGGAGGCGCTGACATCGGCGCGCGCCGCGCTGTCCGCACGCGACGGTGAGCTGGCCCGGGCCGATCGTGAGTTGGCCGACACCGTTGCCGCCGCCCATGCCGTCGCGACCGGAGCCATCCGCCGATTGGACGCGGTGGCGGCCGAGATCGAATCGGCGGTTGCGCACGAACCCGTCGAGAGCACGCTCGAGGCCCACGAGTTCGCCCGGTTCCTGATCGCCAAGCAGCGCGAGGTCATCGACATCGTCACCGAGGCCAGGGCCGCAGCCGACGCCAGAGCCGTTGAACTACGCCAGCTCCTGGACAGCTACCGGGTTCCGGCGGCGCGCTGACGGTTGCTGCACAGGGTGAATTGTCACGTCGGATCGTGCTGGTTACCGTCGTCGGCATGAAAGGCCACCGGTGGCGACATACCAAGACCTTCTCGACGTCATAGCGGAGGTCCGGGCGCGCACCGGCGACCCGACGGCGTGGACGGCGGGTCTGTCCGGCGCCGATATCGCCGTGGTGACCAACCCGATGCCACCGGGCGAGCCGGGCGCCCTCGACGCGGTCCTGGCCAGGATCCTCGCCCAGCACCCCGGATTGTCCAGTGCCCGCACCACCGTCCCCGCGACCGCCACGCCGCCGCCCGGGCAGCAGGAGGGACACGCGGCCGAGGCCATCCGGAAGGCGGAAACATCGCTGGCCCAGCAGAACTCGCGGACCGCCCAGCTCGACCTCCAAGTCGTTGCGGCCGTGCTCAACGCCCACAGCGTGCACTCCGCCGGGCGGGCCGCGCTCGACGAACTCCAGCGCGACATCGAGACCGCCGTCGCCACCCGCTCAGATCTCGACACCCCGGTCGGTGCCCGCGGCTTCCAGCGCTACCTCATCGGAAAACTCCGCGACATCAGGACCGTGGTGGAAACGGCCGGCCTGGACGCCACCTCCAAGGCGTCGCTGGCCGCGGCTCTGGCATCGCTGTATGCGGCGTCCGGGCCGGGGGCCACCGAACCGTCGGAGCCCGACCACCCCGATGCGGGCCAATCGCCCCCGACCGACACCAGTGGCGATGCTCCCGTGCCGGCCGGGCCGGGCGCCGATCCGCTGCTCGACGAACTGCTGGGAACAGATCCCGGTGGGATCCCTCCGGACCCACCCGACCAGAGCCCGCCCATGATGGCGCCGATCCTCCCGGCCGTGCCCGCTGCCCCCGCCACGGGTGGGCCCGGCACCCCGCTGAGCACCGGCGCCCCGCTGGGCACCGGATTCACCCCGCCGCTGCCCGCGGCAAGTCTCGGGTCGGCATACCCCGGCGGCACCGAAGCGGGCCTGGCGGACCTGCTGCCCGGCGAGCCGGTGGATCCGCTGGTTGCCGACGACATGCCCGCACGACCGACCGAGGAGCCCGGCGACCAGACGGGGGCCGAGCCGGTCGACTCCGCCGAACCCGACAGCGACGCGACCACGGTGCGGTTGCCCACCGGTGAGACCATCGCCGCAGCCAGCCCGCAGCTGGCCGGCGTCATCGCCGCCGCAGTCGGCGGCACTCCGATCGCGGAAGCGTTTCGCCAGCACGGCATCACGATTCCGGCGCCCGGATCGGCGGTGGCGCACCCCGTCGATCCGATGCGGCTGGCCGCCGGCGACATCGGCATGTTCACCGACCGCCATGCGCTGGCCCTCGGTAACGGCAAGGCGGTGTTCAACAACCAGATCCAGCCCATTTCGAGCGTGACCGGCCCCAGCTTCCTAGGGTGGGAGCATCCGCCGGGACCGGACACCACACCCCCGTCGACACGGTCGGAACCTCCGACTCCAACCCGGCCGGCGGTGACGGCCGGTCCGTCCTGATAGGAGAACACCGATGGTAGAGCGCATCCACGTGGAGCTCGGCGAGCTCCGCCGTGCTGCCCGCGACCACCAGGAGACCGCGGACCACCTCAGCACGGTGCCGTCCGCGCACCCGGACATCCTGGCCAGCCTGGAATCGCTGGGGCCGATCTTCGGCGAACTGCGTGACGCCGGACGCGAGCTGCTCGAGCAACGGCGGGTCTGCTACGAACAGCAGGCGGCAGCACATGCCGATCTGTCGCAGAACCTCGGCCGCGCCGCCGACGCCTGGGAACAACAGGACACCGACGCCGCCCGGGATCTGCGCGGTGTCGCCGAGGGCGGAACGTGAGCGAACCGGACCCGGCGTTCGACACCGTTCACCCCAGTGGGCACATCCTGTTCCGGTCGTGCCGCGGCGGGTACCTGCACAGTGTGGCCCTGGCCGAGGCCGCGATGGACAGCGATGCCGACACACTGGCACGGGCGATCCTGCTGACCGCGAACGTGTCCTACCTCAGGGCGGTGATGCAAATCCGGCGGGAGATCGTCGCGGCGGGACACACGCCGTCCGCCGAAATTCCCACCGACGCCGATCTCGCTGCCGCCACCGAGGTGATGCAACGCCACCGGCTAAGGCACGACGACTCGGGCTGATAACGGTCCGGCTACTCCACCGGCTTCGGCACGGCATCGGGGTCGGGTGCGATGGAGTCCGGTGGCGCAACGGGATTGGCGCCGAAAAGCTCCCTCGCCCGCTGCAGCAATGCTCGCACCTCGTCGAGTTGCTGCAGCACCGAGTCACCCATGTCCGGTAACGCTAGCCGCGGGTTCTGGTCGGCACAATTCACCTGCCACCGGTGCGGGGGATCTCGGTGGTGATGCGGTCGAGCAGGGCGGTGTAGCGGTCGGCCTCCCGGTGCCGCCCGGGTTTGCCGCTGCTGATGAGCCCGGCCGCCAGGCGCCGTTGCGGGTCGGCCCAGATCGCCACATTGGTCAGACCGGTGTGGCCGAACGCGGCCGGAGCATTGCGCCCGAACGGCCCGAAACGCCTGGAGCCCAACATGTAGCCGGTTCCCCAGCGAATCGGTGCCAGCCCAGTCGCGACGTCCGGGCGCAGACGCCGGCACTCGGTGACCGCGGACTGCAGCGTCTCCGCACGGAGGATCCGTACACCGTCGAGCTCGCCTCCGCGGCGCAGGATTTCGGCGAAGCGGGACAGCTCGTCGGCGGTGGACACGGTGCTGGAGGAGGGGATGACACCGGTCAGGAACAGCGGGGTGTTCGAGAACGGGATGATCTGCTGCATCGTCCCACCGATCGCCATCCGGAAGGCCGCCGCAATCGGGGCGGGCAGCGGCTTGCCGGTGACGTGGCTGGGCGCTACCAGCGGCACATCCTGTTCGGCCACCCCATAGTTGGTCCACCGGAAGCCGAGCGGATCGAGGACCTCGGTGGCCAGAATGTCGCGAATGTTCCGTCCGGTGGCCGCTGACACGATCTCGCGGACCAAGGGGCCCCAGGTGAGCCCGTGGTAGATGTGCACCAGGCCCGGTCGGTGGATCGGCTTGAGCTCGCCGAGTTTCTCCTGCGCGTACTCGCTGTCGTTCATCCGCCTGAGGCTGGGCCGGGGACCGGTCGCGAACGGCACGCCGGCGCTGTGGGTCAGGACATGCCGGATCGTGGTGCGGTCCTTGCCGTGGCTGGTGTAGTTGGGCAGGTAGTCGCAGACCCGATCGTCGAGCGAGAAGTATCCGCGTTCGACCAGCATGTGCACCACCGTCGTGCTGATCGCCTTGGCCGCCGAGTAGACACAGAACGGCGTCGCGGTGGTCACCGGAACCTGCGGGGCATCGGGCGGATCGGCCGGCCCGTTGCCCCAGGCGTGCCCGATCGCCCGGTTGAGTACGACCCTGCCGTCATAGCGCAGGCACAACTGGATCGCAGGATGCATGCCGGCCTGATACCAGTGTCGCGTGGCCTGCCAGATCCGATCGATCGCCGCCGCGGAGATCTCGCTGTGCTCTTCCTCGCCCACGACCGTCACCGCGTCGAGGTCCGCGGGCACGCGGATCCGGCCCTGCGAGGCGGCGGAGTCGCTCATTGCCGGCTCATTGCCTCTGCCGGTGCAGGGCCGCGGTCAGGTGATGCTGCAACCCGTGACCGACCGCGGCCATCCGCAGCGTGTAGCTCAGATCGTCGCCGGCCACCCGGATCGAACGGGTGAGTGACTTGACGTCTTTGGCGGACTCGGTGAGGCCGACCGAGGTCGAGTTCATGTCCAGCACGAGCGTGTCTGCGCCGGCCGACAGCGTTCCCTCTTCGATCTCGGTGACCCCGGTCGGGTGGGCGAGCACCAGCTCGACCTTTCCCGGTGAGGGCACCCGGAGGTAGCCGGTCTCGACGTGCAGGGGCCGGCCGTCGTCGGTGGCCTTCGTCCGCTGGGAGTAGGTCAGGAACGGCTTGCCGGTGTGGCCGATGGTGACCTCTTCGACATAGCCGAACGGTTCGATCGTGGGGTACTCGCCGCTGCCCTCGCCCACCCAGGTACCGACCAGGGGAGCAAGGACCGCGATCCCGGGATGTAGATCGGGCACGTGTGTCAGGGTACGTCGGCCACCCGGTCGGGCCGGGGTCAGATCGGTCCGACGAGTTCGACCCAGTTGCCGTCGGGGTCCGCTACGAACAACCACCCCATGCCGGGGGCGGGTGCGAATTCGGCGAGCGGTTGAACGATGTCATAGCCGGCCGCCGTGACCTGTTCCGCCGCCTTCGACACGTTCTTGACGATCAGCGAGAAGTAGCGGATCCCCGCCTGGGCCGGCCCGCCGCCGGGTGCCGCCGGGGCGGCGGGCGGCTGCTCGTAGGTCACCAGTTTGACGACGTTCTTGCCGACCGCATACCGCTTCATCGATCCGCCGGGGAAGTCGAGATCACCCTGGAACGGCAGCCCCAGGAAGCCCTCGTAGAAGTCGATCATGGCATCCAGGTTGGTGGTCACCAGAGCGAGTTCGATGTTGTCGGTGAGAAGGTCGATGGCCATGGGGGATCCTCTGCGGTCGATGGCATGACCTCGGCAGGATAGCCGCCGCCCGCCCGGGCGCGGAACGGATCCGGTTTGCCGGCCGGGTGTGTGCGACGGGATGCGGCCGCTTCCCGATGGTGCGTCGTCAACCCCGCGGTGCGAATCGGAGCAAACCTCAGGGTTTGATCCCGATGGTGATCAGATCCCAGACCGCCCTGGTCCACCGGGGGCGATGGACGCGGTGCTGATCGCTGACGGTGAAGCCGGCGTCGTCGAAGAGGCGCCGCATCTCCGTCGGCGACGGATTGTGGGCGGGATTGGCCAGGGGGGTCGACAGGTGGTGCAGCAGGGGCGGCTGTGGTGGGCTGATGGTGGCCACCACAGCCACGCCGCCCGGACTGAGCACCCGGTGGAACTCGCGCATCGCCGCCGGCTGGTCGAAGAAATGAAACGCCGCCGTCGTCGCGATGGCATCGAGGGCACCGTCGTCGAGCGGCAACCGCTCGGCCGGGCTCTTCAGCCAGTGCACGCGCGACGAGCGAGCCGTGGCCTGCCGGAGCATACCGTCGGACATGTCGACGCCGTACACCAGCTCGGGGTGCAGTTCCCGCTCGATTCGGTCGGCGAGAATCCCTGTGCCGCAGGCGATGTCGGCAACTCGGTGGACCCCGTGCGCGCGCAGGGCATCGACCACTTCGTCTTGGGCGGGTCGATAGACCCAGCGCTGGAGGAAGGGAAGGTCGTAGGCCGGCGCGGCGATACTCCACACACCCGTCACGACAGTGTTGAGGCTGCGCCGCGGGGTCGCCATGCCGGGATTCACTTCCGCCGGATCCAATGGTACTTAGCCAGTATAAGGACAGCGCCGCCGGCAGGTGCGCGGGCTACGGTGCGGTCGTGTGCCGCCCCGGGCCGGGCGGATGGCTGCGGCTACCACCCGGGACTGCGAACCAACGCCGCGACGGCCGAGACGATGTTGTCCGCGGTGGGCAAAGCGCCCTCCGCATCGCACACCCGCAGCACACGCCGTACCTCTGGTCCCGGCACCAGAACCCAGTTGACCCCCAGCCGTGAACAGCGCACGTTGATGGTGTGCAGGGCGGAGAAACCCGCGGTGCCGAGGAAATCCAACCCGGACAGATCCACGACGAGCTGCCGGTAATCGTTGACGTGGGCCTGTAGCTGGGCGAAGAAGTCGGCGGAATTGGCTGCGTCGATCTCGCCGAGGGCGGCGACCAGCAGGGTGGTGGGGCTCAGTTCGCGCACCCGCAGGAGGTTGCGCCTCCCATGATCGCCCTCGGGGCGCGGGGCAGGCACAAACGTCTCGGTGTGGACAATCGACATAGCGCCTCCAGCGGTCTCAATCCGCGAAGCCGTCAGCGCGTCATCTACACAACTCCGCAGACAGGGCTCGCGACGGCGACCCCGATTCGCGCGCCCGTGACGTTTCCGAACGGCTACGAACTCGACCTGCCCGAAATGTACTACGGATTTCGTCGGCGAGCTACAAATCCCCACACTGCCGCTATCGCCACTGTTCAGTGGGGGTACGAGGCCTTGTGTCGAACCGCAAGATCGGGAGCGTCTGGGAAAATTTGACGCCATTCACAATTAAATCCGTAGGTCACCGAAAATGGCGACTGCTGGGCGGCGAATCGAGTTTGCCGACACAGTTGCCGGGCGTACGCCGGGGGAGGTTGCTGCAGTATCTTCGGTAGCAACATCATGAGCACACCCTTCGCGCCGCAGACACCGCCGGACACGCCCACCTGCTACCGCCATCCCGACCGACAGACCTACGTTCGGTGCACTCGCTGCCAGCGCTACATCTGTCCGGAATGCATGCGAAGTGCCCCGGTGGGACACCAATGTGTGGACTGCATCGATGCCGCCGCACGAAGCGTCCGCCAGCCACGCACGGCGTTCGGCGGTGTGCGCCGTTCGGCGACCCCATTGGTGACCTACGTTCTGATCGCGGTCAACGTGGCGATGTTCGTCCTGCAGACCGCGTCGCGCGGACTGCAGAACAAGCTGGTGCTCTGGTCGCCGGCTGTGGCCGGCGGCGATTTCTACCGGTTGGTGACCTCGGCCTTCCTGCATTACGGGATCGCCCACCTGTTGTTCAACATGGCGGCGCTGTACGTGATCGGACCTCCGCTGGAGGCGTGGCTGGGCCGGCTTCGGTTCGGTGCGCTGTATGCATTGAGCGCATTGGGCGGTTCGGTACTGGTGTATCTGCTCTCTCCGCTGAACGCGGCGACCGCAGGCGCTTCGGGTGCGATCTTCGGCCTGTTCGGGGCCACATTCGTCGTCGCCAAACGGCTCCACCTCGACGTGCGCTGGGTCGTCGTGCTCATCGCGATCAACCTGATCTTCACGTTCGTCGCTCCGGCGGTCGGCGCGCAGGCCATCAGCTGGCAGGGCCACGTGGGCGGGTTGGTCACGGGTGCGGTGATCGCCGCCGCCTACGTGTATCCCCCGCGAGCCCATCTGCAGGCGGTCCAGGCGTCGGTCACGCTTGTCACGCTGCTGCTGTTCGTGGCACTGATCTACTGGCGCACGGCCGAGCTACTCGCCCAGTTCGGGGCGTTCCTCGGCCACAGCTGAGCTACCACCGCACCAGCGTGAAGGGGTAGGTGATGGTGCCGCCCGGCGCGTTGTCACAACCCACGTCGGAGGTCGACTCCAGGGTCCCCGCCAGGGTCACCGGGTCCCAGCTGTAGACATCGTGGGTCGGGATGACCGGGCCGTAGTAGACATTGCCGCAACGCAGACCGTCGGGGACATCGACGGTCATCGTCCACCGGCCGTCGACGATGTGCGCGTCGCCGTACCACGCGTAGGCCTTGGCGATGGGTTGTGCCACGGCCGACACCCGGGCGCACTCGTCGGTCACCGCGGGCGGGTTGCACGAGCTGATGGACCATATCCAGGTGTGGAAGTCGTAGCGGCCTTCGATGTTGAAGGAGTAGTTGCCGACCTGCATGCCGGCCGAGGCCACCGGAGCGAACGTCAACGCCGCCACTATCGGTGCAATGCCAAGTAGCAATCTCCGCACGGGCCGCCTCCGCCTGACTCGATGTGCACAGCTGGACTCCAGGAGAATCTATGCGGTGCGGGCGGCCGAATCGGGCGGAATCGCCAATGTACCGGCCGACACCACTCGAGCCTCGCTACTCACCGCACAGCGAACTTCTTGCACAGCAGCGGGACCGGCGAGTTGTTGCGCTCGCCAGAACCGCTGCGGCTCTGGCGATCACATCGTGTCGAGCTCTCATGCGTTGCACTCCAATCTGATTGACGGCTGCTGCTCGCCGGTGAGCGCGACCGTCGTCCCGGCGCGGTTGTTCGAGCGCCGTGAGGAGCTTCTGGCGATACGATCTCTGGGACATCAACAGGAACTGGCGACGGTACGGACGAGGCGAACAGCGCGAGAAGGACTGGCCTGTGGTGACACAACCGGCGGTGGGGGTGAGGACGGCCCCGACCATGCGTACCGGATTGGTGATCGGTGCGCTGGGCGTGGTGTTCGGTGACATCGGAACGAGTCCCATCTACACCCTCCAGGCGCTGTTCAACCCCGCTGACCCCTTCCCGGTCCCGATCACCAGGGCCAATGTGTACGGCGTGGTGTCGTTGGTCTTCTGGTCGGTGATGATCATCGTGTCGTTCACCTACGTCACCCTGGTGATGCGTGCCGACAACGACGGTGAGGGCGGCGTCATGGCCTTGATCACGCTCGTCCGTCAGATGCTCGGCAGATCGAGTTCCCGTGTGGTCGGACTGCTTGCCACACTCGGAATCCTCGGAGCAGCACTGTTTTTCGGTGACAGCATGATCACCCCGGCGATCTCGGTGTTGTCCGCGGTGGAAGGGCTGAAGGTCATCGACCCGGGTTTGGGTGATTTCGTGGTGCCGATCACGGCGGTCATCATCGTCTGTCTGTTCTCGGTCCAGCATCGCGGCACCGCGACCGTGGGCCGGTTCTTCGGCCCGGTGATGGTCCTGTGGTTCACCGCGATCGGGGCTTGCGGCATTCACGGGATCCTGCGACACCCGCAGATACTGCGGGCGTTGTCGCCGACCTACGCCGTGGACTTCGTGATCGGCCACTTCCACGTCGGCTTCTTCGCGTTGGCTGCGGTGGTGCTGGCCGTCACCGGTGCCGAAGCGTTGTACGCCGACATGGGGCACTTCGGGCGCCCGGCGATCAGGTGGGCGTGGGCGCTGCTGGTCCTGCCGGCCCTGGTTCTCAACTACTTCGGCCAGGGCGCGCTGCTGGTCGACGACCGCAGCGTCCTGAACGCGCCGTTCTTCCTGCTGATTCCCGGCTGGGCGCAGCTACCGATGATCCTGTTGGCCGCGGCGGCGACGGTGATCGCCTCACAGGCGGTGATCACCGGGGCCTACTCGGTGGCGGCGCAGGCCGCCCAGCTCGGGTACCTGCCCCGCCTGCGGGTAGCGCACACCTCGGAATCGTCGATCGGCCAGATCTACGTCCCGTGGATCAACGGCATCCTGATGGTGGCGGTGCTGACCCTGGTCTTCGCGTTCCGCAGCTCGACCGCGCTGGGATACGCCTACGGCATGGCGGTGACCGGCACCATCACCATCACCACGCTGCTGTTCTTCTACCTCGCTCGCACGCGTTGGCACTGGCCCCGATGGTTGGTGTTCGGGCTCGGCGGAGTCCTGTTCATCATCGACATGGCCTTCGTCGCGGCGAATCTGACCAAGCTGGTGCACGGGGCGTGGGTGCCGTTGCTGATCGGCGTGGTCACCTTCACCATCCTGACCACCTGGCAACACGGCCACGCCATCGTGACGCGTGAGCGCGACGCGGCCGAGGGGCCGCTGCGCGAGTTCGTCAGGGACGTCACCAGTAGAAACCCACCGTTGCCGCGGGTCCCGGGAACGGCGGTCTTCCTCAACCGGGGCAATCAGACGGCGCCGTTGGCGATGCGCGCGAACGCCAAGCACAATCATGTGCTCCACGAGCACGTGCTCATCATCTCGATGGACACCCTTCCCGTACCGCGGATACCCGACGCCGACCGAGTCTCGGTCGACGACCTCGGCTGCCCCAACGACGGCATCTACTTCATCTCGGCGCAGTTCGGCTACATGGAGCGCCCAACTGTGCCGGCCGCACTACGACTCGTCGACCCCGGTGAAATCGAGGGGCCGATCGATCTCGGCAGCGCGTCGTACTTTCTGTCCAAGCTGGATCTGTGTGCCGGTCGGCAGCCGACGATGGCGCCGTGGCGCAAGCGGCTGTTCATTGCGACCTCGCGCATCACCGCCGACGCGGCGGGGTTCTTCGGACTTCCGCTCGACCAGACCGTCATCATCGGTGCCCGCATCGAGGTGTAGCGCCCGATGGGTTCGTGGCGGTGATCCCGCATGACTACGGTGAACCCATGACCGACTCCACGACATGTGCGATCGTCGGCGGTGGTCCCGCGGGAATGGTATTGGGATTGCTGCTGGCCCGAGCGGGTATCGAAGTCACCGTGCTGGAGAAGCACGCCGACTTCCTGCGTGACTTCCGCGGTGACACAGTCCATCCCAGCACCATGCAGCTGCTCGACGAGTTGGGCTTGTTCGAACAGTTCGCGAAGTTGCCACAAAGCAGGGTGGAACAGGCGACCTTCACCGTCGACGGGAAGCCGGTCACGATGGTCGACTTCTTGCGGCTGCATCGACCGCATTCCTACATCGCGATGGTGCCGCAGTGGGACCTGCTGAATCTGCTCGCCGAGGCGGCCGAGGCGGAGCCCACGTTCACGCTGTGTTTGCAGCACGAGGTGACCGGGTTGCTGCGGGAGGGCTCGCGGACGACCGGTGTGCGCTACCGCAGCCCCGACGGAGACGGCGAACTGCGCGCCGACCTGACGGTGGGTTGTGACGGGCGCTGGTCGGCCGTCCGGCAGGAGGCCGGCCTGGTCGCCCGGGAGTTCCCGGTGCCGTTCGACACATGGTGGTTCCGGCTGCCACGCGAGAACGACGCCGAGTATTCCCTGATCCCGCGGACGGCACCGGGGCGGGTACTGATCATGATCCCTCGGGAGGGATACTTCCAGATCGCCTATCTGATCCCGAAGGGCGCCGACGCACAACTGCGCACCCGCGGACTCGACGCGTTCCGGGCCGAGCTCAGGAGCCTGATCCCCGAGGCGGCCGTGGACGGCCTGCAGTCCTGGGAGGACGTGAAGTTTCTCGACGTCCGGCTCAACCGGATCAGGCGCTGGCACACCGACGGCCTGCTGTGCCTCGGCGACGCCGCTCATGCGATGTCGCCGGTGGGGGGCATCGGCATCAACATCGCGATCCAGGATGCGGTCGGAGCGGCAACCGTGTTGGCCGAGCCCCTGCGTCGGGGCGAGGTGACGGAGCGGGACCTGGCCGCCGTTGGCCGTCGACGTCTACCGCCCGCCGCGTTCACCCAGGGAATCCAGCGGCTCCTGCACCGACAGTTGATCGGGCCCATCCTGCGCGGTGCCGACGCCAGCCCGCCGGCCCTGTTGGTGGGGCTGTTCCACCGCATGCCATGGCTGGCGGCGGTGCCGGCCTACTTCGTCGGCGTGGGCGTCCGGCCGGAACACGCTCCGGACTTCGCCCGGCGTTAGGTCACCGACAGTAACGCCATGGCGGGAATCGGCCCGAATCACCGCCATGGCGTTACTGTCGGTGTGGCCGAGGGTGCCGACGGCGGTGGTGAGAACCATTGCTGCCCGTGTGATTTCGGTCGGTGGTTCTGCCACGGTGCTGCACCCTCTATTGGACCGGCTGCACAACGAAATTAGCGTATCGACCGACAATCGGACAATACCGGACTATTGTCCGATCTATGGCACGAGCGCGCGGGTCAGGTACTGCTCGACGAAGCGTTTCTTGTCGGCCGCGGGGCGGTGCCGCCAGGCCGGCGCGACCAGGAACAGCGCCGCCGCATGCAGCCAGCGCGCCGTCTCGCGCCGGTCGAGGTCACCGTGAAGCTGACCGGAGGCCTGCCAGCGCTCGAACAGCCGGCCGTAGTGACGCAGGATCACATCGACGATCTGCTCTGATCCGATCTCGAGCGCGGTGGTCAACGCGGTGCTCTCACTGGACATCAACGCCTCGTTCAGCGGATTTCCCGGGATCGAGCCGACCGGGCCCATCATCAGTTCCGGAATCGATCGCACCGCATCGTCGGGATCGGTCAGCGAGCCCACCAGCGCCTCGAGCGCGTGGTCGATGCGCAGGAGCAGCAGGGCGAGCAGAAGCTCGTCGCGCGACGAGAAGTAGCGATACACCGTCGAGCGGACCACCCCGGCTTCATCGGCGACCTCTGCCATGCGGATCTGGGTGTTGCCGCGCCGCACGATGCAGTTGCTCGCCGCGTCGAGCAGGCGTCGCCGGGCCTCTTGGTCGTCGAGCAGTGCTCGGTCGGCGCCCCAACGGCGAGTCGTTTTTCCCATTTGGCAGATGCTACGGCGCAAAGCCGGGGAAGTCGTTGTAGGTATGGCTATCAAGGACATCGGTCCGCTGCTGGGCGCGGACGAAGGCCTCAACCACCAGATCGTCGATACCTTCACGACACTGTCACAAACCGATCTGGCCTGGACCGAGAAGATCTGGGCGTCGATAGCCCGCACCGACGGTTCGCTCCAGCTGGACTTCGGTCTGGGCAAGTATCAGAACCGCGGCATCATCGACGGGTTCGCGGGGATATCTCGTGGCCGCGAACAGTGGACGGTTCGGGGCAGCCGCGAGCTTCGGTCCGCCCCGGAGGCCAACAGCGTGGGTCCGGTGCAGATGGAGATCGTCGAGCCGCTCAAGAAGATGCGATTTCGCCTTGAACCCAATGAGGTTCAGCCGATCTCGTTCGACGTCGTGCTCTCCGGCGTGACGCCACCGTTCTTCGAGGAGCGCAATCTCGTCCGCAATCGGCGTACCGGCCGGGTCGATGTCGACGTCATCCGCTACCACCAGGGCGGTTGGGCCTCGGGCAGTGTCACCGTCGATGGACAGACCCACGAGATCCGCCCCGACGAGTGGTTCGGATTCCGCGACCACTCCTGGGGCGTCCGCCAGGCCATCGGGGTGCCCCTCACCGACCTCATCCCAGCGCTCGAGGCGCCCAAGGGCATCCGCGGGGGGATGAAATGGTCTCCGGCGTTCTTCCAGCGACCCGACGGAAGCTATTACGAAACGGCGATATTCGTCGTCGAAGGCCCATGGGCGTACAGCTCCGCCTATCTCAACGGTGACGACGGCACCCAGACACCGGTGCGAAGCGTGACACCGAAGATCAGCTACGACACCCGCACCCGTTTCGTCAAAGGCGGGGAACTGATCCTGACCATGGACTCCGGCGAGCAACGCGCGGTCGAGGTCGAGGCGCTCGGTCAGTCGGGATTCTTCCTGAAGACCGGAGGCTACGGCGACTGGGCCGGTCACAAACACGGCTCGTGGAAGGGGGCGCAGCACATCGACGGCGAGTACATCGCCGACTGCTGGTCCGACGACAACCTGCCGATCCTGGGCCAGTTCCGCGATACCCCGATTCGGGTCCGCGACGGCGACGCGGTCGGATACGGGATCATGGAGAGCCTGATCGGTGGGGTGTGGCCCGAACTGGGCTTGACCGCCGAATCCGACCACAAGGTCTCATACAGCTGATGGGCCCGTCGATCGCCGAGCAGTCCGGGTCGAGTTCGCCCCGCACCGCTGCGCCGCTGACCCCCTAGCGGGGCTTTCTGCCCAGCAGCCAGGCCTGGCCCTGGCCCTCGCCGGTGGCGATCACATCGAGGGCGGCGAAGGCCGTCGGCAACTCCTGCGGGGCGACCCGGAATTGGCCCGGCCCGTGCCCCACCTCGCTGAGTGCAACAATCGCCAGCAGTCCATCGGGTGCCAGCCGCGCGACGATGGCTTCGTCGAGGCGGCGATCCCGGAATCGGTGACACAGGATGGCCGCGGCCGGGGGGCTATCCGGCAGGCCGCGGTCCAGATCGACGACATCGAACCTGCACCGGTCTTGGACCCGGGTCCGGCGGGCCAATGCCCGTGCGTGATCGATTGCGACCCCGGAGATGTCCAGCCCCCAGACGTCCAGGCCGCGCAGGGCGAGCCATACCGCGGCAAGACCCTGGCCGCAGGCCAGGTCGATGGCGTTCCCCGCCGACGGGAAAAGGTCTGCGAACGGCGAAAGGACAGCGGGCAGACCGACCGCGTCGACCGACTTCGGCCCGAGGCGCTCGTATTTCTCGTCCCAGCGACGGCGGTCTTCGTCGGACACAGTGTCACCCTACGGGCCGGGCCCGGACGGGCAGGTGATGGGTGGGTCCGGCTCGCGATCTGGGGTCGCCCGCCGCCGAATGCGCCCAGATGAGTTGGGACGCAGCGCATCCAGCGGCCCACTAGGCGCCGAGCATCGCCAGACCGCCGTCGACGGCGAGCAGTTGTCCGGTGATGAACCGTGAGCCCTCACCGGCCAGGAACACCAGCACCGGGCCCAGATCACGGTCGGGGTCGCCGAGCTTTCCCCCGAGGGGGATGGTCGCCTTCAACTGTTGGTCGACCAGCTCGGCCCCGCCGGGGCCGAGGAACTCGCGCAACCGGTCGGCGCCGCGGGTCTGCATGGCGGGAGCCAGCGCGTTGACGGTGATGTTGTCGGAGGCCCACGCCTTGGCCGCCGAGCGGGTCCACGCCTGGACCGCCCCCTTGGTGGCCGCATAGACCGCCGAGATCGGACTGCCCATCACCGCCTCTGCGGAGCCGAAATTGATGATGCGGCCACCGGATTTCCGCATCACCGCGTACGCGGCCTGGTTGGTCAGAATCGTCGACTTGAGATTGGTGTCAACCAGGGAGTCGATATCCGCGACGGTGATCTGCCCCGGCACCCCTTGCCGCCACAGCCCGGCGGCGTTCACCAGCACGTCGAGTCCGCCCATGGTGGTCACCGCGGTGTCCACCATGGCGTCCACCGCGTGCACGTTCCGCACATCGCACTGCAGCCAGGTGGCCTGCAGATGGTCGTCGGGGGCCGTGCTGTGGTAAGTACCGACGACCTGTGCACCGGCGCCGGCGAGGGCTTTGACCGCGGCCGCGCCGAGCCCGGTGGCCGCACCCGTCACCAGCGCCCGGCGTCCCTCCAGCGGGCGGTTCACGACGATGTCGCGATCGCCGGCGGCCGCAGGGCCACGTCACCTACCATGGCCGTTACGGTAGGACCCGCGTTTGCGGGTGTCAACCGGGTGGACGGCGGCGAAATCCGTTGTCGCCGTTCTGGTGTGAGGGGAAGTGACGGATGCGGGCTGCAATGGTCACCGGACCGGGCCAGACGGAGGTCGTCGAGGTGCCGAATCCCGCGGTGGGCCCCGGCGACGTTCTCGTCAAGATCAGGGCGTGCGGCATCTGCGGTTCCGACGCGCTCTACATCTCGATGGGTGGGGTTCCCCCACGGCAGGGTCGGATGCCCCTCGGCCACGAACCGGCCGGTGAGCTCGTCGAAGTCGGCTCCGAAGTCACCGGAGTGTCGGTCGGCGACCATGTCGTGGTCAATCCGCTGGCCGCGCCCAGCGGATTCATCGGCAACGGCGGTGCCACCGGTGGGCTCGCCGAGTATCTGCTCATCGAAGACGCGGTGCGCGGCGTCAGCCTGGAGATCGTGCCGGATCACCTCCCGTTCGAGGTCGCCGCACTGAACGAGCCGATGGCCGTCGCCCGGCACTCTGTGAACCAGACCCGGCCCACGCCCTCGGACAAGGTCGTCGTGTTCGGTGCCGGACCGATCGGGCTGGGTGCCACCATCGCCTACAAGGCGGTGGGAGTCGACCATGTGGTGGTGGTCGACCTGGTCGCGGCGCGGCTGGACAAGGCACGCACAGTCGGAGCCGACGCGGTCGTCAACGCCGCCGACGAGGACGTCACGCAACGGCTCATCGAACTGCATGGCACCGGGGAGGCACTTTGGCCCGGTCGAGCGGGCACCGACATCTACCTGGACGCCGCCGGCGCCCCGTCGGTGATCAGCACGGCACTTGGCGCCGCCAAGACCGGGGCGCGGCTCGGCGTGGTCGCCGTGCACAAGGAGCCGGTACCGGTGGATTTCGTCAACCTCATGGCCAACGAACTCACCATCGTGGGGTCGATGGGCTATCCGCGTGAGATCTTCGAGGTGACCAAGGACATCATCGCCGACTGGCAGAAGTACGCGGTTATCGTCAGCCACACCTTTGCGTTCGACGACGTGCAGGACGCCTTGCACACCGCATCCACTCCCGGCGCGACCGACAAGGTTGTCGTCACCTTCGAGTGAGGGCGGACTCAGACCCGGGGCAGAACCTCGGCGGCGAGCAGCTCCAGGGTCGCGTCTGACGCGCGATCATGGGTGAACAGCACCACCTGCTGGAAACCCATCTCGGCCAATTCGCCGAGCCGGTCGACGATGGCCGCCGGGGTGCCGATCAACCCGCCCTCGTGTAGTCCGAAACCCGGCTCGCCGAAACGCTTTTCGGCAACCTGACGGACGGTCTGCAAGGCCGTGTCGTCAGGTGCCAGTGCCATGACGGCCTCCACCGACATGACGATGGTGGCCGGGTCGCGGCCGATGTCGGCGCAGATGGACCGCAGGACCGACAGCTTGCGCTCGAGCTCCCCGAGCGCATACGTCGGAACGTTCCACACGTCGGCGTACCGGGCGACCAGGGGCAGAGTGTATTTCTCGCCGGATCCGCCCACCACGATCGGTGGGCGCGGTTGCTGGACGGGTCCGGGCTTGATCGGCATGTCGCGCACGGTGTAGTGCGTGCCGCCGAAGTCGACTCGCTCCTCGCCGAACGCCTGGGTGAGGATCTCCAGCGTCTCGCCCAGCCGCTGCGACCGCTCGGCGAAACTGCCCCACTCCAGCCCGAGGCGCTGGTGCTCGTCCTCGATGGAGCCGCTGCCGATCCCGAGCTCCAGACGTCCGGCCGATATCTGATCGAGCGTGGTGGCCATCTTGGCCAGCACCGCCGGGTGACGGAACTGGTTGCACAGCACCATGTGTCCGACCCGAAGCCGCTCGGTGCGGCTCAGCAGCGCGGTGGCCAGCGTCCATGCCTCCAGCGACGAGATGTCGGGAACCCCGGGCCCGTACATGTGGTCGTACAACCACAGCGAGCCGATCCCCAGCTCCTCACAGCGCCGCGCTCGGTGCAGCACATCGGGATAGGAGAAGGCCATCTGCGGGACGTAGACCCCGATGTCGAGCGTGGTCATCGAGTCACTGCTTGATACCAACGGCGTGGCGCAGCTGGTCCAGGAACTGTTCTTCGTCATCGCTGCGAACGACGTAGTGCGACACCGCAATCCGGATCGCCGTCGCCGCCTTGAGCGTGGCATTCGGCCCGGACAGCAGCCGTTGCAGGCGGGATCGCATCACGGGCAGGATGTACGACAGCTGCGCGATCACCACTTCCGGCTCGATGTCGATGAGGCGGACGCCGGAATACGACTGCTGGTAGTCGACGATGAATCGCAGGGCCGCATCGAGCTTCTCGGCCCCCCGCACGCCGGCCGTCGCCCGGCTCATACCCGAATCGAACATCTGCCGCTCGTAGGCGCCGAACGCGTCGAGCAGTTCGGTCTTCGACGAGAACCACCGGTAGAGGGTCGGCCGTGAGACGCCCGCCTGCAGGGCTACCTCGGAAAGACTCAGCTTGGTCTGGCCGTTGCGGGCGAGCACCTCGGCGGTGGCTTTGAGGATGCGGTTCCGCGACGAGGTGTCGTCCTCGAGCGAAGGCGCCTCAGACCTGCTCGCCGATGCGTGATCCATCCGTACAGGATTACAGGTTGTCGCCAGGGTGTCACGCGGGTTCGCACAGATCCGCCGCTCGCGCAGGCCGCGCAACGGCTTCCGGGGGCGGAAAACATCATCTTTACAAATACTGGACAGAGTGTCACGCTGTCCCCGTGGTCGTGGACGTCCGTGAATACAGCCCCCACGATATCTCGTCGCGCCGGTTCTGGAATCAGCCCTTCGCCGTGCGGGACGAGACATTCGCCCAGCTCAGAGCTGCCGAGGGGCTCAGCTGGCATGAACCGTTTCCATCGTTGTTCCCGGCGGAGGAACCCGGTTTCTGGGCGCTGACTCGCCGCGCCGACATCGTGCATGCCAGCACCCACCCGGAGCTGTTCAGCTCGGCGCAGGGTATCGCCCTGGATCCGATGCCGATGGAGGTCCAGCGGATCGCGACGTTCTTCCTCGCGATGGATCCACCGCAGCACACCGTGTACCGACGGCTGATCAGCTCGGCCTTCACCCCGCGCAACATTGCGCGGATCGAGGAACAGATCCACAAGAACGCGGCCTCGGTCGTCGACGACCTGATCGGGGCCGGTGATGTCGACTTCGTCTCCGCGTGCTCGGCGCGCCTGCCGATGATGACGATCAGCGAAATGCTCGGGGTGGCACCGTCGGATCGGGAGGCCGTCGCCCAGGCCGCCGAGAAGCTGTTCAGCATGAGCGACGACGAATACAGCACGCTCGAGGAGCGGGCCGAAGCCACCGTCAACGAGATGATCCTGCTGGCCAACACGGGGATCGAACTGGCGAAATTCCGGCGCCGGCATCCTGGCGACGACCTGATGACCAGCATCGTCAACGCCGAGGTCGACGGCCACCGCCTGACCGACGAGGAGGTGGGGGCCTTCCTGGTGCTGCTGGCCTCGGCCGGCAACGACACCACCAAGCAGACGACCTCACACGCCATGCTGGCCCTGTCGGCAAACCCGGCCCAACGGGCTTGGCTCACAGAGGACCTCGAAGGCCGGATCGGCCCGGCGATCGAGGAGTTCATCCGCTGGGCCACCCCGGTGCTTCAGTTCGCCCGGTTCGTCACCCAGGGCACCGAACTCGCGGGCCAGACACTCAAAGCCGGTGAC
>Ga0210086_1000510_pt1 | contig 22263 bp, 14 predicted proteins | sample China_Galinas_PW_3_FD_184867 | JGI IMG/M metagenome (GOLD analysis project Ga0210086, IMG submission 184867) | Wetland microbial communities from San Francisco Bay, California, USA, that impact long-term carbon sequestration - China_Galinas_PWB_D2... | ecosystem: Environmental > Aquatic > Marine...
CGATGGATACCTGAATTAAAAGATATACCAACCAAAGTTATTCATACCTGGTACCAAGAAAAACACCTGGCTATCAAGCAATATCCACGCCCAATAGTAGACCATGCAATTGAAAGTAAAAAGGCAAAATTGTTATATAAAAAGGTCAAATCATGAATAATGATGCAATTGTAATCTTTCCGCATCAATTATTTGAATGTCATCCGGCATTGGATAAAAAAAGAAAAATTTTTTTGCTTGAACATCCCCGTTTTTTTACTGACTTTACCTTTCATAAACAAAAGTTGGTGCTGCATCGTGCTACTATGCGCATGTATTATGATTTTTTAGTAAAGAAAAAATATAATGTTACCTACCTTGCATATAAAGAGGCAAAAAATTTTATAAAACATTTGCAAAAAGACGGTATCACACACATACATATGACCGACGTCATAGACCATGACCTTGAAGCAACAATTAAAGAACAGGTACACCAAGTAAATATCGTCCTTAATATCTATGAAACACCTATGTTTTTAACCGAAGCTGATTGGATAGAATTTGAGTATGAAGGCAAAGAACGTTTTTTGATGCAGTCATTTTATATCACACAGCGCAAGAACTTAGATATTCTCATAAAAAATGGCAAACCGGTAGGAGGTAAGTGGAGTTTTGATGCACAAAACAGAAAACCTTTACCAAGCAATGTAGAGATTCCCCACATAAGCAAAGCACATACCAATAAGTACGTTACTGAAGCAATTGAATACATTAATACAAACTTTCCTAAAAATTATGGCTCTACCGAGCATTTTATCTATCCAACTACCTTTGATCAGGCAAAAAAATGGCTTGATGATTTTTTGGAACATCGCTTTAAACTATTTGGCCCTTACCAAGATGCAATTGTACAAGATGAACATTTTTTGTTTCACTCCGTACTTTCGCCATTATTAAATATTGGATTACTAACACCGGATTATGTAATTGCAACTACCTTGCTATACGCCGGCAAACATCATGTACCAATCAACTCTACTGAAGGATTCATCAGACAAATTATTGGCTGGCGAGAATTTGTACGTGCCGTCTATTTACTCCGTGGCAAGGATCAAAAAAAATCAAATTATTTTGAACATACGCGCAAACTACCAAAATCTTTTTGGAAAGCAAAGACGGGTATAGAACCCATAGATGTTACCATAGAAAAAGTTTTACAAACTGCTTATGCGCATCATATTGAACGTCTCATGGTACTCGGCAATTTTATGCTACTTTGCGAAATAGACCCTAATCAAGTATATACCTGGTTTACAGAGCTCTTTATTGATGCATATGACTGGGTAATGGTACCTAATGTATATGGCATGAGCCAATATGCAGACCATGGAATTATGACAACCAAGCCATATTGTTCAAGCTCAAATTATATACGCAAAATGAGTGACTATAAAAAGGGCAATTGGGCCGCTATCTGGGATGGTTTGTATTGGAACTTTCTACACAAACATCAGCGTGTGTTTACTAAAAATCCACGCATGCGCCTGACTATGAATGCACTGTACAAGATGAAAAAAACAAAACTCAAAGAGCATGAAAAAGTGGCACGTGCATTTCTGAAAAAATTATAACTACTTTGATACAAGGAGACATTATGCGGATCTTGTATCTTATTATTACACTGTATACAAGTAGCCTCCTAGCTATGGAATGTACTGTGCCATTGTTAAGTACCTATGCAGCCCATGTAGCTACCAAGCATATATGCAACAAACTAGAAAAAAAATATAAGATTGTAACAGAAGAAAATTTTAAATCTCTTTCTGCTTTAGCAAGCAACTTACTTGCCTACACAACACCAGAAGCCCATAAAAAAATAGCTATGAAATGTGCTGATTTATATAATATTCACCCTTTTTGGTGTACATATTGTAAAAAATATACCAATGCAAATCATCTGGAACATATTTGTTGGAGTACGTGTGGGACCTATCTTGCCTATACGGTTTATGGTCCAAATAGATACTGCGTAATAAATAAATGGGATATAGACACTAATAAACATACGACTCAAATAAATCTTTCACACCTCATACATCAAATTAATTTTATTATGTTTGATCCCAACAATCGATTATTAGTTGTTACCAAGAATGGTAATATCAAAATATTTAACCTTAAAGAACAAAAAGAAGTTAATTCTTGGCCTGCTCATAATGGCAATATACACACCTTATGCTTTTCCCCTGATGGTACCCATATGATTTCTGCTGGAGATGATAGAGTAATACGTGTATGGGATTATGAGCATAAATTATTCGAGCAACCGATACAAGAACTTAGTGGCCATGATAGCAAAATAACAGCACTTAAATATATCAATAATGATACGTTTGTTTCAGGCTCATTTGACCAAACAGCGCGCATATGGCAATGCAATAATGGATCTTTTGCAGAAACCAAAAGAAAAAACATACACAAATCAATCTCTTCACTTGATGTTCTACCAAATAAACAACTTGTTGCTATAAGCAATGCAGAGGAATCTATTTTTTTATGGAACCTAAAAAATGATTCCTGTACCTCACTTAATATTGGCCTACATAATAATATATTTATTTCCACATTTTTGCACTGGAATAGAAATAACAGCCATCTTGCATTTTTGAGTAATAATAATGCACAAATATTTTCTCCTCAAGATATAATTGATTGTATTCAGTCTAGCGTGAACTCTCCTTTGTATTTACCAAAACGAATAACATCACTTACATGGCATCCAAAATATAACATACTCGCAACACGAGATATTCATTACCCATATGGGCTTTCCGGGAAAAATAGCTTGTCTATTTGGGAAGAGGCTAGTTATGGATCTATACAAGAAGTTCTATTTGATAGAATTTTTACTCATTTACTCGATCTCAAAAGAATTAGTCGCCTTACTAAATTCTGCCGCAATCATTGTTCTGAACAGTTTTCACCAGAATTTAAATATGCACTTGTTTCACGCTTGAAAACCTATAATTACACTGAGTTGGCACATGAGATGCAGGCACAGCTAAATATATAAGCGCTCATCTTCTTTTTGTATCAAGCCGTCTGCACATAATTGCTGCACAATACGCTGCACACGCTCGGGTTCTTTATTGATATATGCAAGCAGTTGACCATACATCAAGCACTGTTGTTCGGTCAGAACTTTAATAATTTTACCACGTATTTGGCGGTCAGAGCCCTCAAACTTGCTTTGTGTAATATGATGTTTGCTTTTACGACTTGGGTTTGGATACAACCGTTTGAGCAACACCCCATAATCCATTAATGCATAATACCATTCACGTGGGTTCTCATGATCAAGTGTAGATGCAATAAGCGGCAACAACTCTTTGTCATGCACTTGTATAACATCTTTAAAAAAAGTGTGCAAAAAAACTGTGCGAATATTTGTTTCTATAAATATAACTGGCTTGTTGAACGCAAATGCACAAATAGAACCGGCCGTGTTAAGCCCAATTCCGGGAAATGTTTGTAAAATTTCCGGATCACTTGGAAGTTTACCATGAAATTCTTGCATTACTCGTTGTGCTATTTGTTGCAAGTACATACCGCGGCGATTATAACCAAGTCCTTGCCATGCAGAAAGCACGTAACGCAGTGGTGCATGTGCAAGCGTACTAAAATCAGGAAACAATTCTATAAACTGCTCATACTTGGGCACAACACGATATGTTTGCGTTTGTTGCAACATAATCTCTGATACTACAACATGATACGGATCATCTACATTACGCCATGCAAAATCACGACCCTGGGTATAATAAAAATCCCAAATAAATTGTTGAAAAGAATGAATCTCTTGCGTGCTTAATTTCATGATGATATTCAAAGTAATTACAAATCTTGATTTATGTTAATAGCTTTTAGTGTAATCAGTACAACTTATGATGTAAATAAAAGGATAATGTATGAAGCCTACTAAAGTTGCTATTATTGGTGCCGGATCTGTTGGCGCCACAGCTGCCTATGCATTAATGTTGCATAACATAGTTACAGAAATTATATTAATAGACATAGATAAAGACCGCTGTCGCGGAGAAGTGCTTGATCTTTCTGATGTGCTTGGTTTTTCTGCCACATCACGTATACATAGCGGCACTGCTACAGATGCGCAACAAGCAGACATTATTATTATAGCAGCCGGCTCACGCCAAAAACCTGGACAAAGTAGAATTGAGCTTATTACAACTAATCGCAAAGTACTTAGTAGTATTATTGCTCAAATACAACCATTGCAACAAGATGCTATTGTGGTTATAGTCACCAATCCACTTGACGTGCTTACCTTATGCGCACAAAAAGAACTTAATTTGCCACGAGCTCAAGTATTTGGCACTGGTACATTTTTAGATTCACAACGCTTGCAAGTAATTATCGCAGAAAGGGTTGGAGTTGCGCCGGAGTCTGTACACGCATACATTTTGGGAGAACATGGTGATACACAATTCCCTGTATGGTCTACTGCACATATTGATGGCACGCCATTACATAAATTCAAACAGCTTTCTTCACCCGCACAGCTTAATGCCATTGCGCAAGAAACACGCGATAGAGCGTATGAAATTATTGCATGCAAAGGCGCTACATTTTTTGGCATAGCAACCTGTGTTTCAGCAATTTGCCGCTCCATTATCTTTGATGAGAAAAAAATCATGCCGCTCTCTGTATTTCATGAAAACTTAGGTATATGCTTGAGTGTGCCTGCCATTCTGGGTAAAAAGGGTATTGAGCGAGTATTAGAAGTACCTTTAAACCAAGCCGAACAAGAAAAGTTGGCCACTTCTATTGCCGCGCTACAAAAAATACAGGTATAGGACTAATTTTGTAGCTACTCTAGGCACTTTTAGCCTTTTCATGTATTTGCACGCCCTCACTATTTTGCTATACTAAAGCTACTAAAAGTAGCTAAAATATAGTATAAAGTCCTAGCAATAGAGGCTTAAAATGAAGAGGTTATTATATCTAATTTTTCCTGTGTACATGAGCATGCCACTTCTTGGTATGAAACACCCTTGGAGCCAAATAGTAGAATCGGCTTCAGTCCATAAACCAGCCCGGCCTGTGCATAATACAAGTACTATCCCAAGTCTAAAGACACTCTGTATTAACTACATTATCGAAAATCAAGAGCAATTTGTCGGCCATATAGTACCTCATAAACCAACCAATACTTTTGAAACTCAATTGCCACAAGATATATGTGATCAAATAACTGCTACTCAAAAATTGTATGGAGAACTTTCAAACTATTTTGATAGGGAAATAGTAATAGATCCAAAAGTTATTACCTCTTTATTAGTGGATGGTGCTGCCCCTGATACATATACACCTCAATGTACTACAGCTTTAATATATGCCACAAGAACAGGCAACATTGAACTTGCTCGCTTGCTTATTGAATGTGGTGCACTTGTTAATTTCATATGCCGCACAAAATCATCTGGACGACATTTTTACCCCAACCCACCTCTGAATATTTTAATGATGGATAATCCATCTAATATAGAGCTCCTGAAATTGTTGCTTGATAATGATGCAGACCCTAATATCCCAGATAATGGGGGGCTAACACCTCTTTGGCGCACTTATAAAGAAAATCAACCAGAAGCTTTACTTATGCTTTTGCAACACAAAGCTAATGCTACTATGCCTGATCCAAAAGGCAACTTTCTCTTGCATACTGCCTGCCAACGAGGGCAAGATAGTATAGTAAAAATGCTGCTTGAACATGGAGTAGATCCAAATATGCAAGATGCTCATGGCAATAGGGCACTCCATGTAGTTACAAGTGTTGATAGCGCACATATGCTTTTTGAATATAACGCTGATCCTAACACACTAAATCTCCAAGGCCAAACACCTCTTGATTGCATAATAAATGCAGATCGCATCAATCCGGATGTTATAAGATTGCTCCTTCAGCATGATGCCCAGACACAACAAACTAATATTGAATCTCAGTTTTATAATGCATATACAAAAGGCAATACCCCAAAGACAGCTGCATTACTACAACTAGGTATTAACCCCAACCTATCATATGATGATTCCGGTCAAACAGCTCTACACGTTGCATGCGAACTTGAAAACATAGAATTAGTACACATACTACTTGAACATCATGCCAATCCTTTTGTGCCGGATCATAACGGAAAAACACCATTCCTTATAGCACGAAAAAGACAATACACACGCATCTTGCAACATATTAAAGATTCTTTTGCACAAACAAAAAAATTTCATGACAACTTATTATATGGTGAACTTTCAAAAGTTGAATCAGAAATAGACCCTCAGAATATCCGTGATGCGATACGTGATGGCGCCAACCAAAATATGCAAAATGAACAGGGTAATACTGCTCTCCATTATGCTGTTTCCCAAGGTAACTACCAACTGGCAGAATTTCTTTTGCAATCAGATGCCTCTGTTAATATAGTTAACCTAGACAATAAACATGCTTTAAACTTACTTTGTTCCATGCTGGGAACACTAAAAGCTAAAGAACCTACAACTCATCAAAATATTATAGCAACTGCCAAACTCTTGCTTAAATATGGAGCTCACCATCACACACAAGATCGAAGTAAATTAAAGCCACTTAATTACGCATGTATGTACAATAATCTAGATATGGTTAACTTGTTGCTTTCTTTTGATGCCAACCCTAATGCCAAAGAGACTTATGGCTATGCGCCATTAGCAATTGCATGTCGTATGAACTTGCCTTCAATTGTGCAAGCACTTCTTATGCACCCTAATATAGATAAAAATATATTAATAGATAATCAGTCTCTGTTAGCATTTGCACGTCAGAATAACTATACAGATATAGTCAATATACTTGTAAATGACCCTACTTTTACTCAAGAATTGCTAGATGAAACAATACAAAAAATAGAGCAAAAAAAAGAAGGGATTATACAAGATCTTCACCTTGCAGCTAAACATAATCAAAGGATACCACAAGATATCTTTAACTTAATCACACCGATATTAAGCAAATCTTCTTATGATGAAAACTTAAATAAGCAAGATGATCTTGGCAATACACCCCTGCATTATGCATGTAAAAATAATGATGAAGGTTTGGTGCGTGAACTTTTAAGTCAAGGCGCTAATCCAACTATTAAAAATAAAAAAGGTAAAGACCCCGATTATACAAGTAAATGCTCAAGGGCTATATGCGTGCTAATACATAACCATATAGATAAATTAAATCGCCAACTCCTTAGTGAAATGTATGAGGCATTGGGATTAAAAAATAAACCTGTAGATATAGCAAAAGTTATTTCTTTATTAAGGCAAGGCGCTGACCCCAATAAAACTGATGGATTTAGAGAAAAATATCTAACTACAGCATGCCAAGAAAATAATACTGAACTTGCCCTAATACTTCTTTATTTTGGAGCAGAACCAAATCAAAAATTTTATACGTGTAGCCTTATGCCGCTAGAATATGCCTGCCAACATAACAATACTATACTTGCGCGGGCTCTTCTTGCAAAAGGTGCAAGCCCAACAACAAGTGCATTAATTCATACATATGATGCTAATGCTATTGATTTATTCATAGAACTCGTAAAACATGGAGCTAATATTAATCATCAATGGGTTAATGGTAAGACTTTTCTACATAGAGCTATTGAAAATAGTCAAATTGATTGGGTTAATACACTCCTTCCACTAGGTATAAATCCCAATATTGAAACTAGCAGGACTTTCGGGTTGGGAGAAACAGCTTTACAATTTGCCAGAAGAAAAGGGCATACCGAAATTATACACATACTTGAAAAACATGTAACAGAATAAAATAATCTATGGCTATAATTTTCTAACTATCTTTGATGAATGAATCTGCTCGTTCTTGATTAATAGCATTAATAGTTGCAAGCAATGAACCAATAACTACACAATCACGGCTCACAATTTACAGTTGATAGGCGACATACAATTTCCGGTTTGGCCTACCGGCACATATTGACAGCATGCCACTGCATGAATTTAAACAGCTTTCTTCACCCGCACAACTCGATACTATTGCACAAGAAACGCGCGATAGAGCATATAAAATTATTATATGCAAGGGTGCTACATTTTTGGCATAGCAATCTGTATTGCGACAATCTGCCGCTTCATTATTTTTGACGAGAAAAAATAATGCCGCTCTCTATATTTCATAAAGATCTGGGCATCTGCCTGAGTATGCCGGCAAGTACATAAATACGCGCCATGCACCAAGCTTAAAAAGTTTTGCAATCATATTATTACCAATCAAGAGTAGTTTGACGGCCATTGTTGAGAAAAAACCAACTTATAAAACTGAAGTTAGATTGTCAGAAGAATTGATGTGGGATATTGCACGCCAAATTATTTTAGATCAAAAATTATATAATGCTCTTTCAAAAATATGGGAGCATGAACCTATCATTGAACTTGTAAGACAAGGTGCCAATCTTAATATCAGAGATGAATATGGTTATACTCTATCCAATTCAACATATTGGACAGAAGAAGAAGTAAAAATATTTCTTGAACATGGTGCTAATCCAAATGTATATGACCCATATAATGTACAACTAGACTAATGTTGTACTTCTTGATTACAAAGCCAATCCAGTTGCTCAAGATATCACCACTTAGCATTGCGCATCGAAATGGGCATAATGAAATTGTACAAATACTATTAGCATAGAGCAAGAAAATAACAAGTCATCGCTTCTTTTGTTTTTTCTTCATCAATTTTTTGTTGTTATAAAAACTATCTGCCCGTTCTTGATTTATAGCATTAATAGTCGCAAGCAGAGTGCCAACAGTAACAAAATCGCGATCAACAACTTGCACCTTATAGTCATCATTATAAAAGCTCTGATAAACCTGCTCTAATCGCTTAATACGATCAGATACAGAGGGTTCGGTATGAATTGCTTGATAATCATGAGGCGCTAAATTAACGATTTTTGTATTTACACCTAGCTTTTTGAGCCAAGATTTGAGTCCAAAAAACATTAATACTTTAAACCAAGGAGTTAACCAATAATCAACTGGGAGAGAAAACTGGAAGGGGAATGCATCTCCATCATGGTAGTTTGGATTATTAACCGTAGATCCCCAACTACTACTATAACCGGGAAAAATATTGTAAATAAATGAAAGAGTTGTGGAATTATGCGCATTCCTTACCTCATCATCCATGATAATTAACCTTTTTTGCTTTTTGCACATCTGGTCTATAGTAGGCCAATCTGGCGCTGGAAAAACCCATTTATTAGTACGCATATCAACTTTAGGATAATATGATTCATCTAATACAAAAGCATGCGCTGCAAGGCCAGTTGAATTTAGTTCTTGATGCAATTTGGCCCTCACTTGCTGATCTGTAAATTGTAATGCTCCATTTTTTGCCGATCGATTAGATTGCAAATAATCCTCTAGAGATAGTATAAAAACATCCTGATCATTTTCTTTTAACAAATCAGCCAACTCTTGAAAATAAGAAGCTGCATGTTGTACTTCTCCCTTTTTGACAATCAAGGATGCCGTCAAACAATTGTTTCCCGCATCTGGCTCATGTCCAGCTGCAATAAATGGCGCTTGTCTATTTGTAGGAACTTTACCAGACCTTTCCATCTGAATTTGCTGAAACCAAGACATTGAGGTACGCCACATAAGATTTATTTTTGCCCAACGTGCACCAGCATTCCATTGTTCGCGTAAAGTGCCAAATTGCTGACAATAGCGCCATCCATATGCAGATGAACAATGAGAGTCATGCGCAGACAACAAAGCTAATTTGTTAAGTGGAATATCTCTAGGTAAAAAAAGTTTTTCTTGGTCCTCCATCGAATGCAATGTAAAACTCAAGAAGATATATATAAGCATTACCCTTTTCATTATTGCTTCCTTTTTAATTTATATATGATTTCCTTTTTATGCTATCACAAATAGTATACAACAAAAAAGGCCCACATATATTTATGGAGCCTTTTGCTTTATATAACTATTTTATGCTTATTTTTGCATACTACCCACACGGCCAACACGCAAGGTAAGTAACTTGTCTGTGCCAAGCACTTTTTTAACCGCAGTTTTAAGATCTTCTACCGTAACTTTATCAAGATCTAATGCCCTATTGTCTAAATAATTTGATGGAAATCCAAATCTATCTAAGAATAAGAACATTGCTGCCATACCTCTATTGGATGCAAAGCGATCTATGGTTGCATTTAGTAATGCATGTTTTGCTTCTTGTAAATCTTGCTCAGTAATCGTGTCTGCTACCGTATCTATAGTCTGCTTAATCACTTTTTCTGCCTCCGGCAATCTGTCAAGAGACACAATAGTTTTTACTAATACAGCACCCGGCTGCTCATCTGCGCCGGCAACCAAAGAACCATTAATACGATAAAATAACCCCGATTGTTCACGTAATTCAAATAAACGCGAACTCATAGAACCAAGTACACCGCCGCCAAAAATTTGGTCAAATAAAAGCAGTTTATCATAATCAGGATCTTTGCGATTTACCGAGATTCCCGCAAAACACAACACAACTTGATCACGGTTTATTGGGTAATCAACTTCTGTAGCACTTATACGCACTAATTGGGGAAATTCAACTTGAGCAACCTCTTTACCTTGCCATTTGCCCAAAGCCTTTTCTAGTTCTTGTTTAATATCAAGCTCATTTAAGTTCCCAACAATTGCGATAGTTGCACCATATGGACTAATTACCTGATGATAAAAATCAACCAAATCTTGTTGACTAATGCGCACAATCGTATCTTGAAGACCAAGCGCATTTTTGCTATACGGGTGATTTTTATATAATTGTTCACGCACTAACTGTGCAGAAAAGCTCCACGGCTCATCCCAATAATTTTTGATATCAGCCAAGATTTGTGCACGGACCTTTTCTATGTGTTTGGCGTCAAATAAAGGTTTGGTTAGGATTTCTTCTAGTATGCTCATACCAAAAGAAAAATCTTCATTAATCATACGCATACCTATGCCACCTGGATATGCAGAAAGCATCATGCCACGAGATTCTATAAGATCTGCAAGCTCTTGTGATGAATGTTCTTTGGTACCCTCTGTAAGCATATCTGCCATAAAGGTATATAGGCCCTGCTTTTCTTGTGGATCATAAAATGACTTTGCCTTAAATTGCAGCGCTACATCAATTTTTGGTGTATTAGGATTGTGATGATATAAAACTTTTAATCCATTAGACAGTGTTATGGTCTGTGCCTTGGGAAAATTAAATGCGCCAAGCTCATGCACTTTAACTGTTTGTGCATATGACGGTGGCTCAACTGGTGTATGACGTGGGTGCGCTTCTAAGATTTTATTATCTTCCGCATCAGATGCTTCTTGCAATTGCATCCATGTTTGTTTTTCTGTATCCGGAAGTGGAAGCAATGTACCACGATGCATTACAGCAGGACGTAAGTAAGCGGCCACCATCTGCTGCATTTCTTGCTGCAGGTCTTGTGCCGGATCTTGTAAATAGTTAAAAATATAATTTTCATCACCGGTAGACCAGAAGTATTTACCTATTTGATATGCTTGATGTTCAAAATCTTCCAACAAGTTATACAACGTCATTTCTGTTTGCTTAATTGCACGCACTACCTCTTGTTCATCCAAGCCATCTTGTACAATTGCATTAATTTCTTCAGTAATAATTTTTTCTATTGCCGGAATATCTTCTATATTTTTAGGTTCACACACAATAAAGAAAAGACCATGCTCAAAAAGGTCATCGCTATCTGCGCTCACTGACGTAGCAAGTTCAAGCTCATCAACTAACTTTTTATATAAACGAGAGCTTTTGCCTTTACCTAAGACCCAAGCGAGTAAATTTAAAATATGATCTTTTTTGTCCTGCAATCCAGGAACCAAAAAGCCATATGTTACCAATGATTGTTGCACATCACGGTATAAGGTAACTGATTTGGACGCAATATCATGATTCAAATAATGCGTTGCTTTTACATAATCTGGATTTGCAGGGATGTCATTAAACCATTGCTTTGCCAGCTTGAATACCTCATCAGGTTCAACATCACCAACTATTACTAATGCCGCATTATTCGGGACATAATGCTTTTTATAAAATGCATGCAACACCTCGCTTGAAGCGCCCCATAAATCTTGTTTATACCCTATAATCGGATTGTGATATGGATGATCGTCAAAAACCGTAGATATCATACTTTCAAATAAACTTGAACTATAATTATCACGGTACATCTTAAGTTCTTGTATGACCGCCTTCATCTCTGAGTTAAGCATATCGCCATCAAACTTACAGTTTTGCATGCAATCAGCCATAATAGGCAATGTTTCTACCCAGTTTTGCTTGGGCATATTAAATAAATAGCCGGTATAATCATAAGAAGTGAATGCATTGCAACTACCAGAAAGCATATGGGTAACTGTATTAATATCAGACTCAGAGAGTGTATCAGTCCCCTTAAAAATCATATGCTCAATTAGGTGAGCGATGCCCTTCTCTCCTGTTTTTTCATCTTTAGAACCAACATTATACCAAAGTTGCACCGAAACCTTAGGCACCTGGTGAATGGGCCTGACTAAAATCGTCATCCCATTATCGAGCAGATATTTTTTAACCACTTGCTTGTTTTTTGAGTTCATCCTATTGTCCACCTTCCCACTAATACCTATAAAACAGATTAGGCTTATTATCATTACACCGTATCGTACTTGATACATAAAGCGTCTCCTTTTAACTTACTTTATATTAAAAAAGCCTATTTAGAAAGCAAAAAACTTTTATTTAGATCAAACTACCCTATACTAATATCTTAAAGTACTACTTTAATAAATCACTACTTTCTAGCAATATAAAACTAATGAATATCTTTAAAAAAATGCCACCCCTCCTGCCCATATTATGCAGCCTCATAGCCGGCATTTGTTCTCAAATAATTTTCTCAATCAGTCTGTATCTCCTTGTGCCCCTTATACTAATAACAATCATTCTAATCTACCCACTAAGGCAAAATCACTATATAGTTGTTCTCTATATTATATCTGCTTTCTTGGCAGGTAGCATACGCACTGAGCAAAAAAAACATAATTATGAACATTTTTACACCCTCACACAAGAACAACCATTCTCTCTAGTTGGACGTGTAACAGAGATTTCACCGGCACCCTCAGGCCCACTACGTTCTTGCATTACTATATCTACCCATGCCATACAACCACACAATAGCCAATGGATCAATCAAACATACAATCTACGAATCTATACGAACACGACTAGCGTGATGATTGATGATATAGTTCTTTTAGAAAATCTTACCTGCACCCAAACTACCAATACCAATTTTGCGCGATATTTGACAAAAGAAGGCATTGCCGGCTTTATCTTTGCGCCAAAGATAACCTATACCATTAAAGAACATCCCAATTATTCTCTAAGCCGCTGGATTCAGTTCAAAAAAAACCTCCTCCTCAGACAATGCACCATCAAACTAGGCAAAAAAACATCTACACTATTTGCCTCTCTCTTTCTTGGAGAAAAGCATCGACACAAAAAAGAACTTGAGCCTATGGCAGAACAATTTAAAGCTTGGGGGCTCTCGCATTATTTAGCCCGTTCGGGTTTACACTTGGTTATCTTTATATTACTTTGGCAATGGCTATTGTCATACATACCAATGAGTTTTTTTATCAAACAACTTATCTTGCTCATACTCAGTTGCATATATTTTTTATTAAGTTGGCCAAGCATATCATTTATGCGAGCACTCAGCACATTTACTATCATAAAATTGAGCACATACTTTAACAAACAAATACATATTGCCCACCTGTTAATATTTGTGTGTTGCACAATATTATTCATAAATCCTTTGCAACTATTTTTTTTGGACTTTCAATTAAGCTTTGCACTCACTTTTGCTTTAATCTGGTTTAATTATATCTTTCATAAAAAACAGCCGTTACAATCTTAGTCTTGATTATACAGCTATCTTTGCTCTACGCTTAATAAAGAAATCTCATAAGGGGGAGATAGACAATGTATATTTTGAATATAAAGAATTTTTTACTCGCATGCATCATCATTGCAACATACACACAAGCCACATGCAATCACAATACCCATGCTGACCTTGCATTTGATCATATACTTTTTGATCATGATCCGGATTTAATCATTACACCGCTTGGAGATACAATACGCAGCGCAATTACAGCAAAAAAAGACTGGACATTTATAGTATATTTAGCAGCAGATAATGACCTGCGCAGCTTTGCATCGCGCAACATTAAACAAATGACTAATGTTGGCTCAAATCAGCATGTTAACATCTTGGTCCACCTTGATATAAAAACAAATTCTCACCAAAAGGTAACGCGACGGTATTTAGTAGGGCGCCATGAGCTTTTTCAGCTTAATGATAATGATCCAAATTCCCAACGAATGGATAGTGGGAACCCGGAAACATTGATTTCTTGTTGTGAGTGGGCAATTAAAGATTATCCGGCAAATCACTATGCACTTATTTTTTGGAATCATGGCACCGGACCTATAGATCCACCGCATGGCAAAGTTATTAATCCGGCATCACTTTTTACCTTTAACCCTTTCTTAAATAAACTTGAGCTCGACCGATCAGTTAATTTTTTGGAGCTTATTGATGCACTTACTCATGAACATCGTGGCGTCTGTTGGGATGACTCTACCGGCAACTATTTAAGCAATCAAAAAATCTCATATGCTTTAAGCACCATATGCAATAATTTTTTAGACGGCAAAAAATTTGATATTATCGGCTTTGATGCATGCCTTATGTCTGGATTAGAAATCGCACACTTACTTAAAAATTACACCAACTTTATGGTAAGCTCGCAAGAAGTTGAACTTGGTACAGGGTGGCACTATCAATATGTACTCACACCATTTGAACACACAAGCCTTGAGCCAGAAAGTTTTGCGCAACACATTGTTGGTGCATATCAAAAAGCATACATGAATATTACCAATGATTACACACAAGCAGCGCTAGACTTATCACTTACACAAGATTTAGAACATAATATACATATTGTCGCAAACATCCTACTGAATGCTCTGAGAAAACCAAACAATAGCGCCATAAAAAATCTTATTAAATCAAGCTTTAACAAAAATGTATGCACACACTTTGATGAACCTAGCTACAAAGATTTACACCATCTATATAGCAATTTACTCGTAAACCTAAAAAATATACAAGCGCAAAATTCGCAAGAAATAAAAATATTCAAAAAAGCACTTGCACCCGCATTGCAACATGGTTGCGCTCTAATAGAAAAAATGGTTGTTGCAAATGCAGTTGGCAGAAACCTGCCGCGCGCAAAAGGAGTTTCTATCTACCTGCCAGATCAACGCATGCACCTTTCATACAAGAGTTCTCCATTTGCGCAAAGCAACAACTGGCTGCAACTTATTGAGCAAAAACTGATGTTGCGTATTTAGAAAAATTCATCTTTTGCAACAAAAAAGCTATACTGTGTGCAACGTGCAACACGTGCGCAACGCAACAAAAAGCAACAGTATTGCGAGGGCAAATGAATGAAAAAGCATTTAAACAACAACTCTTAGACGCACTCTATCTACCTTACAAAAAATGTATAGCATGCCCACTTGGCACCCTTGGTCGTAAAAGCATTGTCTTTGGACAGGGCAATCCAGATGCAGATCTTATGTTTATAGGTGAAGGTCCTGGACAAGAAGAAGACTTGCAAGGTGTGCCATTTGTAGGGCGCTCGGGACAACTGCTCAATCGCGTGCTCGAGATTATTGGCCTCAAGCGCGAAAATGTTTTCATTACCAATATTGTCAAATGTCGTCCCCCCGATAACCGTAAGCCTACACCAGAAGAAAGCATGACCTGTAAAGACTTGCTACTCAAAAAACAGATTCAAATAATTCGTCCTCAAGTTATTTGTACCCTCGGAGCAGCAGCCATCCAAGGCCTGCTCAACAAATATGACCTCAAAATTACCAAAGTGCGTGGCAACGAATACACTTATGAAGACACACGCGTGCTACCTACCTATCATCCAGCATATGTATTGCGCAACCCCAAAGAGCTACAAACATTGGTCAAGGATGTTAAAACTGCTATTGAGTGGTTACAAAACCCACCAAAATAATTTCTTTCTGAATAAAAAATAATAAAATATAAAAGGTGGTTGATAAGTGGTTGATAAGTGGTTGATAAGTGGTTGATAACTTGTTAATAACTTTTCAACCACTCTTCAAAATCACTACCCAATCAATCATTTGGGCAAGTCCCTCTTCAATTTAACGATTAGATGGTGCTTTTGGAAAGTCCCTTAAAGGTTATCAACAAGTTATCCACCACTTATCAACCACCATCATGAAGCATCAATATAACGATCTGATCAGCATTTTAGTAAGCTTAGCGCAAAGTTATCCACCACTTATTAACCACACCTATTATTATATTATTACTTAATAATTATTTAAATAATAATAAGAATAGATAAAACCACCCATGGTGAAGCTTTTCTAACAAAAAGAATACAGGAAGCAGGCTACACTTGCAGGCATAGAGGCTTTTACACGGTTTCTATTGCCAGAATCGGAAACATGTATTACACTTTAAGGTAATTCCAACTAAAATTACGAATTTATCAATAAGCATTTTGGAATCTGTCCAAAGAACTATTTCTATCACTAACCTATAAATTGTAAATAAAGGATAGCGTGAATCTGGCGAATGTTATTGAGGAGCTGGTTGAAGAACGTGGGTTAGACCGCGAAGTATTGCGCTCCATCATCTGCGAAAGTATGCTTGCTGCATATAGCAAAAAATATCCCGACCTTACCCTTGGGGTTGAATATAACTCTCAAACGGGCGATCTAAATGTTACGGTTGCAAAAACCGTTGTAGCGTCTGTGGAAGATGATGAGGTAGAAATAAGCCTTAAAAAGGCTCGCAATATAGACAAATCGGTTCAGGAAGGCGACACGATATATGTTCCTTTTGATGGCAAGATTGGTCGCATAGAGATATTGCGCGCAAAGCAAGTCATTGCGTCAAACATACGCAAAATTGAGGCTGCAGCCGTTTATGATGAATTTAAAGGCCGTGAGGGCACTATTGTCCATGGTGTTATTCATAAATGTGAGCGTAATGGTGCGGTTGTCAAATTAGAAGATGCTTTTGCCTTTTTGCCAAAATCTCTTTCGGTTCCCGGGGAAAAATGCATCGTTGGATTTGCAGTTCGCGCGCTTTTAAAAGAAGTGCTCGAAGAACCCAGAAATGATAGTCAGCTCATTCTTGATCGCGCATCAGAAGATTTTTTGCGAGAACTATTTGAGCTAGAGATTCCGGAAATATTCGAAAAACTAGTTGAAATTAAAAGTATTGTGCGTATTGCTGGCTACAAATCGAAAGTGGTTGTGGCATCGCATGATACAAATATTGATCCAGTTGGAACATGCGTTGGTGTTGGTGGTAGCCGTATTAAGCCTATTTTAAAGGAACTTGGCGGAGAAAAAATTGATATTATTTCTTGGAGCGATTCCCTTGAGACGCTTGTTAGAAATGCTTTAAAACCAGCACAAATTAATCGCGTAGTTCTTTCAGATGACAACAAGGTTGCACATGTCTGGCTTGATGAAGATCAGCGCTCATTGGCAATAGGTAAGATGGGTCAAAACATAGCTTTAGCATCACGCTTGACGGGTGTTAATATACAGCTTGAGCAAAGCAATGGATCACAAGGTCAATCTGCTAGCCAAGATAAGTTAATTATAGATGAGGCTCCTGACTTTGATTTTGATTCAAATGAAGAGGCATAACTAATTACGAGAGGCTGCTTTTATGCAGTATGATATAATGCGTGTGTATGAATTTGCAAAACAGGTAGATATTCCGGTTAAAGATATTTTAGGTGAACTTAAAAAAGGTGGCTTTACTGTGGCAAGCCACATGTCTGTTTTGGATGATGATGCACTTGCATATATCGAAAAAAAATTTACTGCACCAAAAGTTGCAGGAGCCCCTAAATTGGAGCAAAAGCTTCCGTTAGTGCATGAAGAAACTGAGCAAAAATACAAAAAAATCGCAGAAGATCGTCCCAAAGAAAAATCTCCCGTCCGACGTGCTAATGAGCGCATCGAGCAAAAATCAAAAGTTAAGCCTCAATTCAAAAAGCAGTATAAAAAAATTGAAGAGCCTGCTCAGCCTCAAGCAATTATTATTCAGCCAATGAGTGTGGTTGATTTAGCTCAAAAAGCTGCGCGCCCTGTCAACGAGCTTATACTTACTCTGCTCAAGATGGGAATTATGGCAGCAAAAAATCAGGTACTAACAGAGGAAGTTGTTGCGCAAGTTGCAAAACTATTTGAATTAGAAGTTATTAAGCCGGAAGAATCAAAGCAAGGGCGCCAAGTTGCTCAGCAAGTTGCAGGTGCAGATTTGCACACACGCCTGCCTATCGTTACTGTGCTTGGACACGTTGATCATGGTAAAACTACACTTCTTGATTTTATTCGTAAAACACGCGTTGCCGCTCGGGAAAAGGGCGGCATAACTCAACACTTAGGTGCATACGAAGCATCTACACCGCAAGGTAATATTGTTTTTCTTGATACGCCTGGCCATGAGGCTTTTTCCAAAATTCGTCAACGCGGTGTTAAGGCTGCAGATATTGCGGTAATTGTAGTCGCAGCAGATGATGGTTTAATGCCACAAACACTTGAAGCTATTACTCAAGCTAAATTAATGCATGTCCCTATTATTGTTGCTATCAACAAAATAGATCGGGTTGATGAAAAGCGTCTTGAGGTAATCAAGCGCCAGCTTGCTCAGCATGATTTGGTACCAGAAGATTGGGGTGGTGATATTATTTGTGCGCCTATTTCTGCCAAATTTGGACAAGGTATAGACCATTTGCTTGATATGATTGTGTTGCAAGCACAAATGATGGAATTACGTGCGAATTATGCTGGCAAAGCGCGTGGATATGTGCTTGAATCAAAAATAGAAAAAGGAAGAGGTGCAGTTGCAACGGTTATATCTCAAGGTGGAACGATTCATGTTGGTGATTACTTTGTTGCAGGTAAGACTGGTGGCAAGATCAGTTCCTTAGTTGATTCTTATGGTAAACGCATAGAAAAAGCAGAGCCATCAGTGCCAGTACAGGTAGCGGGTTTTGAAGAGTTGCCTGAAGCGGGTGATTATTTTGAAGTTGTACTAAAATCAGAATTCCGCAAGGCACTGCAAGCTGCACAAGAAAAACAAAAAGTTGCTCCTACTAAGCTTATTACTGAAGGCGCAATCAATATTATTGTTAAAACAGACAGTGATTCATCAAAAGAAGCGCTTGTAGAATCTATCACAAAACTTTCAAAAAAATCTGAAGTTGGATTCAATATTATCTATGCCGGTATTGGTAATGTGAATGAGAGTGATATTGAACTTGCATTTAATACTGGTGCAAGCATTGTATGTCTCCATGTAAAAGCTGAAGCAAATGCAGCTATTCTTGCACAGCGTCGTGCAGTTTCGATTGCGCATTTTGGTATAATTTACAAGCTGCTAGAAGATCTTGAGCAACGTGCAGAAAATGCTAAAGAAATTGAAATAGTACGCACTAAGGTTGGCCAAGCAGAGGTGCTTAAGGTATTTAATATTAAAAATATTGGTGTTATTGCCGGTTCAATTATCAAAGATGGTCGCTTTACTCGTGATGGGTATATAGTTGCATGGCGTGGCCCAGAAAAAATAGGCGAAGGGAAAATCAGTAGTTTGCAACGCGATAAGAAAACAGTCAAAGAGGTGCATACAGGCTTTGAATGTGGCTTTATTGTAGCAGGAATAGAAGATTGGATGCCTGGCGATATTGCTGAGTGTTTCTTAGATTTACCAAAAAAATAGCACATTATTCTTTTTTGCTTTCTCTCTATAATTTGTATAGAGTATTTCTCTATTGAGTAGATAGAGTATAAAAAGGTACACAAAAAAGAGTAGAATGGCATCTCGTATGATAAAAATTGCCTTTGCATTCATTTTTTCTTTATTGGTAACGCTCTATATAGTACCTATATTTCGCGCATTAGCATTGCGGTTTAATTTGGTAGATAGTCCAAATGGAAAGCTCAAGCGCCACAAAGATCCAACACCATACCTTGGAGGCGTTGCGGTATATTGTGGATTTTTAGCAAGTCTTGTATTTACATTGCCATTTGCTAATTATATGTTTTTATTTTTCATTGGCATCACCCTACTTTTATTTGTTGGTCTTATTGATGATTTAATGCCATTAAAACCATATCAAAAATGGTTTGGCCAATGTTTGGCAGCTTTTTGTTTTGTGAAGTCTGGCTTTTATCTTAAAGAGCATGTTTTTTATAATTCGTGGAACTTACCTATTTCATTTTTATGGATATTGACCATTATTAACGCCTTTAATCTTGTAGATGTCATGGATGGCCTTGCAACAACATTGGCTCTTATGGCTTCTGTTGCGTTTTTGGTTGTTGCGCTCACATTGCAACATACATCTGTTGCAATTTTACTTGCAGCATTAATAGGTTCTCTTGTTGCATTTTTGTGGTACAACAAGCCGAATGCAACAATATATCTTGGGGATGCAGGTGCATTATGGATAGGTGGTTTTTTAGCGGCTATACCTTTTCTGTTTAACTGGGGGACATACCATGTGCATGGCTATTTTGCTCCATTTATAATTTTGGGTATTCCAATTCTGGAAGTTGTTACCCTTGTTGCATTGCGTACCTATAAGGGTATACCTTTTTATCAAGGTAGCCCGGATCATTTTAGCCTGTACCTTCAGGCAAATGGATGGAATAAAAATTCCATCTTGCTCTATGTTGCATTGCTTTCTGTTGCGCTGGGAAGTGTTGCATTTTTATTTGTGCAACATGCACTCTCTGTTGCACAAGTTGCCAGCTTGGGGGTTGTTTTCTTAATTGGTTGGTTTCTCATTTTAAGGCAAAAATAACCTAAAATCAGGTATAAATGAAATATGTTGCACTTATTGCAACATTTGTTGCTTTTTTATTGTTTTTTGCAAAAAACATCCTTTTTTTTACAAAACACCTTAATTTTAGGTGTTTCTTGTTGTTGCGTTTTTTGACCTTGTGAAAAATATTGTTTTTTTCTTTTGATGGCGCAAACTTATACTACTCTTAATTTAGGCTTTACTCCTCCTTAATTCTAGGGGGTATGGTTAGAAGCACTGCTTACTGAGAGCGTGATAGACTTAGATCCTTGAATGAATTACTACAATTCCTTCTTAGCTCACTAGCTTTTAAGGATCAAGTCTATTGCCCACTCTCAAATCTTTAATCTATTTTCAATAAATTTTTAGTCGTATCTGATAGAAGTGATCGAAGCATTATAAGGTTGCGCAGATCTTCTTCAAGACTATCTTTGGGGGTTTCTATAATTTTAGGGATAGTAAAAAAGCGCGAATCATTCATAAGTAGTCTAAAAGCTTCTATTCCTATGGCACCTTCTCCAATATTAGCATGACGATCTACGTGAGACCCTATATCTTTTTTCGAGTCATTAACGTGGATTACCTTGAGAAAATTGAGTCCTATGGTGGCATTGAATTTTTTCCACAGCGCCTCATATGTTGCGGACGTTCTTAAATCATATCCGGCAGCAAAAACATGGCATGTATCTAAACACACGCCAAGTCGCTCTTTGTAGTATGATTGTTGAATGATTTGAGCTATGTGTTCAAATGTATAACACACAGCGCTTCCTTGTCCTGCCATAGTTTCAAGTAAAATCTGTGTATTCCCAGGCATACGCTCAAAAACGATGTTTAAATTATTGGCAATGTGCTCAAGGCATTCTTCGGGGCTCGCATCAAGGGAGGAGCCAGGATGCAAGACAAGATAAGGAATAGCTAAGTCTTGGCATCGTTGCAATTCAATTATAAGGGCTTCGATTGATTTTTGCTGCACCTCTGCGCTTGGCGAACCAATATTAATAAGATAGGTAGCATGTGCAACAATGGGAGCTATGTTTGAATTATTAACTGATTTTTTAAAACTCATTATATCATGCGGAGTTAATTCTTTTGCTCTCCATTGCCTATTGCTTTTAGTAAATATTTGAATAGTTGTACATCCAATAGATTGGCCACGTTCTATTGCCTGATAAAGTCCACCAGCGATAGACATGTGGG
>Ga0210086_1000513_pt1 | contig 22217 bp, 18 predicted proteins | sample China_Galinas_PW_3_FD_184867 | JGI IMG/M metagenome (GOLD analysis project Ga0210086, IMG submission 184867) | Wetland microbial communities from San Francisco Bay, California, USA, that impact long-term carbon sequestration - China_Galinas_PWB_D2... | ecosystem: Environmental > Aquatic > Marine...
CCGGCGGTGGCGCGCCCGCCGTCGCCGCCCGAGGAGCAGGCGCGCGAGGAGCGGGTGCGCATGACCCGGCTCCGCCAGACCATCGCCCGCCGCCTCAAGGAGGCGCAGGAAACCGCCGCCATGCTGACGACCTTCAACGAGGTCGACATGAGCGCGGTGATGAAGCTCCGCTCCGACTACCGCGACCTCTTCGAGAAGAAGCACGGCATCAAGCTCGGTTTCATGGGCTTCTTCGTCAAGGCGTGCGTGCAGGCGCTGAAGGAGCTGCCGGCAGTGAACGGCGAGATCGATGGCGCCGACATCGTCTACAAGAACTACTACAACATCGGCGTCGCGGTCGGCACCGAACGCGGCCTGGTGGTGCCGGTAGTACGCGACGCCGATCGGCTGTCGCTCGCCGAAATCGAGAAGACGATCGCCGACCTCGCCAGGCGCGCCCGTGACGGCACGCTGTCGATCGAGGAGATGCAGGGCGGCACCTTCACCATCACCAATGGCGGCATCTACGGCTCGCTGATGTCGACGCCAATCCTCAATGCGCCGCAGTCCGGTATCCTCGGCATGCACAAGATCCAGGAGCGGCCGATGGTGGTCGGCGGCAAGGTCGAGCCGCGGCCGATGATGTATCTGGCACTCAGCTATGACCACCGCATCGTCGACGGCCGCGAGGCGGTGACCTTCCTGGTCCGGGTCAAGGAGAGTCTCGAGGAGCCGCAGCGTCTGGTGCTGGATCTGTAACTCGGTTGTCTCCGGAGCTTCATGTTTGGGCGGAGAAATTGGCTCGCTGGGCGGCGAGTAACCCACACATTGCCGAGCTCTGGCTCTTCGGCAGCAGAGTGCGGGGTGATCAGCGCGAGGACAGCGATCTAGATGTGGCGGTAGTCATGTCGGGCGCGGATCAAGGGGTGCGCCTTGGAAATTGGATAGCATTGGCCGGGCAATGGGAAAAAGAGCTTGATGGATATCTGCCGGTTCGCATTGATCTCGACTTAGGCGACAGCGATATATCCAAGACAGCGGTCGCTCCCGCGCTTGAACGAGAAGGCGTTCGCATCTTCTGCAAGCCAGCCGCAAACGGCCGGAGCGGGGCAGTTGCGCGGCCAACTTAGTTTTTTCTCAGGCCAACCGATGGCCAAGCATGTCGCATGGGGAACCACCGTCGTCGCGGCGATCCTGCTCTTCGCCGCGTTCGTCGCGCTGTTCCGGCGCGATCTCGGCGATCCGGTCCGGGCGGCGGCCGTCTTCGCTGGCGTCGCGGTGATCGTCTGGCTCGCCGGCAGGGCCGTCCTCTATTTGTCGCGGCGCACAGATCGGGGCTGAGCGGCCGGCGCAGGCCTGGTCTGTGCGGGCGGTGCTTGCGGATACCGGCCGGAAAACCCATACCGGACGGCGAGAACACCAACGGCTGGGGGTATTCCTGAATGTCCTACGATCTTGCCGTCATCGGCAGCGGTCCCGGCGGCTATGTCTGTGCGATCCGGGCAGCGCAGCTCGGCCTCAAGGTGGCGGTCATCGAGAAGGATGCGACGCTCGGCGGCACCTGCCTCAATGTCGGCTGCATCCCGTCGAAGGCACTGCTTTACACCTCCGAGATGTTCGAGAAGGCGGGCCACGATTTCGGCGCCTTCGGCATCCGGGTCGGCACGCCGGAGGTCGACCTCGCGGCGATGATGGCGCACAAGGACTCGGTGGTCGAGGCAAACACCTCCGGCGTCGCCTTCCTGTTCAAGAAGAACAAGATCGACACCATTCCCGGCACCGGCAGCATCGCAGGGCCGGGCCGGGTCAACGTCACCGGGCCCGACGGATCCAACCAGACGGTCGAGGCGAAGGCGATCGTCATCGCCACCGGCTCAGACGTCGCGCCGCTCGCCAGCGCGATCGTTGACGAGAAGCGCATCGTCTCCTCCACCGGCGCTTTGTCGCTGCCCGAAGTACCGAAGCGTCTTCTGGTCGTCGGCGCCGGAGTGATCGGGCTGGAGCTCGGCTCCGTGTGGCGGCGGCTTGGCAGCGAGGTCACGGTCGTCGAGTTTCTCGACCGCGTTCTTCCCGGCATCGACGGCGAAGCGGCGCGCCAGGCGCAGCGGCTCCTCACCCGGCAAGGGATGACGTTCAGGCTGGGGAGCAAGGTCTCGTCGGTGGACACTTCCGGCGAGCCGTTGAAGGTCGGCGTCGAGCCGGCGGCAGGCGGGGAAACCACGACGCTGGAGGCGGATGTCGTGCTGGTCTGCATCGGGCGCCGGCCCTACACGACGGGGCTCGGCCTCGAAGCGGCCGGCATTGCCATGGACGAGCGGGGGCGCGTTGTCGTCGACGATCATTTCCGCACCAACGTCGACGGGGTCTATGCGATCGGTGACGTCATCCGAGGCTTGATGCTCGCCCACAAGGCCGAGGATGAGGGGGTGGCGGTGGCGGAGATCGTCGCCGGGCAGGCGGGGCATGTTAACTACGGCGTCATCCCCAATGTCGTCTACACCCATCCCGAAATCGCTTCGGTCGGCCAGACGGAGGAGGAGCTGAAGGCGGCCGGTATCGAATACCGGGCCGGCAAGTTCCCGTTCTCGGCCAATGCCCGGGCGCGGGCGATGCTGGAGAAGGACGGCTTCGTCAAGGTGCTGGCGGACGCAAAGAGCGACAGGGTGCTTGGCGTCCACATCGTCGGTCCGTTTGCTGGCGAGCTGATCGCCGAGGCGGCTGTGCTGATGGAGTTCGCCGGCGCGGCCGAGGACCTCGCCCGCACCTGCCACGCCCACCCGACCCTGTCGGAAGCGGTCAAGGAAGCGGCGCTCGCCGCCTGGTTCAAGCCGATCCACATCTGAGCCGACGAACGAAGGAAGCGCCGACGTTTCCGTCGACGCTTCCAACGTCAAACAGTGGAGTCAGGTCTTACTCACTCAGCCTCGGACTCGAGGAACTCTTCCTTCGGCGGCTGCGGCAGGATCGCCGCTTTGCCGAGTTCGGCGACGACCACCGGGTCGACCTTGGTCGCCGGGGCCGCTGTCTGTTCCTCAACCGGGGGCGGAGTCGCCGCAGCCGTGACGTGGGTGGCGTGCCACTCGCATGCGGAGGCGGCAATGCTTGCGCCGGCCACGAAGCTGATCGCGGCAAGCGCGGTTACGGAGGTCGATACGACTTTCATCAAGCTCCTCCGACTTTGTTGCCCGGCCGACAAGCTGCCGACCTGGCCTGAGCATAGCACGCCCGTCCGGCCGACAACACCCTGAAGGATCACAAGGACGCGATCAGGCCGAGGCGCTCCGTTTGCGGGCGGCCTGGTCGGCAAGCGTGAACCAGCCGACTCCAGCGAGCACCAGGGCGGTCCCGGCGATGTCGACAAGGGTCAGGTGCTCGCCGAGGATGAGCACGGCGAGGATGATTGTCATCACCGGCGACAGCGTGCCGATGGTGGCGTTCGCCTGAGCGGAGATGCGGTGGAGCGCCGCGTTGAGGAAGAAGGATGGCAGCACGGTCGCGCCGATGGCGATGAAGAGGGCGTAGGCGTAAAGGGTCGGGCTGACGATCAGGGCAGCCGCCGGATGGGTGAGGAAGAACTGGACGAAAGCACCCACCGCGGCGCCGCTCATCGCGATGCAGGTGAACAGTCGCGGGCCGATGGTGGCGATCAGGTTCTTGGCGAGGAGCTGGTAGAAGGCGAACGACACGGCGGCGGCGAGGACAAAGCCCGCGCCGATCGCCGCGTCGCTGCCGAAGGTGGTGACCTTCTCGCCGAAGATGGTCGCCAGGCCGATATAGCTGATGCCGATTGCGGCTACGGCCCGGAGCCGGATCGGCTGGCGGAAGAACATCGCGCCGAAGATCACGACGAACAGCGGGTAGGTGAACAGGATCAGCCGCTCGAACTGGGCCGAGATATATTCGAGGCCGAGAAAGTCCGTATAGCTGGCGAACCAATAGCCGAGCATGCCGACGGCGCCCGCGCCGAGGACCTCCCGCAATGGCGGCAGCGGCTCGTTCTTCCGGCGCCGGTCGCGGATCGAGAGGCCGCCGATGGCGATGTAGAAGGGCAGCGCCAGCGCCATTCTCAGCGCAAGCAACGTCTCGGCGTCGATGGTCTCGGCATAGGCGAGCTTGATGACCACCGCCTTGGTCGAGAAGAGCAGCGCGCCGGCCGCCGCGAAGACATAGCCCATCTCGACATAGCCGGCCGGAAAGGCGGTCGGCGCCAGCGGCAGGGGTGGCGTCTCCGCCGCAGCGGTCGCCGGAGCCGGTGGTGGGGAATTGATGGCCATCGCGATCGCCTCGTCTTGCGCGGCCGGCGGCTGGAGGGTTCGCGACGATTTTTCCCGAAACCGGCGCGTTTCTTTCCGCGCGCCGGCCGGTCGTCCTCAAAGGATCAGACGCCGCCCTCGTTGCGCGTGGTGCGAAGGAGAATAAGCCAGCGACCTTTCAGGGCGGTCGTCATGGCGCCTGTCTAGCAACGCATCCGGCGGCGCACCAGCCGAAAAAAGAGCGGGCCCCGAGGGGCCCGAGTTTCTACAGGGAGGAGAGAGAATGGAAGCGGGGAGGAAGGCCTCCATTCGCGTGGACGATAGCGGACCGCCGCTGAAGCCTGCCTGAAGGGCCGGTTCATCCGGCGTTCAGCGAAAAACGGCGGTTTGGCGCCAATTTTCAGGCGCGAGGATGGGCAGCGTTGTAGGCTGCCATCAGCCGCTCGGTGTCGACGCCGGTGTAGATCTGGGTGGTTGACAGACTGGCGTGGCCGAGCAGCTCCTGAATTCCCCTGAGATCTCCGCCATTTGCAAGGAGATGGGTGGCGAAGGAATGGCGGAGGGCATGGGGGGTGGCGGTGTCCGGCAGGCCGAGGGCGGAACGGAGCTTCGCCATCGCCCGCTGGACGATGCGCGGATTGAGACGCTCGCCGCGGACGCCGAGAAACAGCGGCGAATCGGGACCGGGCGAATACGGACAGAGCTGGAGATAGGTGGCGACGGCGGCAGCCACCGCCGGCAGCACGGGAACGAGGCGTTCCTTGCCGCCCTTGCCGGTGATTCGGAGGGCGTCCGAGGCGTTTCGCGGGGCTTCGCTGCGTCTCAGCGACAGCGCCTCGGAGATGCGGAGGCCGCAGCCGTAGAGGAGGGCGAAAATGGCGGTGTTCCGCGCCGCCACCCACGGCTCCTCGTCGAGGGCGGTGTCGAGCGAAACGGCCCTGGACGCCGCTTCGGGCGACAGCGGACGGGGCAAGGTACGCTTCTGACGGGGCGGGCGGACGGCGCGGACGGCGGCACCCTCGGCTGTCCCGTCCCGTTCGAGGAAACGGATGAAGGATCGCACCCCGGCGATGCCGCGGGCGATGGTCCGCGACCCGACGCCGGTGTTGCGGCGGGCGGCGAGAAAGGCGCGGATATCGGCGACGCGGAGCGCGGCGAGGTCGGCAAGCCGGGGCGGGGCGCCAAGATGGCCGGTGAGGAAGGCGAGGAACTGGTCGACGTCGCGGGAATAGGCCTCGACGGTCTTCGCCGCCAGCCGCCGCTCATGGGCGAGGTGGCGCCGCCACCGCTCGACCGTCTTCAAAACGTCGGGGCGGGCGATGACGAGCGGCGCTTCGGGAGTCTTCCTCGGCATGGCTCCATCCGGGCGCCGATCCGGTTAACCGCCGGTTAACGACGGCTGAACCGTCTAATCGGCGACGCCGCTGCTGACGATGGTGATCGTGTAGTTGGCGACCTGGCCCGCGCTCGCTGCGTCGGGCGTGAGAAAGACGTCGATGGCATAGTCGCCGCTGGCCGGCAGCGGTCCCTCGAACCGGTTGGCATTCTCCGACCCGGTGAACATCGGCGCCTTCGCGCCGGGCGCGGTGACGGTGAAGGTGTTGCCGGCGTTGTCGGTGTCGAGGGCGACGGTCATGATCTCGCCGGCGTTGGCGGCGAGCAGGTACGTGACGCTTTCCGACCCGGTGATCTGGTCGGTGATGGTGGCGCCCGAGGTGTCGGGGGCAAACTGAACGCGCTCGATCCTCGCCGTCTCGTCCTGGCCGAAGGCCGGAGCCACCGCGAGCGCCAACAGGCCGATGGCAGCCAGGAGAGGGGGTTTGCGCATTTTTCCAGCTCCGTATTGGCCGGCCCGTGGCGAGGATAGAGCCTCGGCCCGTCGCCATCCTAGCTGGTTTGATCAAAGGTGCACACTCGCGGCTATGGCCAGGGAACCTCAAGCCTACTCGACACCCCGGCAGGATCACCCGTGCTCGCGGCCGAAGCCGAAGCGCCAGCGGCTTCGCGGGGCTCTGTCCGATGACGGGGGTTCGTCGGCCGTGGCCGTCTCGGCCGGGGCCGCCTGGTTCTTGTGGTCGTGGGCGCCCTTCGGCGGGTAATCGAGGCTGTCTTCCATCTCGTGCCTGACGCCGGGCTCGAATTCCGGAAACGGCAGGCGGTTCCGGGTGCGCCACTCGTCGACCTTTGACTCAGCCTCGCGCCCGCGCTCGGCGTCGACACCGCTGTCGCGGGAGTAGTAGGTTGTCTGCGACGGGAAGGCGAAGCCGGACCCTGCTTCGCGGATGATCTCCTCCATGCGGAGCAGGACATCCTCCTGGATCGCCAGGAAAGTGTCCTGATCCTGGCAGCGCAGATAGGCGAAGACTTCGACGTCCTTGGAATAGGGGCCGTATCCGATGAAGCGCACGCGGGCCGGCTCCGGCGTCACCATCGGGTGCGCAATGAGCAGTTCGCGCAGCTTGGCGAGGATATAGCGCATCTGCTCCGGCGTCGTCTCGTAGCGGAGCTGGAGCACCGTGGGCAGCAGCCGGAGGTGACGGGCGGTGAAGTTGTCGAGGTGCATCTGGGAGAATTCGCTGTTCGGCACGGTGACGACGCTTTGCTCCAGGGTGCGGAGGCGCGTCGACCGGAGGCCGATCTCCTCGACCGTGCCGAGCTCGTCGCCGTAGCGGCAGAAATCGCCGACGCGGACGGGACGGTCGGCAAACAGGGTGAGGCCGCCGATGATGTTCTCCAGCGTCGGCCGCACCGCCAGCGCGATGGCAAGGCCGCCGACGCCAAGGCCGGCGACCAGCGGCGCCACCGGGATGCCGACGACCTCGGCCGCGGCGACCGCGACAAGAATGATGAAGGTGACGCTGACCAGGCGGAAAAGGATGCGGGTGAGGGCGGCGTCGAAACGACGCCTGCCGTCCGGCCGGTTGCCGATCTGGGCGATGGCGTCGGCGAGCCGGCCCGAGCCAACCATGACCAACCACGACAGCCCGACGAGCTGGACAGCCAGCACGGTGTACGCCACGACATCGAGGGGAAGCTCGAGGAGGCCAATGGCGTATTGAGCAACGAGATAGGCAACGCCTGCCAGAGCGACGACCAGGACCAGCGCCAGCGGCAGACCGAAGCGAAGCCATGGGCTGCCGTTCATCCACCGCCTGTCCCACCGCTGGCCGAGACTGATCAGCGCCCAGAACAGGGCCACGCAGAGAACGACGAGGACCGCCAGGGCGATCCACTGCCAGACGCCCTGGCCGCCGACGATGTCCCTCGCCCAAGCCGGGAACCGGTCGGGGAAATGCTGCGGCAGCCACTGGCCGGGGCTGGCCAGCACCTCCTCGTAGATGCCGACGATGGCGCCGGCCTTGTAGGGGATCTCCCTGGCGAGGTTGTAATAGTTGCGGAGCTGGGAAACGGTCTCTTTCGAGAAGAGGAACCGGCCGGCTCGCGGTCCGTCAGGAGTCTTGACGATCTCGATCTTGGTGTTGGGCACCACCCAGCGGGTGAGCTGCGGGTCGGCGGCGACTTCCGCGTCGCCGGGGATGTCCTCGTAGGGTGGCAGTTCGACCCGGTCGAGAACTTCCCGGAGCAGCGCCATGTCGATCAGGATCGTCGCCTCGCGCCCCAGCACCGTGAGGTCGCTGAAATCGAGCGTGTCGCTCGCCCGCTGCATTGGGCGCTCGACCTCCACCGTCGGCTTGTCGGCGCGCCAGGCGTCGATCGCCTCGCTGAAATCGCGGATGAAGCTGCGCAGCGTGTCGCGGGGACTGGAGGTGTCGGCGGCGCGGAGTGGATAGGGCTCGTCGAAGCCGCCGAGCAGGTCGGACTGGGCCGAGGCCGGCCCGCCGACCAGGATCAACAGGAGTATCAGCGTCCCGAGCCAGGGGAGTCGGCCGGATTGAGGATTCACCGGTTCAGCCTGTCCTCGCCGAAGCGTGACCCGTCCCTAGCGCAGGCCCGCTTCCGAATAGTACCTGGCGGCACCTTCGTGCAACGGCGCGCTGAGACCATCCTTCGCCATCTGCTCGGTGGTCAAGGACTTGAAGAGGGGCGCCCCTTCGCGCAGGCGGTCGATGCCGCCAAAGAACGCCCTGGTGACCTCGTAGACCACATCCGGGGCGACGTCGGTCGTGGTCACCAGCGTCGCGACAAGGCCCAGGCCGGCAACATCGTCGGCGTTACCGCGGTACATACCGCCGGGAACGACCGACTTCGCGTAGAGCGATTCCCCGGCGATCAGCTTGTCGACGGCCGGTCCCTCGACCGGAACCAGAACGATGTCGCAGGTGGCGGCGGCCTCTTTGATCAGGGGGCTCGGGTGGCCGACCGTGATGGAAAACGCGTCGAGTTCGTTGTCGCAAAGCGCCTGGGCGAGGTCCGGCGCCTTGTAGTCGGCGTCCGTGATCTCGGTGATGTCGCCGGGCTGCCAGCCTTCGCCCTTGAAGAGGCCCTGCATGATGACATAGCCGCCCGAGCCGGGCTCGGACGGGTAGACGCGCTTTCCTTTGAGATCTGCAAATTCCCGGATGTCCTTGTCCTTGCGGGTGACGATGGTCACCTGCTCGACGAACAGGGCGGCAACCGAGCGCATCTGTTCGAACGGACTGTCTTCCGCGAAGGGCCCGATCCCCTGCATCGCATCGCGCTGGGTGTCGGACTGAGCCATGGCGAAGGTGACCTCGCCGTCGCGCATCGCCTGGATATTGGTGACGGAGCCGACCCCGAACCCGACCGTGCAGGTGATGCCGTGGTCGGCGGCATGCTCGTTGACCAGCTTGCAGATCGCACCGGCGACGGGGTGATAGAGACCACCCGCCCGTCCGCTGGCAATGGTCATCGTCGTGTCCTCGGCAGCCGCAGGCGTTGATGCGACGTGAGCCCAGGCAGCGACCAGACCGACGGTGAACATGAGCGCCATCCCGGCCATGCTTGTTGTTGGGATTTTCGGCATGCGCGGCGGTTTCCCCTCCCTCTCTTTGTCCCGGCGTCCAAAAAGCCGGCTTCCTGTCTTTCGCCAGTATAGGGCAGAACGCGCAACCGGTCGCCGGACCGGGCGTGCGAGGCAAGAAACATTGCCGTCGCTCGATATCCGTCGCCTGTCAACGGCTTGGCAAGACGATTCGGGCATACGTTTCTCTTCTGAACGGCCGGGGAACATCCATGCAGAGCAACATTGAAATCGCCCGCGCGGCGACGCCACGCCCCATCGTCGAGGTGGCCGAGGAGCTCGGCATCCCGCGCGATGCGGTATTCAACTACGGGCCCTACAAGGCGAAGATCGCGCTCCCATGGCTCGCCGGCCTCGACCGGCCCGACGGTAGGCTGGTGCTGGTGACCGCCATCTCGCCGACGCCGGCCGGCGAAGGCAAGACGACGACCACGGTCGGACTCGGCGATGCCTTGAACCGGATCGGCAAGCGCGCCGTGATCTGCCTTCGCGAGCCGTCGCTCGGGCCGTGCTTCGGCATGAAGGGCGGTGCGGCCGGCGGCGGCCATGCGCAGGTAATCCCGATGGAGGACATCAACCTCCACTTCACCGGCGACTTTGCCGCGATCGGCAGCGCCAACAACCTGCTTGCCGCGATGGTCGACAACCACATCTACTGGGGGAACGCCCTCGGCGTCGATGCGCGGCGGATCACCTGGCGGCGGGTGGTCGACATGAACGACCGGGCGCTCCGCCACATCGTTGCTTCGCTCGGCGGCGTCGCCAACGGCTTTCCCCGCGAGGACGGCTTCGACATCGTGGCGGCGTCGGAGGTGATGGCGATCATCTGCCTGGCGAGCGATGTTCAGGACCTGGTGGCGCGGCTTGGCCGGATCGTGGTGGCCCGGACCCGCGACCGCCAGCCGGTGACGGCAAGGGACCTTGCCGCCGACGGCGCAATGTCGGTGCTCCTCAAGGACGCGCTGGCGCCGAACCTGGTGCAGACGCTGGAGGGCAATCCCGCCTTCGTGCACGGCGGCCCGTTCGCCAACATCGCCCATGGCTGCAATTCGGTGGTCGCCACTCGGGCGGCGCTGAAGCTCGGCGACTACGCCATCACCGAGGCCGGCTTCGGCGCCGATCTCGGGGCGGAGAAATTCTTCGACATCAAATGCCGGATGACGGGCCTCCGGCCCGACGCGGCGGTGGTCGTCGCCACGGTGAGGGCGCTTAAGATGCACGGCGGCGTTGCCCGCGAGGAGCTTGGTACCGAGAACGTCGCGGCGGTTGAGAAGGGCGCGGTCAATCTCGCGCGCCACCTCAAGAACGTGAAGCGCTACGGCGTGCCGTGCGTCGTCGCCATCAACCGCTTCGCCGCCGACACCGAGGCGGAGCTGCGGGCGGTGGAGGCGGCGGCGCGGGCCGAGGGAGTCGCGGCGGTGGTCTGCGCCCATTTCGCCGACGGCGGGAAAGGGGCGGAGGCGCTCGCCCGGCATGTGGTGAAGCTCGCTGAATCCGGCGAGGCGTGCTTCGAGCCGCTCTATCCCGACGACATGGCACTTCTCGACAAGGTGACGATGATCGCCACCAGCCTCTACGGTGCCAGCGAAGTGGTGGCCGACAAGGCGGTCCGCGACCAGCTTGCAAGCTTCGAGGATGCCGGCTATGGGCGCGTTCCCGTCTGCATGGCGAAGACCCAGTATTCCTTCTCCACCGATCCGTCGCGGAAGGGAGCGCCGTCGAACCATGCGGTGAAGATCCGCGAGGTCCGGCTTTCCGCCGGCGCCGGCTTCGTCGTCGTCATCTGCGGGGACATCATGACCATGCCCGGTCTGCCGCGGCATCCTGCCGCCGAGGCGATCCACCTCGACGCCGGGGGCAACGTGGTCGGGCTGTTCTAGGAGAGCCGGCGCGCAACCGGCGGGCATCGGCGGCGCTGCCGCCCGGACGGCGTCTTCTGCGGTCCGGCGGTCTGCGACGCTTCATCCGCCTGACGGCGGGGAGCAATGCCCGAGCCGGAGGGCGGTCAGGTCAGTTGCTCCAATGACGCGCCAGAGGCAAGGCCGGTGCCGGGCACGTCAACGTTGCGGTAGGCCTGCTCCGCTAGGTACTGCCGTAAGCGCTTTGACGACCGTCGCCGACGCACCTGGCGGCTTCGCAGCAGCCGAGATGTTGCCGGGGCGGTCGAATGCGGATCCGCAACGGGTCGGAAGGGGAATCGGATGGTAAGCCGGTGGCATTTCCTGACCGCTTGGGCCGCCGCGATTGCAGCGAGCTTCATCACGACGGCCAGTTCAGTGGCGCAAGCGGCCGAGCCGCCGAACATCCTCCTCGTCATCGCCGACGACATGGGCCTCGATGTCAGCCCCTGCTACGACCTCGGCACCGAAAAACCCGACATGCCGGTGCTCGAATCGATGTGCCGCGACGGCTTGGTATTCGACAACGTCTGGGCCGACCCGACGTGCTCGCCGACGCGGGCGACGCTGCTCACCGGTCGCTACGGCTTCCGCACCGGGGTCCTCAGCCAGCTCGGCGGCCGAAACGCCACCGGCGGCATCCGCACCGACGAAGTGTCGATCCAGCGCCTGCTCGACGGCGCGCCGACCGCCTACGCCCACGCCGTCGTCGGCAAGTGGCATCTCTCCGACACCACCAACGGCGGCGACGACAATCCGGAAATCATGGGCGTCGGCTTCTATTCGGGCCTGATCGCCGGCGCAGTCAGCGACTACTATCGCTTCACGCTGACCACCGACGGAGCCAGCAAGGAGGTCGACGGCTACGCGACGACGGTGTTCACCGACATCGCCATCGATTGGCTGGCCGAGCAGGAGCAACCTTGGTTCCTGTGGCTCGCCTACAACGCGCCGCACACACCGTTCCATGTGCCGCCGGCCGGCCTCCACGACCGGGAACTTGTCGATGACCCGGCGGCGATCGCCGCCGATCCGCTGCCCTACTATCTGGCGGCGCTGGAAGCCCTCGACCACGAGATGGGGCGGCTGCTCGACACGCTCGATCCCGATGCGCGGGCCAATACGGTGGTGATCTTCATCGGCGACAACGGCACGCCGGGCCAGGTCGTGCAGCAGCCCTATTCCCGCCGAACGGCGAAGGGGACGCTCTACCCCGGCGGGATTGCCGTGCCGATGGTCGTTGCCGGCGCCGGCGTCACGCGCAAGGGCGAGCGCGAGGTCGCGCTGGTCAACACGACCGACATCTTCGCGACCATCGCCGACCTTGCCGGGCTGGGCCGAGAGACGGCGGAAGACGGGGTCAGCTTCAAGCCGTTGCTTTCGGGGGGCGAGGCGGCCGAACGTTCCTTCCTCTACGCCGAATACGAGACGGCGGAGGCGCCGATGACCGGGAACAACGGCTGGACGATCCGCGACGAACGATATCAGCTGTTGATGCTGGACGATGGTATCCACGCGCTGTTCGACGTCGCGGCGGACCCGGGCGGCACGGTCACCCTGCTCGACGGTGGCTCCACGGACGCGCAGGCGACCGCGGCGCGGCTGCAGGAACTGGGTGAAGTGCTGAGGTCCAGCCGGTAGGCATCGACCGGGGTGCGCGGTCCACCTGCCGTGTCCGTGCGGGGGAAGACGGGGGGCGCGTGCCGCGTCGGGTTGTCGATTCCGCCGCCCGATCTTACGCGCCCCCGCCACGGGCGGAAATATCGACCTCCGTTGACATTGAGACGAAGGCTTCCGTTAAGTTCGCTAAGATAGGTCGTGCTCTTCGCTGGATGAGTCGCCGCGGTAGCGGCTCGACGGAGAAAACGAATGGTCACGATGCTTGCCGCCGGCCTCGGCGGACTCGGCATCTTCTTCGCCGGCATGTATCTCCTGGCGGAGAACCTGAAGAAGCTGACCGGACGTCGCTTTCGCCAGGTGGTGGCGGCATGGACCAAGACGACGTGGGCCGGGACCTTCTGGGGATTCGTCTCCGGCGGGGTGATGCAGAGCACGGGGGCGTTCACCTTCATCGTCGTCAGCATGCTGGGGAGCGGCCTGCTCACCGTCGAAAGCGGCCTCGCCATCATCATCGGCGCCAACGTCGGCTGCACGCTGCTTGTCGTCATTGCAGCGCTCAACATCCACGTCTTCGTGCTCGCCACGCTCGGCCTCTCCGGCATCTCCTTCGCCAGCGAACGGCTGGTACCGGCGCGGACGTTCTTCCTGGCGGTGTTCGGCATCGGGCTCGTCTTTCTCGGCCTCGACATGCTGCAGGGCGCTGCGGCTCCGCTTGCCGGCGAACTATGGGTGCGCAACCTGATGAGCGGAGCCGGCTCGTCCTACATGCTGATCCTGCTGATCGCCGCGGGGCTATCGGTCGTCATCCAATCCACCAACTCGATTGCGCTGCTTGCCATTACGCTGGCGGTCTCCGGCGTGTTTTCGTTCGAGCAAGCCGTCATGGCGCTCTACGGCGCCAACGTCGGCGGAAGCGTTCTCACCTACCTGCTTGCGGCCAATCTGAAGGGGCGGCAGCGGCAGGTTTCCATGTTCCAGGTGGCATTCAACTTCGTCGCCGCTTTCGTCATGGTGCCGTTGTTCTACTTCGAGCTCTATTCCGGCATCCCCATCGTGAGAAGCATGGTGGCCGTGCTGACCGGCGATGCGGCGCTCCAGCTTGCCTATGTGTACGTCCTTTTCAATGTCGCCGGCGCCATCGTCCTCTTCCCGCTCGTTCAGCCTGCCGTGCGGCTGCTCGCCCGCCTCTACCCGCCGCCGCCGGAGGAGAGCGACGCCCAGCCCCGCTACATCTATGACCGGGCGGTGCAGGAACCGGAGACCGCCCTCGACCTTGCCGCGCTCGAGCAACAGCGGCTGGCGAGCCATCTGCGGCGCCTTCTCGACATCGCGCGCGACGCGCCGAAGGGCGCCGACACGGCGATAAACCGCCTGCAGCAAACCATCGGGACGCTTGCCTCGACCATCGACGATTTCCTCGACCGGCTCGGCGAGACGCCGATCTCCCATTCCGGCTACGAACGGTTGAACCAGGCGCTGATCCGGGAGCGCCTGCTCGACGGCCTGGCCGAGACGCTGGCCGACCTTGCCCGGACAGTGGCCGCCGCCGGTTCCAACCCGACGACCGGTCGGCTGACCAGCAACGTCGTCGAGGGCCTCGACGCCATCCTCCAGACCGTCGTCGAGGCGATGGGACCGGACGGCGAGGAGGAGCGCGTCCTGCTTCGCCAGATGGCCGGCGACCGCAGCGCGCTGATGAAGCGGCTCCGTGAGGAATACCTCGCCAGCGACACGACGCTCGATGCCGGCGACAAGATGACGATCCTCACCGTCACCAACCTGACGGAGCGCGCCTCGTGGCTCATCAACCGGCTGGTCCGCGCGCTGCCCATGCCGGGGCACGAGGCGGAGCGGGGCGGGGCGAAGGTGTCGGAGATGCAGGCGACATGACGGCGACGGCGGACGGCCGGACGCTGACACTGCGGCTCGACAACCGGCTCGAGGCGATTCCGCCGGCGGCCGAGGAGATCGAACGCTTCTGCCGGGTGCATGGGGTGCCGGCGGCCACGATCGGCCATCTCAACCTCGCCCTCGACGAGGCATTCACCAATACGATCAGCTACGCCTGGCCGACCGGTGGCGACCACCAGATGACCGTTACACTGATGATCGGCTCCGATGAGATCGTGGCCGAGATTTCCGACGACGGGATCGCCTTCGATCCGCTGCAGGTGGCGCCGCCGGACCTCGACGCCGACCTCGACGACCGGCCGATCGGCGGGATCGGCGTTCATCTCGTCAAGACGCTGATGGACTCCGCCGCTTATCGCCGCGAGGATGGGCGAAACATGCTGGTGCTCCGGAAATCGCTGTGAGGGCCGGCTGGCTGCGCGACAAAGGCTGGACCCGGGAGCATCCCCGCACTATCAGCCTTGGACTGAGGCAGGAACAGACCGAGAAGAACGAACGGACGGCGAAAGATGATCCCCAGCGAGACGACCGGCGCCGATGTTCTGGTGCTGATGCCGGAGGGCCGCCTCGACAGCAACAATGCCGCCGAGGCGGAGGAGGATCTGCTGCGTCATCTCGACAATGGCCGCCGGCACATCGTCGTCGATCTGGGCAAGCTCGACTACATTTCGAGTGCCGGTCTGCGGCTGGTGCTCGTCACCGCGAAGCGGCTGAAGCAGAGCGGCGGCAAGCTCGCGCTTTGCGGCATGAAACCCCACATCCGCGAGGTCTTCGAGATCAGCGGCTTCGTCTCGATCCTCACCGTGGTCGAGACCCGGCCGGAGGCGGAGGCCGCCGTCGCTGGATGACGGGTTATTCCGCCGCGTCGAGCCGCGCCGCGGATGGGGCCGGTCCCTTGTAGCGGACCACCAGACAGGTGATGTCGTCGGACTGCGGTGCGTCGCCGACGAACCGGCTCACGGCGTCGATCACCGTCGACAGCACGATCTCGACCGACTGGCGACAGCTCTCCGACAGCGAACCGACAAGGCGTTCTTCGGAGAACTCCCGGCCGTCGCGGTCCATCGCCTCCGAGACGCCGTCGGTGTAGAGGAGCAGCGTGTCGCCGGCTTCGAGCGTGACGCGGCCCTCGTTGTAGGAAACCTCCGGCATCACGCCCATCGCCATGCCGCCGGTGCCGGGCAGGCTCGCGACGTTGCCGTTACTGCGCGCCAGCAGCGGCGGATTGTGCCCGGCATTGGCGTAGGTCAGCTCGCCGATCTCGACGTCGAGGACGCCGTAGAACACCGTGACGAACAGCTCGAGCGGGTTCTGCTCGCAAAGCAGCTCGTTGGCGGCGGCCAGGCACTGGCCGGGCGAGCGTCGTTCGCGGGCGCTGCCTTGCAGGATGGTGCGCGAAATCGCCATGAAGAAGGCCGCGGGCACCCCCTTGCCGGAGACGTCGGCGATGACGAGGCCGATCCTGCCTTCGCCGACCGGGAAGAAATCATAGAAGTCGCCGCCCATCTCGCGGGCCGGAACCATCGATGCCTTGCCGCTGAAGCGCGGACTGTCGGGCAGGCGCTGGGGCAGCATGGCAAGCTGCAGGGTGCGGGCAATCTCCAGCTCCGCCTCGACCCGCTCCTTCGACCGTTCGAGCGCCTCGTTCTTCTCGTTGAGCTCGCGGGTGCGCTCGGCGACGAGCCGGTCGAGGGTCTCGGTGCGGGCCTGCACCTCGGCCGCCATGCGGGTGAAGGTCCGCGCCAGATCGCCGAGCTCGTCGGTGCGCTGTCGCACCTTTTCGAGGTCGGCCGGGTTGAAGCGCTGATCCTCGAACGCCGCGGCAGCGCCGGTGATGCGCACCACCGGCTGGGTGATGTGCCTTGCCACGTAGCCCCAGCCGATCAGCACGGCGCCGACGATGCTGACGGCGTTGAGAACGAGCAGCAAGGTCTCGCCGAGATCGATGGCACGGTTCGAGGCGGCGACGGCGGCCTCCGTTCGCGTCTCGACCAGCTGCACAAGCCGGTCGACCTGGTCGGTCAGGCGCGTGGCAAGCGTCCGGGCCTGCTCGACCAGGGCGTTGGCCGACTGCTGTTCCAGAAGCAACTCCCGGCGCGGCTCGAAGATGCCCTCGCTGCCCTCGCCGAGGTCGATCAGACCGTTGGCGACGGTGCGCAGCGCTTCCGGATCGGCGAGGCTCGCCCCGTCGACGGCATTCAGGAAGCGATCGATCGCCGCCTCGAAGCGCTCGCGCAGCGGCTGGAGCAGGGCGACCTCGGGCAGATTGGCGGCCTCCGCCAGCAGCCCGCCGATCAGATTGCCCTCGATGCTGAGCTGAGCCATGGCCGCGTAGCCGAGCAGCGCCTGCTCGGTGAACCGCACGGCAGGGGGCACCGGCGCAGCATCCTCGAGGGTGCGAAAGCCGGTGACCAGATAAAGCGTGGCATCGTCGAGCAGCGGCGTCAGCAGTTCGACCAGGTGGCGATGCAGGTTCGCCGCCTGGTCGATGCGGGCCGCTAGCTCAGCCTTTAGCGCCAGCTGCTTGCCGACCGACTGGTCGAGCCGGTCGAGGACGCCCGACAGTTGCTGGCTGGCGTCGCGGATGTCGGCGATCCGCTGCCGGTCCTCGCCCGAGGTCGAGCCTTGGCCGGCTTCCGTCTGCAGTTGGTCGATCAGCTGATTGAGGACGACTCGCTGACCGTGAAGCGCCTCGGTGACGCGCTCGCGCTCCGCCTCGTTGGCGGCGGAGACGAGGGCCGGGGCGGTCGCCGCGATCAGGGTGCTCTGATGGGCAAGCCGGAGCGAATCGGTGATCGACGGGATCTGCTCGCGGGTGATGCGCCGCTGGTGCTGTCCAAGCTCGACGAACGAGATCCACGCCACCACGCTTGCCGCGAGCGTAAGCCCGACCGCCCCGGCGATGGCCGCGTAGAGCTTGACCGACAGCCCGAAGCGCGACTGCCCGCGGGCGCCCTGTGGACCCGAAATCGCAGTCATGGCGAAATCCGCTCCACCGGCACGACCTCACCGCTTGCGCCGATCATGGTCAGAAACACCCGGTTCGATCCGTGATTGTGGGGGCCGTAGCGCAATGCAAATCCGCCGATGTCGAATTCGCCTGTCTCGGCGAGGGTCGAGAGGAAGCCCTGGCGGGTGAGCGGCTCCCCGGCGCGACGGAGGACCTCGGCGGTCAGCCGGCCGGCAAGATAGCCCTCCAGCGACGTGAAGCCCGGCGCGGCGGACACGTCGTAGGCTTCGAGCGCCGCGCGGTATTCAGCCAAAAGCGGCATCGAGTCGCCGTTCGGAAACGGCACGACCTGGGTGATGTAGACACCCGCCCCTGCCGGACCGAGGGCCGAAGCGAGGGCATTGGTGCCGACGAAGGAGATGTTGAGGATGATGGCATCGACGCCGAGCTTGCGGGCCCACTCGGTGAAGGCGGCGCTCGGCAGGTAGGCGCCGATGACGACGATCGCCTGGGGATGCTCTTGTCGCACCCGCAAGAGCGCCGTCTTCACGGCCGTCGTGTTACGCATGTAGGTGCCGGTGCCGGCGATCGTCAGGTAGCGCCGTTCCAGCGCCTGCTTGACGCCGGCGAGCCCGCTCCGGCCGTAGGAATCGTCCTGATAGAGGACGGCGATGCGCGTGATGCCGCGATCGCGGATCAGGCTGTCGACCATCTTCTCGGTTTCCTCGAAATACGAGGCGCGGACGTTGACGACATCGGTGAGATCCGGATCGCGGAGGAACTCGGCGCCGGTAAAGGGCGCGATGAACGGGACGCCGGCCTGCCGGGCGATCGGTTCGGCGGCAAGCGAGGTCGGAGTGCCGACCTCGCCGATCAGGGCGAAGACCTTGTCCTCGTCGATCAGCTTCTTGGTGTTGGCGATCGCCGCTTCAGGCTCGTAGCGGTCGTCGTAGGACAGAAGGTCGAGCTGGCGTCCATGGATGCCGTCGGCTTTGTTGATCTCGGCGAAGGCGGCCATGATGCCGCGCCGCATTTCGGTGCCGAGCTCTGAGGCCGGTCCGCCGAGAGCCGCCGACTGGCCGAACAGGATGCGGTCGCCGCTGACGCCCGGGGTCTCGTCGGCAATAGCCGGCGCGCCGGCCGCAACCAGGAGGGCGAGCGCAGCAAGTGAGGGTGTCCAGCGCCGCGTCATCACTCCCCGCGAATCGCAAATCGTCCGAAATCGCCGAGCCTGCTGCTGCCCGCCATCGCCCGTCCGGGCCAAGCGATCCGAGGCAACCACGGACTGCCATCGCTCGCAAGCAGACAATCGGCTGTCCGGGCAAGGGCACCCCGGTCAGACGAGAATGGCGTTCTTCTCCCAAAGGCGGAAGCCGCCCTTGAAGGCATTGGCGTTGTCGCCCCGCCGGCACCCCGGCGGCAGCTTGTCGAGCAGGCGGACATTGCCGCCGCCGAGCACGATGTAGTCGGGCTCGGTCGCCGCCTTGAGGCGCTCGACCACCGCGAACACCTCGTGCCGCCACTTCTTCTTGCCGAGGCGCTCGAGGCCGGCCTCGCCGACATAATCCTCGAAGGTGCGGTGCTTCTTGTAGGGGAGGTGGGCGAGCTCCATCGGTTGGGCGACGCGGTCGACGATCAGCGCCGTGCCGAGGCCGGTGCCGAGGCCGAGGAACAGCATGCGACGTCCCTCATAGCTGCCGACGGCCTGCATCAGGGCATCGTTGACGATCTTGACCGGCCGGCCGAAGGCGGCTCCGAAATCGAAGCCGACCCAGCCGGCGCCGAGGTGGGCGGGCTCCAGCATCGGCTTGTTGTGAAGCACCGGGCCGGGATAGCCCATGGCGACGACGTCGTAGTCCCAGCCCTCGGCGAGCTTCTTGAGGTCCTCCACCATCTGACCGGGGGTCATCGTCGGCCCCGAATCGACCTGGCGTTTCTGTCGCCGCCCGGTGGCGAGAATCTTGACGTGGGTTCCCCCGATGTCGATCACCAGCACCTTCGGCGCGGCGCCGGTCTTCGGGCCTGCCGGTTTCGCGGTTGTCGCTCTAGCCATTGTTCAGGCTCCCTGCCGCCGCCTGGTCCGCCAGGACGACGATGTCGGCCGCCTTGACCCGGCCGGCGGGAATGGCCGGGTCACGGCGGGAAAGCTTCGCCAGCGCGTCGACCTTCTCCGCCCCGGTGACGACGAAGAGGATCGCGGCGGCGTTGTCGAGGATGGGATAGGTCAGCGTCATGCGCGGGTGCCCCTGATAAGGTCGGGTCAGGGCGACCCACCGGTCGGTCACCTCGAGAACGGGGTCGTCCGGCACCAGCGAGGCAGTGTGACCGTCGGGCCCCAGGCCGAGATGGACGAGGTCGAGCTGCGGCGGCGATCCCGTCACCATCTCAAGGGTGGCGGCATATTCGACGGCGGCGACCGCGAGGTCGTCCGCCTCGACGGGCATCGGATGGACGTTCTCCGGCGGTAGCGGAACGCGGTCGATCAGGCTTTGACGGAGATGAAAGAAGTTGCGGTCCGGGCTGTCGGCGGCGGCAACCCGCTCGTCGACCTGGAAGATTTCGATCCCGGACCACGGCAGATCTTCCTTCGCCAGCGCGGCGAGCATCACCCATGGCGTATGGCCGCCGCTGACGGCGAGGGTGAAGCGCCCCTTGGCGCCAACGGCGTCCCGCGCCGCTGCGGCAATGCGGGCGGCGCCTTCGGCCGCGACGGCTTCGGGGTCGGCGAGCACGTCAAGCTTCATGTCACACCTCGACCAGATGACTGTTCTGGTTCCATCGCACGACGACCTTGTAGTCGTGCTCGAAGCCGAGCACGCTGACGGTTGCCGTGCCAAGGGCGAAGAACTCGCCGTCGACCGGCGGCAGGCCGAGCCAGCAGGCAGTGAGGATTCTCAGCACATGGCCGTGGGCGAACAGCGCGACATCGCCGCGGGCCTTCAGCGCCCGCTTGATGACCCGCTGGACGCGCTCGCCGACCTGCTCGACGGTCTCGCCGCCGGGCACGCCGTCCTTCCACAGGACCCAGCCCGGCCGCTCCTTCTCGATGTCGACGGTACGCCGGCCCTCATAGGCGCCGTAGTTCCATTCCATGAGGTCGTCGGTGAGCACGGCGCCCTCCTCATAGCCGGCCAGCCGGCAGGTCTCGACCGCGCGAATCAGCGGGCTCGACAGCACCAGGGCGAAGGGCCGTCCCTTGAGGCGCCGTCCTACCGCCCGTGCGCGCGCCTCCCCCGCCTTGTTCAGGGGGATATCCGTGCGACCGGTGTGGCGGTCGGTCTTGCTCCATTCCGTTTCACCGTGGCGGAAAAGCCAGACCTCCTTGTGATCGCTCACCGGCTCGCCTCCAGCCGGCTCAGGGAGCCGGATCGATCCAGCCGTGGGGCGGGACAAGCTGCTTCAGCGCATCCGCCGGCCCCCACGTGCCGGGCTGGTAGGGGTGGACGGGGACCTTGTTGCCGAGGATCGGGTCGACGATCCGCCAGGCGATCTCGCTGGCGTCCTGACGAGTGAACAGCGAATCGTCGCCGTCGAGGGCGTCGCCGATCAGCCGCTCGTAGGGCTCCATCTCGTCCTTCACCTCGTCGCGGGCCATGAGCTCGATCTGCTGCCCCTTCATCTGCTCGCCCGGCGCTTTTTTCCGGGAGCCGATCGCAATCGTCACCTCGGGGCTGAGGCGGAAGCGGACATAGTTGGATTCGCCGTCGATATTCTCGCCAAAGGCGTTGAGCGGCGGTCGATGGAAGCGGACGACGACCTCGGTGACGTGAACCGGCAGGTTCTTGCCGGCGCGGATGTAGAACGGCACGCCGTCCCAGCGCCACGAGTCGACGAACAGCCGCACCGCGGCGAAGGTCTCCACCTGCGAGTCCTTGGCGACGCCCGGCTCGTCACGATAGCCGTCAAACTGGCCGCGGACGACGTCGTTCACGTCCAGCGGGCGGATGGCCTTGAAGATCTTGACCTTCTCGTCGATGAGGCCGGCTTCGAAATCCCCCGCCGGGGCCTCCATCGCCAGGATGACGAGGACGTTCATCAGATGGTTCTCGATGACGTCGCGGATGGCGCCGACCTCGTCGTAGAAATGGCCGCGGCCCTGGACGCCGAAATCCTCCGCCATCGTCACCTGGACGCTCTCGACGTAGTTCCGATTCCAGATCGGCTCCAGATAGGAGTTGGCGAAGCGGAAATAGAGAAGGTTCTGGACGGCCTCCTTGCCGAGATAGTGGTCGATGCGGAAGATCGAGGTTTCGTCGAAGGCAAGATGCAGGATGCGGTTCAGCCACTGGGCCGAGGCGAGGTCGCGTCCGAACGGCTTCTCGACCATCAGCTTGGCGTTGGTGGCGCAGCCCGACTGCTGCAGGCCCTGAACGACGGTCTCGAACATGCTCGGCGGGATGGCGAGGTAGTGGAGGGGCCGGGCGGAGCCGTCGAGGGCCTCCTTCAGGCGCTGGAAGGTGCCGGGATCGCGGTAGTCTCCGCTGACGTAGTGCAAAAGCCCGGCCAGTTTCTTGAAGATGCGGTCGTTGACCGAGCCCTTGTCCTTCTCGATGCCGTCGCGGGCGCGGGCGATCAGCTGGTCGAGCGTCCAGTCGTCGATGGCGACGCCGACAACCGGGACATTCAACATGCCCCGCCGCACCATCGAGTAGAGCGAGGGGAAG
>Ga0210086_1000514_pt1 | contig 22199 bp, 21 predicted proteins | sample China_Galinas_PW_3_FD_184867 | JGI IMG/M metagenome (GOLD analysis project Ga0210086, IMG submission 184867) | Wetland microbial communities from San Francisco Bay, California, USA, that impact long-term carbon sequestration - China_Galinas_PWB_D2... | ecosystem: Environmental > Aquatic > Marine...
AGGTCAGCGTCTTGCCTTCACCAGTCTTCATCTCGGCGACGTTGCCGAAGTGCAGCGCGGCGCCGCCCATCACCTGCACGTCGAAGTGGCGCTGAGACAGCACCCGCCAAGCGGCCTCGCGAGCCACGGCGAACGCTTCGGGCAGCAGGTCGTCGAGGCTTTCACCGCCGGCGACGCGCTCCTTGAACTCGTCGGTCTTGGCCCGCAGCTCGGCGTCGGTGAGCTTCTCTACGTCGTCGGACAAGGTGTTGACATAGTCAGCCACCCCCCTGAGGCGCTTGACCATGCGACCTTCACCAAGGCGCAGCAACTTCGACAGCACAGTGTGTTCCCCTGTGGATAGGAGTCTCGGGCGTCCCCCATCCTAGGTGACGCACTGGTCTACCCCGGTCAGCCCGATCGGGTCGGCCCGATCACGCCAATCTGATCAGCCCGTAGTCGTAGGCGTGGCGGCGGTAGACGACCGAGGGCCGATCGGTTTCCTTGTCCTGGAACAGGAAGAAATCATGCCCGACCAGCTCCATCTCGTAGAGCGCGTCGTCGACGGTCATCGGCTTGGCCGGGTGCTCCTTGGTGCGCACGATGCGGCCCGGCTCGTGGTCGTCGACTGCCGCCTCGGCGGCCGGCGCCGGGGTGGCCTCCGGCGCGAATGCCGCCGCGGCGTCGAGCGGCGACACCGTGGCGGCGGCGTCGTGCAGCGAGACCGGGGTCTTGTCTCCGTAGTGGACCTTGCGCCGGTCCTTGCTGCGCCGCAGCCGGTTCTCGAGCTTGTGGACGGCAGCCTCGAAGGCGCCGTAGAAGCTGTCTGCGCAACCCTGCCCGCGAACTACCGGCCCGCGTCCGCGTGCGGTGATCTCGACGTGCTGACAGTTCTTGCGCTGGCGACGGTTGCGCTCGTGTTCGAGCTCGACGTCGAAGCGGTAGATCGTGCGATCGAAACGCTCGACACGGGCGAGCTTCTGCGCGACATAGACGCGGTAGTGATCGGGGATCTCAACGTTGCGGCCCGTCAGATGAACGTCGGCATCGGGGGCCGGCTCGGAATTATCGTCAGCGTCGGTCAGCAGCGGACCGGGATTCGCGGATTGTGTTGACATGTTCGACAACTCGTTTCTCTACGGCTACACGCGCAGGGCGTGCACGGATTGTCATCGATAACTGCGTCGGCGGATTCGGCACGAACCCTCACCCGCCGGCTCCAGAGGTCGAGGAACTCACCTCCTAGCGTGGTGGGCGCGATGTGGCGTACCCGTCAACCAGGACGCCCCGTGATGCGTTCACGGCGTGTTGGCCCCGACGGTAGTCGGTGTTCACGCGCTGGTGCCACTATTTTGGCGCACCAGTTTCGGCGTTCTTTCGACCCCCGTTGCAGGGATCAGAGGCCCCGCGTCGGTCAGGGGTTCGCAAGGGCCAGCACAGCGGTCACCCGCGCCCCCGCGGCATGCAGGGTGCGGACCGCCTCCCGCGCGGTTGCGCCGGTGGTGACCACATCGTCGACCAGCAGGACCTCACCTTCGACCCGCCGGGTGAGGCGCACCCGCCCGGCGATGTTTCTCTCCCGTGCGGTGCCGCTGAGGCCTACCGAGTCGCGGACCAGGGCCGTGGTGCGCAAGGCCGGTACGACGCCGATCTCGGGGTGCCCGCGGGCCGCGGCGGTCGCGATTCTGGACACCGGGTCACCGCCACGCCGGCGGGCTGCCGAGGTGCGGGTGGGTGCCGGTACCACCGTGAACGGCGGGTCGACGATGCCCCAGCTGATCAGGCGCTGGAGGCCGACTGCCAGGGCACGGGCCAGTGGCGCGATCAGGTCTGTCCGGCCGTGTTCTTTCAGCGCGACGATGGCCTGGCGCCTGGCCCCGGCGTAGCGGCCGAGTGCGAAGACAGGCACCTCTGGGTCGATACGCGGGGCCAGCAGATGGGGCTGGTCCGATTTCACACCCAGTGCTGCCGCGCACGCCGCACACCATCGAGTCCCCGGCACCCCACAGCCGCCGCATTCCAGCGGCAGCACCAAGTCGAGCATGCTCGCAGTGTGCTTGTGGGGTGTGACAGGTTGTGCCGGCGGCAGGTCACCCGGCTAGGACCACATACTCCGATTCGCCGCGATGATCCCCGTGCAGTTGCCGGGTGCCCCATCGCCGACCTTGCACAGACGCCTCAGGGCTTCGGGGTCGACGGAGAAGGCCCCAGCCACCGTGGACACCACGCACTTCGGCGGCGCCGGCCGGTCGCTGATAGCTCGAACGCCCTGCCCGCCCGCCGCCCAGCGGGTGCTCCGGCAGCGACGGAAAGATCAGGACCTTCGGCTTTCAGCCAAGCACCCGGATGGGGTCGCTGCCGTCCCAGCCCGCAGCGGCGGAACGGACGAGATCGGCCATGCCGATCGTCGCCGGGGTGAGCTCCATCAGTTCGATGATCGTCGCCGGACCGGCGGGCGACTCGAAGTAGGCGAAACGGGCCGAGCCGGGATCCCCACCGGACCACACCGCGGGCCAGCCCGCCGCCTCGGCGGCGGCCAGCGCAGCGTCATAGTCCTCGGCCCACCAGGCCAGCTGGTGAAATCCCTCGGCACCGGAGTCGAGGAATTCCGAGTAGATCGACGGGGTGTCGTCGTCCTGGTGAATCACCTCAACCTGTAGGTCGCCACTGTTGGCGAACGCCAACGTCAACGACACGGTGCACGGCTGGCCGCGGTAAGTCCCGGACTGCCTGAGGCCGCGCAACACGAACCACGGGCCGATGCCCAGCTGCAAGAAGCTGGTCAGCGTCTGGTCGAGATCGCCCACTATGTAGCCGATCTGGCGGATCGTACCTGGCAACGGCGAATGTCGATCGACAACGGTCGTCATCTACACCTCCACGTCAGCCCGGCATCACCGGGATTGTTCCGGGGACCATGAACGGACGCACCTCCGACCAGGCTTGGCCGTTGTCGTCACTCGTGCTCGACAGCTGCAATACGCCCCGGGCGTCGGCAACGTAGACAGCCGACGGGTTGGCCGCCACCGCCGTCACCGGCATCACCAGGTTGCTGCTGTTGGGGGCGTCGGAGTTGACTCCGTCGAGGTTCACGTAGGAGACCGGATGCGTGGGATCGGTGCGGGTGACGACCATGTCGTCGCCGGTGCGCCAGGACAGCGAGACGACCGAGGACCCGAGGCCGAAACCCAACCGCCGCGGGTAGGTCAACGCGAACTCCCCCACCGGGGTCTGCTCCACCCCGGCGAGAATGACCTGGCCGTCGATCACCATCGCGGCCCGCGTCCCGTCGCGCGAGAGCTGCAGCTCGGTGATCGTGCCCGGGAAGCGCGCTGTGACCGCGGCCGAATCCACCGGAATACGCGCGGGCTGGCCCGACGCCTCTTCCTGGATGACCCGTACGACGCTGTTGCCGTCGGCCACCACCCACACCGCGTCGTCGAGCGCCCAGGACGGACGCGTCAGCGTGTGCCCGTCCGTCGCTTCCACCGCCGTTCCACCGCTGGGTCCGATCCACAGCGACGACGCCATGTCCGGTGCGCCCGAGCGCAGCGTCACCACCGAAGCGATGTCGCGCCCGTTTCGCGAGAACGCGGCCGCCTGCTGATCGCCTATCGCGCCGAACGATCCCGGCACCTTGGCGGCACTCTGACTGTCCAGGGCCACCATCGACCCGCCCATCAACGCATGCACACCGGCGGCAGCACCGTCGACCGCACCGGGGTCGGTCGCGGCGACATCGGTGGTGTTCCAGCCGTCGGCGAAGCGGTCATCCAACGGCGCCCCGTCGGCGTTGATCACGTAGGGCCCCTTGATGTCGGCGCGTGCCAGCGTCCAGATCAGTTGAGCCGCAAGCAATTGCCGACTGTGCGGGTCGGTGGTGGTCAGGTTCTCCAACTCGATGCGGGCCCCGCCGTAGCCGCGGCCGACACCCGTCTTGCCGCCGTCGGCCCGGGTGACGGGACCGCGCAACTTCAGCGGAGGACCGAGCAGGTTGCGCACCGTGTTGACCATCTCGGGACGCGGCCCGGCGATGAGTTTGGTGACGAGCTCGGTGGCCAGCTGATCGGAGTCCGACACCGCCACGTAGCGCGGATCGGGCACCACCGTCTTGCCGGTCGGGTCGACGAAGTACAGGGTGTTGCGTTTATAGGTGGCCTGGAACTGCTGCCAGTCGAGGAACACCCCGTTGGGCAGACGGTTGATACGCCACCCGCCAGAGGTCTGAACGAGTTCGATGGGCCCGGGATCGGGCAGCTGTCCCTCGGCGGTCTCGAAGACACCGATGTCCGACAACGACCCGAGGATGTCGGCCTTCATGGTCACCGAGACCGTGTCGGAGGACCGGGTTTCCACGAACACCACCTTGTCGATCAGCAGCGCGCTGCCCTGGTCGTCCCACCGCTTGGAGGCCGACTCGGTGAGGAACTGACGCGCCGCCAGGTGCCGGTTGGCCGGGTCGGCGGTGGCCTTGAGGAACTCCCGAAGCAGCTCGTCGGGGTCCATGCCGGGGGTCGGCTCGGGCAGAGCCTTGGGAGCGGGCCGCTCAACGGTCCCGATCGCTTGTGGCGCCGAGGAATTCGGCACCCCGGCACATCCTGCCGACACCACGGCGAGCAGGCCTACGAGCAGCACAGCCAACAACCGCGTTGTCACACGCCCTCCCCGGCGGGTTCGCGCTGCCGCAGCTGGCGTGTTTCCTTGCCGGCGTCGGCACGGTCGGTCGCAATCGGTTTCATCGGCAACGGACTGGTGGTGACCTTGTGCCCGCGAACCAGCGGCAGCGTCAGCCGGAAGCACGCGCCCTTACCGGGCTCGCCCCACGCTTCCAACCGGCCCTGATGCAGGCGGGCGTCCTCGATGCTGATCGCCAGGCCGAGCCCCGTCCCCCCGGAGCTGCGCACCCGCGACGGGTCGGAGCGCCAGAACCGGCTGAACACCAACTTCTCCTCACCTGGACGTAACCCGACACCGTAGTCGCGGACGGTGACCGCGACGGTGTCCTCGTCGGCGGCCATCCGGATGCGTACCGGCTTGTGCTCGGCGTGGTCGATGGCATTGGCGATCAGGTTGCGCAGGATGCGTTCGACGCGGCGTGCGTCGACCTCGGCGACGATATCGTGATCGGGCATCTCGATCTCGACTTCGATACCGGCCTCGTCGGCCAGATGCCCGACACTGCTCAGCGCGCTGTTGACGGTGGAACGCAGGTCGACCGCCTCGACCGACAGCTCGGCCACACCGGCGTCGTGGCGGGAGATCTCGAGAAGGTCGTTGAGCAGCGTTTCGAACCGGTCGAGTTCGCTGACCAACAGTTCGGTGGATCGCCGCAGGGCCGGGTCGAGGTCCTCACTGTGGTCGTAGATGAGGTCGGCGGCCATGCGCACCGTGGTCAGCGGGGTCCTCAGCTCGTGGCTGACGTCGGAGGTGAACCGGCGTTGCAGATTGCCGAACTCCTCCAGCTGGGTGATCTGACGCTGCAGGCTTTCGGCCATGTCGTTGAACGACACCGCCAGCCGTGCCATGTCATCCTCGCCGCGTACCGGCATCCGTTCCGACAGGTGCCCCTCTGCGAACCGCTCGGCGATTCGGGACGCCGACCGTACCGGCTGCACCACCTGACGCGAAACCAGCAGCGCAATGCCGGCCAGCAGGACCAGCAGGACCAGGCCGCCGGTGGCCATCGTCCCCCGCACGAGGCTGATCGTGCTTTCCTCGCTGTTGAGCGGGAAGATCAGGTACAGCTCAAGGTTGGGTACCCGCGACGGTGCGGGGGTGCCGATCAGCAGCGCGGGACCGGAGAAGCCCTCGGTGTGCACGGTCGAATACTGATAGCTGACCTGGCTGGCCTCGACGAAGTCACGCAGCGTATTCGGGATCTGTTCGACGGGGCCGGCGGCGGTGGCCGCGCGCGGGCCGTCCCCGGGAACGACCAGCACCACGTCGAAGGTGCCGGCCAGCCCGGCTCCCGACGTCTGGCCGGTCTTGGAGATCAGGGTGTTGCGGGCCAGCTGCAGGCTGCTGTCCAGCGAGCGGGCTTCTTCACCGCTGACGATGCCGCTGACCGTGGTACGAGCGCGGTCGACCTCCTCGATGGCGGCATGAACCTTGACGTCGAGCACCCGGTTGGTGATCTGGCTGGCAAGCACGAAGCCGAGCACCAGGATCACCGCTGCCGACAGGCCCAGGGTCAACACCACGACCCGGAGTTGCAGCGAACGGCGCCATACCTGCGCCACGGCTCGACTCAGCGCACTCGTGCCCCGCACCAGGAGGCCGGAGCGCCCCCAGGGGCCGCGAATACGCCGCCTGGAACCCCAGATCACAGGTACTGCGCTCCTCCGAAACCGGGAGGCGGCCCGACCTCATCGCGACGAGCTGCATCGCCGCCACGGGTGATCACGGAGGTCCGGCCTTGTAGCCCACTCCTCGAACGGTCAATACGACCTGCGGGTTCTCCGGATCCTTCTCGACCTTCGCCCGCAGCCGCTGGACATGCACGTTCACCAAACGGGTGTCCGCGGGGTGACGGTATCCCCACACCTGTTCGAGCAGCACATCACGAGTAAACACCTGACGCGGTTTGCGTGCCAGCGCCACCAGCAGGTCGAACTCCAGCGGTGTCAGCGAAATCTGCTCACCGTTTCGCGTGACTTTGTGGGCGGGCACGTCGATGTCGATGTCGGCGATAGACAGCATCTCGGCCGGCTCGTCCTCGTTACGACGCAGCCTGGCGCGCACGCGTGCGACCAGCTCTTTCGGCTTGAACGGCTTCATCACATAGTCGTCGGCGCCCGACTCCAGACCCAGCACCACGTCGATGGTGTCGGTCTTGGCGGTCAGCATGACGATCGGCACGCCGGAGTCCGCGCGCAGTACCCGGCACACGTCGATGCCGTTCATGCCGGGCAGCATGAGGTCCAGCAGCACGAGGTCGGGTCGCAGCTCACGCACGGCAGTCAGTGCCTGCGAGCCGTCGCCGACGACCGCGGTGTCGAATCCCTCGCCGCGCAGGACGATCGTGAGCATCTCGGCCAGCGAAGCGTCGTCGTCGACCACCAGAATCCTTTGCCTCATGGTCTCCATGGTGTCACCGAATCGCGACAAATCCGGGCTACCACACGGGCGAGTTGCGACATTTCCGCTGCGTGTGGCGACGATGCGGGCAGCTTGCGGCCCGAGGTGGGGGTAGCTCCCGCTTGCGGGGGCGAGCCGCACCGACTTCTCTAGCGCAGCAGCGCTTCGGCCAGATCCTCCGGATCGACGTCCGCGGTGGCTACCGACCAGGCCCCACCCCAGGCCGCAGCAGCCAGTCCGGCGTACACCGCGCCGGTGCGCTGCTGGAGTCCGTCGTCGCGTTCGTAGGCGTCGCGGGTGCGATCGGCCTCCGTGACGAAGCGGTGTCGAACGCGTTGCGCGGCCAGTTCGACCGACACGTCGAGCAGAATCTGCCGATCGGGCCTGGGCAGCCCCAGCCGTTCGTATTCGAGCCGGCCGACCCATTCCACCACCTCGCCGGCGGCATCCTGGTGCAGCCGGGCGGCGCTGTAGGCGGCATTGGAGGCCACGTACCGGTCGAGGATGACGATGTCGTGGTCGTGTCGCAGCGCGACGATCTGGTCTTTCGCCCCGGCACGGTCCAGGGCGAACAGCACCGCCATGCCGTAGACCGACGCCGCCAGGTCACCGTGGCGACCGTGCAGCGCCTCGCTGGCGAGATCGGCAGTGACCGATTGCCCGTAGCGTGGAAAAGCCAACGTCGTCACCGAGCGACCGCCGGCTTCGAATGCTTGCTGCAGGCCGCGGCTCAACGTGCGTTTGCCGGCACCGTCGAGCCCCTCGATGACGATGAGCACGCGCCCACACTAAGGGCTGTACCCATCGGGCTGACCGTCGCGTCCGCGGTAAGCAGATCGAGTCTGCATACAGAGCGCGATTCGGCGAGAACGCGATCGTGACGCAGACTCGATGAGGCGGGCCGCACAGACTCAGAACCGGCCGCAGTTCGGTGTGGTCGGACGGCCGTTGAACCGGTCGGCGATCCACTGCATCGCCGGCTCGCCGTCCACCAGCATCGGCAGTGCGTGGTTGACCACCGCCTTGTTCAGAAACGGTGGTTCCTCGTTGGTGCGGAACTCCACGTCGGCTCCCTGCGCACACCAGCCGCGGCCGAGTTGGTTGGCCGCCGTCCACGGCACCAGCGGGTCGTAGCGGTTGCTGTTGATCAGCACCGGCGCATTCGGTTTCAGCCGACCGATCCGCTGCTCGTCGAACAAGCTGGAGAACGGCTCGGAACTGACCAGCTCGCTGATGTCGCGATTGAAGTACGGCTGTAGATGTCGAAACATGAACTTGGTCACGGTCTCGGCGATGCACTGGTCTTTGACCTTGTTCAGGAGGTCGTCTCCGCGCGGGGTCAGGGTCGCGCGGATCTCGTCGGCATGCTCCGGATAGGCGGCGATAACCGAGTTGAGCGCATAGCCGACCACCCCCACCAATGCGCTGCCGTCGGCGTAGGGAAACAATTCCTTCAGATCTGCTGGTGGCGCACCGGCATAGGTTCCGACGACATGCACTTCCGGGGCGTAGCTGCTCGCCAGCTCGGCCGCCGATGCCGCCGCGCCGCCGCCTTGCGAATAGCCCCAAAAGGCGACCGGCCCATGGGAATCCAGCGACGTGTTAGGCAGCCGCATCGCCGCACGGGCACCGTCGAGCATGGCCTGGCCTTCGGAGAGCCGGTTGACATAGGTGTGCACGACGCCGATCGTGCCCAAGCCCTCGTAGTCAGTCATGAAGATGGCGAACCCGCGCGCCACCATCGTCGCGACAAACATCTCTTCGTAGTTGAACGCCAGATCCAAGTACGGCGCCCAGTGGATGCCCTGGTTGAACTGTCGCGACGGCGCGCACTGGTCGCCCTGCCCCTGGGTTCCCGGTCCGTAGACGATCAGCGGGCGCGGACCCGCCCCCGGCCAGTCGTTGTACGGCTCGAAGTAGGTGCCGGTGACCACGTCGGCGTTGCCGCGCGCGTCGGTGCTGCGGTACATCACCCGGGTTCCGGTCGCCATGATGGCGCCCAGCTGACCCGAAGGTTCGAGAACCAATCGCGACGGTTCGGTGCGAACCGGGTCGCCCGGCTGCAGCTGCGGCGACAACGGGTCTGGCGGCGTGTAGAACTCGGTGTATTCGTCCTCGTTGTAGTACGGGTCCCAGCCCCGATCGGCGTGCGCGAGGGCCAACCCCTGCCACATGCTCAATAACAACGCACCGACCAGCGCCACCAATCGACCCACGCGGCGAGACTAGCGGCGAGTCGGCGGTGACGGCTCAAGTCTGCGTGTACCGGCAGCCATCAAGCGCCGCATCGTATGACCCCGCTAGTAGCGGTAGTGCTCCGGCTTGTACGGGCCTTCGACGTCGACACCGATGTACTCGGCCTGCTCTTTGGTCAGTTTGGTCAGCGACCCACCGAGAGCGTCGACGTGGATGCGGGCCACCTTCTCATCGAGGTGCTTGGGCAGCCGGTACACCTCGTTGTCGTACTCGTCGTTCTTGGTCCACAGCTCGATCTGGGCGATCACCTGGTTGGAGAAGCTGTTGCTCATCACGAACGACGGGTGACCCGTGGCGTTGCCCAGGTTCAGCAGCCGGCCTTCGGACAACACGATGATCGACTTGCCGCTGTCGAACACCCACTCGTCGACCTGCGGTTTGATGTTGATGCGCTTGGCGCCGGAGTTTTCCAGGGCGGCCATGTCGATCTCGTTGTCGAAGTGGCCGATGTTGCCGAGGATGGCCTTGTCCTTCATCGCCTTCATGTGATCGACGGTGATGATGTCCTTGTTGCCGGTGGAGGTGATGATGATGTCGGCCTGGGAGATCGCCTCGTCAACGGTGACGACGTCGAAGCCCTCCATGAGCGCCTGCAGTGCGTTGATCGGGTCGATCTCGGTGACGGCAACGCGGGCGCCCTGGCCCTTCAGCGACTCCGCGCAGCCCTTGCCGACATCGCCGTAGCCGCAGATCAGCACGTTCTTGCCGCCCATCAACACGTCGGTGCCGCGGTTGATGCCGTCGATCAGCGAGTGCCGGGTGCCGTACTTGTTGTCGAACTTGCTCTTGGTGACCGAGTCGTTGACGTTGATCGCCGGGAACGCCAGCTCACCGGCGGCAGCGAACTGGTAGAGCCGCAGCACGCCGGTGGTGGTCTCCTCGGTGACGCCCTTGACCGACTCGGCGATCGTCGTCCACTTCGTCTTGTCGGTCTCGAACCGCTCACGCAGCAGGTTCAGGAAGACCTTGTACTCGGCGGAGTCGCCGTCCTCGGCCGGCGGCACGACGCCGGCCTTCTCGAACTCGGCGCCGCGCAGCACCAGCATGGTGGCGTCGCCACCGTCATCGAGGATCATGTTCGCCGGTTCGCCGGGCCAGGTCAGCATCTGCTCGGCGGCCCACCAGTACTCCTCCAGCGTCTCGCCCTTCCAGGCGAACACCGGGGTGCCCTTGGGCGCCTCGGGCGTGCCGTGCAGGCCGACCACCACCGCAGCCGCGGCGTGGTCCTGGGTGGAGAAGATGTTGCACGACGCCCATCGAACCTCAGCACCGAGGGCGACCAATGTCTCGATAAGCACCGCGGTCTGCACGGTCATGTGCAGCGAACCGGAGATGCGCGTGCCCTTCAGCGGCAGCACATCGGCATACTCGCGGCGCAGCGACATCAGCCCGGGCATTTCATGCTCGGCCAGCCGGATCTCCTTGCGGCCGAACTCTGCCAGTGACAGGTCAGCGACCTTGAAATCAATGCCGTTGAGGGAATCGGCAGTCAGCGTCATCGGTGGATGCCCAATCGTTCGTCATCGGACTTGCTTGGCTCGTACACGTTATCTCCCGCCGCCGTGCACACCCCACGCCGGGTCCGGCGGTCACTCGGGCTCGGCGACCCCGTACCGCTCGGCGAACGGTGTCATGAGCCGGGCCAGATCGGCCGCGACATCGTGATCGGCCTCCGGCGGCATGGACACATAGCTCATCGCCAGCCGCACGATCGCGCGGGCGAGCACACCCGCGTCCTCTTCGGAGGTACCGACCCAGCTGTTCACGAAGGCCTCGGTGAGCCGGTGGGAAGCCCGGGTGATGATCGGCGCGCTGTCGGTGGTGATCATCTGCAGCAGATCGGGCTTGGCCACGCCGGACAGCAGTGAGATCACCAGCGGGTCGGCTGCCGACTCGGCGAAGAACAGCCGGAACCCTTCCAGGAACGCCGCGTAGACGTCACCGACGTTGGAGGTGATCGCGTCGCCGATCGCGCCGACCAGGCGATCCGCCAGCCGCAGCGCGTACCCCTGCGCCAGTCCCTGCCGAGAGCCGAATTCGTTGTAGATGGTCTGGCGGCTGATACCGGCGGTCCGCGCCACATCGGACAGTGTGATCGCCGACCAGTCCTTGATCAGCAGTTCCTCGCGCATGGCATCGAGCACCGAGTCCCGCAACAGTGCGCGAGAGGCCTCGGGATAGGGAACCCGAGGCCTCTTCACACGCGCGAGACTAGTCCTAGTCCTAATCGTCTCGCTCCTCCTCCGGCGCGTACCGCGCCGGCATCATCGACTCGACACTACGAACGGGCAACTTCCACCATCTCGAAATCCGACTTGGCCGCGCCGCAGTCCGGGCAGCTCCAGTCGTCGGGGATGTCGTCCCACCGGGTCCCCGGTGCGATGCCGTCTTCTGGCCAGCCCTTGGCTTCGTCGTACTCGAAGCCGCATTGCACGCAGACATAGAGCTTGTAGTCGTTGTCACTCATCGGGTTGCTCCCATCGGTTCGAAGTCGACCTTCTCGCGCACCCCGCAGTCGGGGCAGCGCCAGTCGTCGGGAATGTCGTTCCAGGCGGTTCCGGCCGGGAAACCCTCCCGGGCGGCACCTTTCGCCTCGTCGTAGACGTAGTCGCAGATCGGACACCTGTAGGCGGTCATAGGCGTCGATGCTCCTCGCGCAAGCGCTCGTCGGCGGCTGCGTAACGGGCCAGGATCTTCTCCCGGCGGCGCGGGTCGATGTTGACCCGGGTGATGTCGCCGTCGTAGTGCTCCAGCACCCGGTGGTCCATCATCCTGCGCCATACCCAGGGGAAGTAGGTCACGCCGATGAGAGTGGCGTAACCGCTGGGCAACTCGGGCGCCTCGGCCATGCTGCGCAGCGTCTGGTAGCGGCGCGTCGGGTTGGCGTGGTGATCGCTGTGCCGCTGCAGGTGGTAGAGGAACAGGTTGGTCACCAGGTGATCGGAGTTCCAGCTGTGCTGCGGCGTGCAGCGCTCGTAGCGTCCATTGGCGGGTCTTCCTTCCCTTCGCGCAAGCGGCTCATCGACCCGCTGCCGCAGCAGCCCATAGTGCTCCAGGTAGTTGACGGCTTCGAGCATCGAGAAACCGAACACCGCCTGAATGATCACGAAGGGGATCAGCGCCGGACCGAACACCGCGATCAGCACGCCCCACAGCACGATCGACATCAGCCAGGCATTCAGCACGTCGTTGGTCAGATACGTCCGCGGGTCCCACGGGCTCTTGCCGAGCCTGCGGATGCGCGCGGCCTCCAGCCCCAACGCGGACTTCGCGCTACCCCACACGCTGCGCGGCAGGAACTCCCAGAACGTCTCGCCGAAGCGCGAGGACGCGGGATCCTCGAGGGTGGCGACACGGACGTGGTGGCCCCGGTTGTGCTCGATGTAGAAGTGGCCGTAGCAGGTCTGGGCCAGCGTGATCTTGGCCAGCCAGCGCTCCAGCGACTCCTTCTTGTGCCCCATCTCGTGCGCCGTGTTGATACCGGTACCGCCGAGCACACCCACCGACAGCGCCAGGCCGATCTTGGCCACCCAGCTCAGCCCGCCCTCGTAACCCAGCCAGCTCAGGTTCGACGCGGTGAACGCGTACGCACCGAAGATGACGGTGGCGAACTGGAACGGAATGAAGATGTAGGTGCAGTAGCGGTAGTACTTGTCGTTCTCCAGGTACTCCATCACCTCGGCAGGCGGGTTCTGCCCGTCGCGGCCGAACTTCAGGTCCAGCGCCGGCAGCAGGACATAGATCAGGAACGGCCCGATCCAGAAGAAGGTCTGCGATGCGGTCGTCCAGCCGAGCTGGTTGAAACCCCAGACGATCGGCAGTACGGCGAACAGCGCCGTCGGCGGGATCAACCCCATCAACCACAGGTAGCGCTTCTTGTCGCGCCACTGCACGGATTGGGGTTGCCGCGCAGCGCCGGTGTCCAGCTGAGACGTCACGACTATTACCTCCATATGAGTGCCATCACCGTTGATGACTTGACTATAGATATGTTTTTGTCGCCTGTCTAGACAATCAGTACGTATTTGTAAACCTCCGTCGGCGGCCGGGCACCAGGTCGCGGCACTACGTCCGGCCGGCGGATGACGAAGAGACCACCGAGCCAGCCGCCGACGGCGGGTCCCGCTTCGGACCGAGCGCGACCGGCGGCTACCGCGCCAGCGCCCGATCCAGATCCGGTTCGAGGTAGATGACCCGGGCCGCGGGCACGGCGGCCCGCACCGCGACTTCGGCGGCGTCGATGGTGGCGGCAACGGTGGCCAGGTCGGTCTCGGCCGCCACCGCGATCTTCGCGCCGACCAGCATCTCCTCGGGACCCAGATATTGGGTACGCAGGTGGATGACCCGGTCGACGTGGGCGGTCTGCTCCAGGGCGGCCTGAATCGCGCGGCACTCCTCGCTGGTGGCCCCCTCGCCGATCAGCAGGCTGTGCATCTCGACCATGAGGATCACGGCGATCACACCGAGCAACGCACCGATGGCGACCGTGCCGATACCATCCCAGACCGGGTCGCCGGTCAGGACGGTCAAACCGACACCGATCAGGGCGAAGGCCAGGCCGATCAGTGCCCCGGTGTCCTCCAGCAGCACCACCGGCAACTCTGGGTTACGGGAGCGGCGAATGAACCGCCACCAGCCCCCTGCGCCCTTCAGCGGCCTGGACTCCACCATCGCCGTGCGAAAGCTGAACCCCTCCAGGGCAATTGCCACAACCAGGATCACGATGGCAACCACCGGAGAAGTCAGGTGCTCAGGGTGGCTGATCTTGTGATAGCCCTCGTAGAGCGCGAAGACCGAGCCAAGTGAGAACAGCACCAATGCCACGACGAAGGCGTAGAAGTACCGGCTGCGCCCGTAGCCGAACTGGTGGAGGCTGTCGGCCTGCCTGCGCGCCTGTCGCTGGCCCAGCAGCAGCAGGCCCTGGTTGGATGTGTCGGCAACCGAGTGCACCGACTCGGCGAGCATCGAGGAACTGCCGGTGATGAGGAACCCGATGAACTTCGCTGCCGCGATACCGGCATTCGCAACCAGCGCCGCCAGGATCGCCCGGGCGCTACCGGACGTTGACATGGGCGTCCCCCTGTTTGCTCCAGAAGTTTGCTCTAGAGGCCTACCGTAGCGCGGAAGAGCTTGCTGGGTTGCTCAGCCTCCAGGCGGATCGGACCGTCGTCAGCGGCCACCCAGGCCGCACAACCGCGGTCGATCCGGATTTCGTCGGACTTGGCGCGGGCGACTACTGCGCCCTCGGTGCACACCAGGATCTGCGGGCCCTCATGTCGGCACGGAGCGTCCACCTCATGACCGAGGTTCTGCCCGTCGAGCGTCAGCACGGAGGTGGCGAACTCCACCGCGGGAGTCTCGTACACCATCTCGATCCCCTCGCGGCGGATGTGCGGCCGCAGGGTGTCGTCCAGGGCGGGGTCGAAGTCGAGCACCCGCAGTAACTCGGGCACGTCAACGTGCTTGGGGGTCAGCCCGCCGCGAAGCACGTTGTCGGAGTTGGCCATCACTTCCACGCCCATACCGCTCAGGTAGCTGTGCAGGTTGCCGGCCGGCAGGAAGATCGCCTCCCCCGGCTTGAGGCTGATCCGGTTGAGCAGAAGCGCCGCCAGGACGCCGGCGTCACCGGGATAGCGCTCACCCAGCTCAAGCAAGGTCTTGACCTCGGCAGCGAATTCCGTTTCCCCCGAGCACACGTACTGTACTGCGCCGTCCAGGACGGCAGGGATGAGCACGTCGAGATCGGGCTGGGGCGCAGTGATCCACGTGGTGAACAGCACCCGCAGGCCGTCGGCATCGGACTGACCCGTGAGCAACGCGACGAATGGATCGAGGTCGGACACCGCCAGCGCACGCATCAACGCAGCCGAGCGCGCAGCGGGCCGAAAACCCACAAGCGCCTCGAAATCGTTGAGGGCCACCAGAAGCTCCGGCTTGTGGTTGCGGTCACGGTAGTTTCGGATCGGCGAATTCAGCGGCACACCGAGCCGGTCTTCGCACTGGTAGCCCTCGACGGCCTGCTCGGCGCTTGGATGAGCCTGCAGCGACAGCGGTTCGTCGGCGGCCAGGACCTTCACCAGGAAGGGCAACACGTCGCCGAACCGGCCCCGGACCGCCGCACCGAGCTGCCCTTCCGGATCTGCGCGCACGGCATCGAGCAAAGACGTTTCACCACTAGCAGTTTCGAGCCACGCCGGATCACCGGGATGGGCGCCCAACCACAGTTCCGCCTCGGGGTGCATCGCGGGAGCCGGTCGACCGGCGAACTCGGCGATGGCCGTCCGCGATCCCCACGCGTATGTTCGTATCGCTCCGCGTAGCAGCTCCACAGCCCTGCTATCCCCCAACCAATCTGAGATACACCGCAGCCATCTCAAGCCGGACGGCGAGCATGGCCAGCTGCTGTTCGGTCCGTCCCGCTTGCACCGGAACCGATCCGGCCTCACCGACGTCTTCGACACCCACCAGGTCGACGTCATCGAGCCCGGCGACCCGTGCGGCTACCACCGGCCGCTCGGCGGCCAGTGTGAGCGCGAGCACCCGTGGGCGGCTCGGAAGCGACCCGTCAATCTCATCGTCATGGAACAGCGCGTCCACCGGATCGCCGAATTGTGTTGCCATGCCACTACGCAACGCTACAAGGACGTCGGCGAGTCCGGCCGCGGCCGCCGCTTGACGAGCCAGCCGAAGCAGCACCGTCGCCGCATGGCGTGCGAGCGCCAAGGTCGCTCTGCAATCGCCGGCCACCATCACCTGACGGCCCAACATGCGTTCGGCGAGGCCCTTGGCCGGATTGGTGAACACCTCGCGGCCGGCACTGTTGCGCAGTGCCTCGGCGTCGAGTTCGTCGGCCAGCGCCGACAGATCGGTCTGCAGCGCCGGGTCGACGGCCTGCAGTGTGGCAAGACCCGCCGCCAGATACCGGCATAGGCCGAATTCGTCGGGCACCCACAGCCGCGGTGACAATACCGCGGTGCGACCCGCGGTCGCATCGCGCAGCGGTCCTTCGTAGGGGGCTGCGACCACCACCCGGGCTCCCCGGCGCACGGCCGTCGCCGCAGCGCCGACCAGGGCCGGATCCCCCGCGTCATCCCCGGCGACGACGAGCACGTCGAGCGGTCCGATCCACGGCGGCGCCTCGGATGCCACGACGATCGGCTCCCCCGCTGCCGCACCCAGGGCGGCGATGAGGATCGCGCCCGCGGTCTCGGCGACGCCGCGGCCGGCCACCCAGATGACGGTGCGGGGCCGCTGTGCGCCGGCCACCGGCTCCAGTGCCCCCTCGTCGAGTGCCGCCGCGGTGGCGCGCACCTGCGCGCCGGCCATCGCCGCGGCCCGCAGCAGCCCGTCGCGGTCGGCCTCCAACAGCCCCTCGGTGTCGTCGAGGTCGACCGTCGCATGCGCGGCACTCATGTGACGGCCCGGCTGTGCTCTTGAATCTGATCGGAGACCTGACCCACGATCCGGTCGACCTCCTCGGGGGACCGGGCCTCTACGTTGAGACGCAGCAGGGGTTCGGTGTTCGACGTGCGCAGGTTGAACCAGGCGCCGTCGCCCAAATCGACAGTGACCCCGTCCAGATGATCAAGCGAGACGATCTTGTTGCCAAACGATTTCAGGACAGCCTCGACGCAATTCGGCGCATCGTCGACGCGGAAGTTGATCTCGCCGGAGGCTTCGTAGCGCTGGTAGTCCGCCATCAGCTGCGACAGCGGGCGTTCCTGCCCGCCAAGCGCCGCCAGCACGTGCAAAGCGGCCAGCATCCCCGAATCGGCACCCCAGAAATCCCGGAAGTAGTAGTGCGCGGAATGCTCCCCGCCGAATATCGCACCGGTATCGGCCATCAACGCCTTGATGTAGGAGTGCCCGACGCGCGATCGCACCGGCGTGCCGCCGCGCTCGACGACCAGTTCGGGCACCGCCCGGGAGGTGATCAAGTTGTGGATTACCGTCGCACCGATCTCCCGGGATAGCGCCCCGGCGGCGACGAGCGCCGTGACGGCCGACGGCGAAACCGGATTGCCGCGTTCGTCGACGACGAAACAGCGGTCGGCGTCGCCGTCGAAGGCCAGCCCTATATCGGCACCGGTGGAGACCACATACTGCTGCAGGTCGACCAGGTTCGCCGGGTCCAGCGGGTTGGCCTCGTGGTTGGGAAAGGATCCGTCGAGTTCGAAGAACAGCGGCAACAGGGTCAGCGACGGGATGGGCGCGAGAACTGCGGGGGCGGTGTGGCCCGCCATGCCGTTGCCCGCGTCGACGGCCACCCGCAGCGGGCGCACCTCGGTGAGGTTGACCAGAGAGCGCAGAAACTGGCCGTAGTCGGTGAGCACATCCTGGTCGCGCATCTGGCCGCGCGGGCCGTCATAGCCCGGCACCCCGGCGATGACCTCCTCGCGGATCTCCGCCAGCCCGGTGTCCTGCCCGACTGGCAAGGCGGCGGCCCGGCAGAGTTTGATGCCGTTGTAGGCCGCGGGGTTGTGGCTGGCGGTGAACATCGCGCCGGGGCAGTTCAAGAACCCCGAGGCGAAGTACAGCTGATCGGTGGAGGCCAGCCCGATGCGCACCACGTCGAGACCCTGAGCGCTCACCCCGTCGGCGAATGCCGCCGCCAGGCCGGGTGAGCTCAGGCGCATGTCATGGCCGATCGCCACGCGGTCGTTGCCTGCCGCGCCCTCCTCGCGCATCAGCCGCGCGAAGGCGGCACCGACATCACGGACGAAGCCCTCGTCGATGTCCTTGCCGACCAGGCCGCGCACGTCGTACGCCTTGATCGCACCACGTACCGCGGCGGCGGGCCTGGACATGACGATTCTCCTGACCGAAGGGGACTCTGGCCGCCAGCCTATCTGTTTCGACGCACGCGTACGGGCGTCCTATCTGCTTAGTCGCCCGGGTCGGGCAGTACCCGCAGGTGCCCGCGCCGACGGCCCGTCGCGGTCGGCCGATGTACGGCCGTGGGAATCGCGCCGGCGCTGGGCGCATTGGCGTGGGCGGTCCCACCAGGATCGGAGAACCCCGCCACCGGCGGGCCGGCGGTCACCCCGCCTCCTCCTTCGCGCACCGCATCGGCCAGCGCGACAAGGTCGTCATCATCGGGGTGGTTGGGCAACGGCCCGGCGTGGCGGACCAACTCCCAGCCACGCGGCGCGGTGATACGGCTGGCGTGGCCGACGCACAGGTCCCAGGAATGCGGCTCTCGAGCGGTGGCCAGCGGGCCGACCACAGCAGTGGAATCAGAGTAGACGAACGTCAGCGTCGCCACCGCATAGTGGGGGCACCCGGGCCGGCAGCAGCGACGGGGAACATTCACGCCCGTGAGGCTATCGCGCAGCAACGCCGCCGCCACAGGAGACACGCTGCGCCGCCCGGGCGCCGATTCACAACCGTTACGATCTCCGCGTGGCCGATTCCCGCAGCTCCCGGCGAAGCGGTCGATCCGGCGGGACGCCCGCATCCCGCCGCGGGCGTGAGATGCGCGGACCGCTGCTGCCGCCGACGGTGCCGGGCTGGCGCAGCCGCGGCGAGCGGTTCGATATGGCGGTACTGGAGGCCTATGAACCGATCGAGCGGCGCTGGCATCAGCGGCTGACCGGCCTCGACATCGCGGTGGACGAGATCCCTCGGATCGCCCCCAAGGACCCCGACAACGTGCAGTGGCCACCGGAGGTGGTGGCAGATGGCCCGATCGCGCTGGCCCGGCTGATCCCGGCCGGGGTCGATGTGCGCGGAAATGCTACCCGAGCACGAATAGTGTTGTTTCGCAAACCGATCGAACGCCGGGCGAAAGACTCGATCGACCTCACCGACCTGCTGCACGAGATTCTGGTGGCACAGGTGGCCACGTTTCTCGGCGTAGCGCCGTCGGTCATCGATCCGAGTATCGAGGAGGAATAGCCCCCGGTCGTGGTTGTCGTGTGCGGCCCCGACTGACAGGACTCCCCCGGCGGGTCGGCTCACGACCCGCGTCGTTGCCGGGTGGGCTAGATGATGCCGCGCTTGAGGCGACGACGCTCCCGTTCCGAGAGTCCGCCCCAGATGCCGAAGCGCTCGTCCTTCGCAAGGGCGTATTCGAGGCACGCATCGCGCACCTCACACCCAAGGCAGATGCGCTTGGCTTCCCGTGTCGAACCACCCTTCTCGGGAAAGAACGCCTCGGGATCGGTCTGCGCGCACAGGGCACGCTCCTGCCACTGGTCGTCGTCTGGTTCCGCCGCGGCGTCGACGGGGTCGGGCACCAGACTCAAGTGAGCGCGTGCCGTGGTTCCCTCCGTCAACGAGCCGGTAACGGTGTGCGGTGCTCCCATCGCGCCAAGAAGGTGCTCGAGGGACATATCCGCCTCCTTACCTGGTTTCGTAGATCCGTGACTGTCGCCCACTATTGAAGTGTGGCCATCCCAATTCGAACACTTGGTCGAATCTCGGTCTACAACACCGGAACCGGCAGATCGACCGGGAAATGACACTGATGTGATTAGACACGCCTTGGGTGGCCCGGTCAAGCGATAGAACCAGAATTAATACCATTTTCCTCCGACAATTCGGCGAGTCGATGCCCCGGCGTGTCTCGCCGGTGACGCGATCGTGACCGCATGCGGTGCCCGACAACGCGACCGCCTAGTGTCGGTCGATGTGAAGATCACTGTCCTGGTCGGCGGAGTCGGGGGCGCTCGGTTCCTGCTCGGAGTGCAGCGGCTACTGCGCCTTGGTCAGTTCGCCGGCCAGATATCAGGAGCCCCAGGCGATCTTGATCACAGCCTCACCGCGGTGGTCAACATCGGCGACGACGCCTGGATGTTCGGCGTACGGATCTGCCCAGATCTCGACACGTGCATGTACACCCTCGGCGGGGGGATCGATCCCGAACGCGGGTGGGGCCACCGCAACGAGACGTGGAATGCAAAAGAAGAATTGGCGGCCTATGGTGTCCAGCCCGATTGGTTCGGTTTGGGCGATCGCGATTTGGCCACACATTTGGTGCGAACTCAAATGCTGCGCGCCGGATATCCACTCTCACAGATCACCGAGGCACTGTGCCATCGGTGGACCCCCGGCGCCAGCCTGCTGCCGGCCAGCGACGACCGCTGCGAGACCCACGTCGTCATCACCGACCCGGACACCGGCGACCGCAAGGCCATCCATTTCCAGGAGTGGTGGGTGCGCTACCGGGCACACGTACCGACCCACAGCTTCGCCTTCGTCGGCACCGAGAACGCCGCGGCCGGGCCCGGAGTTGCCGACGCGATCGCCGACGCCGATGTGGTCATGCTCGCGCCGTCCAATCCTGTCGTCAGCATCGGCGCGATCCTGGCCATCCCGGGAATCCGCGGCGCGCTGCGCTCCACGCCGGCCCCGGTGATCGGCTACTCCCCCATCATCGGTGGAAAGCCGTTGCGCGGTATGGCCGACGAATGCCTGTCGGTGATCGGCGTCGAGACGACTTCGGAGGCCGTCGCTCGTCACTACGGCGCCCGGTCGGCGACCGGAATCCTGGACTACTGGCTGGTCCACGAGGGTGATCGCGCGGAAGTTCCTGGTGTGACGGTGAAGTCGGTTCCGCTGCTGATGTCCGCCCCGGAAGCCACCGCCGAGATGGTGCGGGCCGGAATCGAACTCGCGGGAGTCAGCCTGTGAACCCGGAGCACGGCACTGCGGCGCCCGTCGAAATCTTGCCCGTCACAGGGCTTCCCGAGTTTCGGCCGGGCGACGATCTCGCCGGCGCCATGGCGAAGGCCGCGCCGTGGCTGCGCGACGGCGATGTCGTCGTCGTCACCAGCAAGGTGGTGTCCAAGTGCGAGGGCCGGATCGTGCCGGCACCCGCCGATCCCGACGATCGCGATGCCCTGCGGCGCAAACTGATCGACGAGGAAGCCGTTCGTGTGCTGGCCCGCAAGGGGCGCACCCTGATCACCGAGAACCACCTCGGCCTGGTGCAGGCCGCCGCCGGAGTCGACGGCTCCAATGTCGGGACCACCGAATTGGCGTTGCTCCCGGTGGATCCCGACCATAGCGCGGCCAGGCTGCGGGCTTCGCTGCGGGAGCTTCTCGGCGTCGGTGTCGGTGTGCTGATCACCGACACGATGGGCCGCGCGTGGCGCAACGGACAGATCGATGCGGCGATCGGCTCCGCCGGACTACCCGTGCTCTACGGCTACTCCGGAGCCGTCGACACCCACGGTAACGAACTTCTGGTGACCGAAGTCGCCGTCGCCGACGAGGTCGCCGCCGCCGCCGACCTGGTCAAGGGCAAACTCACGGCGGTCCCGGTGGCGGTGGTCCGGGGTCTGGCACTCCACGACGACGGATCCAGCGCCGCCCGGCTGCTGCGCGGCGGCGAGGACGATCTGTTCTGGCTCGGCACTGCCGAGTCGATCGAGTTGGGGCGCCGCCAGGCGCAGCTGCTGCGCCGGTCGGTGCGCCGGTTCGCGCCCGACCCGGTCGCGCCGGAGCTGATCGAGGCCGCCGTCGCCGACGCCCTCACCGCCCCGGCGCCCCATCACACCCGCCCGGTGCGCTTCGTCTGGCTGACCGACCGTGGGCGGCGGGTGGAGCTGCTGGACCGCATGGGGGCGGCGTGGCGTACCGACCTCGCCGGTGACGGAAAGCCCGCCGACGAGATCGAGCGCCGCGTCGCGCATGGACAGATCCTCTACGACGCGCCCGACGTCGTCATCCCATTCCTGGTGCCCGAAGGCGCCCACAGCTATCCCGACGCCGCGCGGACCGCGGCCGAACACACCATGTTCACCGTCGCGGCCGGTGCCGCCGTGCAGGGGCTGCTGGTCGCGCTGGCCGTGCGCGGGGTGGGCAGCTGCTGGGTGGGCTCGACGATCTTCGCTCCCGAGCTGGCACGCGACACCCTCGGGCTGCCCGCCGGCTGGGAGCCG
>Ga0210086_1000517_pt1 | contig 22142 bp, 19 predicted proteins | sample China_Galinas_PW_3_FD_184867 | JGI IMG/M metagenome (GOLD analysis project Ga0210086, IMG submission 184867) | Wetland microbial communities from San Francisco Bay, California, USA, that impact long-term carbon sequestration - China_Galinas_PWB_D2... | ecosystem: Environmental > Aquatic > Marine...
GTCTGCAACTCGACCCCGTGAAGTCGGAGTCGCTAGTAATCGCAGATCAGCAACGCTGCGGTGAATACGTTCCCGGGCCTTGTACACACCGCCCGTCACGTCATGAAAGTCGGTAACACCCGAAGCCCATGGCCTAACCCGTCAGGGAGGGAGTGGTCGAAGGTGGGATCGGCGATTGGGACGAAGTCGTAACAAGGTAGCCGTACCGGAAGGTGCGGCTGGATCACCTCCTTTCTAAGGAGCACCACGAAAACGTCTGCGCAGTGGGTGCAGATGAGCCGTGAGGAGTGCCGGTCTGTAGTGGGCCGGTGCTGGGTGCACAACAAGCGCTGACCGGGGTCGGGATCTTATTGACCGGTCGAATGAAATTCGCCAGGCACACTATTGGGCTTTGAGGCAGCACGCCCGGTGCCCCCGGTGGGGGTGGGTGGTTGTCGCCCCGTCTTGGTGGTGGGGTGTGGTGTTTGAGTGTTGGATAGTGGTTGCGAGCATCTAAACAATTGGCTGGCTCGGCTGTTGTGGTCGGGCTGGTTTTTTTGTCGAGTGTTTTTTGTGTGTAAGTGTGTTAGGGCGCATGGTGGATGCCTTGGCATCAGGGGCCGATGAAGGACGTGGGAGGCTGCGTTATGCCTCGGGGAGTTGTCAACCGAGCGTGGATCCGAGGATGTCCGAATGGGGTAACCCGGCACGAGTGATGTCGTGTCACCCACCGGTGAATGTATAGCCGGTGGGGGGGAACGCGGGGAAGTGAAACATCTCAGTACCCGTAGGAGCAGAAAACAAGTGTGATTCCGTGAGTAGTGGCGAGCGAAAGCGGAGGATGGCTAAACCGCGCGCATGGTGATACCCGGCGGGGGTTGTGTGTGTGGTGTTGTGGGGCGTTTCTTTCTCGGGTCCGCCGGCCCGGGCGAAAGTGATAAACCGTGGTGTTAGTCGAAGTGGCCTGGGATGGCCGACCGTAGAGGGTGAGAGTCCCGTAGGTGAAAACATGGCGGCTTTCGTGGAGCGTTCCCGAGTAGCAGCGGGCTCGTGGAATCTGCTGTGAATCTGCCGGGACCACCCGGTAAGCCTGAATACTTCCTGATGACCGATAGCGGATGAGTACCGTGAGGGAATGGTGAAAAGTACCCCGGGAGGGGAGTGAAAGAGTACCTGAAACCGTGTGCCTACAAGCCGTCAAAGCCTCTTTGTGGGGTGCTGGCGTGCCTTTTGAAGAATGAGCCTGCGAGTCACCGACATGTCGCGAGGTTAACCCGGGTGGGGTAGCCGCAGCGAAAGCGAGTCTGAAGAGGGCGTATCCCCTGTGAGGGGGTGTAGTGGTGTGTTGTGGACCCGAAGCGGAGTGATCTACCCATGGCCAGGGTGAAGCGCGGGTAAGACCGCGTGGAGGCCCGAACCCACTTAGGTTGAAGACTGAGGGGATGAGTTGTGGGTAGGGGTGAAAGGCCAATCAAACTCCGTGATAGCTGGTTCTCCCCGAAATGCATTTAGGTGCAGCGTTACGTGGTTCTTACCGGAGGTAGAGCTACTGGATGGCCGATGGGCCCTACTAGGTTACTGACGTCAGCCAAACTCCGAATGCCGGTAAGTGAAAGCGTGGCAGTGAGACGGCGGGGGATAAGCTCCGTGCGTCGAGAGGGAAACAGCCCAGATCGCCGGCTAAGGCCCCTAAGCGTGTGCTAAGTGGAAAAGGATGTGCAGTCGCAGAGACAACCAGGAGGTTGGCTTAGAAGCAGCCACCCTTGAAAGAGTGCGTAATAGCTCACTGGTCAAGTGATTGTGCGCCGATAATGTAGCGGGGCTCAAGCACACCGCCGAAGCCGCGGCAGCCAGACGTGTCTGGCTGGGTAGGGGAGCGTCCTGCATCCGGTGAAGCCACCGAGTGATCGAGTGGTGGAGGGTGTGGGAGTGAGAATGCAGGCATGAGTAGCGATAAGGCAAGTGAGAACCTTGCCCGCCGAAAGACCAAGGGTTCCTGGGCCAGGCCAGTCCGCCCAGGGTGAGTCGGGACCTAAGGCGAGGCCGACAGGCGTAGTCGATGGACAACGGGTTGATATTCCCGTACCCGTGTGTGGCCGTCCCTGCCGAAACAGAGGTACTAACCACCCAAAACCCCGCCGATCGTGATCCTTTTTGGTGATCGGGGGTGGGGGGCTGCGTGGGATCTTCTCTGGTAGTAGGTAAGCGATGGGGTGACGCAGGAAGGTAGCCGTACCAGTCAGTGGTAATACTGGGGCAAGCCGGTAGGGAGACACCTAGGCAAATCCGGGTGTCGATGTTCCTGAGAGGTGATGCATAGCCGGATGAGGTGAATTCGGTGATCCTATGCTGCCGAGAAAAGCCTCTAGCCAGGACACACACGGCCCGTACCCCAAACCGACACAGGTGGTCAGGTAGAGAATACCCAGGCGTACGAGAGAACTATGGTTAAGGAACTCGGCAAAATGCCCCCGTAACTTCGGGAGAAGGGGGGCCTTCACCGGTGAACACCCGTGCGGTGGGAGCCGGTGGGGGTCGCAGATACCAGTGAGAAGCGACTGTTTACTAAAAACACAGGTCCGTGCGAAGTCGCAAGACGAGGTATACGGACTGACGCCTGCCCGGTGCTGGAAGGTTAAGAGGACCCGTTAACCCCTCGGGGTGAAGCGGAGAATTTAAGCCCCAGTAAACGGCGGTGGTAACTATAACCATCCTAAGGTAGCGAAATTCCTTGTCGGGTAAGTTCCGACCTGCACGAATGGCGTAACGACTTCTCAGCTGTCTCAACCATAGACTCGGCGAAATTGCATTACGAGTAAAGATGCTCGTTACGCGCGGCAGGACGAAAAGACCCCGGGACCTTCACTACAACTTGGTATTGGAGTCCGATACGGTTTGTGTAGGATAGGTGGGAGACTAAGAAACAGCCACGCCAGTGGCTGCGGAGTCGTCGTTGAAATACCACTCTGACCGTATTGGGCCTCTAACCTCGAACCCTGAACCGGGTTCAGGGACAGTGCCTGGCGGGTAGTTTAACTGGGGCGGTTGCCTCCCAAAAAGTAACGGAGGCGCCCAAAGGTTCCCTCAACCTGGACGGCAATCAGGTGACGAGTGCAAGTGCACAAGGGAGCTTGACTGCAAGACGAACATGTCAAGCAGGGACGAAAGTCGGGACTAGTGATCCGGCACCCCCGAGTGGAAGGGGTGTCGCTCAACGGATAAAAGGTACCCCGGGGATAACAGGCTGATCTTCCCCAAGAGTCCATATCGACGGGATGGTTTGGCACCTCGATGTCGGCTCGTCGCATCCTGGGGCTGGAGCAGGTCCCAAGGGTTGGGCTGTTCGCCCATTAAAGCGGCACGCGAGCTGGGTTTAGAACGTCGTGAGACAGTTCGGTCTCTATCCGCCGCGCGCGTCAGAAGCTTGAGGAAACCTGTCCCTAGTACGAGAGGACCGGGACGGACGAACCTCTGGTCCACCAGTTGTCCCACCAGGGGCACCGCTGGATAGCCACGTTCGGACAGGATAACCGCTGAAAGCATCTAAGCGGGAAACCTTCTCCAAGACCAGGCTTCTCACCCATCAAGTGGGATAAGGCCCCCCGCAGACCACGGGATCAATAGACCAGACCTACACACGCGGCAACGCGCACAGGGAACTGGCACTAACCGGCCGAAAACTTACCCACAAAACCGCAACCACACCAACAAACACATCCACGGCCCCCGGCCACGGACCACACCCCACCACCAAACACACACCTAAATAAAGTTACGGCGAACACAGCGACAGGGAAACGCCCGGACCCATCCCGAACCCGGAAGCTAAGCCTGCCAGCGCCGATGATACTACCCACCCGGGTGGAAAAGTAGGACACCGCCGAACACACATAACAGAAATGCCCCCGAGCACAATCGGGGGCATTTCTTTTTTCACCCCTAATTTGTGCGAATCCCGACACTGAATTCGCCGGAATTCGGCTGTCACGTATCCTCGATGAGAACACGGCAGGAAGGCACGAGTGGTCGACGACAGCTCGCGACGTGGGGGCAAGCCAGTGCGGATGTCCGGCAAGGGGCCGCGCAAGTCGTGGTCCGGGCCCGGCCGCGCCCGGACGAATCAACCGCGCGACGCATCGGACAACGACGTCCGCCGGCGTGACGAGCCGACGCTGCCGCCGGACATCGACGCCAAACGGCTGTCACCCGAAATACGGAGCGAGCTCACAACTTTGGACCGCGTCAACGCCGACATGGTCGCAAAACACTTGGTCGCGGCCGGCGAGTTGCTCGACGACGATCCCGAGGCTGCACTGATTCACGCCCGCGCTGCCCGAGCCCGCTCCGGCCGGATCGCCGCGGTCCGCGAGGCCGTCGGCATCGCGGCGTACCACTGCGGCGACTGGGCGCAGGCCCTCGCCGAACTGCGGGCCGCGCGCCGGATGGGCAGCAAGTCGTCGCTGCTGCCGCTGATCGCAGACTGCGAACGCGGCGTCGGCCGTCCCGAGCGGGCGATCGAGCTCGCGCGCAGCCCCGAAGCATCTCGACTCACCGGCGACGACGCCGACGAGCTGCGCATCGTTGCGGCCGGCGGCCGCGCCGACCTCGGCCAACTCGACCAGGCCCTCGCCACGCTGTCCACTCCGCCGATCGACCCGGCGCGCCGAGGCCAGACAGCCGCCCGGCTCTGCTACGCCTATGCCGACACGCTGCTAGCACTCGAACGCGAGGACGAGGCGGTGCAGTGGTTCCTGCGCGCCGCGGCGGCAGACGTCGACGGCGTCACCGACGCCGAGGACCGCGTCGCGGAGCTCGCCTGAACATGACAACCCTTGCGAGCCAGCATGACTGCCTGCTGTGCGATCTCGACGGCACGCTGTTTCGCGGAGCCCGCCCCACCGTCGGTGCCATCGAAACGCTCGCGGCCGTCGACGCCCGGATTCTGTTTGTCACCAACAACGCCTCGCGAAGCGCGGCCGAACTCGCCGAGCATCTTCGCGAGATGGGATTCACCGCGAAGCCCGACGATGTGGTCACCAGCGCGCAGACCGCCGCGCACCTGCTGGCATCGCAACTTCCCGCAGATTCTGCGGTGCTCGTCGTCGGCACCGACGCGCTCGCCGCTGAAGTCGCCGCCGTCGGCTTGCGGCCGATCCGCCACTTTTCCGATGCTCCGGTCGCAGTCGTTCAAGGGCACTCGCCGCACACCTGCTGGCCCGATCTCGCCGAAGCGGCGCTGGCGATCCGCGCCGGCGCCCTCTGGCTGGCCGCCAACGTCGACGTGACGCTTCCGACCGAACGCGGGCTGCTGCCGGGTAACGGAGCGATGGTTGCGGCTCTGCGCGCAGCCACCGAAGGCGAGCCAAACGTCGCCGGTAAACCGCAACCCACGCTCTTCTCAGACGCGTTGAGCCGCGGGAAATTCCACTGCCCACTCGTCGTCGGCGACAGGCTGGACACGGACATCGCAGGCGCCAACGCCGCCGCGTTGCCCAGCTTGATGGTCCTCACCGGCGTCAGCGCTGCCGAGGACGCGGTGTTCGCCGTGGTGCACGAGCGGCCGACATTCCTCGGGAACGATTTACGCGCGCTGAGCGAGGCACCGGAGCAACTGCGGATCGCTTCCCAACCCGGCTGGCATGTCGTGGTCGGGGCCGACGACGTGGCCGTGACCGCCGCGGAAAACAGCATCGACGACGACGGCCTGTCGGTCCTTCGCGCTGTGGCGCACGCCGTGTGGAAAGAATCCGACCATCCGCACCGGCGTCCGATCGTCGCCGGCGACGACGCGGCACGTGAGGCGCTGCGCGGCGCCGTCGCCGCCGGGCTCTTCTCATCCGATAGCGTGAAGCCGTCATGACTGCAGACCCACAAAGCATCCGCGCGGAGGTCGCCGCATTGCTGGCGCAGCTGCCGGATATCACGGGCGAGGACACTGATCTGGCCGCGCTCGACCTCGACGCCGTCGCCGCTCGCCTGGAGGAAGCGCATGACGTGCTCGTCCGCGCCTTGGAGTCGGTGGAGAAGGGTTGACGACTCGTGGCCCGGCGTGCGCGCGTTGACGTCGAACTGGTGAGGCGCGGCTTGGCGCGCTCACGGCAACAAGCTGCGGAGCTGATCGGCTCGGGGCGGGTCACCATCGACGGCATGCCGGCCGCCAAGCCGGCCACGGCCGTCGCCGTCGACGCGCACTTGACCGTTGAGAACGTCGGCGAGCGAGTCTGGGTATCCCGCGGCGCGCACAAGCTGACCGGTGCGCTCGACGCATTTTCAATCTCCGTCGCGGGCCGGCGCTGCCTCGACGCGGGCGCCTCAACGGGCGGGTTCACCGAAGTCCTGCTTGATCGCGGCGCACGCGAGGTGGTCGCGGCCGACGTCGGGTACGGGCAGTTGGCTTGGTCGCTGCGGTCCGACCCGCGGGTGACGGTGCTCGAGCGCACCAATGTGCGCGACCTGTCGGCGCAGGCCATCGGCGGTGTGGTCGACGTCGTGGTTGCGGACCTGTCGTTCATCTCGCTTAAGACCGTGCTCCCGGCGCTGACTTCGTGCGCGACGGCCGACGCGGATATCGTTCCGATGGTGAAGCCGCAGTTTGAGGCCGGCAGAGGCCAGGTAGGCGCGGGTGGCGTAGTCACCGATCCACAGCTGCGCGCGCGCGCGGTGCTGGCCGTCGCGAAGCGCGCAGCCGAACTCGGCTGGCACCCCGTGGGCGTCGTCGCGAGCCCGCTGCCCGGCCCGGCGGGCAACGTCGAGTATTTCCTGCATCTGCGTTCACACAGCGGCAGTGCACTCCCAAGCGACGCGCTGAGGCCGGCGGTGACGCGCGCTATCACCGAGGGTCCACAGTGACCACCGATCGGGCCGTGCTCCTGGTCGTGCACACGGGTCGCGACGAGGCCACCGATACGGCTCGCCGCGTGCAAAAAGTGCTGGGGGACAACGGGATTACTCTTCGCGTACTTTCTGCGGAGGCCGTCGACCGCGGCAAGCTGCATCTGTCGCCCGACGAAATGCGCGCTCACGGTGTGGATATCGAGGTGGTGGAACAAAACCAGTATGCGGCCGTGGACTGTGAGCTGGTACTGGTCCTGGGAGGGGACGGCACATTTCTGCGTGCCGCGGAGCTGGCCCGCAACGCGTCGGTTCCGGTGCTCGGCATGAACCTGGGTCGCATCGGATTCCTCGCCGAAGCTGAGGCCGAAGCCTTCGACCAGGTGCTCGAAGCCATTGTCGCCCGGGACTACCGCGTCGAAGACCGCATGACCCTTGATGTTTCGGTGCACTTCGACGGAGAGATCCTCGGCCAGGGCTGGGCGATCAACGAAGCGAGCCTGGAGAAGGGCACCCACCTCGGAGTGCTAGAAGTGGTGCTCGAGGTCGACGGCCGGCCGGTGTCGTCGTTCGGGTGTGACGGCGTACTGGTCTCCACCCCGACCGGGTCGACCGCCTATGCCTTCTCCGCGGGCGGACCGATTCTGTGGCCGGACCTCGAGGCGCTACTGGTCGTGCCCAACAACGCCCACGCGCTGTTCGCCCGTCCGATGGTGACCAGCCCGGAGGCCTGTATCGCTATCGAAGTGGAAGTCGACGGCAACGACGCCATGGTGGTTTGCGACGGCCGGCGCCAGATCCTGGTGCCCGCGGGCGCGCGACTGGAGGTGACCCGGTGCGCGACACCCGTGCGGTGGGTGCGCTTGGACAGCGCCCCGTTCACCGACCGGCTGGTGCGAAAGTTCCGGCTTCCTGTCACCGGCTGGCGTGGCCCGATGACGGCGGATGACTGAGTGCTCTGCGAAATCCGAATCGAGTCGTTAGGGGCGATCGGCTCAGCGGTGGCCGAGTTCGACCGCGGTCTCACGGTACTGACCGGTGAAACGGGCACCGGCAAGACGATGGTGGTCAGCGGCCTGCACTTACTCGGCGGCGCGCGCGCCGACCCGACCCGAGTGCGCTCCGGAGCCGAGCGCGCGGTGGTCGAGGGCCGCTTCACCACCGCCGACCTCGACGAAACCGCGGCCTCAGACGTCACCGAGATTCTCGAGTCCTGTGGCGCCGACCGTGACGACGACGGCAGCGTCATCGCCAGCCGAACGGTCGCTACCGACGGCCGGTCCCGCGCTTACCTGGGCGGCCGCAGCGTGCCGGCGAAGTCGCTGAGCACATTTACCACCGAATTGCTGACACTGCACGGTCAGAACGACCAGCTGCGGCTGATGCGGCCCGACGAGCAACGCGCCGCGCTCGACCGGTACGCCGACATCGGGCCAAAGCTCGACCGCTATCGCAAGTTACGCAACGACTGGCTGCAGGCCCGACGTGATCTGGCCGAGCGAACCGGCCGCGCGCGCGAACTGGCGCAGGAAGCCGACCGGCTGAAGTTCGCGATCGACGAGATCTCCTCCGTCGACCCGTTGCCCGGCGAAGACGACGCGATCGTTGCTGACATTCAACGGCTTTCAGAATTGGACGCGCTGCGTAACGCCGCGCAGACGGCACGGGCCGCGTTGTCGGGCGCATCGGGGGAGGCCGCAGACGAAGACGGGTCGGCCACCGACCGCGTCGGCCGCGCGAGGTCAGCGTTGGAGAGCAGCGACGACAGCGCGCTCGTCGCATTGTCGGATCAACTGGCCCAGGCGCTGACGTTGATCACCGATGCGGCAAGCGAGCTCGCCTCATATCTCGACGAATTGCCTACCGACGCAAGTGCATTGGAGACAATGCTGGCCCGTCAGGCTCAGTTGCGCACGTTGACCCGCAAATATGCGGCCGACGTCGACGGCGTACTCGTCTGGGCGGACCGGGCCCGCGACCGGCTTATGCAGCTCGACGTCTCCGAGGAGGCGTTGACTGCGCTGGGCCGAACCGTGGAGGAGCTGGCCACGGGCCTCGCCGCAGCGGCCGTCGACCTCACCAAGGCCCGCACGAAGGCGGCGAAGGGCCTGTCCAGGGCGGTCACCGGGGAGCTGGCCGGCCTTGCGATGGGCGACGCCGCGGTCACGATCACGGTGCAGCCCATGCCGGCGCGGCCGGACGACTCCGCGCCGCTGATCGTGCCCCCAGGAACGACTGTGCACGTGGGTTCGGCAGGCACCGATCTGGTGGAGTTCGGCTTCACCGCGCACAAGGGTGCCGCAGTGCTTCCGGTCAACAAGAGCGCCTCGGGGGGCGAACTGTCCCGACTAATGCTCGCCCTCGAGGTCGTCCTGGCGGCCTCGGCGGAAGGCATGACAATGGTGTTCGACGAGGTCGACGCAGGTGTCGGTGGGCGAGCGGCCGTGCAGATCGGACGGCGGTTGGCGCGGCTGGCCCGCACCCACCAGGTGATCGTGGTCACTCATCTGCCCCAGGTCGCGGCGTATGCCGACGTGCATCTCGTGGTCGACACCGGCGGCCGCGACGAGACCAGCGTGGTACGCCGCCTGGATGACGACGGGCGGGTGGCCGAGCTGGCGCGGATGCTGGCCGGCCTCGGCGAATCCGACACTGCGCGCGCGCACGCCCGTGAGCTGTTGGACACCGCCGCCGCCGACCGGACTTCCCCCTGGCACGAGACCCATTAGCGTGGATGTTTGTATGCCTCGAGGCAGCGTGTCGGGGTACAGACACGCGCGCTCGCGACAACTCGGGAGTGTGACGGAAGTTAACTTGTGTGGCTATTGTTACGGCGCGCCTCCACAGCATCGGGGCGATCCGTAGCCAGAATCGCCGCTATGAAGATGTCTTCGCTGCTGTCCCGAAATACCTCCTCGCGACCCGGACTGGTGGGAACCGCCGTGGTGGATCGTGACATCGAACGGTTGTTGCGTCGCGTCGGGCCGGGGGACATCGTCGTCCTCGACGCCCGCGATCTCGACCGGATGACCGCCGATGCGCTTGTCGACGCGGGCGTGGCAGCGGTCATCAACGCCTCACCGTCGATCTCGGGCCGTTACCCGAACCAGGGCCCCGAAGTACTCGTTGCCAACGGCGTGCGGCTGATCGACGACACCGGGCCGGAAGTGTTCAAGAAAGTCAAGGACGGCGCGCGGGTGCGGGTGCACAACGGTGCCGTGTACGTCGGAGACCGGCGGCTGATCGTCGGTGCCGAACGCAGTGACGAAGAGATCTCCGACTTGATGCACGAGGCCAAGAGCGGGCTCGTCGAGCATCTGGAGGCGTTCGCCGGCAACACGATCGAGTTCATTCGCAGCGAAAGCCCGTTGCTCATCGACGGAATCGGCATTCCGGACATCGACGTCGACTTGAACCGTCGCCACGTCGTGATCGTCGGCGAAGAGGACTCGGCGGTCGATGACGTGAAGAGCCTCAAGCCGTTCATCAAGGAGTACCAGCCGGTGCTAGTCGGTGTCGGCGCGGGTGCAGATGTGTTGCGCAAGGCCGGATATCGCCCCCAGCTGATCGTCGGGGATCCGGACAAGATCACCGCAGACGTGTTGCGCTGCGGCGCGCAGGTGGTGCTGCCCGCCGACGCCGATGGTCATGCGGCCGGCTTGGAACGCATCCAGGACCTCGGAGTCGGCGCGATGACCTTCCCGGCTGCGGGCTCGGCGATGGACCTTGCGCTGCTGCTGGCCGACCACCACGGTGCGGCCCTGATCGTCACCGCCGGGCACACCGCGACGATCGAAGAGTTCTTCGATCGCACTCGGGCGCAGAGCAATCCGTCGACGTTCCTGACGCGCCTGAAGGTGGGACAGAAACTGGTCGACGCGAAGGCCGTCGCCACCCTGTACCGCAACAGGATCTCCGGCGGTGCGATCGCGATGCTGGTGTTCGCGATGCTGATCGCAATCATCGTCGCGCTGTGGGTATCTCGCTCCGATCACGCCGTCCTGGACTGGATCGCCATGTACTGGAACCGATTCCTGCTGTGGGCCCAGGGCCTGGTCAGCTAGGACGGCTAGGGCATTGTGATTTCGCTGCGTCAACATGCAATTTCGCTGGCCGCCGTGTTTCTTGCGCTGGCGGTCGGGGTGGTGCTGGGTTCCGGCTTTCTGTCCGACACCTTGGTGTCAGGCTTGCGCGACGACAAGCAACAGCTGCAGGACAGGATCAGCGAGGCTGACCGGCACAACAACGCGTTGACTGAAAGACTCAATGCTGCAAGCGAATTCGACACCGTAATGGCTCAGCGGATCGTCCAGGCAGTGCTGAACGAGAAGTCGGTGGTGGTCATCCGCACCCCGGACGCATCCGACGACGACGTCACGTCGTTGACCAGATTGGTGGGTGATGCCGGCGGGACAGTGACCGGCACGGTGACCTTGACGCAGCAGTTTGTCGACGCCCACGCTGCCGACAAGCTGCTCTCCGTCGTCAACTCGTCGATCATTCCGGCCGGCACGCAACTGAACACCACCCTGGTCGACCAGGGTGCCCAGGCCGGCGACCTGCTCGGCGCGGTGCTGCAGATCAACAAGGACCCGGCCGCGCCGCCCGTCAACGACATACAGCGGGCAACGGTGCTCGAAGCGCTGCGCCAGACCGGGTTCATCACGTACTCCGCACAAGTCGCCGCGGCCAACACCGCGATCGTGGTGACAGGTGGCGCCATCAAGGAGGATGCCGGCAACACCGGCCCCACCGTCGCGCGGTTCGCGGCCTCCCTGGCGCCCCACGGCGCCGGCACCGTGCTCGCCGGCGCGGACGGCTCGTCGTCGGGCACCGCCGCGGTCGCAGTGGTTCGCGCCGACTCGGGCATGGCCGGCGCCGTCACCACCGTCGACGACGTCGACATCGAGTCGGGCCGCATCACCGCAGTCCTGGCCCTGCATGACCTCCTTTCCGGCGCCCGCACCGGTCAGTACGGCACAGGTGAGGGCGCGCAGGCGCTGACGGTTCCGCAGTAGCGGAAAACGCTTCGCAACCGGTTGCCCGGGCGTGTTAGCGCCGCCTTGTCGGCCACGGTGTTAGGGTGAAATTCCGTGGGTCGGCAGGCCCCAGCTAGGTGAAAGCCTGGAAAAGACAAAGTCCTGCGCCGTCGTCACGGGAGTCGCCCTTGCCAGCGTTACGCAAGCACCCGCAAACCGCCACCAAGCATCTGTTCGTCAGCGGCGGAGTGGCGTCTTCGCTCGGCAAGGGGTTGACCGCGTCCAGTCTCGGCCAGCTGCTCACCGCGCGCGGGTTGCAGGTGACGATGCAGAAGCTCGACCCCTACCTCAACGTCGACCCCGGCACCATGAACCCGTTTCAGCACGGTGAGGTCTTCGTCACCGAGGACGGCGCCGAGACCGATCTCGACGTCGGCCACTATGAGCGCTTCCTCGACCGGAACTTGTCCGCGCAAGCGAATGTCACGACCGGCCAGGTGTATTCGTCGGTCATCGCCAAAGAGCGACGCGGCGAGTACCTGGGCGACACCGTCCAGGTGATTCCCCACATCACCGACGAGATCAAGAGCCGCATCCTCGCGATGGCGCAGCCTGACCCTGATGGCAACCGCCCTGACGTGGTGATCACCGAGATCGGGGGAACGGTCGGCGACATCGAATCTCAGCCGTTTTTGGAGGCAGCTCGACAGGTGCGCCACGACGTCGGGCGCGACAACGTGTTCTTCCTGCACGTGTCACTGGTGCCGTATCTGGCGCCATCGGGCGAACTCAAGACCAAACCGACGCAGCATTCGGTGGGCGCGCTGCGCAGCATCGGCATCCAGCCGGACGCGTTGATCCTGCGGTGCGACCGCGACGTGCCCGAGCCGCTGAAGAACAAGATCGCGCTGATGTGCGACGTCGACATCGACGGCGTCATCTCCACCCCCGACGCACCGTCGATCTATGACATTCCCAAGGTGTTGCACCGCGAAGAGCTCGACGCGTTCGTGGTTCGGCGGCTGAGCCTGCCGTTCCGCGACGTGGACTGGACCGAGTGGGATGATCTCCTGCGCCGGGTTCACGAGCCACGTGAGACCGTGCGGATTGCGTTGGTGGGCAAGTATGTTGACCTTTCCGATGCGTACCTGTCGGTGGCGGAGGCGTTGCGTGCCGGCGGGTTCAAGCACCGGGCGAGAGTCGAAATGCGGTGGGTCGCTTCCGACGACTGCCAGACCGACAGGGGTGCCGCAGCTGCGCTCGCCGACGTGCACGGTGTGCTGATCCCGGGCGGCTTCGGCATCCGCGGCATCGAGGGCAAGATCGGCGCGATCCGTTACGCCCGTACCCATGGTTTACCCGTGTTCGGGTTGTGTCTGGGCTTGCAGTGCATCGTGATCGAGGCTGCGCGGTCCGTCGGTCTGGTGCAGGCCAATTCGGCTGAATTCGAGCCCGAGACGCCCGACCCGGTGATTTCCACGATGGCAGGCCAGAAGCACATCGTCGCCGGAGAGGCCGATATGGGCGGTACCATGCGACTGGGCGCCTACCCCGCGGTGCTGGAGCCGGAATCGATTGTGGCAGAGGCGTATCAATGCACCGAGGTGTCAGAGCGGCACCGCCACCGCTACGAGGTGAACAACGAGTACCGGGACCGGATCGCCGGCAGCGGGCTGCGGTTCTCCGGCACGTCACCCGACGGGCGCCTCGTCGAGTTCGTCGAATATCCACGTGAGGTCAACCCGTTCCTGGTCGGCACGCAGGCGCATCCCGAGCTGAAGAGCCGCCCCACCCGGCCGCATCCACTGTTCGTCTCGTTCATCGGCGCAGCGCTGGAATACAAAGCCGCAGAGCGCCTGCCTGTGGAAATCCCCGAGCAGCTGCCGAACGGCAGCGAGCACCCGGCTGGCGTCGAGGGGCTGCTGCACCAGCCAGTGGCCCGCCGATGAGCGCTCGCGCGAAGAGCAGACGGCACCGATGAGCGCTCGCGCGAAGAGCAGACGGCACCGATGAGCGCTTGCGCGAAGAGCAGACGGCGTGGCTGACCACGACTTCGAGACCGTCTCGTCCGAAACGGTTTACCAGGGAAACATTTTGGCGCTGCGTGCCGACCATGTGAAAATGCCCGGCGGCGGGACTGCCAAAAGGGAGGTGGTCGAGCATTACGGCGCCGTCGCGATCGCCGCCGTCGACGACCGTCGGCGCGTGGCGATGATCTACCAGTACCGTCACCCGCTCGGGCGTCGACTGTGGGAACTGCCCGCGGGTCTGCTGGACACCGGTCACGAAGATTCGATTACCACCGCCAAGCGCGAGCTGCAGGAAGAAGCCGGGCTGGCCGCCTCCGAATGGCGGCTGCTTGCCGACACGGCGTCGTCACCCGGTTTCTCGGACGAATCGGTGCGGATCTATCTGGCGCGGGGACTATCGCACGTCGACCGCCCGGACCCCGAGCACGAAGAGGCCGATCTGAGCCTGCACTGGTTCCCTCTCGCCCAGGCCGCGGACATGGTGCTGGCCGGTGACATCGTCAACTCCACCGCGGCGGCCGGGGTGTTGGCCGCCTACGCGGCGGTGATCAACGGCAAACCGACCCGGCCGGCCGATGCGCCATGGCCCTACCGGCCCACCGCGTTCGCCCGGCGGCAGGGGCGGGGATGACCACCGTCGCGCCGGCGCTGGACGGCCAGCTGCAGGGCTACCTCGACCACCTGACCATCGAGCGCGGCGTGGCCGCGAACACGCTGAGTTCGTATCGTCGGGATCTGCGCCGCTACTCCGAACACCTGATGCTGCGCGGTGTGCACGACTTGGCCGACGTGACCGAGGCCGACGTCAGCGAGTTCCTGGTGTCCCTGCGGCGCGGTGACCCCGACACCGGCGTCTCCGGACTGTCCGCGGTGTCCGCCGCGCGTGCCCTGATCGCAGTTCGCGGGCTACACCGGTTCGCGGCCGCAGAGGGGGTGACCGCGCTCGACGTCGCAAAGCAGGTCAAGCCGCCGACGCCGAGCCGCCGGCTGCCCAAGAGCCTGACGGTGGACGAGGTGCTGGCGCTGCTGACCGGGGCCGGCGGCGACAGCCCGTCCGACGGCCCGCTCACGCTGCGCAACCGTGCGCTGCTCGAGCTGCTGTATTCCACGGGCGCGCGGATCTCAGAAGCGGTCGGCCTCGACATCGACGACGTCGACACTCACGCCCGGTCGGTGCTGTTGCGCGGCAAGGGCGGCAAGCATCGGCTGGTGCCCGTCGGCAGGCCGGCGATCGACGCGCTGGACGCGTACTTCGTGCGGGGCAGGCCCGAACTGGCGCGCCGGGGCCGGGGCACGCCGGCCATCTTCCTCAACGCCCGCGGCAGCCGGCTGTCCCGGCAGAGCGCATGGCAGGTGCTGCAAGACGCCGCGGAGCGGGCCGGCATCGCACACGGGGTGTCGCCGCATACCCTGCGCCATTCCTTCGCCACCCACCTGCTCGACGGCGGCGCTGATGTCCGCGTCGTGCAGGAACTGCTCGGCCACGCTTCGGTGACCACGACCCAGATCTACACGCTGGTGACCGTGCACGCGTTGCGTGAAGTCTGGGCGGGTGCGCACCCCCGAGCGCATTAGCCCCGGAGGCCGACATTCAGGCCAAGTACGTCGACTCCAGAACCACATCGTGCAGCAACGTCTGGTACTCCACGTGCGTCTTGTGTTCGCGGGTGTTCCACTGCGTGCCCTCGTGCTCGCGTATGTAGGCACGGTATTTCGGAGAGCCGGGCATGCCGACGTTGTCGGCGACGACGATCGTGCCGGGGTGCAGCCAGCCCCGCCCCATGATGCTGAGCAGGTCGGGCAGATACGCGTTCTTGTCATGGTCGATGAACATGAAGTCGACGCAGCAGTCGTCGAAACCGTGTTCGGCGGCGAGCGCATCCAGCGTCGTCCCGCCGTCACCGATCGATCCGACCACGCACGTCACCCGGTCGTCGACACCCGCGTGCGCCCAGATCCGCCGGGCGATCTCCGCGTTGGCCGCTGCGCGCTCCACAGAGAACACCTTCGCCGTCGGCGCGGCCCGCGCGATCCGCAGCGCGCTGTAACCGCAGTAGGTCCCCAGTTCGAGCGCCCGCCTCGGGTCGGCTCGACGCACGGCGGCGTCCAGCAGTGCGCCCTTCTCGTCGCCGACGTTGATCAGGATCGACTTCTCGTAGGCGAACCTGTCGACCGCGGCCAGCACGTCGTCGATGTCTGCACGTCGGACGTGGCTTTCCACATAATCGGCCGCGGCGGCCTCTCGGCCGTCGCCGAACTGGCCGGTCTTGGCGAACGTGCGACCACCCAGCGCCAGCCGCCACACCGACCAGCGGAGCAGAGGCAGGCGTCGCTTGAGGTTCATGACCAGAATCTAACTGCGGGTCTTCCGATATGAACCGGTCACCGTCGTTAAACTTTTCCGGATGTCCGCGACCATTGCGCACGAAGTCCCGGCGTGACTGACGACGCCGGAGCGGGCGAGGCGACGGGACCCGAGGCCGAACACCCTGGCGTCGGCCTGACCGGTCGGCCGCCGCGGATCATCCCCGAGCCCAGGCCGAAGACCTCCCACGGCCCGGCCAAGGTCATCGCGATGTGCAACCAGAAGGGCGGCGTCGGAAAGACGACCTCCACCATCAACCTCGGGGCGGCCCTGGCCGAATACGGCCGTCGGGTACTGCTGGTCGACCTTGACCCGCAGGGCGCGCTGTCGGCGGGGCTGGGTGTGCCGCACTACGAGCTGGACGCAACGATCCACAACGTCCTCGTCGAGTCGCGGGTGTCGATCGACGACGTCATGGTGCACACCAAGGTCAAGCACCTCGATCTGGTACCGAGCAACATCGACCTGTCCGCCGCCGAGATCCAGCTCGTCAACGAGGTGGGCCGCGAGCAGACGCTGGGCAGAGCACTGTATCCGGTGCTCGACCGCTACGACTATGTGCTCATCGACTGCCAGCCCTCACTCGGGCTGCTCACCGTCAACGCACTCGCGTGCGCGGACGGCGTCGTGATTCCCACCGAGTGCGAATACTTTTCGCTGCGCGGGCTGGCGCTGCTGACCGACACCGTCGAGAAGGTCCATGAGCGGCTGAACCCGAAGCTGCACATCAGCGGGATCCTGATCACCCGGTTCGACACCCGTACCGTCAACGCCCGCGAAGTGATGGCCCGGGTGGTGGAAAGGTTCGGCGACCTCGTGTTCGACACCGTGATCACCCGCACGGTCCGGTTTCCCGAGACCAGTGTCGCCGGCGAACCGATCATCACGTGGGCGCCGAAATCGTCTGGCGCAGAAGCTTATCGGTCGTTGGCGCGCGAGGTGATCGACCGGTTCGGCGGCGCGTGACGTCGACGGACTCGGCGCCGGCGTTCCACGTTCGGCTCAGCAATTTCGAGGGGCCGTTCGATCTGCTCCTGCAACTGATCTTCGCCCACCGCCTCGACGTCACCGAAGTGGCGCTCCATCAGGTCACCGACGAGTTCATCGCCTACACGAAAGCCATTGGCTCGCAACTGGAATTAGATGAGACGACCACCTTCTTGGTGGTGGCCGCTACGCTGTTGGATTTGAAGGCGGCGCGGCTACTACCAGCCGGTGAGGTCGAGGACGCCGAGGACATCGCTTTGCTGGAGGTGCGCGACCTGCTCTTCGCGCGGCTGCTGCAGTACCGGGCGTTCAAGCACGTCGCCGAGATGTTCGCGGAGCTGGAGTCCGCCGCGCTGCGCAGCTACCCGCGGGCAGTGGCGCTGGAGGACCGCTTCGCCGACCTGTTGCCCGAGGTGATGCTGGGCGTGGATGCGATGAGTTTCGCGCAGGTCGCCGCGACGGCGTTGACGCCGCGGCCGGTGCCGTCCGTCGGCACCGAGCACCTGCACGAGACCATCGTTTCGATTCCCGAGCAGGCGGGGCAGGTGCTCGACGTCCTCGAACGTCGCGGCCCGGGCCACTGGGCGACGTTCTCCGAGCTGGTAGCCGACTGCACGGAGGCGATCCAGATCGTCGGGCGGTTCCTGGCGCTGCTCGAGCTGTTCCGGCTGCGGGCGGTAGCATTCGACCAATCAGAACCACTTGGTGTGCTCCAGGTTTCGTGGACCGGAGACCGGCCGACGGACGAAGACTTGGTAAAGGCCACTCATGAGTGAGGAAACGACGGATCTGGATCTGGGGCTCGAGCTGGAGCCCCAGACACAACTCGACGACGCCGAGTTGACATCGGTGCTGGAGGCCCTGTTGCTCGTGGTCGACACCCCGGTGCCGGCGGCCACTCTGGCGACGGTGACGCAACAGACCACAGACCGGGTGACCACGACTCTGGAGCGCATGGCCTCCGCGTTCGCGGACCGGGGTAGCGGCATCGACCTGCGGGAGGCCGGCGGCGGCTGGCGGATGTACACCCGGGCGCGGTTCGCGCCATACGTCGAGAAGCTGCTGCTGGATGGTGCCCGCTCGAAGTTGACCCGCGCCGCGTTGGAGACGCTGGCGGTGGTGGCCTACCGGCAGCCCGTGACCCGGGCCCGGGTGAGCGCGGTCCGCGGTGTCAACGTCGACGCCGTGATGCGCACGCTGCTGGCCCGCGGACTGATCACCGAGGCGGGAACCGATGCCGATACCGGTGCGGCGACGTTTGCGACCACCGAGCTGTTCCTCGAGCGGCTTGGGCTGTCGTCGCTGGCGGATCTGCCCGACATCGCACCGCTGTTGCCCGATATCGACGTGATCGATGACATCACCGAATCACTCGATGCGGAGCCGAGATTCGCGCGGCTCAACCGTGGCACGCCGGCGGCCGACGGCGAGCAGCTGCCCGATATCGAGATGGACCGGGACTGACGTGTCTTCTACGGAAGGCGTTCGGCTACAAAAAGTGTTGTCACAAGCGGGAATCGCGTCGCGTCGGGTCGCCGAACGGATGATCGCCGAAGGCCGCGTCGAGGTCGACGGGCATGTCGTCACCGAGTTGGGGACCAGGGTTGACCCGCACGTATCGGTGGTGCGCGTCGACGGCGCACGCGTGATGCTCGACGACACCCTCGTGCACCTCGCGTTGAACAAGCCGCGGGGCATGCAATCGACGATGTCCGACGATCGCGGGCGGCCATGCATCGGCGACTTGATCGAGCACCGGGTTCGGGGCAACAAGAAGCTGTTTCACGTAGGGCGGCTCGATGCCGACACCGAGGGTCTGATTCTGCTGACCAATGACGGCGAACTGGCGCACCGGTTGATGCACCCGTCGTATGAAGTGCCGAAAACGTATGTGGCGACGGTGAACGGAGCGGTACCCAGAGGGCTGGGCAACGCGTTGCGAGCCGGTGTCGATCTGGAGGACGGGCCGGTCGTGGTCGACGACTTCGCGGTCGTCGACTCGGTTCCGGGCAAGACGATGGTGCGGGTCACGCTGCACGAGGGCCGCAAGCGGATCGTCCGGCGCCTGTTGGCCGCGGTCGGATATCCGGTGCAGTCGCTGGTGCGAACCGCGATCGGCGCAGTGTCGCTGGGCAATCAACGGCCCGGAAGCATCCGGGCGCTGGGACGCGGCGAGATTGGCGAACTCTATCGGGCGGTGGGGATGTGAGCGTGTCGCTGACCATCGCGATCGATGGTCCTGCCGGCACCGGAAAGTCCTCAGCGTCAAAGGGGTTGGCGCGAGCAATAGGCGCCCGGTATCTGGATACCGGAGCGATGTATCGGATCATGACCCTGCACATGCTGCGTGCGAGCGTCGACGTCACCGATCCGGATGCGGTCGCGGCATTGTCGTCGAACGTACCGCTGTCCGTCGGCTACGACCCCGACGAGGACCGTTGTTTCCTTGCCGGAGAAGATGTTTCGCTGTTGATCCGCAGCGACGACGTGACTCGCGGCGTGTCGGCGGTGTCCGCGGTGCCGGCGGTGCGTCAGCGGCTGGTGCAACTGCAACGTCAGCTCGCCGCGGGGGAGGGCAGTGTGGTTGTGGAGGGCCGAGACATCGGCACTGTGGTGCTGCCCGACGCCGACGTGAAATTCTTCCTGACCGCGTCGCCCGAGACGCGGGCGCGTCGCCGCAATGACCAGAACATCGTCACGGGCTTGGGTGATGACTACGACGCCGTGCTGGCCGACGTGCGTCGTCGCGATCATCTGGATTCGACGCGCGCAGTGTCGCCACTTCGTCCGGCAGGTGATGCGATCGTCGTCGACACCGGCGACATGACCGAGGCAGAAGTGGTGTCGCACCTGGTCGACGTCGTCCGACCACGGGCGCTGCGATGAGTGACGGCACCTGGATCGACGAGAGCGACTGGGAGTTCGGCGACGACGTCGACGCCGTGACAGCGGTCGAATCCGCGCCGCCTCCCGTCGTGGCGGTGGTCGGGCGACCGAATGTGGGCAAGTCCACGCTGGTCAACAGAATCCTCGGCCGCCGGGAGGCAGTCGTGCAGGACGTTCCCGGCGTCACGAGGGATCGGGTTTCCTACGACGCGCTGTGGACGGGCCGGCGGTTCGTGGTGCAGGACACCGGTGGATGGGAACCGGACGCAAAAGGCCTGCAGCAGTTGGTCGCCGAGCAGGCGTCGGTGGCGATGCGCACTGCGGACGCGATCATTCTCGTCGTCGACGCGGTCGTCGGCGCCACCGCCGGGGACGAGGCGGCGGCCAAGACATTGCGGAAGTCGGGAAAGCCAGTGTTCCTGGCGGCCAACAAAGTTGACAGCGACCGCGGCGAGGCCGATACGGCTGCGCTGTGGTCGCTGGGCCTGGGCCAGCCGCATCCGGTCAGCGCGATGCACGGCCGGGGCGTGGCGGATCTGCTCGACGACGTGGTGGCGGCGTTGCCCGCGGTGTCGGAAAGCACCGCCGCTGCGGGCGGTCCGCGCCGCGTCGCGCTGGTGGGCAAGCCGAACGTCGGCAAGAGCTCGTTGCTGAACAAGCTGGCGGGCGATCAGCGGTCGGTGGTGCACGAGGTCGCCGGGACCACGGTGGACCCGGTGGATTCGCTGATCGAGCTGGGCGAGAAGGTGTGGCGGTTCGTCGACACCGCGGGCCTGCGGCGCAAGGTAGGCCAGGCGAGCGGCCACGAGTTCTATGCGTCGGTGCGCACGCACGCGGCGATCGACGCCGCCGAGGTGGTGATCGTATTGATCGACGCGGCGCAGCCGTTGACCGAACAGGATCAGCGGGTGCTGTCGATGGTGATCGAAGCGGGACGAGCGCTGGTGCTGGCGTTCAACAAGTGGGACCTGATCGACGAGGACCGGCGCGAGCTGTTGGAGCGCGAGATCGAGCGCGAACTCGCCCAGGTGCAGTGGGCGCCGAGGGTCAACATCTCGGCCAAGACCGGCCGGGCGGTGCAGAAGCTGGTGCCCGCGCTGGAGTCGGCGCTGCAGTCGTGGGACACCCGGGTCTCGACGGGACGGCTGAACACCTGGCTGAAGGAGGTGGTTGCCGCGACGCCGCCACCGGTGCGCGGCGGCAGGCAGCCGCGGATTCTGTTCGCGACACAAGCCACGGCACGGCCGCCCACGTTCGTGCTGTTCACGACTGGCTTCCTGGAGGCGGGGTACCGGCGGTTCCTGGAGCGGCGGCTGCGGGAGACGTTCGGGTTCGAGGGCAGCCCGGTTCGGATCAACGTGCGGGTGCGGGAGAAACGCAAAGCGCGGTCGCGGTAAGCGGTGTCCGTCCTTCACATGAGCCTGATCGCGCTCGCCGGTGTCGGGGCGGGCGCGATCAATGCGATCGTCGGATCGGGCACGCTGATCACGTTCCCGACGCTCGTCGCGCTGGGATATCCGCCGGTGACGTCGACGATGTCCAACGCCGTCGGCCTCGTCGCCGGCAGTTCGTCGGGGACGTGGGGATATCGGCGCGAGCTGCGCGGGCAGTGGCATCGGCTGCGCTGGCAGCTGCTCGCGTCCTTGACCGGCGCCGGGCTGGGTGCGTGGCTGCTGCTGCACCTGCCGGAGAAGGTGTTCACCCAGGTGGTGCCGGTGTTGCTGGTCGCGGCGCTGGTGCTAGTGGTCGTCGGCCCGAAGATCCAGGAGTGGGCGAGCCGTCGGGCGGAGAAAGCCGGTCATCCGCCCGAGCATCTGCCGCCGGGGCGGATGGCGGCGCTGGTGTTGTTGACGTTCGCGGTCGGGGTTTACGGCGGGTACTTCACCGCGGCGCAGGGCATCCTGCTGATGGGGGTGATGGGCGCGCTGCTGCCCGAGGACGTGCAGCGGATGAACGCGGCGAAGAATCTGCTCGCGTTGACGGTGAATATCGTTGCAGCGCTGGCTTATACGCTGGTTGCATTCGACCGGATCAGCTGGCTTGCGGCGGGCCTGATCGCGGGTGGCTCGATGGTAGGCGGATTCC
>Ga0210086_1000518_pt1 | contig 22098 bp, 16 predicted proteins | sample China_Galinas_PW_3_FD_184867 | JGI IMG/M metagenome (GOLD analysis project Ga0210086, IMG submission 184867) | Wetland microbial communities from San Francisco Bay, California, USA, that impact long-term carbon sequestration - China_Galinas_PWB_D2... | ecosystem: Environmental > Aquatic > Marine...
CGGCTGCTCCTTCTCGGCCTGCTCGGCGTCGTCGAGCAGCTTGCGGAAGCGCGCGATCTCGTCGGCCGTGAACTTCTGCTGTCGTGCCAAGTGCAGCAGCAATGGCGCCGCGGCGCCGTCGCACAGCTTGTCACGCAGCTCGTCGAGCCGTTGCTCGAGCAGCGCGGTGCGTGAGATCGCGGCCGAGAACACGTGGGCGAACCCGGACCGGTCGACGCGCACGCAGCCCTTCTCCTCGAGGCGGGCGAGCATCGTCTGCACGGTCGTGTAGGCCCAGCCCTGGCCGTCGGCCCCGAGGGCGCCGTGCAGCTGTCGCACGGTCGCTCGTTCGAGCACCCACAGCTGCTTCAGGAGCAGCAGCTCGCTGTCGCTGATCTTGGGGAGATCGGAGCTCATCGCATCCCGTTGGTCGACCGGTTCTCCTACGGAGTGTAGGAGATCTCCTACGCGCGTAGGAGGAAAACTGCCGCAAAGTTAGGAATCCGCTGTAAGCTGTTGGAAAACCTGCGGCTAGCATCGGCCCTGCAGGCTCTCGAAGGAACCGTGGGGAACATGAAGAGGTCGCTCAGCGTGTCGTTGTTGCTCGCCACGCTCGCGTGCAGCGGGGGCGGCGGCCAACCTCCGGTTGCGCCCAAGACCGACTTCGACTCGCCATCCTGGCTCGTGCCTCCCAAGGTTCCGGGCGTCGACGCGGACTTCAACGGGACCTGGGAGCGCGAGAACTCGACGACCCCGAGCACGGTCGTCATCGAAGGAGACGCGCTGCAACAGATCGGCAAGGACCGCACGGACCCCCAGTCGATCGTCGCGTTCCTGCACATGCCCGGGCGGCTCACGCTCTACGTCAACAACTTCGCCGACCGCATCGGTGTGTTTGCCTACGAGTTCGACGGCAGACAGTCCCCCGGAGGCGAGCTGCGCCAATACGGGATCCAGGCAATCGTGGCTGCCGATGGCAAGCTCTACATGGCGATCGTCCTGCGACGGACGCCACGCGATGCGCCGGTCGAGCAGTCCGAGTTCGTGTGGATCTGCAAGCGAGTCCACACGTAACCCCGAAAAAATGTGCCTGACACATTTTTTCGGGGTTAGGCGTCGGCGATCACGTCGAAACCGAGCGCGTTCGACGTCGCAAGGCCCGCGCTCGATAGCTGGAACGCCTGGGCGTAGAGCCGGACTCCGATGAAGCGGTCGTCGTCGGGGATCGGGAAGTTCGCGTTGGCCTTGCCGTTGGACGAGGGCATGACCGAACGCACGGCGAACACACCCGCGAGCAGCAGCGAGCCGACGCCCGGGATGCGCAGCGCGGCGGGACGCATCCCCGCGAGGAACAGGACGGGTGTACTCACGCTTGCGTTGGCGGCTTCGACGTTCATCCCGACTCCGATCTTGGCCGGGTCCCCGGTCATGTGCATCGCGTGCCGCGACGGATCGAGGTCGGAGTAGCTCGCGACCGGCCGGAACGGCACGTTCGGACGCCTCGGGGTCGGTTCCGCGAACGTGACCCAGCCGAATCCCGCCCCGTCGAGGCGACCGGTCGAGACGTCGGGACGCTGCGCGCCGAATTGCACGTGGTCGACGAGCGTCTTCCCGTCGGTCGCGAACAGGGCGACCGCTTCCCCCGCGCTCGAGAGCTTGAACGAGGCGTGGAGCGGTCCTTGGGTGGTCTCGCCGTCGGCCCACACGAGCAACGTGCCTCCCGGCGCGATCTTGGTCTCGGGCGGGAACCTCCACTTGGCGTGCTTGGCGGTGTCGCTCAGCCACATGCCGGTCAGGTCCTGAACCCTGTCGGTCGGGTTGAACAGCTCGATCCAGTCGTCGCGGTCATCGTGCTCGTCCTCGATACCGTTCTGGTTGCTGGCGAGCAGCTCGTTGATCAGCACCTGGCCCGCGCGTTCCATCGTCCTGACGCGGAACGGACGACTGGCGTCACCCGAGTACAGAAACCCGACGCGACTTTCGCCCGCGTAGTCGGCGGTCGCTTCGCAGTAGAACTCGGTGTGCGTCCCGGTCGGCGCTCCGGGCAGCCAGCCGCCGAACACACCGTCTCCGGCCCCACGATCCCCGTGCTTGCCGTCGTCGTACATCTCGGTCGTGAGAAACGCGCCGCGGACCCGGTGACGCAGGAACGCCCGCTGCGCTCGAATCGCGCCGACCGTGCGCACGAGCACGTGGACCCGCTCGTACGGCCGCGGCCGCAAGCTGGACACCGCGACGAGCTCGAGCTTCGGAGTCTCGCCGATCTGTGCGAGCAAATACGCGGTGCGTGTTTCGATCGACGAGCGCAAGCCCGGGATCGTCAGCACCATCATCGGAAGGCGCACGTCCTTGGTCAGGTTGTCGACGAACTGCTGGTAGGTGTAGAGCTTCTTCGGGTCGTTCTGGACTTCGTCATCGATCAGCGCGCGATACCGGTCGACGAGCGGCCCGATCCGCGCCCAGCTCACGTCGTTCTCGAGCATCCGCCGCACCTGGCCGCGGTAGCGGGCCATCCAGTACCGTGACTTGATCATCGGCAACGCGCCCACACCGACGTTCAAATCCTGGGAGCTGAACGCCATGTTGTAGTCCCAGGTCAGCAGTGTGTGGCGCCCGTGATAGACGTCTTGATAGAAGTAGTAGTTGTGGTACAGCAAGCCGTCGTGGTTGTTGAGCACCAGGTCGAGGGCGAGCAGGCACGTTGCTGAATCCATGTCGAACGCTCGCGGAATCGCGACCGCCGCCTGCGTCGTCGTGTGGAACACGGTGCGCAGCATGTCACGCAGGTCGACGTAGGAGTCCTGCTTCGGTTTCGACAACAGCGGGAAGCCGAGCTTGTAGCGGTTCAGGTCCTCGCCGAGCCATGCCGGGGGGCGATCACCCTTGTAACGGTTGCCGTCCGCGCCCTCGAACCAGTGTCCGAGCATGTCCTTGTTGGCCGGTTCGACGTTGATGTAGAGGCCCCAGCTCTGGCCGTTGAGCACGAGCTTCGCGAAGTTCGCGCGCGAACCCGGCATGTAGCGGCGGATGACGTGCCAGCTGATCACTTCCCGCATGAAGCTCGGGTCGAGGAATCCGTTGTTGAGCACGATGTCGCTCTGCCCGTAGAGCTTTCGGCCCGGCACGAACTCGTCCATCGAGATCCGAAACGGGACCTTCACGGAGTTGACGACGCGCACGCCGATGTAGGAAGACCGACCTCGAAACCGCACGCCGACGTCCTTGTAGAGCGTGCCGTCGACCTTGAGGTCCGCCTTGAGCCACGCCTCCTTGGTGTAGTTGGCCTCGAGAAGTTTCCACCAGTCACTCTGTGGGAACGTCAGCTCGAAGGTCCGCAGCGTGCCCGGATCGTAGAGGCCGACCGAGCCACGATTCCCCGTCGGAACGATCTGCGCGCCGCACAGCGACACGAGAGCCAGACTCGCAAAGCCGAGTGTGCAATGGCGAACGGTGGCTCCGGCAAACCGCGTGCGTACGGGGACCGGCTGACGCTGCGTGGGCGACATCGCGTGTTCCTCTCAGAAGCTGACAGAAATGGCTCCGTAGAGGACACCCGGCGCCGAGTAGTGCTGGAAAGATCGCGGGAGCAACCGTCCGGCTCGCGGGCGGTTTTCGCCGAGTTGCGACAAGCTTCTCGAAATATTCCGAGAGGCCCGAGACGGCCGAACGCGGTATGAACTTCGAAGGAGGCGTTCGTCTACCGGGACCGTCCGTCTCTGCAGTTCAAGACGAAGCGCCCTGGAGATCGCGACAAGTAATTTCACCCCGTCCATGACTTCCATCGCGCAACAGATCGTCGGTGTGCTGGCCGAGACCGACATCGAAACAAAGCTCGTCTGTGCCGAGCGCGTGTGTGCAGCCCGCTCGCGGCTCGTTCTTGGCGACCTTGGTATCGTCGACGTTCCCCAGCTGCCCGGACGCCCACCGAGCTGGACCGTGCAGGACAACTTCAAGATCTCCCGTCGCCCGTCACTCGAGACGCTCGACGGCCGGCGTCGCCTGCTGCACTCGGTGGCCAACATCGAGCTTTCGGCGGTCGAGCTCGCGTTGCTCGCGGTCGTCGAGTTTCCCGACGAGAGCCTCGCGTATCACGAGGCGATGCTCGGGATCGCCGCCGAAGAAGTCGTGCACTGTCGCATGGTCATCAACAGGCTCCGCGAGCTCGACATGGAGTTCGGCGAGGAAGTCGTTCACCTGGAGTTGTGGAAGACCGCACGCGAGCACGCAGGCATCGTCGAACGACTCGCGGTCGTGCCGCGCATCCTCGAAGCCCGCGGTCTCGATGTGTCGGGGCGGCTGCGGCGGCAGATCCGCGGTGCCGGCGACGAGCAGACCGCGCTCGTGCTCGATCGCATCTACGCGGACGAGGTCGGTCACGTCGCGGTCGGCACGTATTGGTATCGCCAAGCCTGCAGCCGGCGCGGGCTCGATTCGGAACAGCACTTCCTCGCGATGCTCGAGCGGTTCCGGCCGGGGCGGCCGACACCGGTCGACCGCGAAGGCCGGATCGCGGCCGGCTTCACGGAGCGCGAGATCGAGGCCGCCGGCGGTCCCTGAGCGTTCAAGTCCGTGACCCCGAGCGGCCGATGACACGGGGGTCTCCCCGGTTTCCGCTCGGAGCGTGCAATGCTCGGTTTGCTGCTGACCCTCGTCTTCGCCCAGAACGTTCCCCAGACCGTCGAAGTGCTGGCCAAGACGGCCGAAGATCTCGCCAAGGGCATCGCGCCGGGTGACGTCTCTCGGTTCGACGCCCGCCTCACCCTGCTCGCGAGCTACGTCGACGGCCTGCGCGGTGCGCCCCCCGAGCAAGTCGCCGCCGGGCTGCGAGAGCTGCGCAAGCGCGCGCTCGTGCGTCTCGAAGCCAAAGACCCCGTCGTGCGGATGTTCGCGCTGCGCAGCTACGCGCTCGTCAGTCGTTGTCTTCCCGAAACGGGACAGGCGCATGCGCGTGTGACCGAGCGGCTCGCCGATCCGAACCGCCTCGTGCGCCGTGAAGCGGTGCTGCACTGTGCGATTGCCAGCGATGCGAGCGAGCGCGATGGCTGGCTGCTCAACCGCGGGCTGCTCAAGGTGATCGCCAGCAACAGCGATGACGCCGATTTGCGCGCGCTCGCCGAACGGCGGCGCGAGTACATCCTGGGCTGGCTCAAGCAGAAGCGGCGCGGCGCCGACCCGGCACCGGGTGGTGTGGCGGTCGTGACGCGACCACGGCGGAGAGCCCCGCGCTTCCAGGCCAACGAGGCGGCAGCGTGTGCAACGCTGCTCAACCTGATCAGCGCCCAAGCGCAGTTCCGGGCCTGTCGCGCCGTCGACACCGACCGCGACCGAGTGGGTGAGTACGGCTTCTTCGGCGAGCTCACCGGTTGCGTCCCACTGCGTAGCGACGAGCACGGTGGCGTCGGCAAGCGGAAGCTGTCACCGCCCGTGTTGTCAGGCGCGTTCGCGAACGTGCGGTCGAGCGTCGTCACACGCGGAGGCTACTGCTTCGAGATCTTCCTCCCGGACACCGACTCGCTCGGTCGAGCCGAAGCCGAGCGTGGCGGGGCCGCCGGCGTCAGCATCGCGGCCGACAACGCCGAGAGGGCATGGTTCGCCTATGCCTGGCCGCAGAGCTACGGCACGACAGGGAGGCGAGTGTTCTTCGTGAGCAGGACCGGCGACGTCGTGGCGGCAGCCAACTACGCGACCCGTTACGAAGGGCTCACGGCCCGGCCGCGTTTCGACGCCGCGCTCATCAGTCAGAAGCCGCTTGTGACGATGCGTGATCGCATGGCCGTCGACTGGCTGGGCCGTGACGGCAACTACTGGCACATCGTGCGCTGACTGCGCTGCTAGGCGGGCTCGGGCGTCGCTCGTTGCGACGGGTAGAACGCGATCAGGGCGACGAGGCACGCGATCGTGACCCACATCGGGATCGAGAACAGGGTCGTGTAGTTCGTGCCGGAGTCGGACTTGGCGATCTCGCCGATCCTGCCGGCGGCGTAGTTGCCGACGATGACGCCGACGCCGACGATGATGAAGTTGAACAGGCTCTGCGCGCTCGCCCGGACGTCGGGGCTCGTGACTTCGTCGATGATCATGAAGCAGAGGAAGAAGAAGAACCCGAAGCACAGACCGTGCAGCGCCAGCGCCGGGAACACGAAGGCAGGCTCCGGTAGATACGCGAACACAAGGAAGCGCAGCGCATAGGCCGCGAGCCCGATGCCGAGCATGAGCTTCTTGCTCCACCGCTTGGCAATGAACGGAATCAGCGCGAGCACGGCGATCTCGGCGATCTGGCCGATCGTCATCGGTCCGCCGCCGACTCCGAAGATCTGGTCGATCCACGGGGTCTTCATCTTGAGCGAAGCGAGGAAGTCCACGGTTCGGACGAAGTAGAACTGATGCACGCAGCTGATCGGGAACGCGATCAAGAACAGCACCAACAGCCGCGAGCCGACGATCTCGTTGAACGCCTCGCCGACGGCGAACTTGTCCTTGCCCTTCTGCGGCGGCGTGTGCGGCAGGAAGAAGCAGAACACGCCGAGCACGACCCCGATGATCGCGCTCAGCCGGAACGAGTCGCCGTAGCCCGCGACCCGGTCGGCCTTCATGTACTCGCGCAACAGCCATTGGCCCATGCCGATCCCGACGGCGATCCACCCGATCGTTCCCCAGACGCGGACCCGGCCGAAATCGCGGTCACGATCGGCCAGGTGATGGAAGGCCAGCGAGTTGGTCAGCGGCAACGTCGGCGCGTAGATCAGCGAGTAGAGCAGACCGAAGACGATCAGTCCGCCGTACGACGTCACGCTCGCGAGCTGCCAGACGAGCACGGCGCCGAGCAGGTGGCTGATCCCGAGGAACTTCTCCGTCGCGAACCAGCGGTCGGCGACCTGCCCGGCGATGAACGGTGCGACGAGCGCGCCGATCGCCGCGATCGCGAACAGCGTTCCCGCCTGCTCCTGGCTCAGCCCGCGATGCTGCGTCAGGAACGCAAAGAACAACGGCAGCCACGCGCCCCAGATCGCGTACTGCAGGAACATCATGATGGACAGCTTCGGGATGACTCCCGGCGGTGCAGGCGGCGTGTTCTCGGTGGTCATGGGTAGGCTCTGGGAATCAGTCGGCGAAGGCCGCGTCGAATGCGACGTCGGAGCCCGGGAAGTCGAGCTTGCGCACGAACGCGCACGCCTCGGTCGCTCCGAACTCGCGGTTCATGAGGCTGTCCTCCCACTCGACCGAGAGCGGTCCCGCGTAGCCGATCTGGTTGAGCACGCGGACGATCGACTCGAAGTCGATCTTGCCGCGCCCGGCCGATCGGAAGTCCCAGAACCGCCCGTCGGTTCCGAAGTTGCTGTGACCGCCGAACACGCCGATCGGCGTCGGCACGTCCGACCACCACACGTCCTTGACGTGCACGTGGAAGATCCGGTCGTGGAACTCGCGCAGGAACCCGAGGTAGTCGGTGCCCTGATAGCCGAAGTGCGACGGATCGAAGTTGACGCCGAACCGTGGATGCCCGCCGATCGCCTCGATCGCCCGCCGCGTCGTCGCCGAGTCGAACGCGATCTCGGTCGGGTGGACCTCGAGCGCGAAGTTGACGTCGTGCTCGTCGAACACGTCGAGGATCGGGGTCCAGCGATCCGCGAAGTCCGTGTACCCGGCCTGGATCTGCTCGGGCGACATCGGCGGGAACGGGAAGAACATCGTCCAGATCGAGCTGCCGGTAAACCCGTTGATCACGCGCCGGACCATCTTGCCCTTGACCGCGTCGGGCGCCGCGTCGAAGAACTTCGCGACGGCCGCCGCCATGTCCTTCATCTCCTGCGCGGACCGCTGGCGCACGCCCTCGGCGTCGCCGTCGCCCCAGATCCGCGGCGGCAGGATGCCCTTGTGCCGCTCGTCGATCGGGTCGTCGCACACGCACTGGCCGACGAGGTGGTTGCTGACCGCGTAGCACTCGAGCCCGTGCGACTGCAGCAGCTCCCAGTGCTTTTGCACGTAGTCGTCTTCTTCGAGCGCTCGCTGCACGTCGAAGTGATCGCCCCAGGCGGCAAGCTCGAGCCCGTCATAGCCGAAGGTCTTGGCCTTCTGGCACAGGGTCTCGAGCGGAAGATCGGCCCACTGGCCGGTGAACAGCGTAAGCGGTCGTGGCATGACTGGGTCCCCAATCTGTGCAGGAAGGAAACGGAAGCTTAACAAAGCTGCCGGAGTTCGGGCACCGGAGTCCGGCTGCCGGGGGCTCGTCCCCCGTGTTATTCGACCTCGCTCATCGGGATCGCGCTCCGGTTCTCCGCCGACAGCAACGCGGCTTCGAGGACGCGCTGGGTCTCGTAGGCATCGGCGAAGTCGGGCAGCGGAACCTCGGGCTCCTGGTCTCCGAGCACACGCATGATGTCGGCGGCCATGTTCGTGAACCCGTGCTCGTAGCCGATGATGTGGGCGTCCGGCCACCACGCCGCAGCATAGGGGTGATTGCCGGCCGACGTGCACATGATGCGCCGCCAGCCGCCCTCGCGAGGTCCGTCGCTCGCGTCGAGGAACGACAGCAGGTTCATGTCCTCGAAGTCGAACGCGATCGCCCCGTTCTCGCCGTTGATCTCGATCGTGTTGCGGTTGTGGTGCCCGGTCGCGAGCCGCGTCGCCTCGAAGCTCGCGACAGCACCCGACGCGAAGCTCGCAAGGAACAGCACCGCATCGTCGACGTCGCTCTTCTGCTTCTCGCTGGTCCCCGGGACCGTGCGCTCCTCGATGAAGTTCCGGCTGATCGCACCGTTGATCTCGACGATCTCGTCTCCGGTCAGAAACCGCGCCATGTCGATGATGTGAGCGTTGAGGTCGCCGTGCGCGCCCGAGCCCGCGAGCTTCTTCTGGAACCGCCAGGACAGCTCGGTGTCGGGTCCGCCCCAGCTCTGCAGATAGGTCGCGCGCACGTGGTAGATGCGGCCGAGCCGACCTTCCTGGATGAGCTGGTGGGCGAGCGCAACGGCCGGGCAGCGGCGGTAGTTGTACCACACGAACGTGTGCTGGCCCTCGGCCTTCTGCGCTGCCTGCATCATCGCCCGCGCGTCGTCGAGGTTGCCGGCGAGCGGCTTCTCGCAGGCGACGTGCTTGCCGGCTTCGAGCATCGCGATCGACTGCTCGGCGTGGACGAAGTTCGGCGTCGCGATGTCGACGAGCTCGACCTCGTCGTCGTTCGCGATGTCCTGCCAATTCGTCGTGTGTCCGGCGTAGCCCCAACGCTCGGCGAAGCTCGCGAGCTCCCCGGCGTTCCTGGCGGCGATCGTGTGCAGGACCGGGGTGCACGGGACATCGAAGAACCGAGGCACCTGGCTGTAGGCGTTGCTGTGGGCACGGCCCATGAACTTCTGGCCGATCAGGGCGACGGGGACGGCGCGGGCACGCGGGGAACTGGTCATCGTCTTAACCTCGTTGTAGGTCGGGCGGACAAACGAAGTTAGAGCCGTGACGCGCGCGTGCAAGGGCGGGCCGAGCGAGTCGGGCCGAGAATTCTCGGCGAAGGCGGTCGCGGCCTACTGGACGATCGCGGTCAGGCCTGCCGAGGTGGACAGCGCCCCGTTCTTGGACGGATCGAGGACGAGCGCCTGGAAGTGCATCGGCAGGTTCTGGAACACCGCCTGGTTGGGGATCGGCAGGACCGTCTTGGTCACGCCGCCGCCGATCCCGGTGCCCTGGGCGACTCCGACGAGCGGCAGGTCGTAGGAGACCCGCAGCGAGCACTTCGATGCGCCGAGCACTGCCAGCGGGAGCGGCAACGGGATGGCCCCCCAGGTCGTGTTCGAGAAGCCGAGGACCGTCAGCACGACCTTGCCCGGCGGGACGTTGTGGACCTCGACGGTCAGGTTCTGGCCGCGCGCGGCGTTCTTCGCGATTCCCAGGATCGGCTCGAGGTCGTTCGAGCCCGGGCATGCGCTGCCGAACGGGTTGACCTTGTCGTCGTCGACGAACACGCGATACGGGACCCCGGGCTTGGTCGCGTCAGGGCCGTAGAACCCGAACATGTCCCCGGTCGGCTGGTTGTTGCCGTTGACCGTGTTTCCGGCCGTGAACCACTGCACGAGACCGGTCGTGGTGGAGCTGAACTGGAACGACCAAGAGCGGCTGAACGGGTTCGAGTGCGTGATCTGGCGCTGGGCGAAGTCGGTCCTCGTCCCGGTGCTGGCCGTGAACGTGCCGGCATCACTGGTCATCAGGAAGCCGCCGAACGCCGAGTTGACGCCCCCGGCCACCGTGACCGTGACGGGCGCGGTCAGGCCCTTGGAGATCGATTGCAGCGCTTGGATCTGGACGTTGACCGAAGCGCTCGGCACCGTCGCGTGGCAGCCGATGGCGCCGCAGCTCGGCAGCGCCGTCGTCAGGTTCGGCGGCGTTCCGAGATCGCCGTTGAACACACCGTTGGCTCTGCCGAAGACGACGGCTGCGGAGAACAAGACGGCGGCACCAAAGAGCGAGTACAACGGGATCTTGCGGAGTCGGGAGTGTGCGTTCATGACTTCTGGTCTCTCAGGAAAGGAAGAAGGGCGCGCCGCCTGGCGAGGCGACACGGGCGACCTGGGCGGGATCCATCCAAACAACGTTGAGCCGTGACGAGCGCGTGTTCGTAGCAGACGGTGAAACCCCGCCGGAGCAGGCCAGGCAGAGCAACGACTCTACCCGAGGGCCGGGCGGAGGTAACTAGACTCGGCCGATCGCTTGCGCCGGTTCGGGCAAGAATCCAACCTGGGCCCATGACCAGACCGGTTTCTCGTGGACCGCTTCGCCGACTGTTGTCGTACGCACGGGCGTATCGCCCGAAGCTCGCGCTCGCGGCGTTGTGCTCGCTGCTCAACCGTGTGTTCGATCTCGCGCCCCCGGCCCTGATCGGTGTCGCGATCGACGTCGTCGTGCGCCGCGAGGCTTCGTTCGTCGCGAGCCTCGGAATCACGGACACGAGGCAACAGCTTATGGCCCTGGCGGGGATCACGCTCGTGATCTGGGTGCTGGAGTCGGTGTTCGAGTACCTCGCCAAGGTGCTGTGGCGCAACCAGGCCCAGGTGCTGCAGCACGAGCTCAGGCTCGACGCCTACCGGCACCTGCAGCGGCTCGAGATGCGCTACTTCGAGGATCGCAGCACCGGCGGGATGATGACCGTGCTCGGCGACGACATCAATCAGCTCGAACGCTTCCTCGACGGCGGCGCCGACGAGCTGATCAAGCTCGCGACCTCGGTCACGGTCATCGGGATCTCGTTCCTGACCTTCGACCTGATGCTCGGGACGCTCGCGTTCGTGCCGATTCCGTTGATCCTGTGGGGCTCGTTCTACTTCCAGAAGCGCCTGACGCCGCTCTACGCCGACGTCCGCGAGCGTGCCTCGCTGCTCAACGCGCAGCTCGCCAACAACCTCGGAGGCATGCCGGTCGTCAAGAGCTTCACGGCCGAAGACCATGAGGCGCGGCGCGTCGCGGCGCTCAGCGACGACTACCGCGCGAGCAACCGGCGCGCGATCCGGCTGAGCTCCGCGTTCTCACCGTTGATCCGCATGGTCATCCTCGCCGGGTTCACGGCGATCCTCTTGCGCGGCGGCTACCTGACGCTCGACGGCCAGCTCGAGGCCGGGTCGTACGGGTTCCTCGTGTTCATCACGCAGCGTTTGCTGTGGCCGATGACGCGGCTCGGCGAGACGTTCGACCTGTTCCAGCGCGCGATGGCCTCGACCCGGCGCGTGCTCGACCTGCTCGACACCGAGCCGGCGATCGAGTCGGGGCCGCGGCGGCTGCAGACCAGCGAGATCCGCGGGACCCTGCGGTTCGAGTCGGTGAGCTTTCGCTACGCCCACGGCCCGCAGGTGCTCGCCGACCTCGACCTCGAAGCCCCGGCTGGCGAGACGACCGCGATCGTGGGCTCGACCGGCTCGGGCAAGAGCACGATCGTCAAGCTCGCGCTCCGGTTCTACGAGCCGCAGGCCGGCCGCGTGCTGCTCGACGACGTCCCGATCGCCGAGCTCGACCTCGACTCGCTGCGCGGCGCGATCGGACTCGTCAGCCAGGACGTGTTCCTGTTTCACGGCTCGATCGCCGAGAACATCGCCTACGGCCGCCGCGACGCTCCGAGCGAAGACATCGTCGCCGCCGCGAAGTCGGCCGAGCTCCACGACTTCGTCACCTCGCTGCCGAACGGCTACGACACGCTCGTCGGCGAACGCGGCCAGAAGCTCTCGGGCGGCCAACGCCAACGCGTGTCGCTGGCCCGCGCGATCCTCAAGGACCCGCCGATCCTGATCCTCGACGAAGCGACGTCGGCCGTCGACAACGAGACCGAGGCCGCGATCCAGCGCTCGCTCGAACACCTGGCCGTCGGCCGCACGACGATCGTCATCGCCCATCGGCTCTCGACCGTGCGCAGCGCGCACACGATCCACGTCATCGAGGGTGGCGCCGTGGTCGAGCGCGGCCGCCACGAAGACCTCGTCGCAGCCGATGGTGTCTACGCGGCCTTGTGGCGCGTCCAGACCGGGGTCGCGACCGGTGCTGGACGGATGTGACGAGCGCTTCCACTCGGGCGTCGCGTGCCTCGAGCCCGTCGAGCGCTATTTCGGACGCATGCGGACGGGAACGACTCGAGGCACCTCCGGTGAGACAAGTGAGATGCGTGTGCGAAACACCTCGTACCCCCACACATAGAGCGACGCCTGAACGACCTCCCCGAGAGGCAACCAGCAAAACAGCTCGTTCGTAGGCGCGACGATGAAGCGGCTCATCACCTTGTGCGTTCGTTGCATCGTGATTGTGAGGACGTCCACGTGATGAATTGGGGCGCCGTCCAGGTCGGAAACGACGAACCTGACACGCCGGAATTCCCGCGATAGCACGACGTTGACCGGTGTGTCTGTTCCTGCCCGAACCTCGAAGTCTCTTCCATGAGCAATTGCTCTTGTCATGTACCGATTCGCGGCGATCACACGGTAGCTACCGGTCGGGAGTCGAGCAGGCTCGCCGGCTCGCAACGAGAACCGGCGTGTCGCTCGATCGGGATCATCGCTATGGATGAGTCCGAGCTCGATCCCGTCGTACGCCTTTCCGGTTCCGTCTGTCACGCGGACGACGACTCTTCCTGTCTTGTCGACCAAGGTCGAAGGTCTGACGTCGATCCGCTCGACCCTGACATTCGACAGCTTGCGAAGCGAGATGTCGAATCGTTGCCATCCCCCGTGCCGCGAAAGCACGTACAACTCGGCCGGAGCACTGAGCCGGCCCTGCCGCTGGACAGCGGAAGGAGGAACGCCAACGAAGATACGCGCCCTTTCGAACCGGCTTTCGAGCTCGTCTTGCGCGAGTCGTTTGGCAAGCGTCGTAGCCGAGATGCCGGTCGACGCGGAAGTGAACACCATACGTGCGTCCAGGATCTCGTCACCAGTCAGTTCTATGGCTGCGCCAAAGACGTTCAGGACCACGACTTCCTCTGGCGGTCCGGGCACCTCCACGGAGTTCCTCGGCGGATGACCGCTGAGCCGGACGAACGGTCCACCGACCACCGTGAGGCTGAACTCGCCTCTCGACAAGCCACGAAGGCGAGCGATGCCGTGGTCATCGGTTAGCGCGGTGAACACGGCCGTGCGTTGATCGAAGCCGGGACGAGCCTTGCCGGACGCCTCCGCCAGCCATGGCGCCCAGAATGGCAGCTTGGTGCGTGACGCGATGGCCGTGACTCCCTTCATCGGATGGCCGCCGACGTCGACAGCCCGCACCGTGAGCTCGAAACTGCGCTCGAGTCGAACGGTTACATGTTCTTGCGTCGGGTCGATCCGTACGATGGCCGGTAAGAAGTCGTCCTTTGTCAGAGCAACTCGACGAGCCGGCAGGCGTGGCACGTCGACTAGACCGCGTTCATTCGTTTCGGCAATGAGCCTCGCGCGTTCGAGACGACGACCCGAGACGTAGGGAACCACTCGTACTCTCGGTTCTCCAACACCGTCCGGATTGAGCACCTCGATGCGCAGGAACCCCGGCTGATCGATTGCGCTCCTCCGCGAGGACTCGACCTCGACCCCGCGCGCCAAGTCAACGTCGGCTTCGCTTGTCCGATGAGGCTCGCCGGTAATCCCTGCCACGACGGGCCCGCCGCGGGGCGTCGCGAAGTAGGCTACGAGCAAGCCTAGGGCGATGCCCGATGCGACCATCATCGTCTTTGTGCGTGTTGTCACTCAGCTCCCCGCTTCGTGCGGCTCTTCTGTTGCGTGACTCAAGTGATCTTCTGACAGCTACAGACTTCCCAAATGCCGGTGCCCTCTCCCAGGTACGGTTCGGTGTATGGGTCGGATGAGGGCTCACAGTCCTCGTCGGCGTCACAGTCTTCGGTGTCCCCGCACTCGACTTGTTCAGGCGTGCCTCCGATGATCTGGCCGGTACACCATCCACTCTGCATCGAGACGGTTTGGTTGCCGCATCGACACCAAATGCTCCCGTTCTCCTCCTTCTTGTTGCATGGACCACTCGTGTATCCAGAACAACCGTCGTCGTCGTTGCAGCTTCCGTCGCAGCTAAACTGCGTCACTCCACCCTGGTTGATTAGGAACAAGCGACAACATCCGGCAACCGGTAGCAAACGCCCTGCAAAGGCCGCGATCAGTCCGAAGCAGGCACCCACAGTCTTGATTGGGGAATGTAAGCGCTACGAGGATTCCCCCTCCGGAGAGCAAACACAGGAGTGTTGCAGCCAATCCCGTGAGGTTGGCAAGAAGAAGCCCGGCTATCACAACCTCGAGAGCAGCACTCGCATAGTAGACCGACGAGGAGATTGCGTAGCTCTCACTGTGTTTGCCTAGAAGCTTGGAACAAGCGACGACAAGCAGCCCGATACTGATCCCGACACGGAAGGGTCCCAGGATGCGAGAGGCAACCCAGGCCCCGTGTCGGGGTGTCGGGGTGTCGGGGTGTCGGGGTGTTCGGGGTGTCGTCGACATCTTCACCTTCGAAGCTGTCGCGAGTAACCGGGGGTGCATAGGGTGCCACCAATCAGAACCCAGAGCAACCCCCCCGAATGCCTCCATCGTCACTACTGTTACGGACGGGTCGGAGTCACCTTTTAAGGCGGTTTGCTCACGCGTACGCACGACGGCGCGCAGCGCGTACCCGTGTCATCGAGAGCGGCGCCGTGGTCGAGCGCGGCCGGCACGAACACCTCGTCGCGGCCGATGGCGCCTACGCGGCCTTGTGGCGGGTCCAGACCGGGGTCGCGACCGGTGCTGGACGGGTGTGACAGCTCCTTCAAGAGGTGCCTGACCTCGGCGCACGATCGCGCGTCAGCGACCTGCGCGCAGTGCCTCGAGGGACGAGCGCGCCCGTTTCAACACGTACTTGTGGACGTTGGGATCCTGCACCTGGGCGAACTTACTCAGCAGCGCCTGGAAGACGTCGGCTGCGCGCTCGCGCCGGCCGAGCCACTGCAGCGTTTGTGCCCAGGTGAACATTGCGTTGGCGCGAGTCCACGCGTCGGGTGCCGTCTGTGCGAGTCGCTGTGCGATCGTCACTCTCTCGGCATTGCGGACCTCGGACACCAGCCGCAGCTGGTCGAGCTGCCATGGAAGAAGCGTCGTCTTCGGCCCGAAGCGGTCGATCGCAGCGATTGCCTTGCGCGGCTGCCCGACACGAGCATAGTCGCGCGCGAGCTCTCTGAGCTGATTCGGAGCACCCTCGTGGTGCGCGAACAGCTCGAGAAAGCGTGTGCGCAGCGGAATGCGCGCCAGGGCCTGGGCGAAGCCGTCGCGGGTCTTCTTGACGTAGATTCGTCCCAGCGACTCGAGGATCGCCTCGGGCGTCTTGCCTTCCGGCTCGAATCGGACCTGGGACAGCTGCTTGCGGAGGGTCCGCAGCCGGCGGTCGAGGTCGGCGAGCTTCCACGACACGTCCGCGGGCAGCGTGGACCCGCCGTCAGACGTCGCCACCCGCTTCGACGCGAGCGCTCGCTCGAGATCCTCGACGCGTGCCGCGAGCTTGCGGACCTGTTCCGAGACGTCGACGACACGGGCCGTTGCGGGCACCGCGTTCGACCGGAACTCCGCGGCGCGGACCTGTTGCGGACCCACCGGTTCCGCGGGCATCAGGGCGACGACGAGCGTCGCGGAGACCACGCCACCCAGAAGAGCGGCGACGACGAGCTTCGGTATCTCTTCGCCCCGGAACATCGGTCGATAGCATCGCCGATCGGCGTCGCCCGGGCAACGCGCGTTGGTCCTACCACCACACGATTTGCCGCTGCGATCGCGGTTTGGCGGCTACCCGCCGGCCTGGTCAGAGGCGTGGCCGCCGGTCCGGCCCGATGGTAGACTTGAGCTGCCGAGGATCACCGGCTGCCACCGACCGTTCGACCGCTCCGCCGACATCTCCTGCCCGACCACCTTATGGCCTACGACGTCCTGTTCATCTCCTCCGACGCCCACGGCGCATCGTTCTTCGAAGAGGAGAAGTTCTCCTACTTGCAGACGAAGTACGGCCTCGATCCCGGCGAGGTGCGCGGCCTGGTGTTCGCGCACGCGCCGTGGTGGGTCAACAACGGTGTGCCGATGTCCTACATCGCGGCGGAGAACTGGTTCAAGAACGGGCGCCAGTTCTCGCTGTCGCAGGCCGAGATCGACCACTACCTCGACGACGTCAGCAACGACACGCTGACCCGCTTCGGTAACGGGCTCTACGTCTGCAGCCACCTGTTCAACGAAGGACTCGAGTCTCGGGTGATCAACAACCTCGCGACCGAGTGGAACCGCTTCCTCGCGTATCTCGCCGAAGAGCCGCGGCTGATCGCGATCTCGACGACCTTCCTCGAGAGCCGCGAAGCGGCCGAGGAGAGCGCGCGTCGCGTGCGCTCGGTCGCGCCCGACATTCCGATCGTGATCGGCGGGCCGTTGGTCCAGTACTCGCACCGCATCATGACCGATGCGCCGCACCTGCACAGCCACTCGCAGATCCAGAGTACCTACTTCTTCTCGGGTGAAGAAGTCGACCCGGCCGTCGACCTCGTGATCATCGACGCCCGCGGTGAAGCGACGCTCGCCGAGGTCGCGCGTCGGTTGCGGGCGGGGAAGGACTGGAAGGACCTGCCGAACGTCGCCTACCCCGACGACAACAGGCAGTGGAAGTTCAACATCCGGATCCCGGAGTTCGTCGACGTCGACGAAGAGGGAGTCAGTTGGGACAAGCTGCCCGATCACTTCCTCGGGCGCGAGGTCGGGATGCGCGGCAGCCGGGGCTGTCCGTATCGCTGCAAGTTCTGCTCGTTCGTCGTGATCCATCCTGACTTCGAGGTCAAGAAGGTCGAGGTGCTGCGCGACGAGCTGCGCAAGGTCGCGAGCCGCAGCGACATCATCAAGCACGTGTCGTTCGTCGACGACAACCTGTTCCTGACCCGGCGCAGCGTCCACCAGTACGCGAAGATGATGGCCGAGGAGCAGTTCCCGTTCACGTTCTCGGCGTTCATCCGCGTCGACTCGATCGACGAGGACAACGCGCGTCTGCTCAAGCAGGCCGGCTGCACGTTCCTGATGCTCGGCATCGAGTCCGGAGACCTCCAGCTGCTCAAGAACATGCGCAAGGTGCAGCACCCCGATCGCGTGCTGCGCACGATGGAGCTGTTGTCCACGTACGGGATCTCGACCCTGAGCACGCTCGTCGTCGGCTTCCCGGGAGAGACCGAAGAGTCGATCGGCAACACGATCTCGGTGCTCAACTCGTATCCCGACTTCGGTTCGACGATGCACTGGTTCAACTGCTGGGTCCACACGGTCATTCCGCTGACCCCGGTCGACAAGGAGCGCGACAAGTGGGGCCTCAAGGGCATCCTGCTCGACTGGGAGCACGACCACATGAACGTCGGCCAGGCGTATCACCAGCGCGAGCGGTTGCTACGCGAGGTCCGTCTCGGCGGCGCCTACAACGGTCCCTATGCGCTCGACAGCGTCGAGCCGTTCGCGGTCCGCGGCGACGCCGGCCTTGCCGACATGCGCCGCTTCTACAAGCTGCGCCACCGCATCGCTTGCCTCGACTACTTCGGACTGCCCGAGATGGACGGCGGCACGCGCGAGGACACGCTCGACGAGATCGAGAAGATCATCCTCAGGACGTCCGAGGCCAACAATCCGCTGATCCGGCGCGCGTAGCCAGATCGCTGCCCCTAACGAATGTGTCAGAGACATTTGTTAGGGGCAGCGCGACTACTCGATTGCGTAGCTCACCTCGAAGTCGTCGAAGGAGCTCGCTGCGTCCGCTTTGGTCCACAGCCCGATACGGCCGCCTCCCGAAAACGTCGAGTCGTCGAATGTCAGCAGGTCTTTGCCATCGAAGCTCACGACGATATGCGAGCCGTGGGCCTGAACGACGAGATCGTGCCAGGCATCGGCCCGAGTCTTCACGTGCGCGGACGCGAGCTGCGTTCGCCTTCCGCCGACGACCTTGTAGGCACGCAGGTTGTCCTCGAGCGGGTTCCAGCGCGTGACGTAGTAGTTGTCGGAATCGCGCGCCCGCCAAACGAGCCCGCCACCCTGGTCCTCCCGGCCCGAGTCGGCACGAACCGCGACGGTGATGCGGGCGTCGGCCGGATAGGTGATCGGGGCCAGCAGCAGGTTGTAGGTCCGCCCCGAGTTCGCGGTCGCGGCGAGCTGCACGCACCGCCCCTCTCGGCCAGCCTCGGCGACCGCCCACTTGCCGGGCGTGCCACGGCCGTTGGTCTCGGCGACTTCCCACGACGGCGGCAGCGCACCGACGGAGACCTCGTCGAACGAGAAGCCGGCCGTTACGCTCTTGGTGACGGTCTTGGTGGCGCATCCGAACAGCAACAACGATGCGAACATCGCGATCCGGAAAAACCGTCTCGGGGACGTTTCTTCCACGTTACTTCCTTTCGCGACCTGCGAGCAGCTTGTCGAGCGCGCGCTTTGCCTGCCTCGGGCGGAACAGGAACGGGCCGGGTCCGGTCTTGTCGACGATGCGTCCGTCGCTCGCGATCACGTAGATCCGCTCGGGCCAGGCCTTGTACTTCTGGCTCACCGTGTCGTGGAGGTCGTCGACTGCGGTCGGCAGCGTCATTTCGAGCGACGCGGTGCAGGTCGTCGCGACCTTGTTGCGCGAGCTCATGTCCTTCGGGTCCGCGACGTGGAGCCGGGGATCGGCCCAGTTGGAGTCGGACGGGTGCGCTTCGCGGATGTAGACGAACAGGAACTCGGCGCGGTCGCCGTACTCGAGGAACAGGTCTTGGACAGTACCCGACTGCCGGCGAAACGGCGGTCACGTGTACGAGCCGAATACGAGCACGACCGGCTTCTTCTTCGCGAGCAGCTTCGACAGGCTGAACTCGGTCTTGCCGTCGGAGCTCTTCAGTGAGAACCCCGGCGCCTTGTCGCCGACTCTGGGAAACACGTCGAGCTCGGGCATTCCGGCCGGGATCTCGACCTTCTTGCCGTCGCGCAAGACCGTGACCGTCGACACTCCCTTGGCCGCGCCGGTAGAGGACCAAAGGCCCTGGATGAAGTCGTCGCCGTTCTCGACGACCTTGTGGCCGGGCATGCGCATCCTCCGGTGCGGCTTGGTGCGCGTCTCGAGGACACGGTCGCCCTTCTTGAAGCCGACCTTGTCGGCTTCGCTGCCGGGCACGACGCCAGTGATCACGACGTGCGACTTGCCGGCTTCGAGCACTTCGCTGACGTAGAGACCGAGGTAGCCGCCCTGGCGCAGCTTGCCCGGGCGCATGACGGCCGGGCGGGTCGTCGGCGCTTGTTCGGGAGCTCGATTCTGCGCGTTGGCGATGCCGGCCACGGCCAGGATGCAGGCGAGGGTCGTCGTGTGCTTCACGTCGGTCTCCGTTTGGTTGCGCCAAGGGTAGTCGGCGACCGTTGCCCGTGTCGAGTGGGTCGGGCGCGGCTCGGGTTTCCGGTTCCGGTCCGCGCGGATACGGTGGTGACCCCGTCCGCGGAGGTTCGCCATGGTGACGACAGGGATTCGGATCGCGTCTTGCGCCGTGCTGCTTGCCACAGCCTCGGTGGCCCAGGTGCCGGAGAAGCTCGCGCGCTGGCTGGGGCCGCAGGCGTGGCGCCGCGACACCGAGGGACCGGTGCTCTCGCTCGGCGAGCCGGGCAGCTTCGACGACACGCACATCTTCGCACCGGCGGTCGTGCGCGTGGACGGACGGACCCTGCTGTTCTATTGCGGTTCGAGCGGGACCGCGCACGACCTCGCGCCCAAGCGCGTGCCGGACAACCGCAGGTTCCGGCTCGGGCTCGCGCTCAGCGAGGACGGCAAGAAGTTCTCGCGTCACCCCGGCGGCGCCGTCATGGAGCTCGCTTCGGGGCGCTCGATCCTGACGCCGACGATCCTGAAGAACGCCGACGGCACGCCGATCCGTGAAGACGGCAAGCTCAGGATGTGGTTCTCCTCGGCCGCGTTCCGCGGCGACGACCGCGTCCACGCGATCCAGGACGCGACGAGCACCGACGGGATCGAGTGGTCCGAGCCGTCACCGCGCCAGCTCACTCGCGCCTACGCACCGACGGTGATCCGGTCGAGCGACGGCTACGAGATGTGGTTCACGCGAGTCAGCCGCTACCCCTGGCTCATGTACCACGCAAAGAGCGACGACGGCCGCAAGTGGAAAATCAGCGAGAAGCCCGTGCTCGAGCCCTCGCAGCCGTGGGAGCACTACCTGCAGATCTACCCGTGCGTGCTCAACACTGCCGTGTGGGCCGGCCCGAAACCGGACAAGTGACGCAAACGGCGACCTTCCTTGCTCGGCGTCGAACGCGGGAGGCTATCCCCGCTCTATCGCTTCGATGGCAGCCTGCGTGACGTCTTGGAGCTGCTTGTTTGCGATCTTCTCGAGAATCGAGAGCGCGAACCGCGCCTCCGAGCCGAGCTCTCCGAGCAGTCGAATCACCTCGCTGCAGACCTGGTTGTTCTTGGCCCGGCGGCGGCCGCGCAGGATGTCGAGCAGTGGCCGGACAGCGGCTCGCCGGCCGGTCTTCGAGTCGCGAATGACCTTGAGTGCCGCTTCGAAGAACTCGGGGATCACTCGATAGTGGTCTCCGCTTGCGTCCCTGTCGAGCATGCGGCGCTTGATGAGGTGCAACACGAAGTCCGGCATCTCTTCCCACGGACCTGTCTCGGACAACACCGTCGCGCACAGCGCGCGATATTGGCGTGCGGCTGCGCGTTTGGCCGTGCCTCGGTGCAGGTAGATACCCAGGCCTCGTACCAGGATGGGGGTGGCCTTGGCGACGTGCTCGGCCCGCGCACGTGCTCCGCCACGGCGGTAGACTTCCTCGTCGATGTGGACGTAGGCACGGATGAGCTGGACGGCCCGCAGTGCGAGCTCCCAGTTGTCGCGAACCTGAGCTTCGTCCAGAGCCAACGGAAACATGTCGAAGCCAGTACCGATCAGCGCGGCATCGATCGTGTCGACCGCCTGCCATTTGTCGCGCTTGATCGCGACTTGCCGGCAGTTCAGAAGCCGCCAGGGAGTCGTGTCCGAGCGATAGCGGCACAGGATTTCCAGGACGCCGTCGTCGCACTGCTCGACGTAGTAGCGTTCGAGCTCGGCCTCGGCCATGTTGTTCGCTTGCCATCCGCCGAGCAGGCGCAAGGCGGCATCGCGCGTGCGTGGCTCACGCACCCAGGCGAGCACATCGGGGACCAGCGGCAGGGCGAGCGACCAATCTCCGTGGTGGTCCGAAAGGTCGGCATACAGGTCCTTCAGGGCGGCGGACGCGCGAAACCATTCGTGCTGGAGGTCAGCTCGCCAGTCGTCGATGGACTTCCCGGCGATCGTGTCCTTCCGCTCCTTCTCCGGCGGGGGGGACGGCTCCACGATGTCCGGCGCAACCGCTTCGGTTTCGGGCCGCGGCTGCGTGTCGCGGGCCCCGGGTCGACTCGGCGTTCGTGCGGGAGGCGGCGTCTCCGGCTCGGCCACGCGGCTCGTATCATCGTCGCGGTCGGGCGGTTCTGCCACCGGTCTCGGCTCGCGGGATTCCGGTCGGTCTGAACTGCTTGCGAGCGGGGCTGAAGTTCTTGCCGTTGCCTCGCGAGGCTTCCGATCGTGATTCTCGGAAACGATCGCGGGGCTCGCGTGGCGGACCTCGGCCTCGCGCCGCCTCGGAGAGG
>Ga0210086_1000519_pt1 | contig 22079 bp, 19 predicted proteins | sample China_Galinas_PW_3_FD_184867 | JGI IMG/M metagenome (GOLD analysis project Ga0210086, IMG submission 184867) | Wetland microbial communities from San Francisco Bay, California, USA, that impact long-term carbon sequestration - China_Galinas_PWB_D2... | ecosystem: Environmental > Aquatic > Marine...
GCCCGATCCGCACGCCACTGCCGACGAGCACCCTCGGGCACATCGCTGGTCTTCGCGGCCCAGTCTTTCGTCGCCACTGCTGAACACCTCCACAGTCAAGGTGTTGCGACAACCGATTGAATCCGCCCCGTAACTGCTGATCGGAGTGTCGACCACGAGGGTGGCAAGCAGGATGAAGTTGCCAAACCGAGGGTGGATCACGTTGCGGTGGATGCCCATGACCCCCAGCCCGGAGGCGACAGCGACGGGCTTGTGCGAGATCACCCAGATGCGACCGGGAAAGCGGTCCATCTCCATCGGGAACGTCGCCGACGGGTTGAGTGCACGGTGGCCGGCGTCCTGCAAGGCCCGGGTGATCCGGTGTGCGGCCTCGTTGACGATCTCCCCGCTTCGATGGAACTCCTGGTTGGCCACGCTGCGCGCGGTGGAGCGCACGTTGTCGCGGTTCATCCGTACCACCAGCGAGATGTAGGCCCTGGCCCCCGGCAGGGCGGCCTGGGCGTGTTCGGCTTCGGAGGCCAGGACGGGATTGCCGACGTCGGCGAAGGCCACATCGTCGGCACCCGCGGCCAGGCAGAGCTCACGCAGCCAATCCGCGTCGATCACCGCCTGCGGCCGGGCCTGCTGTCGTGAGCGCACGTTCCGCACGGTCGGGTGGTCGGCAAGGCGCGGCGATATCGTCATGCTAGGTATAGTACATAATACTCAGACTCGGCGCACCCGCTGAAATGCCTTGGTAGGCAGGAGTAGCGTCGAGTCCATGAACACCCTCAACGACCCGGGAGTGGCATCCGCCGTCGACCGCATGTACGCCGAGGCACACAACCAGATGGCACAGCTGCGTGAACGCGGTGCCGAACTGATGCGGCTCGACTCGGCGAGCGCGCAGGAACGCGCCGACGCGCTCAGCGACTTCTACCTGCCGGTGACCCCGGAATCCGGCCGGCTGCTCTATGCGCTGGTGCGCACCGCACGACCGGCGACCGTGGTGGAATTCGGAATGTCGTTGGGGCTGTCAACGATCCACCTGGCCAGTGCGGTGCGTGACAACGGCAGCGGGCGTGTGGTGACCACCGAGATGAGCGCCGCCAAGGTCGCGGTCGCCAAGGCCACCTTCGCCGAGGTCGGGTTGGACGACGTGATCACCGCGCTGCAGGGGGACGCCCTGGCGACATTGGCCGACCTCGACGGGCCGGTGGGCTTCGTACTGCTCGACGGCTGGAAGGATCTCTACCTCCCGGTCCTGACACTGCTCGAACCACGGCTGAGCCCGGGCGCGCTGGTGATCGCCGACAACGCCGAATTAGCCGGCATCGAACCCTATCTCGACTACGTCCGCGACCCGGCCAACGGCTACGTGAGCGTGAACTTCCCTGTCCGGGAATCCGACAGCATAGAAATCAGCTGCCGCACCTAGCGACGAGTCCACAGCGGTTGCGCCGAACGTGAACTGAGGGCGAGAAAACCCGGAAATCGTCGCCAAGAGTGCACACTCGGCGCGCTGGTTTCTCTTGTCGATCTAGGTGACCAGCGCGACGGAGTTGGCCCGGCGCAGCTTGCCCGATGGGGTCTTCGGGATGGTGCCTGGCCCCAGGACCACCACATTGCGCGGCCGCACGTCGACCTCGGTGACCACCTCGTGGGCCACCTGGTGTTCGATGCGGCGCACCTCTCCCGGGTCCTGCCAGGCGTTCGACTCGACGGCCACCGCGAACGACTCGCGGGAGTGGCCCGCGTCCAGCCGCACCGCGACCGCACAGCCCGGGCGGACACCGTCGACGCGACCGGCGGCGCGCTCGATGTCGGTCGGGTAGATGTTGCGGCCGGCCATGATGATGACGTCCTTGACGCGGCCGCAGACCACGACGTGGCCGTTGTCCATCAGGTAGCCGAGGTCACCGGTGTCATACCAGCCGTGCTCGTCCTGGGCGGGCATGAAGCCGCCCATGGTGATGTGGCCGGGGGTCAATGGCTCGCCGCGCAGCTCGATGATGCCGACACCACGTGAGGGAAGCACGTTGCCGTCCTCGTCGACGATGCGGGCCTCCAGCCCATCGAGCAGCGGGCCCAGCGAAGCCAGTCGGCGAGTATTTCCGTGAGTCGCCGGTACGGCGCGGCGCAGTGCGGCCAGCAGGTCGGCATCGACCTCGTCGACGACCAGACCTGCACCGCACTCCGAGAACGACACCGCCAGCGTGGTCTCGGCCATGCCGTAGGCCGGCAGGATCGCTTCCGGCTTCAGCCCGAACGGCTTGCCCGCATCCAGCAGGTCCTCAACGTCGGCCGGTTCGACGGGCTCGGCGCCCGACAGGGCGAAGCGCAGCGTGGACAGATCGAACTGACCGGGTTTGGCCTGCTTGCGCAGCCTCTTGGCGAACAACGCGTACGCGAAGTTCGGCGCTGCGGTCATCGTGCCCTTGTATTTGTCGATGAGCTTGGCCCACAGCAGCGTGTCCCGCAGGAAGTCCATCGGGGTCACCTTGACCAGCTCTGCGCCGAAGTACATCGGGATGGTCAGGAAGCCGACCATGCCCATGTCGTGGAAGCAGGGCAGCCAGCTGACCATGACGTCCTTGTCGACGTCGTACTGGGCGCCGACGAACATGGCCTCGGCGTTGGAGTAGATGTTGCGGTGGGTGATGACGACGGCCTTGGGAGAACCGGTCGAGCCCGACGTCAGCTGCATGAGCGCGACATCGTCTTCGGAGGTCTCCACCGGGTCGATGGGCTCGGCGGCCAGCAGCGACTCCACCGTGAGCACCGTGACACCGTGTTCTTCCAGGATGGGCACCGCAACCAGGAACGGCTCGGAGACGACGATGGCCTTGGCCTCGATCATGTCGATCACGGTGGCGGTGTCCTTGGCCCACACCTCCAGATCGGTGCGGGGCGTGGGCTGGTGCAGCATCGTCAGGCTGGCGCCACGTATCCACAAGGCTTGGGCCGTCGGCGCGATCTCGACCGGGGCACCGGCCAGCACGCCCACCGCATCGCCCAGGCCGACACCGGCGGCGGCCAGGCCGCCCGCGATGCGCCGGGCACGTTCGTGCACCTCACGCCAGGTGTGGCGGACGGGCTCGTGCGGCTCTCCGGTAACCATGCCCCGGTCGCTGGTCATGGCGCTGTGGACCATCTTCTCGGTGAAACGGCTCACGATGACCTCCTTGGCATCCGGAGCTGGTTGATCAGTGCCGCTGGGCACAACGCAAACGCCCGGAATTTCATGCTCCACCTGCCTGAACGCGCTGTATAGCAGCCACGCCAGTACAACTGGGGAGCGTTTCGGTCTCGAAACGGTGATGCATCCGCAAACTTGCCCGTACGGCCGAGCCGCCCACCGCGATCTCGGTGGGCGATTCGTAGTCGTGCAGTGTCCGGCCGCTAGTCATCACCGACGATCATCTTAAACTTACCTTAGGGTACTGCCAAACTTTGTCGGGCTTTGAGGGGCTTGTCACACTCGGTCCGGCGGGCCGGAGCGCAGCGACCCGGGGATCGACTACGGCGGGCTGGAGCGCAGCGACCCGGGAAACTAGCTCGGCACCACCCGAGCACCGTGCACCGGCCCGCTGGCCACTCGCACCGTCCGGCACACACCGGCGCCGGCCAGCTCGGTGCCGACGTCGAGAGCCGAGGCCGCCGATTCGCAGAGGAATGCGCAGGTGGGGCCCGAACCCGACACGATCCCGGCCAGCGCGCCGGCCTCGTCGCCGGCCCGCAGCGTGCGCCGCAGGTTGGGGTTGAGGCTCAGCGCGGCCGGTTGCAGGTCGTTGCCGAGCAGCGCCGCAAGCTCCCGCGGATCCCCCCCGGCCAGCGCACCCAACAAGGGCTCGGGGTCGTCCAGTCGCGGAGGTGTCCCGGTGTCGCGCAGCCGGTCGATCTCCCGGTACACCGCCGCGGTGGACATGCCCCCTTTGCCGAAGGCCAGCACCCAGTGGAAGGTGCTGCGCGCCAGGACGGTGGCCAGCTCCTCGCCCCTGCCGGTGCCCAGTGCCGTACCGCCGTGCAGCGCAAACGGGACGTCGCTACCCAGCTTGGCGGCAAGCGTGTGCAGATCGCGACGTGGCGCACCCAGTTCCCACAACGTGTTCATCGCGACCAGAACTGCCGCCGCATCGGCGCTGCCGCCGGCCATGCCACCGGCCACCGGAATCGACTTGTCGATGATGATCTCCACGTCGGGCGCGCGCCCGACGTGCTGGGCCATCAGCTCGGCGGCCTGCCAGGCCAGGTTGCGCTCATCGGTGGGCAGTTCAGCGGCTCCCTCCCCGATCGTCCGCAGGGACAGCACATCGGCATTGCGAACCGTGACCTCGTCGACCAATGACACGGCATGAAAGACGGTTGTCAGCTCGTGGTAGCCGTCGTCACGCCGGTCGCCGACCCCGAGGTACAGATTGACCTTGCCCGGCACTCGCACCGTCACCGACCCGGTCGCCACCCATTCGGGGGCGGTGTTGCCGTTGGACGAGGACACCGCACGAGGGTATCGCGCTGGTGCGGATTCCCCGATCTGCGCGGATGGGCGCCCTAGGCTTGTCGGCGCCCTAGGGTCGAACCGTGCTAGACCCCGGGCAAGAGTTCGAAGGCTACTTCGTCGAGGCGCTGCTGGGACGTGGCGGGCAGGCCGCGGTGTTCCGCGCCAACAGCGGCACACGCCCGGTCGTCGCGTTGAAGGTGCTCGACGACGACCACCGGGACCGCGAGAGCATCGCCCGGCTGGCGCGGGAGTTCCGGATCGCCCGGCAGCTCGCCCACCCGAACATCGTCACGGTCTACGAACACGACCGGTACTGGATGACGATGCAGTGCGTCGACGGCGGTAGCGCGACCAACCTGCAGTCGCGGGACTCTCGGCTGCAGGCCCTCCGCCAGATTGCCGCGGCGCTGGACCACGCTCACCGCCGCGGCATCGTGCACAGCGACGTCAAGCCGGCCAACATCCTGGTTCACCGGGACTTCTCACGCGGCGGTGCCGTTCTGATCGATTTTGGCGTCGCTCACGTGCTCGCCGAGGACGTCTGGCATCGACACAGCCAGATCCTGGCATCGCTGCCCTACGCGGCTCCCGAGCTGCTACAGGGGCGACTCCCCCAAGCCGCCACCGACGAGTACGCCTTGGCCTGCACCGCCCTCGAACTGCTCACCGGGACGCCGCCGTTTGTGGCCGACAACCCGATGGCGCTGGTCGATGCGCACCTGAACCTGCCGCCGCCGGACGTCTCTCATCGCGTTCCGGGCCTATCAAAGGCTTTCGACGTGGTTGTAGCCAGGGCCATCGCCAAGAACCCGGACCGCCGGTATGTGTCATGCACCGAGATGATGTGTCATCTCGACGGTGCGCTCCGTGGCAGGCCTCAGAGCACCTGAGCCGGTCGCGCGGTGCCCTCGGACGGACCCTCGGAGGGGGTGAATTCCTCGGACCGCTGGTACAGCCGCACGAAGTCGGCGATCGTGAGGGTCTCGCCACGGCGAGACGGATCGATGCTCGCCGCCAGCAGCCGTTGGGCGGATTCGTTGCCGGTGCCGGCCCAGTCCACGAAGGCGTTGCGGGCGGTCTTGCGCCGCTGTGCGAAGGCAATGTCGATCAGCTCGAACACCTTCTCGCGGAACCCGTCATCGGTGGGCCACGGCGAGGTCTCGTAGCGGTCGAGGCGCACCAGACCGGAGTAGACCCGCGGTATCGGCCAGAACACCGTCGGCGACACCATCCCGTACCGGCGGACCTTGCCGAAGAAGCGGATCTTCGCGCTCGGAATGCCGTAGTCCTTGCCGCCCGGCTCAGCGGCGAGACGCTCGGCCACCTCGGCCTGGACCATCACCATGACGGTCCGGATCGACGGGAACTCCGAGAGTAGGTGCAGCAGCGCCGGCACGGCGATGTTGTACGGCAGGTTGGCGACCACCGCGGTCGGAACGTCGGCCAAGTCGGAGCGCTCGATCCCCAGGATGTCGTCGTTGAGGACGGTCAGCCGGTGGATCTCACTGTGCGAGTGCTCGGCGACCGTCTTCGGCAGCCGCTGCGCGAGCAGCGGGTCGATCTCGATCGCGGTCACGGTGGCGCCGCGGTCGAGCAGCGCGAGCGTCAGCGAGCCCAGACCGGGCCCGACCTCGAGCACATGATCGTGTTTGTTGATCCCCGAGGCCGAGACGATTCTCCGCACGGTATTTGCGTCGTGCACGAAATTCTGACCAAGCGATTTGCGCGGGCGGAAATCGAGCTCCTTGGCCAAATTCCGTATCTCCGTGCGCCCAAGCAGACGAATCGTCATGATGCACCCCTACCACACACCGGCCACGCTCCCCACCCTTGTCGCGCGCGCGTTACTTCAGCAATTGCGATTTGCTCTTCTCTGGTCGCCAGATCAGCACGGCTAGCATACCTCAACCCACCGTTTCGCACCCAGGTACTCTGATCGAACTGCACGCCACCGTAGTAGCCGTTCCCGGTGTTGATCGACCAGTTGCCACCCGCTTCGCACCTGGCAATGGCATCCCAGATGGGCCCGTCGGTCACCGGCGGCACCTCGGTACCGGGCTTGACGCCGACCTTTATCACCGAATCACGCGCCGGGACGACAATGGTGTTGGCAACGGGCAAGCGCCCAGTCTCCACACCGTTCACGCTCGCGACAGCAAAAGTTACGTCCTGGACACCGGGGGTCCCCGGATCCTCGACGACCTGGCGACTCATGTTCATCGTCGGGTCCTCGATGCGGTGGGCCGTCGGTGCAAGCGGAACCCGCGCGGTCGCCTTCTGGATCCGGATCCGGGTCACCTGGATCTGCATGCCCGCGATCACCGGCGACGATGCGCTGGGAACGACGGTGTCGCTCTGCTCCAGCGGCACGCCCGCGGTGGTCAGCAGGGCGCCGACGTTGGGGGCGGCCAGATGGACGGTGCGCACCGCGCCGCCGTCGTTGATCTGCACCGTCTTGGCGCTGACCACGGGCAGGGCCATGCCCTTCAGCGGCAGGCGGCTGCCGCGGGACGCCTCGGCCGGGGCGGTATCGGTCATCGCCAGCTGCTTGAGGGCCCCGTCGACGGTCGAGGCCGTCGTCCAGACCTGCCTGGAGCGCTGCCCGTCCAGCGAGATCTCCAGCGGGCGGCTGCGGCGCAACACGATCGTGTCGGCGTCGTGGACCGACTGGTCAGCCCCTGGGACGAGGTCGTCGCGCTCGGCGACGGAGAAACCGTTCTCCTGGACGATGTCGAGCACCCGCGACTTCATCGTGGCGACCTGCATCTGCTTGCCGTCGACGTTCAACGTCACGGTCTTGTAGGAGGCGACGGCGTAGGCGCCGGCTCCGGCGAGCGTCACCAGCAGCGCAGCGACGATGAAGCGAAGCGTCACCGACGGCGACTGATAGAGCTTGGTCAACGCGTTCAAGACTGATCAGCTCCCGGCCTCGGCGATAAAACAAATCAGGGGGCCGCAGCCCCCTTCGATAACAAGACGGTAACGAACCGGCCTACAAACGGGCAACCCGAGAGCCCAACCCGACCGCCCCACTCCTCCCCGGGCCCAACCCGCCCGCATCGTCGCCACGGCCAGATCAGGCAAGACCGTAGACCCTGCGTGCGGTTGCCGAGGACTCCAGGGCCACCCGCTCGGCGGGGCGGTCCACCACCTCGGCCAGCGCCCGCACGGTGTACGGCAGGCAGTAGGGCTCATTCGGCGCACCCCGGTAGGGATGCGGGGTCAAGAACGGTGCATCGGTCTCCACCAGCAGCTGATCGGGCGGGATCAGGGTGGCCGCCTCCCGCAGCTCACGGGCGTTGGTGAAGCTCACCGTGCCCGACAGGCTCAGAATCCACCCGGCGTCGATACAGGTACGCGCCATCTGCGGGCCGGACGAGAAGCAATGGAGGATGACCGTGTCCGGCGGGCCCTCGGCGCGCAGAACGTCGAGCACCTCGGCATCGGCGTCGCGGTTGTGGATCATCAGCGGCTTGCCGATGCGTTTGGCCAGGTCGATGTGCCAGGCGAAGGACTCGCGCTGCTGGACCGCATCGGCGCAGCCGTCCAGCTTGCCGGGCCAGTACAGGTCCATCCCGGTCTCGCCGACGGCCACCACCCGCGGGTTGGCGGCCAGTCGTTCAAGATCGGAGCGCGCGGAATCGGTCAACGCGTGGGCCCGCGTCGGGTGCAGTGCCACCGCGGCATAGACCCGCGGGTCCCAGTCGGCGGCGCCGGCTGCCCAGCATGCCGCTTCAAGGTCGTCGGCGATGGTCACCACGGCTTGCACCCCGACGGCCTCGGCGCGGTCGAGGATGACGCGGACGTCGTCCTGGGTGCGCGCACCGCACGCGTCGAGATGGGTGTGCGCATCGATCAACGGTATCAACGGGTCTGGGAGCGGGGGCGGCTGGCGACCGGCTCGGCGCTGGGATGCCACCCGCACACAATAAAGTGAAGTCACGATGAGCACTGATGACGACCCCGGTTCGCAGCCCAGCGGCCACGGGGCTGGCGCGCCGTTCTATGTCACCACCGCGATCGCCTACCCCAACGGCGCCCCGCATGTCGGGCATGCCTACGAATACATCGCCACCGATGCGATCGCGCGCTTCAAGCGGTTGGACGGCTTCGACGTGCGGTTCCTCACCGGAACCGACGAGCACGGTCTGAAGATGGCGCAGGCCGCCGCCGCCGAAGGTGTGCCCACCGAACAGCTGGCCCGCCGCAACTCCGACGCGTTCGAGGCGCTGCAGCGCAAGCTCAACGTCTCCTTCGACCGGTTCATCCGCACGAGCGATCCCGATCACGTCGAGGCGTCCATCGCCATCTGGAACCGGATGAACGCCGCAGGCGACATCTACCCGGACTCCTACTCCGGCTGGTACTCGGTGCGCGACGAGCGCTTCTTCACCGAGGACGAGCTGGAGGTGCGGCCCGACGGCACCCGGATCGCCGTCGAGACGGGCACGCCGGTGACCTGGACCGAGGAGCAGACCTACTTCTTCCGGCTGTCCGCCTACGCAGACAGGCTGCTGGAGCACTACGCCGCAAACCCAGAGTTCATCGGGCCCGATGTGCGGCGCAACGAAGTGGTCAGCTTCGTCTCCGGCGGGCTGCGCGACCTGTCGATCTCGCGCACCACCTTCGACTGGGGCGTTCCGGTACCCGACCACCCCGACCACGTGATGTACGTCTGGGTGGACGCGCTGACCAACTACCTCACCGGTGCGGGTTTCCCCGACACCTCGTCGCAGGCCTACCGCCGGTACTGGCCCGCCGACCTGCACATGATCGGCAAGGACATCATCCGGTTCCACGCCGTGTACTGGCCGGCCTTCCTGATGTCGGCCGGAATCGAGTTGCCGCGCAGGGTGTTTGCCCACGGTTTCGTCTTCAACCGCGGGGAGAAGATGAGCAAGTCGGTGGGCAACGTCGTCGACCCGGTCGACCTCGTCGACACCTTCGGGCTCGATCAGGTGCGCTACTTCCTGCTGCGCGAGGTGCCCTTCGGCCAGGACGGCAGCTACAGCGACGAAGCCATCATCAACCGGATCAACACCGACCTGGCCAACGAACTGGGCAACCTCGCACAACGGTCACTGTCGATGATGGCCAAGAACCTCGACGGCGTGGTGCCCACACCCGGCGAGTTCACCGACGACGACCGTGAGCTGTTGAGGATCGCCGACGACGAGCTGCTGCCCGCGGTCCGGTCGCACTTCGACGTACCCGCCATGCACCATGCGCTGGAAGCCATCTGGCAGATGCTGGGCCATGCGAACCGGTACTTCTCGGCGCAGGAACCGTGGGTGCTGCGCAAGTCGGGGGCCGAGGCCGACCAACAACGCTTCCGCACCGTGCTCTACACCACGCTGGAGGTGGTGCGCGTCGCCGCGCTGCTGGTGCAGCCGGTGATGCCGGCCTCGGCTGCCAAGCTGCTCGACCTGCTGGGCCAGCCCGAGGACCAGCGCGCGTTCGCGGCCGTCGGTGTGCGGCTCTCACCCGGGACCCCACTGCCCGCCCCGAGCGGGGTGTTCCCGCGCCACCAGGCCGCCGAGCAGACGTAAACGCATCCCGACACGCCGAGATTCGGGGACTCTTGCGTCTGCTCGCCAGGGGCGGTGAGCTAGCTCACATCCGGGCACGCCGCTGTCACACTCGGAGCAGCCGCGGTGTCTCGAGGTCGAACTACCCAACCGACCTCAAAGGAGAGATGCGATGACCGAGCAGCACACCCACGTCGTCGTCCTCGGCGGCGGATACGCCGGGGTGATCGCGGCCAACCGCCTGCGGGCACGTCCCGATGTCGACGTCACGCTGGTCAATCCGCGTCCGGACTTCGTGGAGCGGATCCGGCTGCACCAGTTGCTGACCGGCTCCGACGACGCCGTGGCCGATTTCGCCGACCTGCTCGAAGACGCCGTTCGGCTCGTCGTGGACCGCGCCGAGCGCATCGACGCAGCGGTCCACACGGTGACACTGGCCGGCGGGCACACCCTGACCTATGACTACCTCGTGTACGCCGTCGGCAGCGGCGCCGCGGTACCGACCGTGCCGGGTGCGGCCGAACACTCCTATTCCGTCGCCGAACTCGAAGGGGCGCAACGGCTGCGCGCAGCGCTCGGCTCGGTGCGGCCCGACGCGGCGGTGTGTGTCGTCGGGGCCGGCGCCACAGGTATCGAGACGGCCGCCGAGCTGGCCGAGGCGGGCCGCGCCGTGACCCTCGTGTGCGGGAAGGTGTTGAACCCCTATCTGAGTGGGCCAGGCCGCCGGTCGGTTGCCAAGCGGCTGGCCAGGCTGGGAGTGGAGGTGATCGACGGGCCCGGCGCAACGGCCGTCGGGGTGGCCGCGGATGCGGTCACCCTGGCCGATGGCCGTCGACTCACCAGCGCACTGACCATCTGGACGGCCGGCTTCAGTGTGCCCGGCTTGGCCGCGCGCAGCGCTCTCACCACCGACGAGATGGGCCGGCTGGTCACCGACGAGACGCTGACCAGCGTCGACGACCCGTGCATCATCGCCGCCGGCGATGCCGCGGCGCCCTCGCGGCAGCCGCTGCGGATGAGCTGCCAGGCCGCGATGCCGCTGGGCGCCCAAGCCGCCCACACGGTACTCAGCCGCATCGAGGGCACCGAGCCGGCGGGCATCAACCAGGCGTTCACCTCCCAGTGCCTGAGCCTGGGCCGGCGGGCCGGGACCATCCAGCTCGCCCGGCCCAACGACACCGCGGTGCCGATCTACGTCGGTGGCCGCGCGGGCGCGCTGGTCAAGGAGAAGATCTGCGGATACACGACCTGGTCGCTGTCCCGCGAGGCCCGCAGCCCGGGTTCGTACTCGTGGCCCAAGGGCGGCAAGCGCCCGGCGCCGCAGACGGTGACGACGCCATGACCGCCAGCGGGAGCGCATCCGCTCACCGAGGCGAGCACGCCGACCGGTTCACCCCGCTGCGGCCGCTGCTGTTCACCATCGCCTACGAGATCCTCGGCTCGGCCACCGAAGCCGACGATGTCCTGCAGGACAGCTACCTTCGCTGGGCCGCAGTGGACCTGGCCGAGGTCCGCGACACCAGGGCCTACCTCGCTCAGCTCGTCACCCGGCAGGCCCTCAACACGCTGCGCACGCAGGCCCGTCGCCGCGAGGACTACGTCGGCCCGTGGCTGCCCGAGCCGCTGCTGCTCGACGACCGCGACCCCTCGGCGGACATGGTGCTGGCCGAATCGATCTCGATGGCGATGCTGGTGGTGCTCGAGACGCTGAGCCCCGACGAGCGCGCGGTGTTCGTGCTGCGCGAGGTCTTCGGGTTCAGCCACGACGAGATCGCCACGGCCATCGGCAGATCCACCGCTGCGGTGCGCCAGATGGCGCACCGCGCCCGTGCGCACGTGCACTCCCGCCGCAAGCGGTTCGAGCCGGTCGACCCGGAGCAATCGCGGCAGCTCACCGCCCAATTCATGACCACAGCGGCCACCGGTGACGTCGAGGGCCTGATGGCGATGCTGGCCCCCGAGGTGGTGTTCACCTCCGACAGTGCCGGCAAGGTCAGCGCGGCTCGGAGACCGGTCCTCGGCGCTGCGAAGGTCGCCAGGTTCATCGTCGGCCTCATGCGGCAGGCCGGGCCGGAGCACCGCGTCGAAGTCTCGGCCTACAACGGCGCGCCGGCCCTGGTCGTCTATGAGCACGACATACCCGTCACCGTGATCACCGTGGAGGTCACCGATGGCAAGATCGCCAACTTCTACGCGATGCGCAATCCGGAGAAGCTCGCCTCGGCCACGGTTCGCAGGGAGATAAGCCGGTAGCGTTCAAGGCGCGAGCAGACGCAAAGGTCCCCGCACGCTCGGCGTGTCGGGACCTTTTGCGTCTGCTCACCGCAGGCACCAAGCTAGGGCGATGCGCATCGAGCGGCTCGACGGGACCGGCTCGGCCGCCGACGTGCTGCGGGCGTTGGCCGAGGCGACCCGTCGGCTCGGCTTGCCTCCCCCGGCCGCGTTGGTCGGGGAGTGGTTCGGCGCCGCTGCGGTCATCGCGCCGAGCGTTTCGGTGCGGCCGGTCGACACCGCCGACGCCTTCGACGTGGTGCCCGGCGACCGTTGCGGCGCCGTCGGCGGTGGGTGGATCGGCTACCTGTCCTATCCCGACGCCGGCGCCGACGGGCGGGGCCCACGCATACCCGAGGCGGCCGGCGGCTGGACCGACTGCGTGCTACGCCTGGATCGGTCGGGCCGCTGGTGGTACGAAAGCCTCTCCGGCGCAGAGCTTCCCGAGTGGACGGCCGCCGCGCTGGCCACGAAGGCCGCGCCACAGCCCTGCGGGATCAGCTGGACGGAACCGGATTTCGAACAACACCGCACCGGGGTCCTGTCCTGCCTGGAGGCGATCGGTGCGGGCGAGGTGTACCAAGCCTGCGTGTGCACCCGGTTCACCGCAACGGTGACCGGCTCGCCGCTCGACTTCTTTACCGAAGCGGTGACCCGCACCAAGCCCGCGCGCGGGGCCTATCTGGCCGGAGAGTGGGGTGCGGTCGCATCGCTGTCGCCCGAACTGTTCCTGCGCCGCCTCGGCGACACCGCCACCTCCAGCCCGATCAAGGGGACGCTGCCACTGCACGCGAACCCCGCGCAGCTGCGGGCATCGGGCAAGGACGTCGCCGAGAACATCATGATCGTCGACCTCGTGCGCAACGACCTGGGTCGGGTCGCCGACACCGGCACGGTGACGGTGCCCGAGCTGCTGGCCGTTCGGGCGGCGCCCGGAGTGTGGCATCTGGTGTCGACCGTGGGCGCGCAGGTGCCCGCGGACCTGCCGACGTCAGCGGTCCTGGCCGCCACATTCCCACCCGCTTCGGTTACCGGGACACCCAAGACCCGTGCCCGTCAACTTCTTTCCCGGTGGGAGCCGCACCGAAGGGGCGTCTACTGCGGCGCTGTGGGCCTGGCCTCACCGGTAGCGGGCCTGGAACTCAATGTCGCCATCCGCACGGTTGAGTTCGACGCCTGCGGCGGGGCCGTGCTGGGAGTCGGCGGTGGCATCACCGCCGACTCGGACCCCGACGCCGAATGGCAGGAATGCCTGCACAAGGCGGCCCCGATCGTCACCGGGGCCGGCAGCGCTCGACCGGCGGTGTGGGCGCACTGACCGAGGCGGGCGGCAGGCATCCCGTCATCCCCGCGCACGCAGCACCGCGTCGTAGAGCTCACGACGCGACGGCGCGCCGGGATTCGCCTCCACCACCCGTGCACAGGCGTCCTTGACCCGCATGCCCGTGGCGACCAGCTCGTCGACGGCGCCGACCAGCGAGGGCAGGTCGGCGGTCGGCGTCGCTCCGGCGAGCACCACGGTGATCTCACCCAGCACCCCGTCGTCGGCCCACTGCGCCAGTTCGGCCAGTGAACCGCGCCGAATCTCCTCGTGCACCTTGGTCAACTCCCGGCACACCGCAGCCCGCCGGGTGCCGCCCAGCTCGGCGGCCGCGTCGTGCAGGCAGCCGGCCAGCCGCCGCGGCGACTCGAAGAACACGCAGGTTCGCCGCTCCCCGGCCAGCCCGGACAACCAGGCCCGCCGCGCGGACTGCTTGCGCGGGGCGAACCCCTCGAAACAGAACCGATCGGAGGGCAAGCCGGAGACCGCCAGGGCGGTTGTCACCGCCGACGGACCGGGCAGACACGTCACCGCCAGCCCCGCCTCCACACAGGCCGTCACCATCCGGTAGCCGGGGTCGTTGATCAACGGCATCCCGGCATCGCTGACCACCAGCACGGCCGCTCCGGCGGCGATGTCGGCGACCAGCGCCGGGACCCGGGAAGCCTCGTTCTGGTCGAACAGGCTGACCACCCGGCCGGCGATCCTGACGTCGAGCGACTGGGCGAGACTGCGTACCCGGCGGGTGTCCTCGGCGGCGACGATATCGGCTGTGGCCAGCGCGTCGACCAGACGTCTCGACGCATCGGCGGGTTGCCCCAGCGGCGTGGCGCCGAGCAGCAGTCGACCGGCACCCTCCGGCGGGCTGGGGGTACCGCCCGCTCGCCGGGGAGAGCGGAGCGACTTGGGGGTCGGCACAGCAGACAGCTTACGATCGCAGGGATGTCCACCACCGCTGATGACCTCGTCGTGCGCGAGCGCACCGCCCCCGTCATCAGCCCCGGCCCGCTGGTGCCCGTCGCCGACTTCGGCCCCCTGGATCGCATGCGAGGCTGGGCGGCGACCGCCGTCATCACCGCGCTGGCCGCACTGACCCGCCTGCTGAACCTGGGCGCCCCGACCGATGCGGGCACGCCGATCTTCGATGAGAAGCACTACGCACCACAGGCCTTCCAGATGCTGCACAACTACGGCGTCGAGGACAACCCGGGCTACGGCCTCGTCGTCCATCCGCCGGTGGGCAAGCAGCTGATCGCGATCGGCGAGGCGATCTTCGGCTACAACGGGGTGGGCTGGCGGTTCAGCAGCGCGATCGTCGGGATCGTCCTGGTGGCGCTGGTGGTGCGCATTGTTCGCCGGATCAGCCGCTCGACGCTGATCGGCGCGATCGCCGGTCTGCTGCTGATCGCCGACGGGGTCAGCTTCGTCGCCGCCCGCACCGCATTGCTCGACAGTTTCCTCACGTTCTTCGTGGTGGCGGCGTTCGGCGCCCTGATCGTCGACCGCGACCAGGTTCGCGAGCGGATGCACACCGCGCTACTGGAAGGCCGCATCGCCGAGACGCCGTGGGGCCCGCGGCTGGGCGTGCGGTGGTGGCGGTTCGGCGCCGGCGTACTGCTGGGCCTGGCCATCGCCACGAAGTGGTCGGGGCTGTTCTTCATCCTCTTCTTCGGCCTGATGTCGCTGGGGTTCGACGTGGCGGCCCGCCGCGCCTACCGGGTGCCGCGACCGTGGTTCGGGACGATGCGTCGCGACCTCGGGCCCACGGCGTACGTGTTCGGGCTGATCCCGCTCGGGGTGTACCTGGCCAGCTACGCGGCCTGGTTCTCCTCGGAGACAGCGGTCAACCGCTACGAGGTGGGCGATTCGATCGGTGAACGGCAGTGGTACCAGCCGCCGGACGCGATCCGTTCGCTGTGGCACTACACCTACAAGGCGTATCACTTCCATGCCACGCTGACGAACTCGGCGGGCAACCACCACCCGTGGGAGTCCAAGCCGTGGACGTGGCCGATGTCGCTGCGGCCGGTGCTGTACGCGATCGACAACCAGAACGTGCCCGGTTGCGGAGCGGCCTCCTGCGTGAAGGCCGTCATGATCGTCGGCACCCCGGCGATGTGGTGGATAGCGGTGCCTGTGCTGTTCTACGCGGCGTGGCGGACGTTCGTGCGCCGCGACTGGCGGTATGCCGTGGCGCTGACCGGGTACTGCGCGGGTTTCCTGCCGTGGTTCGCCGACATCGACCGGCAGATGTACTTCTTCTACTCCGTGCCGATGGCCCCGTTCCTGGTGATGCTCATCGCGCTGATCCTCGGCGACATCGTGACCGCACCGACGCGCAACGCCGAACGCCGAACCCTGGGGCTGATCGTGGTCAGCTGCTATCTCGCATTGGTGATCACCAACTTCGCCTGGTTGTACCCGGTCCTCACCGGCATCCCGATCTCGCAGTCGACGTGGAACATGGAGATGTGGCTACCTAGCTGGCGCTAGGCTGCACCGCTGACCCCAGATCGACATCACGGTCGCGATCGGCAGCCTTCCACAGCCCTGGGTCGATCTCGGTGTCACAGGTCCGGCATTGTCAGGCGGCGCACCACCATGCGATCCATATCGAGTCCAATCATCGGAAGTGAAGCGATAGCACGCGGATTGCTCACCCGAGGCCAACTGCGCTGGCAGCACACCGCCCTACATCCCGACGTCTATGCCCGCAAGGGAACTGACCCGACGCTGACCGTCAGGACGCAGGCCGCGTGGCTGTGGGCGCGCGGCGGCATCCTCACCGGCCCGGCGGCAGCGTCGTCCGCGCCGAACGGATCGGCGACGACGAGGTCGTTGAGCTCGACGCACTTGCCGCCTCGACGGGCGTCGGCCCGAAGAAATCACCGAGTTGGCCGCCCGCTACCCCGGAGCGCGGGGCATCCAGTCGCCACGGGATCACGGCTGCGCCTGCTGCTGATAGGCGCCGGGTTCCCGCGGCCGACGACACAGATCGAGGTCCGCGACGGCGGCTCAACGGCGTTCATCCTTGATCGCGTTCGCGCCGCCTTCAGCCGGCGCGGACACATGGACACCGCCAGATCGGCGTGAGGGCGCTGGATCCGCGCGATCGGCAGCCGTGTTGTCGATCTCGGCACCGACCGAGTCTCGGTCACAGCAGGTCGCGGGCCGCGGGGCAGGACATGCACCGCGGGCCACCACGCCCCGTCCCGAGTTGGGAGGCGGCGATCGGCAGCACTTCGATACCGGCGTCCTGCAGCCGGGCATTGGTCTCGGTGTTGCGTTCGTAGGCGACCACGACGCCGGGGGCCAACGCCAGCGTGTTGTTGCCGTCGTCCCACTGCTCGCGCTCGGCGGTCACCGGGTCCAGCCCGGTGTCGATGACGCGCAACCGGTCGATGCCCATCGCCTCGGCGGCGGCCTCCACGAACGGCGCCTCGTCGCGGATCGCCACGCCGTCGGGCGTGCGCTTGATGGTGAACGCCGACAACGAGTGGCTGATGTTCGGATACATCACCACCGCGTCGACGTCGACCATGGTGCACACCGTGTCCAAATGCATCTGCGCCCGCTCCTGCGCGATCGGGACCGCCAGCACCGTATGCGCCAGGTCATCATCGAATAGACTGCGCGCCAAGGCTTCTGCACCCGCAGGTGTCGTACGCTCGCCGACGCCGACCGCCACCACACCGGGAGCGAGCAGCAGCACATCGCCGCCCTCGATCGGAGCGGTGTGCGATTCGTAGGCCCGTCGCACCCCGAGAAACCGCGGATGGTGGGCATAGATGAGGTCGGTCAGCGATGCCTCGCGCACGCGAGCCGGCAAGGCCAGCGACGTGATGGCCACCCGCGGGCCGATCCAGAACGACGAGTCACGGGTGAACAGCAGGTTCGGAAGGGGATCGATGACGAAGTCGCCGCCATGATGCATCCGCCGCACCAGCGACGTATCCACTTCGACGCTGGCCGGCAGTTCGGTGAACGTCATCCCTGCCATCAGCACATGGGCCAGCACGGCGGGCTCCAGAGTGCGTAGGTAGGTCGAAAGGTCCTGCGCCAAGGGCAGTCCGAGACGCCGCGCGTCGACCGCCGCTGCGATGCCCTGCATCCGGGCCGCCCCACTGTTGAGCGCCTCGGTCAGCAGGTCAGTCAACAGCAGAACTTCCACACCGCGGGAACGCAGCAGCGCGGCGAACGCGTCGTGTTCCTCCTGGGCCCGCGACACCCACGGCAGCCCGTCGAAGAGCAGCTTGTCGCTGTTGCGGGGGGTGAGCCGCTGCAGCTCGGCGCCGGGCCGGTGCAGGATCACGACCCGGAGCGTTCCGACCTCGGAATTGGAGCCCAACGCAGTGGCAGTCACGGCTAGCACCGTATCGCCCGACGGGGGCCCACGAGTGCCGAGCACGAGAAGGAGCCACGCCGTACCCACCTCAACTACCGTTGAGGTATGACCGTGCAGGAGCTGACTCCCGGCGAGCTCGCCCGCCGCTCCGGGGTCGCAGTCTCGGCGCTGCACTTCTACGAACGCGAGGGACTGATCGACAGCCGCCGCACCGCGGGCAACCAACGCCGGTACACCCGCGAGACCCTGCGACGGGTCGCGTTCATCCGGATTTCGCAACGGCTGCGCATCCCACTGGCGCGGGTCCGCGACGCACTGGCGACATTGCCGAGCGACCGCGTCCCGACCAGCCGGGACTGGGCCCGCTTGTCGGCGGGCTGGCGCAAGGACATCGACGAGCGGATCGAACGCCTGCAGCGGCTACGCGACAATCTCGCCGACTGCATCGGTTGCGGCTGCCTGAGCCTGCGCAGCTGCGCGATGTTCAATCCCGACGACGTGCTGGCCGGCCAGGGCCCCGGCGCGGCCCGGCTTTAGCCCGCCGACGATGCGGGCCACCCGGCCCGAGGAGAAGGCGGGCAATCCAGGCCCAGCCCGCCGACGATGCGGGGCCGCTTCGAACGCATGTGCGATACTCTGATGTCGTGTCTGTGTCGGTTCAGGGCGCATTGTTCGAGCACAGTGAGCGCCGCGACCTCGGCAGCGGGGCGTGGATCGAAATGCGCTCCAGCTGGGTCGATGACGCCGATGCGCTGTTCAACGCGCTGATGGCGACGGTGTCCTGGCGCGCCGAGCGCCGGCAGATGTACCGGCAGGTCCTCGAGGTCCCGCGCCTGGTCAGCTTTCACGATCTCACCGACGCGCAGCCACCCCACCCCGCCATCACCAAACTCAGGCGCCGGCTCAACGACATCTACGCCGGCGAGCTCGGCGAGCCGTTCACCTCAGCGGGATTCTGTCTCTATCGCGATGGCTCCGACAGCGTGGCCTGGCACGGCGACACCATCGGCCGCAGCCGCACCGAAGACACGATGGTGGCGATCGTCAGCCTCGGCGCGACGCGCGTGTTCGCGCTGCGCCCCCGGGGCGGCGGCGCGTCCCTGCGTCTTCCCCAGGGCCACGGTGACCTGCTGGTGATGGGCGGTTCGTGCCAGCGCACCTGGGAACATGCGGTGCCCAAGACGGCGACGCCGAAGGGGCCGCGAGTCAGCATCCAGTTCCGGCCGCGCGACGTGCGCTGAGCTCAGCTCCGGATCGCCTTGACGCCGGCGGCCAGGAGATCCTCGGCGCGCTGGGTGTTCACCGGCACCACCGGCTTGTCCGGCAACACCAGAGGATTCGCCGTGACGATCACCTGATAGTCGCCGAAGTGGGCCGAGTAGCTGTAGAGCTCACCGGTGCGAGGTTGGCCGCTGATCACCGTCTGCAGAACGCGGTGCACACCGACCGTCTGGGTCCCGTCGATCTTCGGTGCCTCGACAACCTCTACCATGCCGCGCAGCGCCCCACCGGTGAAAGCGACCTTCTGACAGTTCGGCCCGGGTTCGGTCACCGGGACCGGCTCGTTGGTCTCGACGGCGATGACGATGAACCGGTTCCCCTCCCCCTCGGCAGAGATCGCGGCCATGTTGCCCTCGGTGCCCGCCGGCACCAGTTGCCCGGCGGCGAATTTCGCACAATCGGCCGGCTCGAACTTCAGCCCCCCGGGCAACTTCTGTCCGGCCAGCAGTTTCGGATCGATGCCCGTCGGTTTGACTTCGGTGACCTGGTAGGCAGGGCCGAAGCTCGACTTGAGGTCCGACACCTTGGCGATATCGGCCTTGGGGCCGTCCGATCCGCCGGAGCCGCATGCCGCCAGCAGACCGGCGCACACGATCGCGACGACTGCCCTCGGGTTCAACATCGTGGCCAATGTACCCAACTGCCCGGCCACTCAGCCGCGCAACGCCGCCACGGTTCTGGTCAGCAGATCGTTGACATACTCCGAGTTCAGCGGCGGGTGCAGCGCCCCGGGATCGGTGACGAGTGTGACGAACGCGACGCGGCCGCCGAGGTAGGCGAACGCAGTCGTGGCCCGGCCCTCGGTTTCCATACTTGATTCGACGACGGTCCGGGTCGCCGCCGTCATGGCCAGTGTGGCGACGCCGTCGATGTGCGGAGCCTCGGCCAGGGTGACCGTGCCGACGGTGTGACCGAAGGTCATCGTCCACTGTCCGCATTCGCCGACCAGCCCGGGGTCGGGCGGCGCTGTCGCCCCTGCGGCAACCACGTAGACCGTCCCGCCGGACCCCGATGCCGACAGTCCACGGGCGTCGGCATCGCCGGGCGCCGGGTCGGCCAGCGCCGCGCACTGCGGTGGCTCAGCGGTCCAGCCGGTTCCAAAGCCCCACAACCCGGCAGCGCTTGTCGGGCCCGCCATCTCCGCCACCTCGTAGCCGGGAGGCAGGGCCGGTGCGACCCGCTTGATGTTGGCGGGGTCGAGGGTGGCCCGTGCAGGGGTGGGAGTCGAAGACGGCGGCTGCGGCGTGGGTTCAGGCGTCGGCGCGCACGCAGCCAACGAAGCCGCTATCGCCAGGCTGACCGTGAGCCGCCGCACGGGGCCTTGATACCACGCCCGTGCGGTATCGGCACGCAAGCGTTGGCACCGGGATAGCGTGTCGGGCATGTGCACTCGCGTGTTGTGGAACACCAACGGCCTGGCCGTCCTCACCGGCCGCAGCATGGATTGGCCCGAGTCGACGCAACCACTGATCGTGGCCTTTCCCCGCGGCCGCGTCCGCAACGGGATCCATCCGGCCGGAATCATCGAGGATCCCAACCCGCTGCGGTGGACGAGCCGTTATGCCAGCCTCGTCACCACGATCTACGGCATCGGCAGCATCGACGGCCTCAACGAGACCGGTCTGGCGGCACACGGTCTGTACCTGGAGTCGACCGACTTCGGTCCACGCGACCGCGCCAAACCCGCTGTGCACGCCGGACTGTGGCTTCAGTACCTGCTGGACTGCGCGGCCACGGTGGCCGAGGCGCTGGCCCTGATGGAAGACATCCAACCGGTGAAGATCAGCGTGCGTGGGCACGAGGCCAATATCCACCTCGCTCTTGAGGATGCCGGCGGCGACTCGGCGATCATCGAATTCGCGCAGGGGCGCCGGGTCGTTCACCATGGCAGGCAGTTCACCTTGATGACCAACGACCCCACCTATGACGAGCAGCTGGAACTGCTTTCTCGCCAAGATTTTTCGCATCCCAACCGAGATATGCCGTTGCCCGGGAACGTCAACGCCGTCGACCGGTTCCAACGGGCCGCCTACTACTCTGCGTTGTTACCCACGCCGAACTCGCAACGCGAAGCGGTGGCCGGCGTCATGGCCATCATGCGCAACGTCTCCGTACCGTTCGGAGCGCCCTATGCCGAATTCGGGATCTACAACACCGAATACCGAACCGTGACCGACCTCACCGGTCGGGTTTACTTCTTCGAATTGACCACGAGCCCCAATGTCATCTGGGTGGAGATGGACCGGTTGAACCTCGAAGAGGGATCGCCTGCCCTGGCCATCGACCCCTACGACGATTCCCTGGTCGGAAACGTCACGGAGTGCTTCCGGCCTCAGGAGATGACGTTTTGAACCTCAGCGGTTGAGCCGCCAGATGTCGGCGGACATCACCGTCGCGAAGCCGCACCACAGTGGGTAAGGTGCCAGGGCGACCCCCAGCTTGGGGTCCGCCTCGGCCGTCCTACGGACGAGGTCGGCGCTGCTGAGCGAGAGCACAGCTGCGGCGATGGCCGACATGCCGAGCTTCTTCTTGGCGAAGAACAGCCAACTCCATCCGGCATTCAGCACCAGGTTGGCGCCCAGCGCGGCAACATAGGCACCGGCCTTGGCATCGTCACCGTCGTCACGATATCGATCGATGGCCGAGGCCGAAGTGGTCGCGATGTCGACGTAGAGCGTTGTCCACGCCACCGGGAACGCCACGTTCGGAGGGACGTAGCGCGGCTTGCGCAAGGTCGGGTACCACGTTGGGACACCCTTGCGGCTGGCGATGCTTCCGACGGCGGCGGCCGCAGCGGTAGCCACCGCTGTTGTGACGATTGTCCTACCCATACCGCCAACGTACTCCGTCGAC
>Ga0210086_1000520_pt1 | contig 22079 bp, 17 predicted proteins | sample China_Galinas_PW_3_FD_184867 | JGI IMG/M metagenome (GOLD analysis project Ga0210086, IMG submission 184867) | Wetland microbial communities from San Francisco Bay, California, USA, that impact long-term carbon sequestration - China_Galinas_PWB_D2... | ecosystem: Environmental > Aquatic > Marine...
GATCTCGGACTGGGCGACCGACGGCGGTCTGGTGATCCTCGACAGCGTGACCCTCCAGGAGATCGACAGGATCTACGGCCTTCAAACCCCGACGGGGAAGTTCAACGTCTACAACACGGCCCACGACATCTACTGAAGGATCTCTTTGAACCATCCGGTGGGGGCGCGGAAGCCCGCACCCTCACCATGCTCTCGCCGCCGGTCGTTCGAGCTCGAACGGCCGGCGGCGAGCCAAGGCCAGGAGGAGTGCCATGCAAGAAGAAAAAAGGACGGTATTCGACGTCGCCGGGATCGTGGTGACCGCTCTGATCCTCGCTCTCACGCTCCCGGGCATCGCCCGGGCGCATTGCGACCGCCTCGACGGGCCGGTCGCCCAGGCGGCGCGGGAGGCGCTCGAATCCGGCCGCTTCGAGCCGGTCCAGATCTGGGTCGCGGAGCCCCAGGAAGCAGAGCTCCGGAGTGCCTTCGAGATGGCCCGCAAAGCCCGGGACGAGGGTCCCGAGGCCGCCAAGCTCGCCGAGCGCTACCTGATTGAGACCGCCGTACGACTCCACCGGGCAGCCGAGGGCATGCCGTATGACGGCGTCAAGCCGGCGGGCCTCGAGCTGCCGAAGGACGTCGCGCTCGGCGACCGGGCGATCGAGGCCGGCGACGCAGAGCCTGTGGTCACGCTTCTCGCCGACGGCATGCAGCACAAGGTCCACGCCCTTTTCGAGGAGGCGCGGGCGGCGCGGGCGAGACGCGACGAAAGCGTCGAGGCGGGACGCGAGTGGGTCGACGCGTACGTGCGCTACATCATCTTCGTCCACGGCCTCCAGCAGGCGATCGAGGCCGGGCCGGCGCACGGCGTGGGTCACGCCGACTGAAGCGGCTCGAAGAGGATCCGGGGAGTGTCTCGACGGCCACGACCGGGGGAGGATGAGCTTGGCCGCCATTGTGGCGTTTATATGCACTGTAAACTTGACAAGCGGGACGCCCCGCGCCACAATCGACCCATGGTCGCCTCTCGCAGAACGCCGACCGCCTCCGTCCCCGGCGTCGGTGCAGCCCAACGGCGGCTCCTCGAAGCGATCAAGCACCGCGGTGAAGCGACCGTCGCCGAGCTCGCGACCCAAGGGCTCGCCCGGGAGACTGTCCGTGACCACCTGAAGCTCCTCGGAGCCCATGGCCTGGTCGAGCGCGCCGGCGCGCGGCGCGGCGGGCCGGGACGCCCGGAGATCTGCTACCGGCTCACGCACTACGGCAACCTGCTCTTCCCCCAGCGCCACGGCGAGATCCTGCGCGAGCTGGTCGAGTACCTGGAGCGGGAGGGGCGCGACCACGTGCTCGAGGAGTTCTTCGACGCGTGGCTCCGTCGCAAGCGCGCGGAGCTCCTGCCGCGGGTCGAGCACCTGGAGGGAGCGGACAGAGTGCGGGAGGTGGCGGCGATCCTGTCCGAGGAAGGGTTCCTCGCGGAGGCGGCCGAAGGAGGACCGACCGGAGCGTGCCTGCGGCTCTGCCACTGTCCGTGGCGCCAGCTCGCCGAGGCCTCCCAGGTGCCGTGCCGGGCCGAGAAGCTCCTCGTCTCCGACCTCCTCGGACAGAACCTGGCCCGACAGAGCTTCATGCCCGAGGGCGATCCGTCCTGTACCTACTCGATCGGTGGCGCCGCCGGTCCTCAGACCTCGCCGCTCGGCGACTGAATCGAACCCGAGCCAAGCAGCAAGGAGAGCTCCGTGACCCACATCATCACCGAACCGTGCATCGGCGTGAAGGACACGTCGTGCGTCGACGTCTGCCCGGTCGACTGTATCTACGGCGCTGAGGAAGACTGGGAAATGCTCTACATCCAACCGGAGGAGTGCATCGACTGTGGCCTGTGCGTCGACGCCTGCCCGGTCGAGGCGATCTTCCCCATGGAGGAGGTCCCCGACCGCTGGCGCGACTTCATCGCCAAGAACTACGAGCACTTCGGCCTGACCCCTCCGTAGCGGACGGCCTCCGCCACGCGCCCCGCGTCGCGAGCGCCTTGCATCTGGACCTGCGGCGCTCGCAACGCGGTCACGTGGTCCTGCCGCGCAGACTCCTAGCCTGCACGATTCATGAGCCACCTACTGCGAGCGGCAATTGCACGCAATCTCAGGGCGTACTCGCTCTTTGCTCCTCGACGTACCGTACAGTACGCCTGCGTCGCGCATCGCTGTGTGCGCCCTGATCTCACGCGCACTTGCCGCTCTCGCTACGGCGTCTCAGGAATAGTGCAGGCTAGCGCTCGCCGCTTCCGGCCGCGCGCTCCTCGGGCACCGGGAAGCCCCGGTCGCGCATGAGGGCGTCGATCTCGGCGTCGCGGCCGCGGAAGGCGCGGTAGGCCTCGGCCGGGTCGACGGCGTTGCGAGGCGCGAAGAGGTTCTCGACCAGTCGCTTGGCGAGCGGCTTGTCGTAGAAGCCGCCCGGCGCCTCGGCGAACGCCTCGGCCGCGTCCGCGGTCAGGACGTCGGCCCAGATGTAGCCGTAGTAGCCGGCCGAGTAGCCCTCGCCGGAGAAGACGTGACCGAACTGGGGCGTCCGGTGGCGCATGACGATCTCGTCCGGCATGTGGAGCGCGGCCAGGGTCTCACGCTCGAAGGCGTCCGGATCGAGCCCCTCCGGGTCCGTGGTGTGGAGCTTCATGTCCATCAGCGCCGAGGCCAGGTACTCGGTGGTGGCGAAGCCCTCATTGAAGGTCTTGGCGTTCTTGATCTTCGCCACCAGTTCCGCCGGGATCGGCTCACCGGTCTTGGTGTGGACCAGGTAGTGGTCGATCACCGGGTCGGTCAACAGCCAGCGCTCCAGGAGCTGGGACTGGAACTCGGTGTAGTCGCGCACGCCACCGTTCAGGGTCGGGTAGGCGACGTTGGACGACAGCGAGTGGAGGGCGTGGCCGAACTCGTGGAACATGGTCTCGGCGTCGTCCCAGGAGATTAGCACCGGCTCGCCCGGGGCGCCCTTGATGAAGTTGGCGTTGTTCGAGACGACCACCGTCACCTCGCCGTCGAAGCTCTCGTGACCCCGGTAGGTGCTGGCCCAGGCGCCGGAGCGCTTGCCGGTGCGGGCGAACGGATCGAGATACCAGACACCGACCAGGTCCCCTGAGTCCCGGTCGGTCACCTTCCACGCCGTGACGTCCGGGTGGTAGACCGGCACCGTGCCCTCGGGAACCGGCGTGAACTCGAAGCCGAACAGCTCACCGGCGACGAAGAACATGGCCTGGCGAAGCTTGTCGAGCTGGAGGTACTGCTTGACCTCGTCCGAGTCCAGGTCGTACTTGGCCTGACGCACCTTCTCGGCGTAGTAGCGGTAGTCCCAGGGGGCGATCTCGATGCCCGCGCCCTCCCCGTCCGCCACCGCCTGCATGTCGGCGACCTCCTCGTCGACCCGCGCCAGGGCCGCCGGCCAGACCGCCTCCATCAGCTCCATGGCGCGCTCCGGCGTCTTGGCCATCCGGTCCTCGAGCCGCCACTGGGCGTAGTTGTCGTAGCCGAGCAGCTCGACCCGCTCGTCGCGGAGCTTCAGGATCTCGGTGATGAGGGCGTTGTTGTCGTGCTCGTCGCCGTTGTCCCCACGGTTGTAGTAGGTCCGCCAGACCGTCTCGCGCAGGGCGCGCTCGTCCGAGTAGGTGAGGAACGGGTCCATGGACGAGCGGGTGTTGGTGACCGCGTACTGGCCCGCGTGGCCGCGCTCCTCGGCCGCCGCCGCGGCGGCCTGGACGAACGACTCCGGCAGACCGCCGAGCTGGCTCGCGTCCAGGTAGAGGACGTAGCCCTCCTCGTCGGCGAGCACGTTGTTGGCGAACTGGGTGTAGAGCTCGGCCAGGCGCTGGTTGATCGCCGCGTAGCGCTCCTTGGCCGCGCCGTCGAGGGTGGCGCCGTTCCGGGCGAACTCGTCGTAGGCGAGCTGGACCAAGCGCTGCTGGTCCGGCCGGAGGCTGGCCACCTCGTCGCTGTTGTGGACCGCCGCGACCCGCTCGAAGAGCTTCTGGTTCTGGACGATCTTCGAGCGGAACTCGGCCAGCTTGGGGGCGATCCGCCCCTGGATCTGACGGAACTCGGGCGACGAGAGGTTGGAGCTCCAGATGGCGTAGTAGGGAAAGACGCGGCCCAGGGTGTCGCCGGCGCGCTCCATGGCGACGATCGTGTTCTCGAAGGTGGGCGGCTCGGGATCGTTCGCGATCGCGTCGAGCTCGGCCAGGTTCTCGGCCATGGCGGCCTCGAACGCGGGCTCGAGGTCCGCCAGGTCCATCCGGTCGAACGCCGGAACGCCGTTGTACGGACCGGTCCACTCCTGGAGCAGCGGGTTGTCGTCCGGTGTGGCCGGCGTGGCTGATGGGGCTTGAGCGGCTGGGGCAGTCTCGGTCATGGTCTCTTCGGCGGCCGGTGCCGTCGAGGCCGTTGGGCTCATGGATGGAGCGGCCTCGGCGGGCTCGGTCGTGCCGGGCTTGGCATGGTACCCGACACAGGCGAGGCTGGTGCCGAGAAGCGTTACGAGAACGAGGGTGACGGCCAGGGTGAACGTGGTTCGCACGGAGTCTTCCTCCTCGAGGTCAGGTGTCGTGACGGCGCAGCGGTGCACAGGCGAGGGGAGGGCCTGGGGGATTGTACGGAGCGACGCACTCCAGGTTGCAGCCCCCATCGGGTAGGAAGAGGGATAGGAGGGGGTGGGAAGCCCGGCGCCGCGCTCAGGGTCCGCCGACCGGCGCGAGGAGCAGCCACACCCGCCGCCACGGACGTGCGATGGCCGCCAGGTTTTCGACCAGGGTCGGGCTGAATTGGCTCCGGTGGATGCGCGCGTCGTCGAGCAGGTACTGCCAGGCCGGCGCGCCCCGGCGCACCATCCAGCGGGTGGCATCGAAGCTCACGAGTGGGCTGGCCGTGCCGTCCGGGCCGAGCGTCACCGTGTCGTCCTCACCAAGCGTGGCCCGGGTCTCGAGGAGGTAGATGGCGGGCCGCCGGTCCGCAGGCAGGCGCGCGACCGCGTCGAGCACGAGCTGCCCGATCGCCCGGTGATCGGCGTGGCCGGTGCTGCCGTGGCGCGGGTCGAAGGTGAGCACGGCACCGGCCCCACCGGATCCACCGGCCCCACCGATCAGATGCGCCGCGTCCTGCGCCGCCAGGATCTCGCCGGCGATCCGGTCGAGCAGGGCCGCTTCGCCCCCCGCGGCGGCCACCCACGCGGCGCGCACCCCGGCCGGCGAGGGCGCCATGCCGTCGCCCAGGTCCCATGGCACGAGCACAGCATCGAACCGGCCGGCCGCGCGCGCCATCTCTGTCTCCCGCACCGTCGCCACGTCAGGGTGGCAGCCGGCGGGCAGGAGGCAGGAGCCGCGCTCGCCCCGGGTGGCGACGACCAGCGTGCAGCGGCCGTCGAGCTCCACGCAGACCTCGCCCAGGAGCGGTGCCAGCAAGACCTCGTCGTCCGGGTGGGCGAAGACGGCGACCAGAGGTCCGCCGGCGAGCTCCAGGGCGAGGGACGGCGCGGGGCGTTCGAGGGGCTCGCGCCAGGTCGAGCCGTCGAGGAGGACGGTCCACTCGACCGGAACCTGCTCGCCGGCGCCGTCGGCGGCCACGGCAGCGGACGGCCCGGGCGCCCCGGGCGGCGCGTGGAAGGTGGGGGGGCGGAGGGTGAGTACCGTGCCGGCTGGCGCGGTGGAGCAGTCCCATCCGGCCTCCCCGGCCGCACACGCCGGGAGGACCCGCAGCGTGCCGCCGAGGAGCCGGCCGGCCCCGTCCCGGGTGATCCGGACCCGGGCGGACAGTCGCGGCGCAGCGTGGAGCGGACCGCCCGCCCCGCCCGGGTCCGCCAGGTAGGCATCGATCCGGACCTCCTCTGCGCTCACCCTGGGGTAGATCGCCACGAGCGCCACCGCACCGCTCCCTGCCTGGTCCGCTCCGCCGATCCGGACGGTCCGCGCCAGCACCCGGAGCACCTGGACCTCCGCGTCCGTGAGCGGTCCGTGGCAGGGGGCGACGAGGTGGTCGAGCCCCCGCCCCGGGCGCGAAACCGCCTCGCCCCCCGCGACCGTGCGGTTGTCCAGGACGATCTGGGTCGAGGGGTCCGGCGCGGGCAGGAAGGTCGGGTCGATCGTCACCCGGACGAGCCCCGCGGCGCCCGCCCCGACCGGATCGCCGAGCCGGTCGGTCACCAGGTCGTCGCGGCTCACGGTCACCGACGAGAGCTGGGGCCGGGCCGGGTTGCGCAGCAGCGTGCTCGTCTCGAAGGAGACGGTGAACGCGAGGAGCGTCTCCCGGCCGTCCGGCGTGGCCGCGTAGGCCACCCCGTCGAACGCCCCGGACGGCGCCAGCGTCAAGTCGAGACCGGCGCCCGCGCTGCCCGGAGTCTGGAGGGTCGTGCGCTCGAGCAGACCGAGCAACCGGTTGCCGTCACAGGCCGCCAGGGCCTCCGTACGGGCGGCCGCTGCCACCGGGCCTGCGAGCGCCGCGGCCGCCAGGGCACCGACTGCCGACGTCCGGACGAGAGCGCGCCGAAGCCTTCGACATCTCTCCCTCATCGCCCGGTCAGTGTAGCGCTGGCGCTCGCAGGAGCAACTCTACGAAGGGCCTTGACTTGAGCAATGGGAATCTCTAGGGTCCCGGGAACATGCAGAAATTTCGAACATACGGCCACGGCGACGGGTCAGTTGTTCACGGCCCGCAAGAGCGGCTTTCTACCCCGACGTGAGCTCTTACGTTTCCTGCACGACGAGGAGAGAGCCAATCGGCGTGGAGAGTGGACACTCTCAAGAACAGGAGGATCCATGAGAACGCAACTGGTGTGTTGGAGCTTGCTTGGGCTCGTCATCTTTGGCTTTGGCGCGGCATCGCATGCCGGCGCGTTGCCGGAGGAGATCACTTCTCGCCTCGCTTGGCTCTCTCAAGAAGAGCTCTCTCAGCGGGGTGAAGCAGCAATTGCGGACCTTCCTCAGGGTGATCGACTCGCCGCGGAGGGCATGCTGCGGGGCGCGGCCATGGAACCCGCGGAGGACCCCGCGGCCTGTGATGTCGTCGGAAAGTCCCCGAGCACTGCACAGCCCGTGGACCCGCAAAAGGCTCTCAGGAAGGCGAAGTACGCGCTACTAGGCCACGTCGTGACCAGCGAGCAAGGTCTGGCTCACGGAAGCCCGGCTACGCTCTACGAAGTCTCAGTTGACCAGATCCTCACCTGGCCGTCGAGGGCCGCCACGCCCCAGACGGTCTACCTCCTTCGCTACGAGGGCTCTGTCACCGTGGCCGGATCGGTCCTGTGCTCCCAAGGAGAGAGGTTCCCGGAAGTCCCTCGCGTAGGGAGGGGAGTCTTGGTTTTGGCCGAGAACTTGATTCTCTCAAAACCCACCTTGATTCACGCCCTGGAAAGCGACTTCTTCTTTGAGACGGGCGGCGGTTACGCCTCGGAGCCGGGCGACCAGCACACGCTCGACCGGACGCCCTGGGAGCAGTTCATTGCCGAACTGGTCGGGAGGGCGACGCAATGAAGCCGCTTCAACCCGTCCGAAGAGCTGTTCCGATCTTCGTCCTTGCAATCCTCATGGGCGACATCGCCTCGATGGTGGAGGCAGCGTCCTGCGTGATCCCGGTCTCCACAACTGCGTCGACGGTCGACGCAATCGTCTTCACGCCCTCCTACGAGGAGGGCACGTATCCGGCGGGCGCAGACGGGAGTCCGGAATGCGCGGAGTGTGACGAAGCGGTCGCCGATGCTCGCGATGCGTGGAACGCAGCGTGTACTAGCTACAAGATACCGCACGCGGTGGCATCTGCCCCCGTTGGAGCGTCTTCGATGACCGTGAACGTGTTCTTTCAGGGAACGAACACAGGAGAATACGCCAACAACAACTGTGGAGCCGACCGCTGTGGGTGTGCTTTCATCAACTACTCGAACGGCCACCCAGTGAGCGGTTTGATCCGAATGTTCCAGCGTACCAATCTCGGCGTGGATTGCACCGCCCAGTGGAGCGGTGTAGCGACACATGAGTTTGGGCACGCGTTCGGGTTGGACGACGTGAGCGCCGGCTGCACCAACTTCATCATGGGAACCCTGACCGGTGCGGTCGGCATCAACGGATTGGAGTGCGAACAGGCCGACTCGAACTTCGACACCTCCTTTGACGACGACGACTCCACCAGCAGCGGTGGATCGACCCCTCACCCTTGCTCGTTCGTGCCCGCCTAGACCGTGGAGAATCCAGATGACAAACAAGCGCACACTCTTGATCGTGATTCTCGCCGTGCTTCAGGGGGCCGTAGTTGCCCCGAAGGCTGAGGCAACTCATCCCTGCACCAGCCCGCTCATCCTGGACCTCGATAGCGATGGCATCCTCGTCTGGAGCCCGAGGACGGGCGTGGACTTCGACATCGACGGCGACGGCTTCACCGAGAGAATCAGCTGGACCGGTATCGGGCGCGACGCCTTCCTCTGGAAGGACAACAACGGCAACCGCAGCGTCGATGACGGCACGGAGCTCTTCGGGACAGCTTCGCTGCTGCCTGACGGCACACGCGCCGAAAACGGCTTCCAGGCGCTGGCGAGTCTCGATGCTCCCGCCGCCGGCGGAAACGGCGATGGAATCTTGGATAGCGAGGATCTCGGCTGGCGCTCGCTCCTCCTATGGATCGATGGGAACCGTAACGGGATCTCTGAGCCTTCCGAGATTTCGCCCCTGGCCCGCGATGGGGTCTGGGCCATCGACCTCAACTACACGCTGCTCAACGAGGTCGATGGAAATGGCAACCTGTGGGCCTACGAGGGCTCGTTCGTCCAACAAGTTCGTTGGAGGTCTGAGCAGCGGTTCCGTCTGGGCCGGATCGTCGATGTCTTCTTTCGGATAGACGCCGACACGGGAGAGTGACCGCCTCGTTCGACCGCACCCGGCTCGTCGACGAACACTTGCTGGGGCTGTGGTGATGCTTAGCGGCACGACGAAGGTCTCCGACGGCGGGAGAAGCCACGAGGGGCCGCCCTCTGGGGTATGCTCGCCCGCGTCCAGGAGGCCCCGGCATGACCAGAATTCACGTGTTTTCTGTAGTTTCCGCCGTGCTCGCCCTGCTCGGAAACGTCGCCCTCGGCGCCGGCCCGGCGGCCGCGACCGCCCCCACCTCCGCCTACAGCGCCCTGTCGTGGCGGCTGGTCGGGCCGTTCCGCGCCGGCTGGTCGACCTGTGCCGAGGGCGTGCCCGGGCAGCCGGGGTTGTTCTACTTCGGCGGCGCCGACGGCGGGGTGTGGAAGACGACGGACAACGGGCGCACGTGGGAGCCGCTGTTCAACGACCAGGCGACGGCCTCGGTCGGTGACCTGGCGGTGGCGCCGAGCGATCCGTCGGTGCTCTACGTGGGCACCGGCCAGGTGGCGCCGCGCTGGGACATCGCCTCGGGCGACGGGGTCTACCGCTCGGGTGACGGCGGCCACACCTGGCGGCGCGCCGGCCTCACCGACAGCCGCCACATCGGCCGGGTCCTGGTCGACCCGCGGGACCCGGACACGGTCCTGGTCGCCGCCCTCGGCCACGTCTTCGGCCCGAACGAGGAGCGCGGCGTCTTCCGCTCGACCGACGGCGGCACCACCTGGAAGAAGGTCCTCTACCGGGACGCGGACACCGGCGCGGTCGACCTGGCGAGCGATCCGGCGGTGCCGGACACGGTCTATGCCGCCCTCTGGCAGCTCCGGCGCTACCCCTGGCAGGCCTACTTCACGCCCGCCGACGGCCCGGGGAGCGGCATCTACAAGTCGACCGACGGCGGCGCCACCTGGCAGCCCGCCGGAACAGACGGCCTGCCCGGCGGCCCGCTCGGCCGGATCGGCCTGGCGGTGGCATCGGGCACCGGCGGCCAGCGGGTCTACGCCGTGATCCCCGCCCGCAAGGACGGCGGCCTCTACCGGAGCGACGACGGCGGCGCCACCTGGCAGCAGGTCAACGGCGGCGACGTGGGGGACTGGTACTTCGGTCGCGTGACCGCCGACCCGCGCGACCCGGACACGGTCTGGGTGATGAGCCGCTCCCTGCTGCGCTCGACCGACGGCGGCCACACGCTCTCCGTCTTCCGTGGCTCGCCCGGCGGCGACGACTACCACTTCCTGTGGATCGACCCGACCGCGCCGGAGCGGATGATCCTCGCCACCGACCAGGGCACGACGGTGAGCGTCAACGGCGGCGACACCTGGAGCACCTGGTACAACCAGCCGACCGGCCAGCTCTACCACGTGGCGACCGACGACCGCTTCCCCTACTGGATCTACGCCGGCCAGCAGGACAACGGCACCGTCGCCGCGGCCAGCCGCAGCAACTACGGCCAGCTCACCTTCCGGGACTGGCACCCGGTCGGCGGCGACGAGCGGGACTACGACATCCCGTTCCCGGGCAACCCGGACGTGGTCTACGGCAGCGGCCTGGGCGGGCGCCTGTCGCGCTGGGACGCCACCACCGGCCAGGTCCAGAACGTCTCCCCCTGGCCGCTCTCGACCTACGGCGCCCGGCCGAACACCGTGCGCTACCGCTACACCTGGATTACCCCGATCGCCATCTCGGCCGTCCCGCCCCACGCCATCTACCAGGGCGCCCAGGTGCTCTTCCGCTCGACCGACGGCGGCCAGAGCTGGCAGGTGATCAGCCCGGACCTCTCCGGCGCCGACCCGGCGAAGGCCGCCTCCCCCGCGTGCGCCGCCGATCAGTCGATTCAGCCGATCGCCCGCGCCACCGAGTGCGGCTATGGGGTGATCATGACCATCGCGCCGTCGCCGCTCGATGCCGACGTCCTCTGGGTGGGCACCGACAACGGCCGCATCCAGCGCACCCGTGACGGCGGCGCCACCTGGGAGGACGTGACGCCCCCGGGCACCGGCGACTGGAGCCGCATCTCCCAGATCGACGCCTCGCCGAGCGACCCGGCCACCGCCTACGCCGCGATCGACCGCCACCGCCTGGACGACCAGACGCCGTACATCGTCCGCACCCACGACTTCGGCGCCACCTGGGAGCGGGTGACCGACGGCCTGCCGCGGGAGGGCTGGGTGAGCGTGGTCCGCCAGGACCCGGTCGCCCCGCGCCTGCTCTACGCCGGCACCAGCCGGGGGGCGTTCGTCTCGTTCGACGACGGCGACCACTGGCAGTCGCTCCAGAACGGCCTGCCCACCTCCGGCGTCAACGACCTGACCGTCCACGGCCGGGACCTGGTGGCCGCCACCGAAGGGCGCGGCCTGTGGGTGCTGGACGACGTCACCCCGCTCCGCCAGCTCGCCACGGACCCGGACGCGGCGACCGGTGGGCCCTTCCTGGTGCCGCCCGCCCCGGCGGTGCGGCTGCGGGCGAACGTCAACAAGGACACACCGCTGCCGGCCGAAGAGCCGACCACGCCGAACGGGCCGACCGGCGCGGTGATCGACTACCTGCTGCCGGACGGATTCGACCCGGCGGCCGCGGGCCCCGTGACCCTCCAGATCCTCGACCCGGCGGGCCAGGTGGTGCGGACCTTCCGGAGCGACGCGATCCCGGTGCGGCCGCCGGCCGAGCAGTACTTCACCGACGACTGGCTGGAGCCGCTGACCGTGCTGCCGGCCCACCCGGGCCACAACCGGTTCGTCTGGGACCTGCGCTACCGGCGGCCGGAGGCGATCCACTACGACTACTCGATCGCCGCCGTCCCCGACGTGGGGACCGCGGCCCTGCCCCAGGGCGCCTTCGTCCTGCCGGGGACCTACCAGGTCCGGCTGACCGCCGCCGGCACGACCCTCACCCGGCCGCTCCAGGTCGAGCGGGACCCGCGCATCGACACCTCGCGCGCAGACCTGGAAGCGCTCCTCGCCTTCCAGAAGGAGGTCGAGGCCACGCTCGCTCGGGTCACCGAGGCCTACCACCGGGGAGAGGGCGCAGCCGACGCCCACGGAGCGGCCCGGCAGAGCGCGCTCCGCAAGCTCGGCAGCACCCTGGCCGGTCTGGAGACCGACCTCGAAGCCGCCGACCGCGCCCCGACCCAGCCCCAGCGCGACCTCTACGCCCAGATCCGCGACCAGGCCGACGACCTGCTCGGCGCCACCCAGTAAGATTCCACCTTCATCCGACAACCCCTCCGGGAGGGGGCGTCCCCTTCCCCCCGGAGGGCGGGAAGGGGATCGAGGGGATGGGGGGAGATCCTGTGGATCATCCAGGTCGATCGGAGCTCCACAAACCTGCCGGCGCCTGTGACACTCGAGAGCTCGACCCCCTTTCCAGCGCTCGCCCGAAGGGGATCGAGGGGATGGGGGGTGATCCAGCGGATCATCCAGGCCGATCGGAGCGGCGAGACCGCCGCACCCAACAATCCGGCCCCATCGTGGCGATGTGGGCTCGCGGGAAGAACCGTTACTTCGTCAGCCCGATCTCCGCCAGCCGCTCGCGCAGGAACTCGCCGGCGGTGATCGGCGGGAACTTGGGCGGGTTCTCGGCGTCGGTGAAGCGGTCCATGACCGTCAGATCCACCTCCGGCCGCGGATGGACGAAGAACGGCATGGAGAAGCGGTCCCGGTTCTCGGCGTCGGGCGGATTGACCACCCGGTGGGTCGTGGCGGGCACCACCTCGTTGGTGCACCGGGAGAGCATGTCGCCCGCGTCGACCACGATCTGCCCCTCGCCGGCGACCACCGGCAGCCACTCGCCGTCCCGGCTCAGGATCTCGAGCCCGGGCTCCGTCGCCTCGCAGAGCAGGGTGATCAGGTTGATGTCCTCATGCTCGGCGGCGCGCACGGCGCCAGGCTCGACCTCCCCTTCGACGGCAGGGTAGTGGATGACGCGCAAGATCGACTGGCCGTGGGTCATCATCCCCGCGAAGGTGGAGGGCCCGAGGCCGAAGTGGTGGGCCAGCGCCTCGAGCAGGGTCTCCGCCACCGACTCCAGGGCCGTGTAGAGGCGGAGGGTCGGATCGGTGATGCCGGGCACCTCCTCCTCCGGCCAGACGTTGGGCGGGTAGACGTCCGCGCCCACGCCCGGCGGGGGGTCGTCCTGACCGACGTGCCAGAACTCTTTGAGATCCGGCGTGGTGCGCCCCTTGGCGTGCTCGACGCCGAAGGGCGTGAAGCCCCGGGCGCCGCCTTCGACGCCCGAGTAGCGGGCCTTGACCTCCTCGGGCAGGGCGAAGAACCGGCGCCAGGCGTCGTAGGCGGAGCGGATCAGGGCCGGGTCGATGCGGTGCCCCTCGACGTTGAGGAAGCCGAACTCCCGCAAGCCCTGGCCCAGCGTCTCGACCAGCCGCTCGCGCTCCGTGGCCGAGCCGGCGGTGTAGTCGGAAAGATCGATGGTCGGGATGGTGCGCTTCGCCATGGCCAGATCTCCTGTCGCGGTCTGTACGGTGCCCGGTGCGGCGACGGGCCGGGCGGGGTTCGCTCCCCCGGAAATGTCAGGTCTCTTGTTATAGCAAACGACGGACGGTCCGGTCGCCCCGATCTACCCGCAAGCGGCGTCTCCGGTGGGGCTCTTTGGGCTAGAATCGACCCCTCGTAGCACCAACCCAACCCGGTGGTCCGGATCTCCGAACCCCCTTCCGATGGAGGCTTCTCCATGAGCCCGAAACGTGTCCTCTCGATCGCCCTGCTGGCCGTCCTGCTGTTCGCCTGGACCGACGCCGCCCAGGCGCGGAAGCACCGTGGTGACCCGATGAACATCGAGGACGGGGCCCTGGACGAGATCCACCTCCAGGTCCAGTCGATCTCCGGGCAGGTGCCGGTGGTGATCCACCTGTTCTCCATCGACGGAACCGACTTCGGAACCGGTGACGAGGGTGGCAAGGAGAAGCGGGTCCTTGCCGCCGAGACCATGGAGAAGATCGCGCCCCAGATGCTGGCGGACTCGCTCAAGGCGGAGCTCCAGCAGGGCGGCGCTTTCGGACCGGTGACCATCGCCGGAGCGGACGGGGGCAGCGTGCCGGACGGCGCCCTGGTGATCGAGGGGCACTTCGTCAGCATCAACCCGGGCAGCCGGGCGAAGCGCTATTGGGTCGGGTTCGGCGCCGGTGCCAGCGGCGTGGGCATCACCGGCAAAGTAACCGACGCCTCCGGCAAGGTGCTGGCCGAGTTCAAGCACCGCAAGCACTCCGGCATTGGCATCGGCGGGGGCGACTACGTGAAGTTCCTGAGCGACGACACCCAGGACGTGGGCAAGGACGTGGCGTTCTTCCTCACCACCTGGGCGCGGGGCGGCGACTTGACGAACGACCGCTGAGGAAGAGGCTCAGCGACCGGCGTAGCGGTCGTAGAGCTCGAGCAGGGCGGTGCGGAGGTTGCCGCGGTGGCGGCGGTGGAGGGCGTGCGACGCCGCGCCGCCGAAGTCCCTGTCGAGGTCGGCGCCGAGGTCGGCGATCAGAGCGGCGAGCAGCGCCGGCGTGGTGGCGCACTCGATCAGCGTCGGTAGCCGGAGCCGCCGGTGGGCGGTGACCAGGAGGCCGGCGGCTTGCCGGCCTGCCTGGCGGATCCGGCGCCGGGAAGCGAAGGGCAAGCGGTCGAGGCCGTCGACCACCAGGAGCGTCCGCTCGTCGGTCCCCTCGAACGCGGTCGACTTGGACAGGGCGCTCCTTGCGGGCGGCCGACTCCATCGGGCGCCCTTGACGGGCGGCTGCTCCCACAGAGCGCCGCCGCCGGGGGCGGCCCGCAGCCGCCGGACGATCAGCCCTCGCGCGGCGAACCGGGGCTCGAGGGCGTCGAGCAGGGTCGTCTTGCCGGAGCCTTCCGGGCCGATCACCGCCGCGCGGCGGCCGAGGCGCTCGAAGCGCTCCACCAGGCTGTCGAGGTCGGCGGGCGCGCCGGTCGCGGCCGCCCGGAAGCCGAGGCGGTCGAGCCGCTCGGTGCGGAACGGGTTCTCCTGGGCACGCACGCCGGCGCCGCTCACGTCACGCCGCCCCAGGGGCTCCCCCCCGACCCGCCGTTGCCACCGTTGCCTGTTCCCGCCCCCCCGTCCAGGTCCGGGTAGAGCACGACCTCCTGCCCCGTGGACGAGACGGTGATCTCCGTGCGGGCCGCCCGGCTCCCCGGCTCGAGCACCGCCTCCACCGCCCAGACCAGCGACACCAGCTTGCCGGAGACGCTGTACGGGCCCACCGGCACGGTGAAGGAGAACCGCCGGCGGTCGGTGGCCTGCGGTGCGGAGAGCTCCTGCGCCGCGACGATGCCGGAGTCCCGGTCGCCCCGGCCGCGGGTGAACCAGATCAGGCGCACCTCGGCGCTCTCCACCGGCTCCGGCTCCCCTTTCTCGCCCTCGATCACCCAGAGAACGTCGCCGGCGACCTCCTCGCCCGGCCGGAAGGCGGTCCGGCCGTCGTCGATCTCGATCGTGATCCAGCTCATCGTGGAGACCTCCCCAGTTCAGTCGCCTCAGTCGCCGCCTTCGAGCGGCCGGGGCTCGACCACCACCGGAAGCTCTTCGAGCACGTCGGGCCACAGGCGGATTCTGCCCTGGAGCTTGAGCGCCCAGACGATCCGGTTGTCCGGCGCGGAGAACGAATGCATGGTGTCGGCCGGCATCTCGATCCGCACCGACCCCGCGGGGATCGCCGAGGGCAGGGCGGAGTCGACCAGCTCGAGCGTGGCGAAGACCTCCTTGGCCGTGTGCCGGTCGGTGCCGCGCGTGTAGTCCGCCTCTTCCCGGCCCACCAGGTTGATCTCCAGCCGCCGGATGCGGCTGGCCGAGCCGTGGAAGCTCCAGGTCAGGTCGGCTGGCCGGCCCAGGACCAGGCGCCCGGGGGTGAGCGACAGCCGGGGCCGCGGGTTGAACAGGGCCAGGATCTGGTACGGGATGCCGACCAGGAGCACCAGCCCGATGAGGACGAACGGGATGAGGAAGAGCGTCAGGCAGCCGTCCGGGCTCCCGGCCTGGTAGCTCTTCCAGAGCTGCACGACGAAGACGCTGACGATGCCGTTCCAGAACAGGGCGAGCAGGACGATGCAGCCCAGCTTGCCGAACGGCGACATCTTCGGCTCGAGCACCGTCGTGCCGCCGCCGCCGGACGTCGAGAACCCATCGGTGCCGAAGCCGGCGGCTCCCCCGGTCGCCGTGCTGAACGATCCGGCGTCTTGGCCGGATGGAACGAGCGCGGCGGCGCCGGACCCGCCCGCCGCGGCCCCTTTTCCGGTGCCGGCGCCGGCGCCGCCCGGCCCGCCGGGCAGCCACCGCGCCGCTCCCGTGTCCTTCACGCCCCGCATCGACCGTGCCTTCGCCAACGAGAAGAAGATCCCGCCGGCACCGACCGCGACGAAGATGAGCGGCAGCAGGGCGAAGAGGTACTCGGCGTGCAGCCCCCGGTCGAGGACCGATTCGTCCGGATTGTCCGGATCGACCCAGCAGGTCGTCCTCGTCCCCGGGGGCAGGGAATCGACCACTCGCTGCTTGCCTTCGTAGCCGCTCGAGGAGCCGCCGAGGAAGCGGTACCGGTTGCCGGTGTGCTCCCAGCCGCCGGCGTCGTAGCGGTAGGTCACCTCGACGCTGTAGGTGGTGCTGTCGTCACCCCGATGGGACGCGACGTGGCTCTCGACGATCTCGCACGGCACCGCCTCCCACGAGCGCGCCTGGAACACGTGGATCGCCGGCCCCGCGAAGAACCCGAGGAAGCCGAGGCCGGCCAGCAGGAAGACGCCGAAGAACAGGCAGCCGATGACGGCGGTCCGTCCGGGGGTCGTCCGCCGGCTGACGGGTTGGACGAAGCCCTTCCCGGATCCGCCGTCCGGGGAATCATCGCCGGCCGATCCGCGACGCCGGGACGGCAGGTTGAATGGAAAGCGCAGACGCATCATGGGCTGGAAGGTGCCCGGAGCATATCGCGCCCGTCAACGGGAGTACGAAGCGGACGTGCGAAGGGAAAGAACAAAGGCGGGCGGCAGAAGCCGCCCGCCTTGTGAAGGGACCGCGGAGCGTTCGCCGAACCGGCGCTTACGGGCAGGTCTGGAACGCTTGCGTGTCGAGGGTGGTCCGGAACGGCACCCCCGCCGGGTTGTGGTACGTCTTGCTCACCCCGTTCGCGGTGTCCTCGACGGTGATCCACACCTCCTGGTTGGTGACGCCGCCGGAGAGGACCCACCATGCCGGGTTCTCCAGGCCGCAGCCGTTGACGATCTTCACCAGGAGCTGCGGGTTGTCCGGCCGGGCGAAGTAGAACCACGCGGTGTTGTTCGTGATCTGGACTCCGTGGCCGTTCCCCATGTCCGCCGGCAGGCCCGGCCGCTGGCGGTTCCAGCGCACGGTGACCTGGAAGCGGTCGTGGAGGCTCGCCGCCTGGGACGGGCAGGCCGCCTCGCGGATCCGGCTGCCGTCACTCGCGCCGACGCTGACCACCGGGATGGTCACGTCCGGGTCCGTCCCGCCGAGGCCCGGCGGCGAGTCACCGGAATTGTTGACGATGATCGCGCCGATCGCTCCCGCCTCCTGCGCATGGCGCGCCTTGTCGACGAACGCACAGCCGCCGCGGTCGATGAGCGCGATCCGCCCGGCGAGGTCCGCCGGGTTCTCGGCCGCCGAGCAGCCGTCCAGGATGGTCCGCTCGGTCAGGCCACCGGCCGCCGGCAGGTCGGGCGCGTCGATCATGCACGCGATCTGGCCGGCCAGGCCGCCGGCCGGGATCGGCCCGCCGAACACCGCCGTGCCGATCTCGTAGGCGCCGGCGACCTCTGCCGGAGCGGTCACCTGGAGCTCCGGCATGCCGAACGCGAGGTAGGGAGCCGCGAGCGCGTTGGCCTCCGCGCCGACCCAGGTCAGGTCGCGGAAGTCGGTCGCGGAGATTTGACGCTGCCGGTCGGTCATCTCCGGCCAGGTCATGCCCAGCTTCTCGTCGCGCAGGAAGCGATCGTAGACGGTCGGATGGCCCTGAAGCTCCTGGCCGGTCTCGTCATCGGTGAAGCTGCTGAAGCCGAGGCCGTGGCCGAGCTCGTGCAGCACCACCGGCGCCAGGTCGATCTGGTTCGGCGGCTGGTTGCCGTCGATGCCGTAGTAGTAACCGGTCCCGGCGCCCAGGCACTCGTCGTCGATCGCCGAGTTGATGAAGACGATGATGTCGCCGCCGTTGTCCGCCGGCGCCCCGGTGAGGTCCTGACCGACCAGCGCTTCGGCGAGCGCCGCCGAGTACCAGGTGTTGTTGAACGGGAAGGCACCCTGGTCGTCGAAGAAGGCGTACAACGGACCGGCGGCGGCGAGCACGGCACCCGCCCCCGCGACGCAGGGCAACGGCTGCCAGGTCACCAGCACGTCCACCGGCGCGTCACTCGCCAGGGACGAGCCCCAGGCGCCGAGCACCGCCTCGATCAGGTTGACGCGGGCCCCGCCCAGCGTGGTCGCATCGTTGCCGTTCGCGCCGGCGAACGGAGTCGGATCGCTGAAGCCGACACCCGGCGGGTCGAGGGGAAAGATGTTGAACTCCACCGGGCCCGGGGCACCCGGGTCACCGGTCAGCGGCCAGCCGATGTCGCTCATCAGGCCGGGCGTGATGTCCAGGTCGAGGAAGCCGAGATCGGGGTTGATCGCCGGCTCCATCAACAGGTTCGGGGTGGCGCTGGTGTCCCAGTGGCTGACGCTCGAACCCGGCTGAATCGGGTCCGGCGTGTACATGAGCAGCGCCCCGGAGCTCCGGTGGGTGCCCTGTTGCCGAGTCTGGTTGATGACGATCTCGCCCGTCACCTGGGCGGCGACGGAGCCGGCGGTCAGGGCGAGGACGAGGAGGCCGAGAAGCGCGGTGCGGAGGATCGTTCGCTGGCGGTCCATGGTTTACCTCTCCTCCAGGGTGCCGGCGGGAGCGGGTGCCTGCGGCGCTTCCAGGAACGCGGCCGCCGACGGCTCCTGGGAGCAGAGCCCGGCGAAGGAGCCGTCCGGACGCATGCGCACGACGGACAGGTTCAGCATGCTGAGCGGCAGCCGTGCCCGCATCATGCCGTTGTCCATGCGCTCGACCGAAACCGGGCCGGACGTCAGGCCCGCGCGCGCGGCGACCTCTCCGGCGAGCTGGCGCTGGAGCTCGGCGAAGAGCTGTGCGGCCTCCGCCGCCGACGGCGCCTCGTACTGGCGGTTCACGGGGTTCCAGTGAATGATCACACCGTTGGACAGGGTGGTGGGCGCCGATCCGGCCGGCTCCGCCGCCTGGGCCGGCGTGGCGCCGAACGCGACGATTCCAAGGCAGACCGCGACCAGCGCGGCAGCTCCGAGACCTCTCACGATGCGGCGTGCAGAATGCTCGTCGAACATCGGGTCCTTCCTCCTCGACTGCGGTGGGTACTGAGCGAGAGCCGTGCCGATCGTCACCGGGAGCCGCCCACCGGTTGTGTCGAGCTACTGCGGCTCCGTGACCCCTCCTCGGCGCGACCGATCATCCAACCGTCGGTCCCCCTGGCCGGCGCCGGGAGACGCCGCCTTGGTGTTATGGAGAGACGTGTGGATGATACTGGGAAAACCGCGCCAGCGCGACCGGCGCCTGCGCAACTTCGGAGCAGCAGAGATCCGGCGGAAACTCTGCCCGGGACGGGCGGGCTGGAGGTGCGCCGCTCCCGCTGGAAAGAAGCGGCCCGGCCCGGTCGTTCGTCCGACCGGGAACCGGGCCGCTCCGGGGTGCTCTGTCGGCCGATCAGGCGGGGACCGCGCCGGTGATCTCCGGCGTCTCCGCCTCACGCCCCGCCTCCTGGACCTCGGCCTCCTGGGCGTCGATGACGGCGATCGCCGCCATGTTGACCACGTCCTGGGTCTCGCAGCCCTGCTGCATGACGTGGACCGGCTTCTTCATGCCCATGAGGATCGGGCCGACCGCCTCTGCGCCGCCCAGCCGCTGGACCAGCTTGTAGGCGACGTTGGCGCTCTGAAGATCGGGGAACACGAGCACGTTGGCGCCGCCCTCGAGGGTGCTGAACGGGAACAGCTCGTCGATCAGCCCCTCGACCACGGCGGTGTCGGCCTGCATCTCGCCGTCGACCATCAGGCCCGGGCAGCGCTCGCGGACGATCCGCGTCGCCTCCTGGACCTTGCGCACGAAGGGGTGATCGACGCTGCCGAAGTTCGAGAACGACAGCATGGCCACCCGCGGCTCCTGGTTGAAGCGGCGGGCCACCTCGGCCGCCATGATCGCGATGTCGGCCAGCTCGTCCGCCGTCGGGTCGATGTTGACCGTCGGGTCGGCGAAGAAGTAGACCTCGTCCTTCGCCATCAGCATGTACAGGCTCGCCACCCGGCACACGTCCGAACGCTTGCCGATCACCTTGAGGGCGGGACGGATCGCCTCCGGGAAGTGCTTGCCGACGCCGTGGACCAGGGCGTCCGCGTCCCCCAGGTGGACCATCAGGGCGCCCCAGATCGCCGGGTCGTCGACCGACGCGCGAGCGTCCGCGCGGGTCATCCCCTTCCTCTGGCGCAGGCGGAAGAGCTCGCGGGCGTAGCGCTCGACCTCGTCCGGGTGCCCCGGCTCGACGATCGTCACCCCGGCCAGGTCGATCCCGAGCTCCGCGACGCGGCGCATGATCGCGTCCCGGTCGCCCAGCAGGATCGGCCGCGCGAAGCCCTCGTCGACGATCACGTGGGCGGCGCGCAGCACCTTCTCGTTCGTCCCCTCGGGAAAGACTACCCGCTTGGGCGCGCGCTTGGCCCAGTTCATCATCGTGCGCATGGTGTGGCGCGCCTTGCCCAGGCGCCGCTCGAGGTCCACCTTGTACTGCTCGATGTCGATCGGCCGGCGGGCGACCCCGGTGTCCATGGCCGCCTGGGCGACCGCCGCCGCCTCCCAGATCAGCACCCGGTCGTCGAACGGCTTCGGGATCAGGTACTCGCGGCCGAACTGGAGCCGCTCCAGGCCGTAGGCCTTCATCACCGCGTCCGGCACGTCCTCCTTGGCCAGGTCGGCCAGCGCCCGGGTCGCCGCCCGCTTCATCTCCTCGTTGATGGCGGTGGCGCGCACGTCGAGGGCGCCGCGGAAGATGAACGGGAAGCCGAGGACGTTGTTGACCTGGTTCGGATAGTCGGAGCGGCCGGTCGCCATGATCACGTCCGGCCGGGCCGCCTTCGCCTCGTCGTAGGTGATCTCCGGGTCCGGGTTGGCCATGGCGAAGACGATCGGGTCGTCCGCCATGGAGCGGACCATGTCCCGGGTCACCACGTCCTTGGTCGACAGGCCCACGAAGACGTCCGCGCCGGCCATGGCGTCCGCCAGGGTCCGGGCGTCGGTTTCGGCGGCGAGGCGCTCCTTGTAAGGGTTCATCCCGGCGGTGCGCCCCTTGTAGATGACCCCTTTGGAGTCGCACAGGATCAGGTTTTCGGGCGAGACGCCGAGCGAGATGTAGTAGGTCGCGCAGGCGATGCCGGAGGCGCCGGCGCCGTTGAACACCACGCGCGCCTCGCCGATCGGCTTGCCGACGACCTCTAGGGCGTTGAGCAGGGCGGCGCCCGAGATGATCGCGGTGCCGTGCTGGTCGTCGTGGAAGACCGGGATGTCGAGCTCCGCCTTCAGGCGCTCTTCGACCTCGAAGCACTCAGGCGCCTTGATGTCTTCCAGGTTGATACCACCGAAGGTGGGCTCCAAGAGCCTGACGGTGTTGATGATCTCTTCGGCGTCGTGGCTGTCGACCTCGATGTCGAAGACGTCGATGTCGGCGAAGCGCTTGAACAGGACTCCCTTGCCCTCCATCACCGGCTTGCCGGCGAGGGCGCCGATGTCGCCCAGGCCGAGCACCGCGGTGCCGTTCGACACCACAGCGACCAGGTTCCCCTTGCCGGTGTAGCGGTACGCCTCGTCCGGATCGGCCTCGATCCGCAGGCAGGGCACGGCGACGCCGGGGGTATAGGCGAGCGAGAGGTCACGCTGGGTGATACACGGCTTGCTGGGTACCACCTCGAGCTTTCCCTTGCGGCCCCGCTCGTGGTACTCCAGGGCTTCTTCGTCTCGAATCATGGCTGCAATCTCCGGTTGATCGACCAGGGGAGCCCTACCCCTTGAAATACGCCGATCGACCGCCCGGAGCAACGCCCGAACGGGTGAGAGAGGTGCCGCCGCGGGGTGGGCGGCCGTCAACCCCTACCCAGGATTGCCCAGGATGCCGAGCGCCAGAGCGGAGAGGCCGTCGAAGGCGCGGTCGTAGCGCACCTGGGCCTCGCCGTGGGT
>Ga0210086_1000521_pt1 | contig 22070 bp, 16 predicted proteins | sample China_Galinas_PW_3_FD_184867 | JGI IMG/M metagenome (GOLD analysis project Ga0210086, IMG submission 184867) | Wetland microbial communities from San Francisco Bay, California, USA, that impact long-term carbon sequestration - China_Galinas_PWB_D2... | ecosystem: Environmental > Aquatic > Marine...
GCCGCGCCGGCGAGCCCTCCCGGACGACCGCCGCCGGGCCCTCGGAGCGGACGATGCCCACCCAGCGCTCGACGAACGTCCGGGTCGGGAAACGGATGGAGCGCTCCGCCGGCTCCACCGTCCGCCAAAGCGCGCCGAGATCCCAGGCCGCGAGCTCGGCCCTCATCTCGTCAATCTCTCCGGACCACGCGGCGAGCTTCCCCCGGTACCTCTCGGTCCACTCCTCGTGGCCCAGCGCCTCCGCCAGCATCAGGTTGTAGAGCAGCGCCGCGCCGTGCATCACGATCGCGAACAGCTTCCCGTGGTGGAGCTGCTCGCGGACCCGGAGCGGAAGATCGAGCCAGCCGGCCAGGTCCCAGGCCGACTCCGCCGCCAGGTCGGTCGGCTCCGCCCGCGCCACCAGCTCGGCCAGGAGCGTTCCGGCGTGGAGCGTCTGGATCCGGTCGCGGAGATACTCGGCGTCCCCACGTCGCAGGGCGACCGAGACCTCGTCAGGAAAGCCCGCCGGCGGCTCCGGCACGTGGGGGTGCCAGTTCGCCGGTGCGCCCCGCCGTCCCTCCGGGTCCACCTCCGTCGACCGGGACCGGTCCACCTTCCGATAGAACGCGTCCAGCGACCGGTAGTAGGCGTCGCGCGCTCCGGGGAAGAGCCGGATCCCCCAGGTACCGAGCCCGCCCCAGTAGACCGCGCTGGGCAACCGCTGGAGGGCCGCGCCCGCGGACGCGCCGAACAGACCCCAGGTCTCCCCGCCCGCCAGGAGCCGCTCGTTGAGCCGGCGCTCCTCCCAGTCGGCCCGGTCCGGCGCCGCCGACGACGACACCCGCCCCTTCTCCAGCCGGAGGCACGTCCAGGGAATCAGGAGGAAGTAGCAGGCCCGCGTCTGGATCGTGCTCGTCCCGGGAAAGAGCAAGTCGGAGAAGCTGTCCCGCACCGCCCCGATCCCGAGCTCGTCCAGCGTCCCCCGCTCCCGGAACAGATCCACCACGTCCAACGCACGACGGCGGTCGCGCTCCGAGTAGTCGAGCCAGGTGAGGGTGGACGGCATGCGTCGGTCAGATTGTGAGAAAAGCCTGGCTCACGAGTCTGCCACACCGCTTCAGGCGGCGCCAGCGGACAGCTCGTGGCGAATCCTTGGCACTTCTCTACATCTGCCGACAAGACACGGAAAACCGTCGAGAGTGTTGCCGACGAAGGCCCGTCGGACGCGAATCAGTGCCCGGCCTGGCCCGGCCGGACGATCCCCTACGGCACCGGCGCAAGGCAAGCGCCGTTGAGCCCGACGGAGAACTGGCCCTGGGCGCTGTATTCGGCGTAGACGAGACCGCCGCCGCTGTTGGTGAAGTCGAAGAGGAGGGTTCCGAAGGGCGCCACTGTGAAGGCCGACGCGGTCACCTCGATCGCGAAGTCATTCGTGAAGATCTTCGTCTTCGGCAAGAGAGTTCCATCTTCGAGGATGGGGGTCACCTCCACCGAGGGTGGATCGAAGACCGGATCCGATCCCTGCGGCGCGTTGATCAGGAGCCGGAGCTCAGTGCCCGACCCGAAGTCGGCGAAGCGTGCCTCGGTCAAGTTGCAGAGCTCGTCCAGGCTCGCCATGCGCTGGCCGGTCGCGAAGGCGTTGCCGACGTCGACCTGGAAGTAATCGCCCACCAGAAGGCCTGAGCCCGTCCTCGAGGTCTGGAGGACGACGATGAACCCTCGTGCGAAGCCGTCGGGGTCCGCCGGCAGGCCGGCGACGTCGCGCAGGTTGCGGGTCAGGGTCTGGCGGCCCGCGAGCGTCCTTACTTCCTGGCCCAACGGCGTGGCGTCCATTCCCTGGTAGCGAATCTCGATGTCCACCGGTTGAGAGAAGATGTTGCGCACGGCGAAGAGCGTCGTGGTGCCCGCCGGATCGGTGGTATCGACCTCGAAGAAGGGGACGAGGAGGATCTCCTGCGGCTCGTCGATCTTCTCGACCAGAGACGCCGCCGCCTCCGCTGGCCGTCGGATCGGCGGCGCGACAGCCGTCGAGTCGTCGCGGCGGAGGACCACCTCGGCCCGCAATGTCGTTGGCACTGCAAGGGCCAGGAGGAGGGCTGTGATCAGGGTGGCTCTCATCTCGATCTCTCCTTTCATCGTCCGACCGGCACGCCACATTCCGTGAGCAGGCGACGCCGCTCGGTCGTCTCCCCATCGGGGATCGCCGGCGGCTGCCCTTCGCACCAGTGGTAGTGGAGGAGGAAGTCGGTGTTCCAGCGCGGCCCGGCGTGGCCGCATCCCTGCCGCTGATTGAGCTGGGCCTGGAGCACGGCGGTGGCGGCGTAGATGGTGCAGTGCTCGTTCCTCCCGACCGCCGTCTCCCGCCCGGCCAGACAGCGCTCGAGATCGACGCCTCGCGTCTTGGTCTCGGCGGCCAGGACGTCCGCGCTCTGCCGCTCGCACCAGGTGCGATGGGATCGGGCGTCCGGGTTCCAGGCGGGCCCGACGAAGTGGCAACCCCGCTCGCGGTTCTGGCGCTCCTGGGCCACGGCCGTGATGGCGTAGAGCTCACAGCGGTCGGCGAGCGGCTGAACGATCTGCATGGTGCCCGACTGCATCTGCATCTCGGCCTGAGAGCCGGACGGCTCGACGATCTGCATCGAGCCCGACTGCATCTCGGCCCGAGGGAGGGAGGACGGCGGGCCGGCGTCCGCGATCCATTCGAAGGTCTCCCAACCCTTCACGTGGTCGCTGACGGCGGCGAGGTGGCTGTCGGGCCCGACACCGGCGCGGACGTACTTGCCGCTCTGGGTGGAGCGAAAGGCCACCTCGTTCGCGCCCACCCCGAGGACCTCGAAGGTCTCCCATCCCCGGATGTGTTCACTGACCGCGGCGAGGTGACTGTCCGGACCCACCCCGGCACGGACGATCTTCCCCGACTGTTCGGAGACCAGGGCGACGCGGTTTCCACCCAGCTCGATCACGCGAAATCTCTCCCAGCCTCGGAGGTGATCCGAGACGGCGGCGAGGTGGCTGTCGGGCCCGACTCCGGCTCGGACGACCTTGTTGCTCAGAGTCGAACGCAAGCTCACCCGGGTCGGCACGCTCAGTGTGAACGTGATGGACGATCCCGCTCCCGACAGATCTCGGATCCCGTAGCCGCTCGGAACACCGTCCGCCCAGCGAAGGATCACCCGATCGGGGTGGCCAGGATCGTCGAACGGCGAGATGTCATAGCCGGTCCTGGGGTCTTTGCCGTCCCAGAGGGCCTCGCGATCGTCGGCACTGCCGCGCACGGGTCGAACGAGGCGGATTCCCCGGCGCGCCCAATCACTCCAGACGCACGGCAGCTTCTTCATGTCGACGCCGGTCTTGTCGTAGAGGTTCTTCGACAGCTCCCGATCCTCGATGACATGCCAGATGGCCAGGCCCTGATCGGGAAGGGGCGCGGCCCTCCCCGACGGTCCGGCGTCGTACGACTGCCCCGACCACCGGTTCTCCAGGAGGAAATACTCGCGATCTCCGTACCCGGGCCGAGACAGTCGAAAGACCTGGCCCGTCTCCTCGACGTTGTGGAGGACGAGCGGGCCACTGACGTCCACGACGGAAGGCGTGATCCACCCGTACATCGACTTCTGGGCCGGGTCGAAATGGGGGTGTCGCCAATCTTGGTCCATCAGGGAGAAGGCACCGGCCCTGTACGGGTGATCGAAGCTGCCAGAGCTGCACTGGAAGTACTGATCGGGCGCGTTCACGAAGCCGTGCGCCAGCTCATGGGCCACGACGCCCATGTCCCCGGGATCGCTGATGTAGGCCTCGGTGATCTCATCGATCCTCACGCCATCGACCACCAGCGGCTTCGGCGGCACATGACTGCCGACGACGCCCCGACGGGTTCCAAAGGCCTGCGCCTGGGGGATGACCACGAGGATCACGAGCTCGCTGCGCTCCATCACCCCGTCCCCGTTCGCGTCGTACCTGCCGAAATCGAAGTCCCGGTCGGCACGCCGGACCGCCTCGGCCCACTTGTGAGAGTGCCCTCCGTAGAACCCCTCGTCGTCCAGGTAGCGCGGATTGCCGTCGGGGTCCGTGTACTCGTGGGTCGTGCCCACCGCATCGGCTGGTGAATACGGCGGTTGACGCCAGTAGAGCTCCCATGGGTAGTCGGCGTCATACCAACCGAGGAAGGCTGCCTGCGCGATCCGCAGCTTGCCCCGTGAGGTCTCCTCGAAGTAGCCGGCGACGCTGTCCCGGGCACCGAAGATCATGTCGTGCACGGCCTGAGCCGTTTGCGCCGGGTTCCCCGGGCGGTGGGGGTCCCAGAGGATGACGAGCAGATTCCGCGTCCCCGTCGCCGGCTGGAGCGGGTGCTGCGGATGGACCGCGGGCTCGAGCACCAGGATGGCGACGAAGAGCGCGAGCGCCCGACCGAGCGCCCTCGGAATCGAGCGGTTGAGCGCGCCAGAGTCGAGACTTGCCGGACGGGGGTGTCGGGGATTCGCGAAGCCTTGGTCGGACATCGTCTGGCCTCCCTCTCACGTCAGGGGCTCATGCACCCGGTTGGACACGACGGCGTTTCACTCGACGGTAGGTGGACCGGCAGGCCCGCCACAATCACATGGTCGTGTGATGCTTCAGGGAGACGGCGTGAGCGCCGGACGGCCCGAGGCCTAGACAAGCTTCTCGCGGATGGCCCGGCCGACCGCCTCGGCGACGCCGTGGACCTGGAGCTTGCGGTAGATGTGCTTGACGTGGCTGCGCACGGTGTCGATCGCGATGCCCAGGTCCGAGGCGATCTGCTTGTAGGCGAGACCCTGGACGAGGGCGCGCAGGACCTCTTGTTCCCGGTCGGTGAGGTCCATCCGGCTGGGCGCGGCAGCGTCGCTCCGGGGACGCGGCAGAGGGTTGCGGACCAGCTCGAGCAGGGTGCGCGCCACCCCAGGAGTCAGCGAGCCTCCGCCGGCCAGGACGACGCGCGCTTGATCCAGGATCTCCTTGCCGGCCGCGCTCTTCGACAGGTATCCGTCCGCTCCGGAGCAGATCGCCTCCAGCACGGTGCCGGGCTCTTCGAAGACGGTGAGGATGACGACCTGGACTGTGGGCCACCACTCCTTGAGGCGCCGGGTGGCCTTCATGCCATTCATGCCCGGGAGCTCGAGATCCATGAGCACCAGGTCCCACGGCTTCGCAGCAGACTGCCGGGTGGCGGCGCGCAGGGCGTCCTCGGCACGACCGTAGCTGCCCGCGAGCTCGAGATCCTCGGCGCTCGAGACCAGACGCTCCAGGCTGACGCGGTAGCGCCGGTCGTCCTCGATGATGGCGATTCGGAACTTCATCACGTTCAGCGTCCGCTCACAAAGAGCCTCTCACTGGCAGGGGCCGACGGTCACTCCCCCGATCATGTGATCTTTCGCCGCCATGTCCGCGAACGCAGGGCGAAGGTCAGCGCCACCGTGGTCCCCCCGGCGGAGGTCTCCAGCCAGGTGACCCGCGCTCCGATCTCCGCCGCCCTGCGCCGCATGCTGGCCATGCCGTGACCGGGCTCGAGTCGGCCGGCGCCAGGAAGGCCCCGGCCGTCATCGCGGATCACGAGGCGCCAGTCGCCGCCGAATGGCTCGAGGATCAGCTCGACGCGGTCGGCCGCCGCGTGACGGGCGGCGTTGTACAGCCCCTCCAGCCCGATCAAGAGGACACTGCGGCAGACCACAGCGTCCGGTCTCGTCTCCGGCCACGTCTCCGGAAAGTCGCAGGTCAGCTCCGTCCCGCTGCCGCTCAAGAGCGTGGCGCCTCGCTGGGCGAGGCGGCCGGCCACCTCCGGAAGCGAGCGGGTCCGCGAATCCAGGGCCCAGACGATGTCCGACAGGGCACCACCCAGCTCGCGACTCGCGGTCGTGATCTCCGTCGCCGCCTCCTTGGCGGCGGCTCCGACCTCCTGGTTGCCGGCCAGCAGCTCGGCGACGATGCCGATGCCGCCCAGGCCGGAACCCAGCTCGTCGTGGAGATCGGAGGCGATCCGTGCACGCTGGCGCTCCAGGGCCCGTCGCTGCGCGGAGCGCAGACGCGCGACGGTCCAGGTCGAAAGGACAGCCAGCAGCGCCATGAGCGCGAGGAACCAGCCCCGTCGCCAGAGGGGCGGCAAGTGTTCGAAGGTGAGCGTCGCCGGCGCGGCGCTCACCGAACCGTCCTCGCCCACCGAGCGCACCTGGAAGGTCAGTTTCCCCGTCGGAAGCCCGGCAAAGGTGACGGACCGCGCGCTCGACGGAGGGCTCCACGCGTCGCGCGTGCCTTCGAGGCGGTGCTGATAGCGCACGACCTCCCCGGGACGGAGCGCAATGCTGAAGAAGCCCACGGTCAACCGGTGCTCCTGGGGGCCCAGCGTCAGACCGGTCAACCGCTCCGCGCCCAGCTCGGGCACCGGCCACGGCACGCCCGCCACATCCACCTCCCCGATGCGCGTCGCGGGCGGGCGACGCGGGCTCTCTTCTCCTGGATGCAGCCGCGACAAGCCGTTCCAGGTGCCGAACCAGAGGTCTCCGTTCGGCGCCGCCAGGACGGTACGAAGCCCATGGCTGGCCAGGCCGTCGGCGGTCGTCAGGTGACGCGACGCGCCGGTCGCCGGATCGAGCCGGTCGACGCCCCGGTCGTTGCCGACGTAGAGGTGCCCGAACCGGTCCTCGGCGAAGCAGCAGGCCCCGGCCGCGGAGAGGCCGTCCCGCTGCGTCAACCGCTCGAAGACCGGCCGCGGCGAACCGGGATCCTCGACCCGCAGGACGGCCCCCTTGGCGGCGATCCAGAGCCAGCCGCGCGCGTCGAAGTCGAGGTGCTGGACGAAGCTCGGCGGCACACCGTCCGCTTCTCCGAAGAGCTCGAAGTGGCGGTGTGTCCGGTCCAGAGAACGCGCCAGGCCACCGTTGTAGAAGCCGAGCCACAGCCGCCCGTCGGGGCCCTCGGCGAAGGCGGTGGGAGGGCCGGACCGGTCGGACTCGGGCAGCCCGGCCTCGGTGCCCAGGCTCTCGAATCGGCCGTCGGCACGCCGCCACACGACGGTGCGCTTCTGTGCGTGAATGATCCCGAGCCAGAGGTCGCCGTTGCGGTCCTCGTAGCTGCGGAAGAACATCAGCCCCGGGAGGCCGTCCGCGGTCGTGTAGCGCGCGATCGGCTCGGTGTCGGCGAGGTCTTCCACCCGTTCGACGGCCGGATAGCGGTAGAGGGCGTCGCCTTCGGCGGGGATCCACCACGCGCCGGTGTGGTCTCGAACCACCCATCGGTTCCAGGCCCAGCCCTCCCACCCGGCACCGAGGCCGCGCGGCCTGAAGGGATGGAAGCGCCCGTCCTCGCCCAGCACGTGCAGCCAGTAGCCGTCAGGGCCGAGGGTGACGACCACGAGCTCGCCCGGCGGGGAGTCGAGGATCTGGACGACGTGGGGCCCCCGCAGACCGTCCGCCCGGTTGAAGCTCACCATCCCACCGGCGGCGATGCGGACCAGCCCGTCGGTCTCGCCGCCCAGCCAGAGGTTGTCGTCGGCGTCTCTGAAGACGGTGTTGAAGCGAGCCTCGAGCGGAGGCTGCCCCCGACCGAAGGGACGGAAGCCGTCCTCGCCGAAGCGCGCCAGCCCATGCTCGCCGACGACCAGGAGGCCCCCGTCCCCGGTCAGAAGATCGATCGGACGGGCGACGGAAAGCGAGTCCGGGGACCCATAGACACAGACGTCCCCCACTGCGCGCACCCTGCAGATCGGCTCCCGGGATCGCCGTGCCCTGGAGATGCGCTCGCCCCAGTCGACGATCGGGCCGTCGTCGGCGCCTTCGGGCCGCAGCGCATAGACGACGCGCTGCGCCTGCGACGTTGCCCACAGCGTGCCCTCCCCGTCGAATGCGAGGTCGTTCATGCCGCCGGTCGGGTAGAAGCTCTCCTGCCCGTCGCCGGAGATCCGAAGCAGCCCGCGAAACGTCGAAGCCCAGAGATCCCCGTCCGGCCCGTCGATCATCGAGCTGATGGAATGGTCGGCCCAGACGGCCTCGACGCGGAAGGGCAAGGTCCCGGAGCCGGCGGACCCCGCGCCCTCCATCTCCCAGACGACGCGCATCAACCGGGACTCCGTCCCGACCCAGAGGCGCCCGCGCGCGTCCTCGTGGAGAGCCGTGACGTGACGCTCGGGATCGGGCCCGAAGCGCCAGACGGCGAACCGTGCGTCGTCCGCTGCGGGCCGCGACTCGAGCCGTGCGAGCCCGCCCCCGGTGAGGACCCACAGCCGGCCGGCCGACGTCTCCAGGACCTGCTCCACATCCGGGCTCGGCAGCCCCTGCCGGGTGTCGTAGGTGACGAAGCGCCGTCCGTCGAACCGGGACAGCCCCGTGGTCGTCCCGATCCACAAGAACCCGGCGCGATCCTGATAGATGTCGTGGACGCTGTCGCCCGCGAGGCCGTCCGCCTGCGTGAACCGCGCCACCGGCAGCCGCTCGGCCGCCACCGGCCGCGGAGCGGAACTCAGGGCTCCGAACACCGCCCAGCCCACCACCAGGCCACGCCACCCAGCGGCGCGACGAAGCGCGGCAGTCCCGTGCGGGTCACGGACCTCTGCCGGTGGCGACACCGGCTTCATCGTGGACAGGCTCACCGGACCGGGTAGGACACAAAGATGGCGGTTTGCTTTGATCTGACGGTACCACGGCGACTCGAGCGCAAGGTCCGGGGCCTGATGCCTGGACCGGCACCCGCGCCGCCACGCCATCAACCTGCGCACTGCCTTCGCGCCGCGCTGGCATCGGCTCGGCGAGCGCCGGGGCGGAGCCGCACCGCCGGCTACGCGGTGATCTTCCTGACGGGGTGATGGGCGATCTCGATACGCTTAGGGGACCCACCGCACCTGCGGAGACGATCACCCGGCGCCCGGACCAGAAGAAGGAGAGCAGCGTGAGCAGACCGATCGAGTTCGTGAAGGGCTTTCTTCGCGACCCGCGTGGCGTGGGCTCCGTGTGGCCCAGCTCCCGGTTCCTGGTGCAGCGGATCATCGAGGCGGGCGAGGTGGCGAGCTCCAGGACGGTGATCGAGCTCGGCCCCGGGACCGGCCCGATCACCCGCGAGCTCCTGGCTCACATGCCCGCCGGCGGGCGGTTGCTGGCCCTCGAGATCGACCCGGGCTTCGTCGAGATCCTGCGCCGGGAGATCGACGATCCCCGTCTCACCGTCCACCAGGGCCCGTCGACCGAGATCCTCGCGGCCATGGAGACCGCGGGGCTCACCGACGCCGACCTCGTCGTCTCCGGGATCCCGTTTTCGACCATGGACGAGGAAGACGCCCGGAGGACCCTCGACGCCGTGCGGGCGATCCTCGCTCCCGGTGGCGGCTTCGTCGCCTACCAGTTCCGCGACTCGGTCGCCGACCTCGCCCGCCCGATCCTGGGAGAGCCCGACGCCGAGAGCGAGCTCCTCAACCTCCCGCCCATGCGCGTCTACACCTGGCGGAAGTAGCCGTTCATCGCCCAAGCCCAAGGCCCAGGTGCCAGGCCCAGGTGCTCCGCCACCGCGGCGCCCCGGCGGTACCACTCCTTGCGGGCCGCGGTGAACGCATCGCGCACGGCGAGCCGGCCGACGCTCGGCTCCCCCGACAGATCGAACGCCTCCTCGGTGGCGCTCAGACGGTCTCTAGCAGGGCGCGGATCGACTCCCGGACCGCTGAACGCTCGTAGCGGCTCTCCACCAGCGAGCGGGCTTCGGTCCGGAGGCGGGCGGACAGCTCCGGATCGTCGGCCGCCCACCCGCAGGCCGCGGCCAGCTCCGCCACCGTCTCTCCGACCAGGAGGTGGCGGCCGGCCTCCACCGCCAGTCCCTCCGCCGCGACCGCCGTGGCGATCACCGGCACGCGGTGGGCGAACGCCTCCAGGATCTTGATCCGGGTCCCGCCTCCGGCACGGAGCGGGACGACGGCCAGGTCGGCCCAGGCGTAGTGGGGCGCGACGTCCGGCACGTCGGACCAGACCTCGATCGCGGGATCTTCCGCCAGGCGACGGACCGGCGCCGACGGGTTGGCGCCCACGATGCGGACCCGCACCGGCCGACCGCTCCGCTCAGCCAGGGCCGGCGCGATCTCGCGGGCGAGCCGCTCGGCGGCGTCCTGGTTCGGCAGGTAGCCGAGGTTGCCGACCAGGAGGAGGCGGATCGGCCGGCCGGCTCCGGGCTCGGTCGACGAGGAGCGGTCGGGAGACCCACCCGGCGGCGGCGATTCGACCTCATCCGGCACGACGGCGACCGCATTCGGCAGCTCGACCGCATTCGGCACGAGGGCGACGCGGGAGGCGTCGAGCCCCCGGCTCCGAATCACCGCGCTCCGATGCTCGTCGTGGCAGACGACGATCCGGTCGAACCGGGGCACGACCTCCTCCTCCAGGGTCTCGAAGCGCACCGCCTCCCGCTCCTCGCGCTCCGCGGCCGCCGTCTCGCCCCGCTGGCGGTGGAGGGCGGCGAGGCGCCGGCGGGTGAGCGCTTCGTCGTCGTCCAGGTCGAGGATGCTCCGCGGGGCGACGTCGCCACTCCCGCAACCCAGCAGCGGCAGAGCGAACGGCGCCAGGTAGCTCCGGAGGACCAAAATGCGCCCGAACGGAGCGGCGCCGGCCGCGTCCCGCAGCCGGGCGACGGCGCCGCTGGTGGCGAACCGGGCCAGGAAGGGGCGCGGATCGGCGTCGAGCGCCCGGGCCCGGGCCTGCGAGTCGGGCAACGAGGCGGCGAGGCGCCACCGGGGATCCTCCTCCGGAGGGGTGATCACGATGCGCTCGGCCAGCTCGCGGGCGAGGGCGCTCGGTGGGGGATCCGCACGGCCGGCCGCGACCGGCACCACCCAGAGGGTGACGGCGTGCTCCGCAGCCAGCCCCTCGAGCAGGAGCCCGGCGCGCATGGCGAGCCCGTTGCCCGTCCGCGACGGCATCAGGGGCGCGACGAAGAGGGCCCGCACGGAGCGAGCTGGGGGCTGCGCGCTCATGGGGTCCGTATCCTACGGCAGCGCGAACCCCCGGGGGCCCCGGGGGCCGATGCGCCCCGTTGATAGACTCGCGCCCCGTTTCCGACAGCCACGTCCAGCAGAGCCCCGTGCAACCACTCGACCTCCTGCTCGCCGCCCTCCAGTCCCCGGAGCGCCTGGCGGAAGCGGACGTGGCGCGCTGCTTCGCCGCCCTGGCCTCTCCGGACGACCCGGGCGCCGGGCCCCGGCACCTCGCGATCGGCGCCCTGGCGGCGTCAGCCTACGCCCGGCCCGACCTGCTCACGGCCTCGGACGAGGCTCTGAGCGCCCTCTTCGCGGCGGGCCGCGCCGACCGGGAGGCCGCGGGAGACCGCGTCGCCGGTACGGGCAGATCGGCCTTCGGCCGCCTCCTCGAAGGGCTCGTGGCCACCCCGCTCGGGCCGGAGATCGGGCGCCGGCTCGCCACGGGGGACGGGGGCGCGGGAGAGCTGCCCCGAGAGCTCCGTCGCCGGATCCTCGCCCACGCGGTGCGCTGGTGGCCCGGCGCGGTCCCCCCGGAGGCGGTCCTGGAGACGATCGAGACCCTCCCGATGCCCTCCGAGCGGGCCCGCTGGCTGGCCGGGGCCCTGGAGCCGCTCCTCGACCGCCGCCCGGACGCCGTCACTACCGCCCTCGTCGACCGCCTGGAAACCCTCCTCGACACCACGCCCCGGTGCCGCCACACCCTCCACCGGATCGCCTCTCGCGACGAGATCCCCGACGCGATCCGCCGCCGCGCCCGCACCGCCTGCGCCGACCGGTTCCTCCTGCGCGACCGGGCACGGCGGCTCCTCGAGCGCCCCGGCTTCCACGTCCTCTTCGTCCAGCCGCTCCGGATCGGCCAGGGGGACGAGATCCTGCGCCTCGGCCCACTGCTGAACGGTCTGCTCTCGAGCCATCCGGCGCTCCGTGCGACGGTCGTCACCCCGCGGGCGTACCTCTACGACCATCCCCGGGTGACGCCGGTCTCCCTGATAGACGAGGAGGGGGCTCGAGCGGCTCTCTCGGCCCCGTGGGACGGCCTGGTGACCCTGGAGGAGCCGGCCGTCCCGGAGACCTGGGTGGCACCGTGGATCGTCGAGGAGCTCCGTCACCTGACGGCCGCGCCCCGGGACCTCCTGTACGTCGCCTGCACGGTCGAAAACCATACGGCCTGCCGTCGCCTCGCGCTCGGCGGGCGGGACAGCCCCGACCTGCAGGGCCTCGGCCGGCTCGACGTGCCCGACGCGTACGACACGTCGCGGCGCCTCCTGGCGGAGCTGGGGCTTGGCGACCTGCCCATGGGCTCCATCGGTGAACCCTCCCACCGCCACCCGACCTGCTTCACCACGCCCCCGTCGGCCGACGCCGAGCGCGTCTGGCAGACACTCCGGGGCGACGGCCGCCGACCGGTAGCGCTGGTCTGGCCCCATGGCGGCGCTTCCGAGACCAAAGGGTTTCTCCGGGACCGGCCGGGCGAGCTGGCGGACGAGCTCCGGCGGCTGGTCGATGACGGAGTGAACGGGGGGGTGAACGGGGGGTGGCACGTGGTGATCCAGCCGGCCGGCACGGCGTGGTCCTCCCGACGGGACCTGCTCGAGCTCGTCGCCACTCTTCCCGAGGAGATCGCCGCCCACGTGGCGGTCGGGCCCTCTCCGGTCGACCCGGTCGATCCGGCCGATCCGGCTGATGCGGTCGATCCGGCTGAGCCGGCTGATGCGGTCGGGGGCCCCCTCCCCGGCCTCCGGGAGCGGACCGACCTCTCCCACGCCGACCGGGTCATGCGCCTGGTCCGCTCCTTCGCCCTGTTCGCCGACCGGGTCGTCACCATCGAGGGCTGGCTCGGGCATCTCGCCGCCGCCCTCGGCACCCCCACTCGCCTGGTCCTGATGGGCGGCTCCTACGGCCTCGACTGGTACCCGCCGGAGCCGGTGGAGCTGGCCCACGGCCTCGCGCCACCGCCGGCACCGGCCCCCGGAGATCCGCTCACACCGGATGCTCCCCCGCCCTCACCCCGCCGCTATCCGGGTCTGCTCTTGTGCACGGCGCTGGAGACCCTGGGGGAGAGCGGCGACCGCCGGGGCCGTCCGCTCCTCCTCCGGGCGTCGGAGAGCCGAAACCCCAGCCTCCGGGCGAGCGCCGCAGCGGCCTGCCGGAGCCACCTGGACGACCCGGAGTCCGTCCGGCGCCTGGTCCAGCTCCTCGACGACCCGGACCACCGGGTCCGCGCGGCCGCGGCCGGGGCGCTCCTGGACCTTGCCGAAGACGGAGCGCCGATTCGCCTCCCGCCCCGCGAGGTCCTCGAAGCCCACCGGGCCGTCGCGGTCCAGGATTGGGAGCGAATCCGGGCACTCGGGGACCGGGCGATGCCGGCCCTCGCCGCTGCGACCCGGGGGGACAACGCCACGATCGTCCGCGAGGCGCGACGGGTTCTGGCTCTGGCCCTCCAGGCTCGGTTGCCTGCCGCAACGAGACGGGGCTCAGCAGCGACGGAGCGTTGACGCCTCCCGCAGCCGCGAACGGACGACGACGAGCCGGGCCGTCCGCTCCCGGCTCGGCTCGGCGGCCTGCGCCACCTCGAGCCAGCGCACGCTCTCCTCGTAGCGCCCGAGCCGGAAGCAGCAGATCCCGAGAGTTTCCGGCGCCCAGACCCGGAAGAGCCGCTCGTCGTGGGCCATCTGGGACGAGAAGACCCCGGTCGTCTCCTCCACCGCGGTCTCGACCAGGGCCCGCAGGATCTCCGCGGCCTCCCCGTAGTGCCCCCGGTCCATCAGGGACCGCGCCCGCAGCCACCGCACCTCCGGGTGGAACGGAAAGAGCCTCCACGCCTCCTCGAGAAGCTCCGAGACGTCCTCCCCCCTCCCCCGCCGGTGTCGGATCAGGGCGAAGTAGGGCAGGCTGTCCAGCGTGGAGGTGATCTCCTTGCCCCGCACCACGTCGAGCCCGCGGACCCAGGCCGCCTCCGCCTCCTCGTCCCGCCCCAGGCCGGCCAGGGTGTAGCCCAGGTGGACCCAGCTGTAGACGTGGGTCGGATCGGTCTCCAGCCGAGCCTGGAGCAGGGGGAGGTTGCGCCGGTGCTTGTGGTCCATCGGCCCGTCGTAGCCCACGTGGTCGATGGCCAGATCGCAGCGTCCGGCCCGGTACCCGCCCTCCCGGACCAAGGCGTCTACCGCGGGGACTTGGGTCTCGTGGATGACCCCCCGGAAGCGAATGCGCGGGTCGTTGCGGAACAGCCGGTTTTCCCGGTACGGCGTCACTCCGGCCGCCGGCCGGAACCGGACCGTCAGGGCGATCAGGTCCTCCTCCAGGAACCGGTCCCGAAGCCCCTCCGGCATCCCGCCGACGACCCGTTCGTCGGCGTCGATGTAGAGGATCCACCGCCCCCGGGCCCGCTCCAGGGCGGCGTTCCTGGCGGCGGCGAAGCTCCCGGTCCAGGGAAAGGAAGAAACCCGGGCCCCCGCCTCCTCGGCGATCGCCACGGTCCGGTCCTCCGAGCCGGTGTCGACCACGACGACCTCGTCCGCGACCCCGCGCAGGGAGGCCAGGCAGTCCGGCAGGAACCGCTCCTCGTCGCGGACGATCATCGCCGCGGAGAGCAGGGGACGAGCCATGGCCCCCGGAGGCTCGCTCAAGCCCCGAACGGGCGGCGGATCGCCAGGATGCCGAGGCTCGCCAGCACGAGACCGAGGACGAGCCCGCCCAGCCCGGAGAGCGTGGGGACGTCGAGGACCGAGGAGACAGCCAGCGGCGCCGATGCGGTGTCGTTGGCCACGACCGGGTCGGTGGTCGCCGACGAGACCGTGGCGACGTTGTCGAGCGTGATCCCGTGGACGGTCCCTGCGACCTCAGCCGTGATCTCGACGACGCGGACGGTCCCCGGCAAGGTGGCGCCCGAGAAGGTGCACTCGACCGTGCCGGTCGATCCCACCGGAGGTGTCGTACAGGAAGCGCCTGCCGCGGTCACCGCGACGAAGCGCAGCTCCGCCGGGAGCGGATCGGTCACGATCACGTCCTGGGCCGACGACGGTCCCAGGTTCTGGGCCTCGATCCGGTAGACGACCGTCCCGCCGGGCGGCACGACGCCGGGAGTGACTGTCTTGGTGGCGACCAGGTCGGCCTCCGTGACGATCGCGACGGTGACGGAAGCGTTCTTCAGGACCGGGGTGACGAGGCCAGTGGAAGACCTGATTCTCTTCCCAGCAACCACGAACGCCTGGTTCAGGAGCTCGCGAACGGGCGGTTCGAGGGTGGCGGTGTTGGTGATCGTCTGCGCCGAGACGGGCGGAAGGAGGAGCGCGGTGAGGATCCCGGCAAGGGCCAGGATCGGCACCGTTCGCACCGACATGGACCGCGGCTTGATCAGGGCACGCATTGGGCCGGCCCGCTCAGGGGTTCACCTGGACGACGATCTCGAACTCCACCGACTCGCCGGCCGGCAGCGCGGCGGCCGTGGCCTCCCAGGGCGCGCCCTCCGATCCGACCGGGGGCTCGGTGATGGCGAACATCGTCGTGCCGCCGCTCTGCCGCGACGAGACGAAGGTCGCTCCGCTCGGGAGCCCGTCCACCACCCTCACGTCCGGTGCCGGGCCTGCTGTACAGTTGGTGACGGTCACGGTGTACGTCAGCTCCGCGCCCGCCAGCGCCGGGTCCGGGCTCGCCGTCTTCACGATGTTCAACGTGCTCGTGTTCGGCGCCAGGTTCGAGCCGCAGATCGACTGGCCGAGGGCGGCGTCCAGGCCGAGGCCGTCCATCGAAAACGACGTCACCAGGGGCGTCGCGTACGCGGTGCCGAGGATCAGGGTCCGCAGAAAATTCCGCCGGTCCGGGCGGAAGCGGTCGAGCAGGCGGTCGAGATCGATCGGGGACATGGGCGCGCTTCTCCTTCAGTCGGCAGACGGTCCGTGCAGGGAATTCAGGATTCAGACACGAGGGACGAGGACATGGAGGACGGAGTCGAAGACCGGTCCGGATCGCCGTCGGCCGGACGGCGTTGCCAGGTCACCAGCCCCTCGCGGGCCAGCTCCTCTAGCACCGCCTCCACGTCCGCGACCGGGGCCTCGGAGAGGCTGAACGCCTGGGCCACGAGGCCGGCGATGCCGGCGGCGTCCAGCTCTCCCGTGCAGGCTTCGAGCACCAGGGTCGCCGTGTGGTTCAGGTAATGGATCCGGTCCCGGTCCTCCTGGTACACGACGAACCCGTCGCCCGCCTCCTGGACGTCGAGGCCGTCGACCCGGCTCGGCAGGCTCCGCTTCCCTTCCGATACAGGCATCACGAGGGAGGTTCCCATGCCGGTCAAGGGGGATGCAATACTTTGAAGCGAGCCCGCACTTACGTCTCTTCTTCGCCGAGAGCCGCGTCCGACGGAGGCGGGTAGCATGAGCCGCCATGTCCCAGATCGCCCGTGCCCCCTCCGTCCTCGTACTGACCCCGGTCAAGGACGCCGCCGACTGCGCGGAACGCTACTGCGAGCTGCTCGACGCGCTGACCTATCCCCGCCACCGGATCTCGATCGGCATCCTGGAGAGCGACAGCCGGGACGGCTCGTTCGAAGCGTTCGAAGAACAACTGCCCAGGCTGCGCACGGGGCGCCGCCGGGTCGGCCTGTGGAAGCGCGACTTCGGGTTTCGCCTGCCCGAGGGCGTTCCCCGCTGGGCGCCACCGTTCCAGATCGCCCGCCGGGCGGTCCTGTCCAAGAGCCGCAACCACCTCCTGTTCCACGCCCTGGACGACGAGGAGTGGGTGCTGTGGATCGACGTGGACGTGGTCGCCTACCCGGCGGACGTGGTGGAGCGGCTCCTGGCCACCGGCCGTTCGATCGTCCACCCCCACTGCCTGAAGGAGCACCGGGACGAGACCTTCGACCTCAACGCCTGGCGGGACCGGGGCCGGCTCCAAATGGCGGACCTGGCAGACGAAGGGGAGCTCGTCCGGCTCGACGCGGTGGGCGGAACGATGCTCTGGGTGCAGGCCGACCTCCACCGGGACGGATTGATCTTCCCCCCCTTCCCGTACGGCGCCAAGAGCCCGGTGGTGCGCGACCCGAACCCGTGGGGCGTCACCGGGGAGCTGGATACCGAGGGGCTCGGCACCCTGGCCCACGACATGGGCCACCAGTGCTGGGGGATGCCCGGCCTGGTGATCCGGCACCGGAACCGGTGACGCGTGCCGGCAGGGCAGGGCTCGCGGCCCCCTCTCCGGATCTAACCGGACCGCTCAGCCCGCAGAGGCCGCAGAGGCCGCGCGCGGACCGCGGCGAACCGCATCTGCAGCCCGTCCCACGGCCGGGGCAGGAGGGTGAACCCCTGAGAGCCGAGGAGGGCGAGGAGCTCGTCCGGATCGTAGGAGATGCCCTGCCGCGCCGCCGGCGACAGACCGGCCCGCTCCTCCGGCGTCAGGCGATGGATCTCCCCGACCACGATCTCGACCCGGTGGAGCTCCCGGGAGGTGGCCAGGACCGGAAACTCGGCCCCCTCGACGTCGATCTTGAGCAGCCGCACCCTGCCGAGCTCCCTCAGGATCCGATCCAGGGGAACGGCCGGCACGGTGGGACGCGTCTCCCCGTCCGGACAGGTGCCGTCCGGCCCGGCTCCGGCCGCGCCGTAGAGAACACTCCCGCCGCCCGTGTTCTCCGGGTCTGAGTCCGGGCGGACGGCGAGCTCGGCGTCGACGCCGTCCGAGCGCCAGACCGCGCCCCAGCGCACCTCCACGCGCGGCAGGTGGGCGGTGTTCTTCCGCGCCAGGTCGTAGTTCTCCGGACAGGCCTCGTACCCCAGAACGCGCGCGCCCCGCTGCGCCGCCAGAACGCAGAACGCCCCGGTGTGACAACCGACGTCGAGCACCCGGTCGCCGGGCTCGAAGCGCTCGGGGACTCCCGGGTACTCCCTGCCGACACCCGACCAGATGGCGGCATCGAACGTCCCCGGGCGCAGGATCGGCATGCCTAGCCTCGGCGGAGGGAGCATCCCGTCGAGCGTCTCCGGACCGAAGTACGGCGCCCAGACGTCACTGCCCCGCTCGTGAGTCATGGTCAGGTCGAACCGTGCGGCGGCCTCCGGACGGTTCAGGATCCCGCAGGCCGCCCGGCTCTCCATCGACCGGGCGATCCAGAGCTGCCCCCGCGGCTTGTCGAGCCCTTCCCAGTCCTCCGGAAGGGTGGGCAGATGAAACACCACCGCGTCCGCGTCCCGAGCCGCCTCCGTCCCGACCAGGAACCGGACGCCGACCTCCTCGGCCCCGCCGATCTCCGGCCACCGCTCGAAGAACCGGTTGTAGAAAGCGATCGACGGCTGGGTCATGGCCGGGGGCGGTGCGTGGCGTAGCGGACGGAAACGGGAGGCGGCCGATGCTACCGCACGCAGGGCTCCAACCCGGCTCGGCAGAACGCGAACCCCTCTGGGCAGCCGCTACTCCACTCGCTGGTCGTCGAACACGAGCTCGCCCCCGGGCTCGTCCGCCGCCCCCGTCTCGGCCGGTGCTCCGGGCGGTGCCGGCGTCCCCAGGTGACCGAGCTTGCTCAGAGCCGCCAGGTTGTCGAGAGCGTCGAAATCCCTCGCGTTGATCGTCTCGTTCATGCGCCGGACGACCTCCTGGCTCTCCTGCTCGCTCCCCGCCAGAACCGGCGCGGCGACGAGCAGGAAGAAGAGCTGAGTCGCCCGCACGACGTGAACGGATGCGAGGTATGGACAAAAGTCTTGATAGTTGCTTAGAACTAATGAGATTCTTATCTCAAGTGAAGGAGGCAGAACGCCAAAAGCGAGCCATCCGGCGATTCCGCCGAGCCGGTGGCACACTCCGCACCCGCGTGGAACGGGTGATCCGCCCCTACCTGGAGGCGCTTCAATGAGGCGGCCCCGCGCAACCGGTTTCGTCCAGTCCGTCCAGGATCGGCCCCGCAACCAGGCCCGCGCGACGGGTCGCCCGTTCGCCGAGGTCGTCGAGCTCTTCACGGTCGAGCGGTTCCTTCACCGGCTCGGCCGCTCTGAGCAGCGAGAGCGCTTCGTCCTCAAGGGAGCTCACCTCCTCCGGAACTGGCTCGGCACGTACACGCGCCCTACCCGCGACATCGATCTGCTGGGACCGGAAGGTCTCGACGACGAGCGTCTGCGGACGGATCTGGCCGAAATCCTGACAGTCGACGTGGAGGAAGACGGCCTGGAGCTCGACCTTCCGAGCCTCGCCATCCGCCCGATCCGCCACAACTCCTCCGTCCTGGGCCTACGGTCGAAGCTCGACGTCTACCTTGGGAGAATCCGGATTCGATCGCAGGTTGACGTGGGCATGGGCGACCACCTGTATCCAGCACCGGAGCCGATGACGACGCGGGCCGTGGAATTCCTGAGCACGCCCCTACAGAACCAGAGCAAGGACCACCGACTTGCACAGGGGTTGGAGGCGACGTCCTGCGGAGTGATGACCAGGGCCGCGGTGCCAGGAGTTGCCACCGGCCGGTCCTCCGCCACAACCTGATACGATCGATCAACAACCCGTCGAGGCGAAGCTCGTAGCGATCACCGGCGACGCTCCGGGCGCACATCCAGCGACTCTCGGGAGGCGGATCTCGCCTTCCAGATCCGTCTCTCCGCCGCCGGGCGCCCGCTGGCTGGAGCGGTCGACCGGAAGAATGGAGCCGTCGTGACCTGGTCATCGTGTCTCAAGCCCTTCCTCTGCTGCCTCGCGTTGCTGGTGGCAACGCTCGTCGCCACCGGCGTCCGCGCCGGCGAACCGATCCCCGACATTGACGTCATCCTGGAGCAAAACCCGGGCGGCATCGTCAAGGTGGATTCCCGGTCCGGCGGCTTCGACGAGATCGAGCTCAAGGTCGGCAAGGACTTCGCCAAGGCCTTGAGCCCGGTCTCTCTGCCGGCGGGGTGGTCGCTCGAGACCGAGGGCAAGAAGGCCCGGCTCTCCGGGCCCGCCGTACCCGGCGGCCAGCCGGTCCGCCTGAAGCTCGACGCCGGGAACGCACCCCGTCCGGAGAAGATCTCCTACCGGGTGCTGCTCGAGGGCCGGACCCTTCTCGAACGCAAGAACGTGCCGGCGCAGATCGTGCCGCCCCGGCAGGTGGTCGGCAGCCTGGACGGGATCGTCACCATGCCCACGCAGGTCGCACCCGGCGAGCCGATGCAGTTGCGGGTCGACGACGGGGCGAACCTGCCCGCCGGCGGCACCTGGACGCTCTCCGGCACGGTGACCGCGGACGCGGAGGACGAGGACACTGCGGAGGCCGCACCGCCCGAGGATCGGCGCCGCCTCGCACTCGCGGTGCCGCCCGAGCACGCGGCCGAGGTGCCGGCGGCAGTGCTCGCCGACGTGGCGACGGCCCTCGGCGCCCAGGGGTCCGACGCGGGGACGTGGGAGGTCGTGCCCGTCGCGCCCGATGATCCGGCCCTCGGGGCGGCGAAGCCACCGGAAACCGGACAGATCTGGCTCGTGGCGCGCGCCGACACACCGCAGGGAGCGCCGCAGGCGAATCAGGGCCGGATCGTCCTCGACGCCACCCAGGCCGTAAGGAACCGAACCGCCCCGAAGGGGGTCGCCCGCGACCGGCCCGAAACCTGGGTCCGGGGCGTCCCGCCACCCGCGCCCTCCCGCCGCTCGCGGCCCGACCACCATCTCGCCGTCCTCGGCGTCCGCCCCGTGGGCACCGGAAGCGAGGATGCACCTAGCCTCCTCGTGGCGAGTCTCGCGATCGGTCCTCGCGGCCTCGGCGACGGAGGCCACCGGCCCACCGACCCCCCCAGCGAGCTGGAGGACGGGTGCGAATCCCCACACCAGTCCGCAACCTGTTGTGCAGGGGTGGGCGGGGCCTGGCTCGAGGACAAAGACTACGGGGGCTTCTGTTTCGAGCGCCTTCCCGTCGACACGACCATGTGCCTCCGCCCGGTGGAGCTTCCCCCCGATCCCGAGCTCTGTTTGGAAAAGCTCGGGGGCGACACCGGCAGCACCTTCTCGGTCGTCGAGGCCGGGAGCGAGGACGGCCTCCACTACTTCGACCTCTCCGGCGTTCCCGACACGCAGGGGACGACGACGTTCTTCGCCACCCTCAGCACCAGCCGGTCCAACCTCAAGAAGACCAGCGTGGCCGAAGCCGACCCGGACGGTACGGTCAACCTGCTCGTTCCCGAAGGTCTCCAGGCGGGGGCGACGCTCGCACTCCAGTACGCCGACGCCTTCGGCGACCTGGCGCTCGACGTGCCCGAGGTGCCAGGCGTCGAGGTGGTCGAAGCCGGCGCCGGCGACCAGCCACGGATCACCGACGCCATGGCAACGAGCTTCGCCGGCCAGAAGGCCTGTGTCTGCGGCCTCTTCCCCGGCCCGGACGCCTGGAACCGGATCCTGCTCGACGGCGAGGCGGTGGGAAAGCCGCTCGTCGCCTCGAGCCGCATGGCCTGGGTCCAGCTGCCGGCGGGGCTCACCCCGGGGGAACACGTCTTCACCGGCGATCGGGACGCGGGCTTCCCCGCGGAGGACCGGGCGCCGACCCTCGTGCTCCGGGTGAGCGGCTCGCTCGACGCCAATAAGCTGAAGCGGCTCGAGACGACGCCCATGCGGCTGCGCGTCGAGGGCGTCGAGCAGCCGATCCGTCTTCGCGTGCGCAACCTGACCCCGGCCGTCATCTCCATCGAAGGCGGCGAGGACCAGGAGATCAGCACCTCGGGAGGCACTCCCAACCAGCTCGAGCGGACCGTCCGCGGGCTCTCTCCCGGCGCGTTCAACATCCGCTACGAGATGACCGCGGACGCCTGCCCCTGCAGCGGCTCGTCCGGCTGAGGGTCGGGCTCCCGCGCCTCCAGCCAGGCGTCGACCTCCTGGGGCGGGAGCTCCAGAAACGGTGCTCCGCGCCTCCATCGTCGAAGGCGCTCCTCGCCCGGATCGTCCGGCAAGTCCGGAAAGCCTGTCCTGCCGACCTGCCCCTCTGACCACGACGGCCGGCGACAGTCCGTGTCGTCTTGTTGACACTCATCTACATCTGCATACAAAATGGCACATGCCGTCGTCGACACAGCGCAAGCGCCTGCTCGCCCTCGCCCGCCGCATGGGCGTCGTCACACGGAAGGACGCCAGGATGGCTGGCGTCCATTCCCAGGTGCTGACGCGGCTCGTCCGCGACGGCGCCCTGGAGCACATCGGGCGCGGCTGC
>Ga0210086_1000522_pt1 | contig 22064 bp, 21 predicted proteins | sample China_Galinas_PW_3_FD_184867 | JGI IMG/M metagenome (GOLD analysis project Ga0210086, IMG submission 184867) | Wetland microbial communities from San Francisco Bay, California, USA, that impact long-term carbon sequestration - China_Galinas_PWB_D2... | ecosystem: Environmental > Aquatic > Marine...
TCCGTCCCGAACGCCACGTCGCCAACTCGGTCGCCACCATCCGCGCTGAACTCGCCAACAGTCTCGCACGACGGCTTCCGCGATGTCCATGCTGTCAACAACACATTTAATGACACAGTAAGACTAGGCCCAGTCCCCCTCAGCCCCAAAATGCTTTCAGTATTTTGCCGACGACCGGAATACCTTCCGCGGTTTTCTTGAGGAAGTCTTTGCCGGTCTGCGCAGTCCACGGACCCTTTTTGGCATCGCCTTCAATGCGGTCCGTCACTTTCCTTTAGGCGCTGAGTATCAACTTTGCCGGAACCTATCCCGTCGCCGATAATGTTCATACCTTCGGTAGCGCTAGACCACATTCCGCCTGTCCATTTCATGAGGTCACGGAAGTAAACTTCTGTCGGACCCGTGAGGGCCGGTGCAGCCGCTTTTGGTATGATTGCCGTTGTGTCATCTATGAAACGACCAACATTCGCATCTCCCTTTTTCCGCATTTCAGCGAGAGTGTCGGTCAGCTTCACCGCCTTCAAGACCTTCTCGGCAAACTTGAGAGTCCCTGGATCGTCGGCGCCAAAGCGTTCTTTGAAATATTCACCCAGACCAAGTCCAAGGTTATTGAGACGCTCCAATGCCTTCGCGGTTTGGTAGACTAGGGACGGCCGCTCTCGCCAAACCGGGGCGGCAGCGTGATCCGGATTTCCGGCCTCACGGTTCAGTTTGGCGGCGTCCGCCCGCTCGACGACCTGGATGCGGAACTCGATGCGCCGATCATCGGCCTGGTCGGCCCGAACGGCGCCGGCAAGACGACGCTCGTCAAAGTGCTTTCCGGCCTTGTTACGCCGGTCAGCGGGCGCATCGAGATCGAAGGCTCCAACCTGCTCGCCATGAGCCCGGCGGCGCGCGTTCGCTGGGGGTTGCGTCGAACCTTCCAGACCGAGCAGATCGTCGATGACCTGATGACCTGGGACAACGTGCTGGCGGTCCTCGACCATTTGCCGACGAGCAGCGGAGCCGAAGCGCAGGTCGCCACGGCGCTGGCCTATGTGAATCTCGGCAAGGCCGCGACCAGGATGGTTCGGACCTCAATCTCTTCGAGCGCCGCCTGACAGAGCTGGCGAAGACGCTGGTCGGACGGCCCCGGCTGATCCTGTTGGACGAGCCGGGAGCCGGACTGACCGAGGGCGAGACCGATTTCCTGAAAGAACGGATCAGCGGCATACCCGAGGCCTTTGGTGCGCAGGTCGTGCTGATCGACCACGACGTCGACCTTATAGCGGCCACCTGCTCGCAGACGCTGGTCCTCGATTTCGGCCGGCGGCTGGCGCTGGGGCCGACGACCGCGGTGCTGGAGGACCCGGTCGTGCGCCGGGCCTATCTGGGGAGCATGTGATGCCGGCGGCCGGCATCGTCGTCAGCAATCTGGTGGTCGCCCGCGCCGGCAAGGTGGTCCTGCACGGGATCTCGCTGGCGGTCCGCCCAAGCGAGATCACCGCTCTGGTTGGCGCCAACGGCGCCGGAAAATCGACGCTGCTGATGACAATGGCCGGAGTGTTGAAGCCGCAGTCCGGTGAGGTCGCGATTCATCGCGTCTCGCTGATCGGGCGAACGCCGGACGCCATTCGCCGACGCAGAGTCGCCGTCGTTCCGGAGGGCCATCAGGTGCTCGGAGGTTTGACGACCCTCGACAATCTGCGCGCCGCCGGAAGCATGCTGTCCCGCCAGGACCTCGAAGCGGAAATCGACCGGGTTCTAGGATTGTTCCCGGAGCTGAGAGAGCGCCTCTCCGTCAAGGGCCGGTCGCTCTCGGGCGGACAGAAGCAGATGCTTGCGATCAGCCAGGCGCTGCTTGCCCGGCCGGAATTCCTGTTGGTCGACGAATTGTCGTTTGGTCTTGCGCCGGCGGTCGTGCAGCGGTTGACCACCGCGCTGGAGAGAATCGCAGCGGCAGGGGTCGGCGTGCTCCTGGTCGAGCAATTCACCACCCTCGCCCTCTCGATATCGCAGCGGGCCTACGTCCTGGAGCGAGGGAAGTTGGCATTTTCCGGGACGTCGAACGAGCTGCAAAGCCACCCGGAAATCCTCCACAGCGCCTATTTCCCGACGTAGCGGGGCAAACCGATCACCCGGGCCGCCCACCCGGTATCGTGGTTCGCGGCCAGCCCGCAACCACAGCGTGATTTGGCGCGTTGTCACGGCGGAACGTTTTGTTGCATAGGATGCCGTCCCTGAATTAATGGACGTAGGACAGCACTCTTGGTGTTGCAGCCGTCGCAGTCAACGAAGGGCGATCTTCCGGCCGATCAAGGCCGAAGGCTGGCGATGCGAACCACGGCAGGAAATGAGAGATGAACGTCAAAGAACTCGTGCAACGCGCGAAGGTGGCTTCCCCGAAGCTCCAGTCGCTTCCCGATGACCAGGCCATCGTACTGGTGCGCGAGATATTCAGAGAGCTGAGCCGCGAACTGGAGGCGACGACCAAAGGCGCGATCAAGGTGGCCGGTTTTGGCACATTCCGCGTCCAAGAGGTCGAAAGGACCAAGGACGGCCAGACCGTCAGGTCCAAACGCACGATCTTCAGAGCTCCCAAGGCAGATCAGGACGAGTAGCGCGGCAATACGCGCGGGGTCAGTCTCTACACGGTTGCTAGGCGGCGGCCGCGACCGGTCTGCCCGACGCGGTGCGCGGCCTGGCGGAGGTTCAGGCGATCCAGAATGGCGCGAGCCGGCAGGCCCTCGCTCGCGCGAGGGTCTCCTCGTCAATGGATGACTGACCGCGCAACGCCTTTGGCGGCGGCGAGAATCTTGCCTATCATGCCGGCTTGGGAGAACGGGAAATCTGAATCGTCATGGCGGGAGCAAGAACAGCACTCGTGGTCAGCGCCCATGCGGCCGACTTCGTCTGGCGCGCCGGCGGCGCCATCGCCCTTCACCAGCGCCTCGGCTACGAGGTGACCGTCGTCTGCCTGTCATTCGGCGAGCGCGGCGAGTCGGCCAAGCTCTGGAAGCAGGAGGGCATGACGCTGGCGGCGGTGAAAGCGGCCCGGCGCGCCGAGGCCGAGAACGCCGCAACGGCGCTCGACGTCCACCATCTCCAGTTCTTCGATCTCGGCGACTACCCGCTCGAGGTCGACCGCGACGCCCGCTTTCGCCTGGTCGACGTGATGCGCAAGCTCCAGCCGAAGTGGATCATGAGCCATTCCTTCTACGATCCCTACAACACCGATCACATGACAGCGACCAACGTGGTGCTGGAGTGCCGGATGATCGCCCAGGCCTGGGGCCACAATCCCGGCGACACCGTGCTCGGCGCCCCGCAGCTCTATCTGTTCGAGCCGCACCAGACCGAGCGGATGGAATGGAAGCCGGATGTGTTTCTCGACATCACGGAGGTTTGGGACCGGAAGCGTGCTGCCATCGAGTGCATGGAAGGCCAGGAGCACCTGTGGAAATATTACGCCAACGTCGCCGAGAACCGCGCCAATCACTTCCGCCGCAATTCCGGCGGTCAGGCGGGCGGACGCGACGCCCGCTATGCCGAGGCGTTCCAGTCGGTCTTCCCGCGCACCGTGGATGAACTCTGATGGGCGTGGTCATCCGCAACATCGAGCGTCCCGACCCCGCGATTGTCGCCGCCCTTGGCGAATGCGGCGTCGCCACCATTCACGAAGCGCAGGGACGCACCGGCCTTCTTGCGAGCCATATGCGGCCGATCTTTGCCGGCGTCCGCCTCGCCGCGCCGGCCATCACCGTGTCGCTGCCGGCTGGCGACAACTGGATGATCCATGTCGCCGTAGAGCAGGCTCGGACCGGCGATATTCTCGTCGTCGCGCCGACCTCGCCATCGACCGACGGCTATTTCGGCGAGCTGCTGGCAACCTCGCTGCGGGCCCGTGGTATTGTCGGCCTGGCCATCGACGCCGGCGTCCGCGACGTGCGCGAGTTGACCGAGATGCAGTTCCCCGTCTGGTCGAAGGCGGTATCGGCGCAAGGCACGGTCAAGGAGACGATCGGCTCGGTCAACGTCCCGGTGGTCTGTGCCGGCGCATTGGTCAATCCGGGCGACGTCGTCGTCGCCGACGACGATGGCGTCTGTGTCGTCCGCCGCGAGGCCGCCGCGGACATTCTCGAGAAGGCGCGCGACCGCGTGGCGAAGGAGGACGAGACGCGCAGGCGGCTGGCGTCCGGCGAGCTCAGCCTCGACATCTACGGGATGCGCGAGCGCCTTGCCGCCAAGGGTCTCAGATATGTCTGACGGTGTGCCGTGCATGGGGATGCGCGGTTGTAGGTTAAAGGACACTTTCTTCATCGCTGAGGACCTGCCCGCCGATCGTGTGGGGCGCAGCGCGTTGGTGCTCGGCGGCATCGCCGCCGACGGCTCGGTGAGCGCTGCCGGCCTCAGGGCCGCGCGAAAGCTGTTTGATGGGATCGTTTTTCGGCCTGGCGCCGGCTAAGCCCGTTATGGACCCGGACTATCTGCCGTTTCATCCCGCCCCGTCGAAGCCGGCCTTTGTCGCGCCGCCGGGCGCCGTCGACGCCCACTGCCACGTCTTCGGCCCAGCCGCCGTCTTTCCCTACGCCCCGACCCGCAAGTACACGCCTTGCGACGCTCCCAAGGAGAAGCTCTTCGCCCTCCGCGACTTCCTCGGCCTTGACCGCAATGTCATCGTTCAGGCCTCATGCCACGGGACCGACAATGCAGCGCTCCTCGACGCTCTTCGCGCTGCCGGCAACCGCGCCCGCGGTGTCGCCGTCGTCGATCCGGCGATCGACGACGACCAGCTGGCGGCGCTACATGTAGGGGGCGTTCGCGCCGTGCGCTTCAACTTCATCAAGAGGCTGGTGGATGCCGTCCCCACGGAGGTCTTCCTCCGCGTCGCCGAACGCGTCGCCCGGCTCGGCTGGCATGTGGTGATCTATTTCGAGGCCTCGGACCTTGAAGACCTCATGTCGTTCCTGCGGGCGCTGCCGACGACCGTCGTCATCGACCATATGGGCCGGCCCGACGTCTCGAAGGGCGTTGCCGATCCCGGCTTCCAGCGCTTTGTCGCGCTGCTCCGCGATGACGACAGGTTCTGGGTGAAGGTGAGCTGTCCGGAGCGCCTGACCCGAACCGGACCGCCCTATGACGACGTCGTGCCCTTCGCCCGCACCCTCGTCGAGCGATTCCCCGACCGCGTCCTCTGGGGCACCGACTGGCCGCATCCCAACATGAAGTCGCACATGCCCGACGACGGTGCGCTGGTCGACTTCATTCCCCGTATCGCGCCTGACGCCGGGGGCCAGCAGGCGCTCCTCGTCGACAATCCGCTCCGGCTCTATTGGCCGTGAACGGTGTGGGCCCCGCCTGTTCCCTGCACCGATCGGCCTGCTATGGTTTCCCTGATTCTGGGCGCGGCAAGTGTTACCGACTGACCGAACGAAGGGGCGGCGGAACACCTCGGTCGCCATCGCAGATGTGACCGGATGAGCAACGCCCCGCCGAAACCCTCCCTTGCCCTTTCCATCGGCATCATCGGCCACCGGCCGAACCGCCTCCCCGAGGATGGGCGGGCGGACGTAGAGCGCCGGATCGACGAGGTCCTCGCCCTTCTCAGGAAGGCGGCCGACACGACGCGGGAGCGCTACGCGACATTTTTCGGGAACACGCCGGTCATCCTCACCATGATCTCGGCGCTGGCGGACGGCGCCGACCGCATGGCCGGGCGCGCGGCGCTCCGCAACGATTTCGCGCTGGCCTCGGCCCTGCCCTTCCCGATTGCCGACTACGAGAAGGACTTCCCCGACGCGGCATCGCGGGAGGAGTATGCCGACCTCCTCGCCCGCTCGGCGCGCGCGCTGGTGCTCCCCGGCGACCACGACAGGGAGCCGCGGGATTACCAGGCCGTCGGTCACCTGATCATCGACAACGCCGACATCATCCTCGCCGTCTGGGACGGAGGCGCTTCAGGCGGCCGCGGCGGGACGACGGAGCTTGTCGAACGCGCCGCTGCCACGGGTGTCCCGATCATTCACGTCGACGCGGCCGGAAAAGCCGCGCCGCGGCTTCTATGGGCCGAACTGGCCGAATATCCGGCCAGCGGCGCCAACCTTCGCGATGTGCCGGCGGCCCCCTGCGCAGAGTCGATCGGCAATGTCGTGGACAAGATAGCCCGGCCGCCGACGGAGCCCGGCGAGCGAGCCGAACTGGTTCGCTTTCTCGATGATCGCTGGAAACGGCTCAACTGGCGGCTCGAGGTGCCGCTGCTCCTCGCCCTGCTCGGAGTCCGCGGCGTGCGTCGCACCGACCTGCTGCCGCGCCCGCCCAGCGTCCTGCGCGAGGAACTGACAGGCATTGTCCCGGCTGGGTCGGCCCCCGACCCAACGACGGGATCGCTTGCTGCGCTGGCCGATGCCTATGGCGTCGCCGACGCGCTGGCCGTGCGCTACGCCCAGATCTTCCGCAGCGCCTATGCCTCGAAGTTTCTCTTTTCTGGCCTGACGGTGGTCACCGCTGCCATCGCCCTCGTCGGCCGCCAACTGCTCGACTTGGATGCCTGGCCGCTGGCAATCCTCCAGATCGTCTTCATCGCGCTGGTCATGGTGAACACCAAGGTTGGCCGCAAGCATGACTGGCACGGCCGCTGGCGGGAGTCTCGCGAGGTGGCGGAACGGCTGCGGGCTGCGATTCCGCTGTGGCTGCTCGGCGAATCCCGGCAGGACGCCACCGGCACCGAACCGACGTGGCCGGGGTGGTATGTGCGCGCCCACCTCCGCGCCCTCGGCCTCTGGTCCGGCGCTCTCGACAAGGGTCGGCTGGCGGCGGTGCGGCAAGCGCTCTCCGCGCTGGCCGACGGTCAGCGAGACTATCACGCCGGTGTCGCCGCGCTGATGGGAAGCGTCGAGCGACGCATGCTGAGGATCGCCCAGGTTCTGTTCGGCCTCACCATGCTCATCGGGGCCGTCAATCTCGTCCTCGCGATCATTGGCGTCGAATTGCCGTTCGCCTCGCACTATGTCCTGGTCGGCTTCACGGCAGCGTTCCCCGCCCTTGGCTCGGCGATCTTCGGCATCCGGCTGATCGGCGATTTCGAAGGCGCCGCCGAGCGCTCGGCGCGAACCGCCGGCACAATGGCCTCGATCGCCACGGCCTTGCGCCAGGACTCGGTGGATTTGGCCGTCCTTCGCTCTCGCGCCACTGCGATTGCCGACGCCATGCTCGGCGACGTCGCCCATTGGCGGATGGCGACCGAGACCCGCAAGCTGGTCAGCCCGGTTTAGGCGTGGTCCTTGCCCTTGCCGTGCGGCCGGCCAAAATCGGCGACCTCGGTCTCCTGCCCGGCGGCGATGATGCCGCGCCGGATCTCGCGTGTCCGCGTGAAAAGCTCGTAGAGCTTGTCCTCCTCGCCATAGCGGATCAGGCGCTGCAACGCTGTCAGATCCTCCGAGAATCGCCCCAGCATCTCGAGGACGGCCTCGCGGTTGTGAAGGAAGACGTCGCGCCACATCGTCGGGTCGGAGGCGGCGATGCGGGTGAAATCGCGGAAACCGCCGGCTGAGTACTTCATGACCTCCGATTGGGTCACGGTTTCGAGGTCGGCCGCGGTGCCGACGATGTTGTAGGCGATCAGGTGCGGAACGTGGCTGGTTATCGCCAGCACCAGGTCATGGTGCTCGGCGGTCATGATCTCGACATTGGCGCCAAGACGCCGCCAGAAATCGTGAAGGCGCTCGATGGCTTCCGGATTGGTGCCGGGCGGCGGCGTCAGGATGCACCAACGGTTTTCGAACAGCTCGGCAAAGCCGGCGTCCGGCCCCGAATATTCGGTGCCGGCAACCGGGTGGGCGGGAACGAAATGCACGCCTTCCGGCAGGTGGGGCGCCACCTGGGTAATGACCGACGCCTTGACCGAGCCGACATCGGAAACGATGGCGCCCGGCTTGAGATGGGGCGCAATTGCCTTGGCAACCTCACCGGAGGCACCCACCGGCACGCAGAGAATGACACAATCGGCGTCTCTCACCGCATCGCCCGGGTCGGCGTGATAGCTGTCGCCAAGGCCGAGCTCCTCGGCACGCCGCAGGGTCTTTGGCGTCCGGCTGTTGATCGCCACGTGACGGGTGGCGCCGCTTTTGCGGGCGGCGAGTGCGATCGACGAGCCGATCAGCCCGATGCCGATCAGGGCGAGGCGCTCGAAGACAGGCTCGTTCATGCGGGCCCCGCTTTGTTGACGAACGCCGCAAGCGCGTCCAGCGTCGCCTCATTGGCCCCAGCCGTGCCGACGGTCATCCTGAGTGCGTTCGGCAGGCCGTAAGCCTCCATACGGCGGAGAACGATGCCGCGCTCCAGAAGAAACGCATCCGCCTCAATGGCGCGCCACCCCTCCAAATCGGGGAAGTGGATCAACACGAAATTGGCGACGCTCGGCGTCACCGCGAGCCCAAGCCGCTCGATCCCGGCCGTGACCCTGGGGAGCCAGGCCTCGTTGTGCGCGGCGGCATTTTCCAGGTGAGCCCGGTCGCCAAGCGAGGCGACGCCGGCGGCAATCGCCGGGGACGACACGTTGAAAGGCCCACGGATACGGTTCACGGCGTCGATGATATGAGCCGCCCCGTAGCCCCAGCCGATGCGCAGGCCGGCAAGTCCGTGAATCTTCGAAAAGGTCCGCGTCATCACGACGTTGTCGGCGGAGCCGGCGAGCTCGATGCCGCTCTCATAGTCGTTGCGGCGGACGTATTCGGCATAGGCGGCATCGATCACGAAGAGCGTATTCTCCGGCAGGCCCGCATGCAGTCGCCGCACTTCGTCGAAGGGCAGGTAGGTGCCGGTCGGGTTGTTGGGATTGGCAAGGAAGACCACCCGCGTCCGCTCGGTCACCCGCTTCAGGATGGCGTCGACGTTCGCGGTCAACGACGATTCCGGCGCGACGACGGGTGTTCCGCCGGCCGCCCTGACGGCGATAGGATAGACGAGGAAACCATGCTCGGTGTGGATCGCCTCGTCGCCCGGGCCGATGTAGGCATGGGCAATCAGGTTGAGGATCTCGTCCGACCCCGCCCCGCAGACGATCCGGTCCGGGTTAAGCCCGTAGGTCTCGGCAATGGCAGCGCGCAGCGCGCTGGCCGAACCGTCCGGGTAGAGCGCCAGCTTGTCGGCCATTGCCCGATACGCGTCGATGGCCGCCGAACTCGGCCCGAGTGGCGTCTCGTTGGAGGAGAGCTTATGCAGTTTCGTGCCGCTGGCGGCTTGCGAGCGCCCCGGCACGTAAGGCGCGATATCGAGCACGCCGGAGCGCGGCGCCGGGCGTTTGAGGGCAGTGACCATCACTTGGCTCCGAATTTCTCCGGAGCGGCATAGAGCAGGCTCGGCTCGCCGTCGAGGGCAATGCCGCGCGCGATGCTCCCGACCTCGTCGATCTCCTCGATCTCGAGGCCGACGCGATCTGCCAATGCCGCGTCGTCGATATCGGCTTGCGCAGCCACGAGCGAATCCCAGCGGCCCGCGCTCTTCTGGTTGGCGAGGACCTCGACGCCGTCGCCATCCATCAGTTCCGAGGTGGAAATCACTGCGAGGATGCGGATCTCCGCGGGTGCCGGGGCGACAAGCGGCGGTGAAACGACCAAGGCCGGCATATTGGCCGGCCTTTGTTTCGCCCTGATGAAGGGCAGCTGTGACATGATACGTGGAGCTGACGCCCCGACCAGCGCGCGCCACCATGCCCGCTCCCCCTGCGGCCGGCCAAGGGCGATCACGCCGAGATCGGTATTCTGCCCGACGCGGGCGACCACCGAAGTGGCGTCCGGCATGGCAGCGAGGTTCACCGAAAAGCCGAAATAGAAACGCGCGAGATCCCGCATCTTCTCCGGCTCGAATGACATGTCGACGGCGACATCGAAGGGCGCCTGTAGCCGCGTGAACGTCGTGATGATCTCGCGCCAGATATGCTCCACCGTGGTCACCGGCAACGCACCGTCATGGGCGGCTACGAGCCGCCGCATCATGTCGGCCTCCCGCCCGGGCCGGAAGGCATTGGCGGGGTTGCCCGTCCCCTTGATCCTGATCAGGGAGTCGACCACTGCACCGCGCTCGATCAGCAGCCGATGCATCTCCGCATCGATCGTATCGATCTTCTGACGGAGTTCGGCCAACGCCTGGGGGTCGCCGTTCGCGGTTTCTGACATGGTGATGGGCGTCGCCGGAAAGTCGCTGGGCCGGGTTAGTGAAGGCGCCAATTCATAGGCAAGCCGTCCGGCAAAATCAAAGAAAACATTGACAGTTAAGCCCCCCGCTCCTAGCAAAAACCACACCTTGTGGGGAATATTGCACCTCGCGATGACCATCGCCGGCGACACCGAGTCAACAGATGCCCGGACGACCGATCCGACTCGGGCAGCCATCGACCAGGCGAACGATCCTTCCAGTCCGGTCGTCCGCTTCGGACCGGACCAGCCGCTTCTCCTCGACTCAGGCACCCGGCTAGACCGTCTACAGGTCGCTTATCAGACCTATGGGACGCTCAATCGGGAGCGCTCCAACGCGATCCTCGTCTGTCACGCGCTGACCGGCGACCAGCATGTCGGCAACGAGCATCCGGTCACCGGAAAGTCGGGGTGGTGGTCGCTGATGGTTGGCCCGGGCAAGCCGATCGACACCGATCGCTATTTCGTCATCTGCTCCAACGTCTTGGGTGGATGTCTCGGCACCACCGGACCCGCCTCGACCGATCCGGCCACCGGGCAGCCCTACGGGCTGGACCTGCCGGTCATCACCATCCGCGACATGGTCAACGTCCAGGCCCGGCTCCTCGACCACCTCGGCATCGAGACGCTGTTCTCGGTCGCAGGTGGCTCGATGGGCGGCATGCAGGTGCTGCAATGGGCGGCAAGCTTTCCCGACCGCGTTTTCAGTGCGCTGCCGATCGCGGCCGGCGCCCGCCACTCCTCCCAGAACATCGCGTTTCACGAGGTCGGTCGCCAGGCGGTGATGGCCGACCCCGAATGGCGGGGCGGGCGTTACCTGACCGAGGACACGAGCCCGCGCAAAGGCCTCGCCGTCGCCCGCATGGCCGCCCATATCACCTACCTGTCGGAGCAGGCGCTCCACCGCAAATTCGGCCGCAACCTTCAGGACCGCGACAAGCCGACTTTCGGCTTCGACGCCGACTTCCAGATCGAATCCTACCTCCGTCATCAGGGTATGACCTTCGTCGAGCGCTTCGACGCCAACTCCTATCTCTACCTGACCCGGGCGATGGACTATTTCGATCTCGCGGCGGATTACGGCGGACGGCTGGCCAACGCCTTCCGCGGCTCCAAGACCCGTTTCTGCGTCGCCTCGTTCACGTCCGACTGGCTGTTCCCGACCGTCGAGAACAAGGCGGTGGTGCGGGCGCTGAATGCCTCGGGCGCCAGCGTCAGCTTCGTCGAGATCGACACCGACCGCGGCCACGACGCGTTCCTGCTCGACGAGCCGGAACTGTTCGACACCATTCGCGGGTTCCTGTCTTCGGCGGCGCATGCCCGCGGGATCGGCTGACATGAACGCTCCCCAGCGCGGCATCCCGTCCAGCGTCGCCCGCGTCGACCATCTGGTGATCGCCGAACTGGTCACGCCCGGCGTGCGGGTTCTCGATGTCGGCTGCGGCGATGGTCAGCTGCTCGGCCTGCTCGAGGCGACTCGCGGTGTCGACGGCCGCGGCATCGAAATCAGCCAGAAGGGCGTCAACGAATGCGTCGCCCGCGGCCTGTCGGTGATCCAGGGCGACGCCGACACTGACCTCGTCGACTATCCCGATGACGCCTTCGACTACGTCATCCTCAGCCAAACGCTGCAGGCCACCCACCGGCCCCGCGACGTGCTCGAACAGATGCTGAGGATCGGCGGCAAGGCGATCGTTTCGTTTCCGAATTTCGGCCACTGGCGCATGCGGGGGATGCTGCTGGTGACCGGCCGGATGCCGGTGACGCGGAGCCTGCCGCATGCCTGGTACGACACGCCGAACATCCACTTCTGCACGATCCGCGATTTCGTTGCGCTCTGCGACGAAATCGACGCCCGAATCGAGAAAGGCGTCGCCCTCAACGGCAGCGGGCAGCGGATTGCGCTGACTGCGCCGTGGTGGTTCTGGAACCTGTTTGGACAGCAGGCCGTGTTCCTGCTGAGTCGATGATCATGGTACGTCGAACCGGATCCGAAACGAAGCCTGAATTGACGGTCGTCGTGGCCGATATCACGACGCTTGACGTCGATGCCATCGTCAACGCGGCGAACTCCTCGCTGCTGGGCGGCGGCGGCGTTGACGGGGCGATCCACCGCGCGGCCGGACCCGAACTCCTCGCCGAATGCCGGACGCTCGGCGGCTGCCCGACCGGCGAGGCGCGGATCACCAAGGGCTACCGTCTGCCGGCACGCCACGTGATCCACACGGTCGGCCCGGTCTGGCGGGGCGGCGGCGAGGACGAAGATGCCCTGCTTGCTTCCTGTTACCAAACGTCGCTGCAGCTTGCCCGTGAGAATGGACTGCAATCGATCGCCTTCCCGGCGATTTCTACCGGAATCTATGGGTTTCCGGCCGAGCGGGCGGCCGGAATCGCCGTCGGGACCGTTGCCGAGGAAACCAAACGCAATCCCGGCAGGTTGGAGAAGATAGTCTTCTGTTGCTTCGACAAGTCAGCAGCCGCACATCATGAGGCCGCCCTCGAGCGCCTCGGAAAGCAAGGCGAATGAGCCGTTATTTCGGATACGTTTTGATTGCCGGAGCGGTGCTTGCGTCGGGGGGCCTGGCCGCCCAGGAAGGCCCGTTCCAGCCGCTCCGCCGGGTCTTTGCTCCGGCGGTCCAGACCCTCAAACAGACCCTTGAAGGCAATCGTCCGGCCGCCCATGCGGCAACAGCCGCGCCCGTCACGAAGGCACCCGACCCGACCGTTGCCAAGGCCCCGGACACCCCGCAGACGCCCGACGGAACGGCTCCGGACGGCGCTGAGACATCGCCGGTCACGGCCGGAAACGTCCCAGATCCGCATGTCCGTCCCGACCTGTCCCAGCCGGGCGAGCCGACCGGCGGCGACCAGGGGGATCAGGGCGATCAGGGCGCCCTCGTCGCCAACACCGAGCCGGCGAGCTTCGATCGGCGCTTCGAACCGGAGGTGGCGCCGGAGACGGGGATAACCAGTGTGGACGTGCCCCTCCCGCGCCTGCGGTCCGACGCGCCCCCGCCGCCCAAAGGCACAACCCAACTCGCCTCGCTGCCGCCGGGCGGGAATCTGCTGAATGGCAGCGCCTGCACGCGGAGCCTGCAGGGGCTCGGTGTCGTGTCGGTCTCGGTCGAGCCCGTTCGCCAGGGCACCTGCGGCATCTCGACGCCAACCGAAGTGTCGGCGCTCGGCAGCGGCGCCATCAGCCTGTCGGAAAAAGCGGTGGTCAACTGCCAGCTCGCCGAGACGCTGGCGACATGGATGCGCGACAAGGTCAACCCCGCCGCGCGGCAATATCTCGGCGGCAACGTCGACGGCATCCGGGTGGCGGCGTCCTATTCCTGCCGGACGCGCGACAACATCCCGGGCGCCAAGATGAGCGAGCACGCCTACGGCAACGCCATCGACATTTCCGCCTTCGAGGTGTCCGGTACCGGCTGGGTCGAGGTGGGCCACAGCAAGGGCATCGCCGCCGGCAGGTTCCTCAGCGCCATCCGCAAGTCCGCTTGCGGTCCCTTCACCACCGTGCTCGGACCCGGCACCGACAGCTACCACCGCGATCATTTCCACCTCGATCTCGCTCGTCGCGGCAAGAGCGGACACAGCCTCTATTGCAAGTAATTAAGGCCCCGGTCATCTTGCAGCGGGCGCGGCCTCTCCCCATCATCATATTCGTCTGAATTGTCGGAAAAGCCGGCGCGAACGGAACAGACGGAATGAACTTCTTGCGCACCGCCATGCTGCTTGCCGCGATGACGGCGATCTTCATGGGCGTCGGCTATCTGGTCGGCCGCACCGGCGGGATGGTCTTAGCCTTCGTGATCGCCGCCGGCATGAACCTGTTCACCTACTGGAACGCCGACAAGCTGGTCCTGCGGATGAACAACGCCCGCGAGGTCGATGCGCGGACCGCGCCTGAGTTCCACGGCATCGTCCGCGACCTCGCCGCCAAGGCTGACCTGCCGATGCCGCGCGTCTATGTCATGGACAGCCCGCAGCCGAACGCCTTCGCCACCGGCCGCAATCCGGAAAATGCTGCCGTGTGCGCCACCACCGGCCTGCTCCGCTCGCTGAGCCGCGAGGAGATCATGGCGGTCATGGCGCACGAGCTCGGCCACGTGAAGAACCGCGACACGCTGACCATGACGATCACGGCGACGATCGCCGGCGCCATCTCCATGCTCGCCAATTTCGCCTTCTTCTTCGGCGGGGCGCGGAACAACAACAATCCCTTCGGCTTCGTCGGCGTGCTGGTCGCCGCGCTGGTGGCGCCGATCGCCGCGCTCCTGATCCAGATGGCGGTGAGCCGCACCCGCGAATATTCCGCCGACCGCGCCTCGGCGGAAGTCACCGGGCACCCGTCCTGGCTGATCTCGGCGCTCGGCAAGATCTCCAGCGCGGCGAAGCGCATCCCCAATCCGCAAGCCGAGCGCCATCCGGCAGCCGCCCACATGTTCATCATCAATCCGCTGTCCGGCGCCCGCATGGACAACCTGTTCGCCACCCACCCGTCCACCCAGAACCGCATCGCCGCGCTCCAGGCCATGGAGGGCGCCTATCGCCCTGCCGCGTCGGTAGCAGTTCCCCGCGTCGGCCGCACCGGACCCGCCGCCGACCGCCCGCGCGGGCCGTGGGGCTAAGGCGCGCCCGCGGCCGGCTTCAACCATCCCATGAGGCTCACATCCTGACCTTGCGATTTGCCTTCCGGCCGTCGCCGGGGTAGGCGTCCGCCACCCATGAACCGGTCGCGACCCTCAACGGACAAGGCAGGATTCGCGGCGCGGCAAGTGGCCGTGGCGCTGCTTTCCGCCGTCCTTGACCAACGCCAGCCGCTGGACCGCCTGATCGAAGCCGCCGATGCCGGCAGCGCCTTCAACCGGCTCCCCGACCGCGACCGGCGCCTCGCCCGCGCCATCGTGGCGACGGCGCTTCGCCACCGGGGCGAGATCGACGCGGCGCTCGACAAACTGATCGCGCGGCGGCCCCGCCGTGCCGGGGCTCTGTTCCGGTTCCTCGAGATCGCCGCAGCCCAGATCCTGTTCATGGAGGTCGCCGACCACGCTGCCGTTGCCACGGCCATGGACCAGATCGCCCGCGACCGCGACGGCCGCCATTTCAAGGGACTCGCCAACGCCGTGCTGAGGCGCCTTGCCCGCGAGCGGGAAACGGTCCTCGAAGGGACCGACCCGGCGCGTCTCGATACGCCGGACTGGCTGTGGACCCGCTGGACGAAAACCTACGGTGAGGAGACGACCCGCCGGATCGCCGAAGCCCACCGCGTCGAGCCGAGCCTCGATCTCAGCGTCAAGCGCGATCCCGCGGACTGGGCCGAAAGGCTCGGAGGAATCGTGCTCGCCACCGGCACCGTCCGCCTGGTTCCCTCCGGGCCAATCTCGGCACTGCCGGGCTACGCCGAGGGAGAATGGTGGGTACAGGACGCCGCGGCCGCCTTGCCGGCAAGGCTCTTGGGCGACGTCTCGGGCAAGCGGATCGCCGACCTTTGCGCCGCGCCGGGGGGCAAGACCGCCCAGCTTGCCGCCGGCGGCGCCGAGGTGACGGCGGTCGATCTCTCGGCGGAGCGGCTGAAGCGGCTCGCGCAAAACCTCGCCCGGCTCAACCTGCCGGCGACGGTGGTGGAGGCCGACATCCTCACCTGGGAACCACCGGATGCCTTCGACGCGATCCTGCTCGACGCGCCCTGCTCGGCGACCGGCACCATCCGCCGCCACCCCGACGCCGCCTGGCTGAAGCGGCCGGAGGACGTGGCGACCCTTGCCACGCTGCAAACGCGGATGATCGACCGCGCCGTCGCCTGGCTGAAGCCGGGCGGAACCCTTGTCTATTGCACCTGCTCGCTGGAGAAGGAGGAGGGCGAAGACCAGCTCGTTCGCGCGATCGACCGGCACCGGCTCCAGCTCCTGCCGGCTGCGCCGGCCGAGGTCGGCGGTGTTGCCGCGCTTGTCGCACCCGGCGGCGCGGTGCGGACACTGCCTTGCCATCTTCCTGGTCCAACCCCCCGCCTATCCGGCCTCGACGGCTTCTTCATCGCGCGGCTTCGCAAGTCCTAACCCCATGTTCCGTTTGCGCCTTCGTCCCGCTAGGGTGATAGTCCCCGGACCGCCTGTGATTCGGCGGACGGGGTCAGGGGTGGCCCAGGTCTCTGGAGGAGACTGATGGCGATCGGAGCGGTATCCGGTCAGGGTCGACAGTTGCGCTTCGCCCTGAGCGCATTTTCGCGCCAGGTCGCGTTTCGCTATCATGCGAGCTTCTTCTACCGCTGGCGCTACGCCGGAGCGGTGCCGGAGCGGCTGCTGATCGCTCCGATCGACCTCAGGACGGCCGATCCGACCACCGCGCTCGATATCTATGCCGGCCGGTTCTATTTCTCCGGCGAGGGCGTCGACGCCAACGGCTTCTCGGTCTTCGAGGTCGATCCGCCGAGCGACTCGTGGTCGCGCGAACTGCACGGGTTCGGATGGCTGCGGCACCTGCGCGCCACCGACATGGCGATCTCGCGCTCCAACGCCCGCAGCCTGATCGACGAGTGGATCCGGGAAGCGAACCGCGTCGACCCCGTCGCCTGGGAGCCGGGGGTCGTGGCGCGGCGCATCATCTCCTGGCTCGCCCAGACGCCGCTCACCCTCGACGGCTGCGACCTCGCCTTCTACCGGCGCTTCATACGCTCGCTGACCAGGCAGGTCCGCTACCTGCGGCGCACCGCCTATGACGGGCCGCAGGGGCTGCCGCGCCTGCGGGCGATGATCGCGCTCGCCTCCGCCGCCCTGTCGATGTCGGACCAGGCGCGGTTCCTGAAACAGGCGGCCAAATGGCTGGACCAGGAACTCGTCCGCCAGATCCTGCCGGACGGCGGCCATGTCAGCCGCAATCCGGCGGCGATCCTCGAAATCCTGCTCGATCTTCTGCCGCTGAGGCAGGCCTTCACCGCCCGCGGCTCGCAACCCTCCCGCATCCTCGTCTCGGCCATCGACCGGATGATGCCGATGCTCCGCTACTTCCGCCAGGGCGACGGCAGCTTCGCCCGCTTCAACGGAGCCGGCGACACGCCGGCCGACCAGCTTGCCACCGTGCTCGCCTATGACGACGTGCGCGGGGCGCCGCTGAGCAGCGCCCCGCACAGCGGCTATCAGCGGGTCGAGGCGGGCACCACCATCCTCATCGCCGACGCCGGCCGGCCGCCGCCCGCCGACTATTCGACCGAGGCGCACGCCGGCTGCCTGTCGTTCGAGATGAGCTCCGGACGCCAGCGCCTGATCATCAATTGCGGCGTGCCGTTCTCCGGCTCGGGGCCGCTGAGGCGCCTCGCCCGCACCACCGCCGCCCACTCGACGGTGACGCTCAACGACACCTCGCAGTGCCGGTTCCTCACCCGGTCGTGGATCGGCGAGTGGCTCGGCGAAGCGATCATCGCCGGCCCGACCCGCGTGCGCTCCGAGCGCGGCTTCGAGGGCGGCTCGACCGTCCTCAACATGGGCCACAACGGCTATGTCAGCCGTTACGCCATCGTCCACGAGCGGCGGCTGGCGCTCTCCGATGCCGGCGATCTTCTGGAAGGCGTCGATGCCTTCCTGACGCCAGCCGGCAAGCCGGTGAGCCGTGCCGGCAAGGACAGCTTCGCCATCCGCTTCCACCTCCACCCCGGCGTCCGCCCGACGCTTGCCGGCCGCGCGGTGCGGCTCGAGCTTGCCGACGGCGAGAGCTGGGAGTTCTCAACCGACGGCCCGTCGGTGGAGATCGAGGAGAGCATCCTGATGTCCAACACCCGGGCCAATCGCAAGACGCTGCAGATCGTCATCCACGGGCGGGCGCAGCACAATTCGGTGGTCGGCTGGCAGATGCAGCGGGTCTCGGTGGGTGGCCGCCGCCGGGCGCTGCCGGCGCCGGGGCGCGAGGCGCCGGCCCGCACCTGACCGCCGCCCTCGGCCGCATTTGCCTGAGGCAGGAATCGTGCTATCGGCCGGGCCTGCCTGCTCGCCCAGATTTTCCGGTGTCCCGATGGCTGTTTCCCCGGCGAAAGTCGCGCCGCCCGACCGTGTCATGGTGAGGCGCGCCCTGATCTCCGTCTACGACAAGACCGGCGTTGTCGATCTCGCCCGCGCGCTCGCCGCGCGCGGCGTCAAAATCATTTCGACCGGCGGAACCCGCACCGTCCTCGAACGATCCGGCATCGCCGGCACGGAGTTGTCGGAGATCACCGGATTTCCGGAGATCATGGACGGTCGGGTGAAGACGCTTCATCCCAAGGTGCATGGCGGCCTTCTCGGCGTGCGCGACGATCCGGCCCATACGCAAGCGATGGCCGAGCACGGCATCGCCGGCATCGACCTCCTCGTCGTCAACCTCTATCCGTTCGAGGAGACGGTCGCCTCCGGCGCCGACTACGCCACGGCGGTCGAGAACATCGACATCGGCGGCCCGGCGATGATCCGGGCCGGCGCCAAGAACCATGCCTATGTGGCGGTCTGCGTGTCGCCCGACGACTATCCGGCGATCATCGAGGCGCTCAAGGACCATGACGGGGCCCTGCCCTACGCGCTTCGCCAGAAGCTGGCGGCGAAGGCGTTCGCGCGGACGGCCGCCTATGACGCGGCGGTCGCCGGCTGGTTCGCCGCAACGCTGGACGACCCCGCGCCGGCGTGGCGAAGCTTTGCCGGGCGGCTCGGCTCGGCGCTCCGCTACGGCGAGAATCCGCACCAGTCGGCTGCCCTCTACCTCGCCGGCGACAAGCGGCGGGGCGTCGCCTCCGCCCGCCAGGTGCAGGGCAAGGCGCTCTCCTACAACAACATCAACGATACCGACGCCGCCTACGAGCTGGTCGCCGAGTTCGACCCGGCCAGGGCGGCGGCCGTGGCGATCATCAAGCACGCCAACCCCTGCGGCGTGGCGGAAGGCGAAAGCCTCGTCGATGCCTACCGCAAGGCGCTCCGCTCGGACCCGGTCTCGGCCTTTGGCGGCATCGTCGCGCTGAACCGGCCGCTCGACGCCGAGGCGGCGACCGAGATCGTCCGCATCTTCACCGAGGTGATCATCGCGCCGGACGCGAGCGAGGAGGCGATGGCGATCGTCGCGGCGAAAAAGAACCTGAGGCTGCTCGTCGCCGGCGGATTGCCCGACCCCCGCGCGCCCGGGCTGACAGTGAGGACCGTGGCCGGCGGCCTGCTGGTCCAGGACCGCGACAACGGCATGGCGGAAGAGAGCGCGCTGAGGGTGGTCACCCAGCGCGGGCCGACCGCCGCCGAGACCGCCGACCTCATGTTCGCCTGGCGGGTCGCCAAGCACGTCAAGTCGAACGCCATCGTCTACGCCAAGGATCGCGCCACGGTCGGCGTCGGCGCCGGCCAGATGAGCCGGGTCGACTCGGCGATGATCGCCGCCCGCAAGGCGGCGGAGGCGGCAAAGGCCGCCGGCCTCGAGCGATCGCTGGCGGACGGCTCGGTGGTCGCCTCGGACGCCTTCTTCCCCTTCGCCGACGGCCTGATCGCCGCGGCGGAAGCCGGCGCCACCGCAGTGATCCAGCCGGGCGGCTCGATGCGCGACGAGGAGGTCATCGCCGCCGCCGACGAGCGCGGCCTCGCCATGGTGTTCACCGGCATGCGCCACTTCCGGCACTAGCCGGCCGCTAGCCGGATTCCTGCCAGAGCTTCTCGAGGTAGCGACTCATCTCGGCGAAGACGCTTTCCCAGTCGCCGATCGCCGGCTGGCGGAACAGCCACATGGTCGGATACCAGGGCGGATCGCTGCGTCCCTCCAGCCAGCGCCATTCCGGCTGGAAGCGGATGGCGGTCCACACCGGCCGGGCGAGCGCCCCGGCAAGATGGGCGACGGCGGTGTCGGCGCTGATCACCAGGTCGAGCGAGGCCATCAGGCCGCCGATCTCCGCCAGGCCATCCGGGTTGTTGGCGATGTCGCCGCCGGGGTCCTCGACTGTCAGGCCGGCCGGCAGCTCACGCAGCTGGTCGAGGCCGTGAATCGCCTGCAGGCTGATCAGCCGCAACCCGGGAAAGGCGCCGAGCGGCGCGAAGGCGGCAAGCGGGATCGAGCGGTGGCGATCAGCGCTGTACGTGGGATTGCCGCTCCAGCAGATGCCGACCTTGAACCCGTCGGCACCGATCCGCTCGCGCCATTTGGCGACCAGATCTTCCTCGGCGGCAAGGTAAGGCAGCTTGGCCGGAATCGTGTCGAGCCGGGTGCCGAAGATGAAGGGCAGGCTCAACAGCGAGACCTGGACGTCGAAGCCGCCCGGCTCATGCTGTCCGTGGACGACGTCGACTTGCGGGAAGCTGTGCGCGGCCAGCCGCTCGAGGGCGGGCGGGACCGCAAGGCCGATCGCCGCGCCGGTTTCGGCCACCCGGTCGAGGTAGCGCAGCATCTGGATCGCGTCGCCGAGCCCCTGCTCGCCATGGACCAGCAGCCGCTTGCCGGAGATGTCGCCGCCGCTCCAGCGCGGCGTTTCGGGCTCGGCCAGGCGGGGGGCGTAGCTCGGGAGGCGGAGCCGGTGCTCATACGCCTTCCAGCCTTTCGCGAAGTCGCCGCGGTAGAGGAGGAGATGCCCCATGTCGAAGTTCATCTGCGGGTCATCCGCATCGATGGCGATCGCCGCCTCGAATCCGGCCAAGGCCTCGTGGTCGCGGCCGAGCTCGATCAGCGCCATGGCGCGGGCATGCTGGATCGGGCTGCCCGCCTTGCCGAGCCGAAGCGCAGCGTCCAGCGCGCTTAGCTCCTCGGCGAAGCGGCCGAGCCCTCGCAAGGCGCGGGCGCGGGCGAAGTGTCCTTCCGCTCCGGCGCCCATATCGACGGCCCGGTCGGCGGCGGCCAGCGCTTGCGCGTACCGTTCGAGATCAACGAGAACTTTCGCGCGGCGCGTGAAGCCGGACGCCGTTTCGGGAAGGCCGGCGAGCGCCGCCTCATAGGCGGCGCGCGCCTCGTCATGCCGGTGGAGCGTCGTCAGCGCGTCGCCCCGGATGGCAAGCCAATCCGGATTCTCCCGGTCGGCGGCAAGGGCGACATCGATGGCGGCCAGGGCCTCCGTCGGCCGACGCAGGCGCCCAAGCGCAGCGGCGCGTCCGGCCGCTGCCTCGCCCCACCGCGGTCGCAAACGAAGAGCGGCGTCGAAGGCTTCCTGCGCGGCCCTGCTCCGATCGAGATCGAGGAGAGTGAAACCCCGGTTGAGATGCGCCTCGACGAAGCGTGGCTCGAGCCCCGTCGCACGGTCGTAGGCGTCAAGCGCCTCGCCGGGTCGTCCCATCGCTTTCAGCAGGTTGCCGCGATTGAAATGGGCAAGGGGATAGGCCGCCCTGAGGGCGATCGCCCGGTCGAGCGCGGCCAGCGCCTCGTCGAGCCGACCGAGATCCTGCAATGCGACGCCACGATTGCAGTGGGCTTCCGGAAATTGCGGGGCGATGGCGAGCGCCGCATCGAAGGCGGCAAGGGCTGCCCCCGGCTTTCCGGTCCGCAACAGGGCGTTGCCGAGGACGTTCTGGCCGGTCGGGTGCCGGAGCGCCGCGCTATCCTTCTCCATCTGGCGGATCGCAGCACCGAACCTGCCCGCCGCAACGTGGCCAGCGGCAGCCGCAAGCGCTGCCTCGACCGGCCTGTCCGCGCTCCTTCTTGTTGTCTGCCTGCTCATCGTTCCTGCTTCACACCAACAAGGGCGGCGGAGCCGGCAATGAAAAAAACGAGGAGGATCGAAATGCCGATCCGCTGGCTGCCGGACACCATCGTCAGCGCGCTGACCGCGAGCGGACCGAGGAAGCTCGTGACCTTGCCGGAGAGGGCGTAGAGCCCGAAGAACTCCGTCATCCGCTCGCGCGGGCTGACCCTGACGAGGAGCGTACGGCTGGCCGACTGGAGCGGACCCGCAATCGCGCCGATCACGGCGCCAAG
>Ga0210086_1000523_pt1 | contig 22052 bp, 21 predicted proteins | sample China_Galinas_PW_3_FD_184867 | JGI IMG/M metagenome (GOLD analysis project Ga0210086, IMG submission 184867) | Wetland microbial communities from San Francisco Bay, California, USA, that impact long-term carbon sequestration - China_Galinas_PWB_D2... | ecosystem: Environmental > Aquatic > Marine...
ATTTCCGATGAACGTGTCGTTAAAACAAACAACAAACCGGTCATGATCACAATCAAAAGACGCCAGCAAACCATCGACCCCTCGTAGAGTCCTTCCCGAGTAACAGAAACAGCCTTAAATTCAACAACCGGTGATCCAGGAACGGAAAGTGATCGCGCCATGAACACAAACACTAACAGCAAAAAACCATAGCGAAGATCTTTTAGGGCCATCTTAAATGGCAGCCCAGCATGGTTGAGTGCAACGATGAGCACCAGCGTTAAAAGAGAAAGTGAAGGAGCAAAAGCTTTTAAACTCGATAGGCTGATGATAACAAGAAACATCAATTTAAATCGAACATCCAATTGGTGCGGCACAGAATTGCCGGCATGAAAACCCAATACGTTCAATTCAGCCATGAATGCACCTCCATCCCCAATCGCGAGGCACATGGTTCTCTAATACCAAAAGCCTCGAGATTCCCGAGCAACTGAGAGGGCAATCCGTCCCTGACGATGCCTCCATCTTGCATAATGACCAGACGATCTGTATGGGCGATCAGCTTTTCCAGATCATGCGAGGCAACCAGAATCGTGTGTCCGGCCTGATGCAAAAAAACCATCTGTGCTAAAACCTGTTTGACACCCGGATAGTCCAGACTGGAAAAAGGCTCATCAAAGACGATTACTTTAGGTTCCATTGCCAGAATACCCGCTATCGCGAGCCGACGCTTTTCTCCGCCGGACAATAAATGAGGTTTTTGATCTTTGTGGTGATGCAATCCCACGGTCTCCAATGCCCGGACAACCCGGCGTTTGACCTCGGCCCGGTCCAGGCAAAGATTCTCCGGTCCAAAGGCCACATCATCTGAAACGGTTTCACCGACAATCTGGCTGTCGGCATCCTGAAATACCATGCCCACCATCTGTCTCGACCATGTAAGGTTTTTTGTCACCGGTACCCCGGAGAGTTTGACGACACCTTTTGTAGGCAAAAGAAGGCCGTTCAGGTGTTTTAATAGAGTGGTTTTCCCGGACCCGTTACGCCCTGCAATGACAACAAACGCCCCTTCGGAAATGGAAAGATTGATCTTGTTAAGACCAACTGTGCCGTCTGCAAATCTATGGCTTAAATTTTCGATTTCTATTATATTCACAACCAAATTCTCTGACTTCTGATCTCTGACCTTCGACCTCCGATCCCTGACATTTGATCCCTCATTTCTTGTTTATTATCGGCCGCAATGCTTTTGCGATGGGAACCGCCGCTGCCATTTTAAGCGCATCCCCCGGGAGAAACGGATACATTCCCACAGCCAGGGTTTTTCCCAAAGTCATGCCGGTCAGTATTCTAAGCCACGACAAACCGCATGCATAAATGATGAGACTACCACAGATCATACCGAGCAGATCTCTGACCACATTTGTTTTGGATACATTTGATATAAAGCCAATCACACAAACAGCCGGAAGGAATCCCAAAAGATACCCTCCGGTGGGCCCGGCAAATCTTCCGATACCGCCGACACCCCCTGCAAACACCGGAAGTCCCAGAATACCGGCCAGAAGATATACCCCTACACTTGCAGTTCCCCAAACAGGTCCCAATAAAAGTCCTGACAGAAATATAAAAAGATTCTGAAGAACAATCGGCACCGGTCCGATTGGTATGGCCAGGTATGCCCCGGCTGCGGTCAGAGCAGCCATTAATGAAGCATATACCGTCATTCGAAGTGAAGCGGCAGAACCTGTGATCGATATTTCTTTTTCCTTCATACCCCACCTTTATTATTTATGGGACATGTTTATGGGGTGGGCTTCCGCGTGCAACGATATTGGCGGAGTGGCTTCGTTATTTCAATGACTTAACAGTGGGGGAGACCGCGGCTCCCGCATGCTTTTCGCGGGAGAACGCGGAGGGGGAAGGAATGCCACCGCTGCTAAGTCATTGAGATGACCAGACACGCAGACACCAGAGTTGAGCGGGGGAGCACACCCCATAAACACATACTATTTATGAAAGCAATCGCCGTATATAATTTTTTTCATTGACCCGTCCGCCAGTTTCAATATTAGCGCGCCATTGTCATCCACATCCATGGCAAGACCTTCGGATACTTCATGGGTCGTAACGATCCTGACATGCCGGTTCAATGTTTCCGTATATTTTTTCCATTCGGAAACCACATTTTCAAAATCCGCATCATTTAATTCATCTTCAAAATGATGGAGAAACGCCTTCAACACCTCTATCCTAGGTATCTCCTTCCCGAGGATTTTTTTTAAAGACGTTGCCATGGGTTCATAGGATGTGGGATCATTGTTCACGTTGATGCCAATTCCGATACTGATAAAGCTAACCCTGTCGATTTCAGCCTCCATCTCGGAAAGAATTCCTGAAATCTTCTTTCCATTCACCAGCACATCATTGGGCCATTTGACCATGGCATTAATGTTAAACATGTTGCGCAGAGTTTGGGCCAGAATCATCGATGCCGCAAGGTTGACCCTTAGACTTAAAACAGGCGGTATTTTTGGCCTGACGACAATTGTAAAATAGAGCCCTCCTTCTGAAGATAGCCAGTTTCTTTTCAGTCGCCCCCTTCCTTTTTTCTGACGACCGGCGATAACCACTGTAAAATGAGGACACTGTTTTCTTGCAAGGTTTCTTGCGATATCCATGGTGGAATCCACTTCATCAAAATAATGAATGTGGTATTTTTTTTCCTCAAATTCCCATGGATAAAGGGCGTCAGGGGTGCTGATAAAAAGATAGCCCTTGGGTGTCGCTTCAATATTGTATCCAACTTCTTGAAGCTTTTTGATATGCTTCCAGACAGACACCCTTGAAATATCAAGACGGTTGCTGAGCATCTCCCCGGAAACAACATCTTTTTCCGATCTTAGTATGTTTAGAATTCGACCTTTCATTTTCGATTTGACTAGTTAACCTTTTTAATTTGGTTGGTTAACGAATTAAGTGCAACTTGTCAACATCATTTTAATAGCAGTTGTTTACGTTAAAGGGCGGAAAGAAGTCGTTCGTGAATGTTGTCAAATCCTCCGCTTGCTTGGTAGTGCAATAATTACAAGTATTTATGTTATTACCAGGGGTTTGCGTTTAATGAATCGTAATGGATTATATGAAATCGTATAGGTCAAATGTACCCTATATGCGCCCAATTGGCTGAAATTTAAATTGACGTATGTTGTATATATAATTAAAATAAATTCAATGTATTGGGGGATAGGCAACCGGAGCCGAAAAGACCGGATATCCTGGCCGGTTTTCCCCCACTTACCACCAGGGCGCTACAGGAGGCGCAAGGCATGGGGAAAAAGGCTCGCTCGCATCCCCAACATCTACCTCTCGGAAAGGTACCAGATATCTGTCTTCCGACCGGATAAAAAAAGCAGGGCCAAATGACCCTGCCCTTTAAAGAATAATCGTACTACTGCAGTCGCTGTAGTATACGAATCATTAATCAGAGAATTCGACCCTACCTTTTATTCTCCCATTCTCGCCAACTAATGTTACATCGCTGCTAAAACCAGGATAACCGTAACCTTCGGCTTCGAATCCTCCTGAAGCCCCATCGAATCTGCCTATGCCTCCAGTAATGTTCATTTTGACCTTGAAGTATGTTGTCCCCTCTGCCTCTGTCGCAGGTATCCCCATACACAAAATACCGCCTACTGATGGATCAATAGATGCAAATAAGAAGGACTGGTCAGGAAATAGTGCTACAAAATCATTCTTATTAAAATATCCGACAGGAAAATAATTCGAAGAAATGCACTGAAGGGAATTCGGTGGTCCTATCGACTGACTCAGCAGAGTGATTTCAGCTGGGCCAGGTGACCCTTGGGCGGATAATTTGATCAAGGAATGGGGGCCAATAGGTTCTGAATATGGAGGATCTTGTATTGGTTTTGCTATATCGATGAATTGGACGATCGTTCCTACAATTCGCCAATTAATATTTTTGCTCTTGCCTCCAGCATTCACAGATGGAATGGGAGTTGAAAAAACAATAATCACAGAAATGCATAATGATAGAATTAATAATTTCTTACACATAACAAATCTCCTTTCTATCTGAGTTTCAGTTGCCAGTTCAATAAGATGAGGATCTCCTAAATATGATATTTTAGTCTCCCAACAGAGAAAACAACGTTCTGTCAGGAGCAAGGTATACACAATTTGAGGGGTTTCTCCATGGAATAACCTTTTTAGAGTTATAATAAAAAAGCCGAGCTACACCTGATGTGACCTTGACGATGTCACACTCGGCAACTCGGCTATCTTTTCAAATAGAGATATAACTTAAGAAAGGATCAACACGAACAATAAGACCCGTAGCTTTCCGTCATCCGATTTCTCGGATTTTGGCTTTTTCTTGGAATCATGAAACAACGAATAATCTGTTTTTATATGCAAGAATCATACAATTTCAGATGAATTTGAAGCCATGTAGTGTTCTCAGATAGTTATGAAAATTAGGTGAAAAACAGACATGAAAGATCAAAGAAAAAAACTATGTAATTGTGGGGTAAATTACATAAAATTTATTACATTCTTTACATAATATTTGCAAATTAATTCAAGCGGATATGTGTTACATTGTAGTGGTGATGGATAAGGGTAAATTGATAGAAAAAATGGATGTCCTTGATTACAGATTACTTGCCAATCTCCACACCATTCACAACAACAATTGACATACAGATATCATATTTTAATAGTGTCAGGTCAAGTAAAGCCTATTTTTGAAAATTGTCAAATCATCTTCGTCTATCGACACCATAAGGGCGCAGTCGGAGAGAATCAGCATTTATTTACTAAGAGCGTCGTCGTATAAAGTCGTCGTCTTTTTCAGGTTCGGGGCTCAAGTTGAGTTCTATTTCGGAAAGATAGTTTTCAATGTTACCTAATCTTTCTATTATCTGACTGAGGTCATCGTTATTTCTTGACTGCAAAGACCTGCCGATTTCATTAATACGATTGTAAATTTTTCCTATACCAAAAATTAAGATTCCGATAATAGCTCCGAGAAATACATTCGTCATAATTTTCCCCATAATATGTGTTTATTTATATAGCAGTTGAAAACATCTAAAACACAAAGCCCCACCTCTAAGAGAAATGGGGTCTTGATATTCAGTCCATGGCAACCTCTCGGCTACGGGTTATTTTTTATTTTTCTTTGCTATTTTTATGCAACTTCTTAAGACAGTTTTTATCTTCACGGACAATTGCACAGATTTTCCGGTTATCAATCTCTCTACAGTTAGCGTGATTATACAAAGGGCATTCTGGGTATTGTTTTGACATCTCTATTTGTTGCCCTTTTTTTCGTATTTTTTGAGCAGGTCCCGGATGGCTTCTTCGAGAAGATCGTTTAAAGGTTTCTCCAAATCAATTGCGAGTTTTTTGATTTCTTTTTGAAGATCGTTTTCAATTCTGGTTGATAGGGGTTTTCGAGCCATGTTTCGTCATTAATAAAATTTTATCATGAAATCAATCAAAAAAGACTTACATAAAACATGATATAATGATATCTGTATATAAAGCTTCATTTAACCCAAAACATAGCAAAATGAAAATTTATCAGACAAACAGAGCGCCGAGGTTCCCGTTAACATGGGCGGTCTTGCTATGGGCCGTGGATTACCTTGGCGCTTTTGTTTTTTAAGGGGGTGCAACATGAGTAATAGCAAGGTGAGTTTGGAAAATGTCATTCCTTTGATGGATGAATTTTACATGTTCGTAAACAAAGTTGATCGTATTATGAAAAATACACTTGGAAAAGATGGAGACGACGACACCATGTTTTGTATCCTTTCCGATGTAATTGAAAGCTCCAAAAAAAACCCGAAAGGATATTTGGGAGAAAATTCAAGCCGAATGTAAAGAGGGGGTGAGCCATGAGACATAAAGATTTGACGACAATATTTGAAAAAATCGGTTTCATTGGTGATATCCTGCTCTATTGGAAAGAGGACAATGACTTTTCCGCATTTCTTGATTCAAGCCTTGGGGTTTTAGGTCGTTTCCTTTGGGATATCAGAGATTAGCTTAAAACTGTTAATTGCAAACCGGACTCGGAGAAAGTCGAGATCCCTAAAAGCCTTTTCGACAATGACCGGCTTTGGGAATATGTTGCTCAACTCAATATTCACAGACATGATCCTGCCGACATACTGGAAGCATGGTTGAAGGGACACCAACCGGTTTATTTTGAAGATTAAAACGTTAGGGAATCGCACTAAAAGAAAAAATAAAGGCGATCATTATAAAACATATTGAAATTACTAAAAGAAATAAATCTTTAATGGAATATTTCATAATGATCTCCTTTAATTTTATCATGCTGATTTATCTTTAACCCAACACTTAGAAACTAATACCACAAAGTGGTATGTCAAGATGTTCTTGTACAAGGAAAGAGGATCAGTTTTCGGATTTGCCCTGGATAAGTAAAAATGCCCCTAAGAAATCCCGCTGATTTCCCAGGGGCAAAGAGGAGGGTTAGATGATGAAAAAGTTATTCAACCTAACACTTAGAGAATAATGCCACATGGTGGTATGTCAAGATATTGTATAAAAAACCCCACGGGATAGGCGCGTACGGCTGAAAAGGATAACCCTAATCCCTGCCCGTGGACAAACTCAGGGAGAAAGTGAGGGGCTTATTATGAGAGTACGAGTCAGACATAAAGTAAAAGGCAAGGGTAACCCCTGGTGGGTGTTCATATCCCATAACGGGAAAAGAGCCTCACGAAAGGTTGGAGATAAGAAGGCAGCCGAGGAAGTGGCAAGCACGATCCGGGCGAAGCTTCAGCTTGGGGAATTTTGTTTTGAAGATAAAAAGCCAGTACCTACTTTCAAGGAACATTCAGAGATATGGCTTTCATTGCCTCATGATTGGAAAGAGTCAACACGGGAAAATTATCTGAACAATCTGAATAATCTCATATTGCCCGTTTTTGGTTCAATGCCTGTCAATGAGATTAAACGTAAAGACCTTAAAGCATTCTTTGACAAGAAATATGCTGAAGGGTTCTGAACACCATCAAACTGATAAGAGCGCCTATAAACGGTGTTCTGACTTATGCCGTGGAACTTGAACTGATTGAATCAAACCCTATGCGAGATTTGGCGCTGAAATACAAAAAGAAAAAATTTGAGTTAGACCCTTTGACAGAACCAGAATCACAGCTTTTGCTTGAACAGGCACAGACCTTTATGAACGGTGAATATTATCCATCTGTCTTATGTGCATTGAGAACAGGGATGCGTATCGGTGAGATACAGGCTTTGAAATGGGATGACATTGATTTTGATAACCGTCAAATCGAGGTCAAGCAGAGTTATCAAAAAGGCAGAATGACAGGCACTAAAAGCCATAAGCACCGAAGGGTTTATATGACCTTGCATCTTACGGAAACCTCAAAGACACACCGGACAGCACAAAAACGAGACGCCTTGAAAACAGGGAAACCTGTTTCCGAGTTTGTTTTTTCAGGGGTTAGGGATGAACTGATTAACAGGAGTTCATTTCAAAATGCCTTGAATCGATGCACAGAACGTGCAGGGTTGCGCCGAGTCAGGACACATAGCCTTAGACATTCATACGCCACAATCAGATTGATGAAAGGTCATAACGTGGGAGATGTGAGCTATCAGTTAGGCCATAGCAGCATAAAAATAACCTATGATGTGTATGCTCATTGGATGCCCGGTCAGTTTAAATCGGAAGTTGACGAGCTTGACACCTTGCACCCAGTTGCACCCCATACGCACCCGCAAACGACACCACAACAATATTCATAAAGATTTCAATAGTCTTTCGTGAATGTTGTCAAATCCTCCGTTGGACATGACAAGGATGAGATCCCCGGATCTTGCTTCTTTGATGAGAAAATCAATAATCTCATCCGTATTCGGGAAAAAGTGCGCATCCTTGCCTTGACGGTTGAGATCATCCACAAGTTGTTGAGAAGAAAAACGTTCATTATGCGGGATTTTATCCAGAAGCGAAGGCTGACGAATGCAGATAAAGTCTGCACCATCGAATGAGAGGGGATAGATGTTTTGAAATATATTGCGCATGCTGGAATTGGTTCGAGGCTCGAACACGGCGATGAGACGTCCATTTGGATAAAACGGCTTGACCGCCCGAAGCGTCTCACGCACCGCCGTAGGATGGTGTGCAAAATCGTCCATGACCGTTACACCGGATTTTTCGCCGCGTACTTCCTGGCGCCGCTTGATCCCGTCAAACGATTCAAACGCCCTTTTAATGGCTTCCGCCGGTATCGTTAGCATGTCTGCGACGGCAATGGCAGACAAGGAATTCAGCAGGTTGTGTTCTCCCACCAGCCGCGTCTTAAAATTTCCAAAAACCGCACCATGCTTTAAAACGTCAAAAAAAGTCCACGGCTGTTGAATGGTGACGGGACCCAGTTGCCAAACCGAGTCGGCACTTCGACCGTATTTAACCAATTGGCAGGATTTTCCGCAGATGAGATCAGAAACATTTTTATCATCGTCAAATGCAACGAGCGTATTTTGAGGTGAGATACCGCTGATAAAAGCATCAAAGGCTTGTCTTACATGTTGAATATCTCTAAAAATATCCGCATGATCAAATTCGACACCTGTCAATATGGCTATTGATGGGTCATAATGGAGAAATTTTGCTCCTTTATCAAAAAATGCCGTATCGTATTCATCGCCCTCGATGACCATGTGCTCACCGCTTCCCAGGCGATAATTGCTTTCAAAGTTTTTTAAAATCCCACCGATCATGAAGGTCGGATCCATTCCGGCTTCATACAGAATCCATGCTAAAATTGAAGAAGTGGTGGTCTTGCCGTGGGTGCCTGTGATGACCAGGGGTTTTTTGCCGGATGCAATAAATCGGTTCACCGCCTGGGGCATGGAACAGAACTCCAGTCCCATTTGATTCATTCCAACAACCTCTGGATTGTCCTTTGACACAGCGTTTCCCACGATAACCAGGTCCGGACCGTATGTAACATTGTTTTCGCTGAATCCCTCTGTAATCTTGATGTCCTTGCTTGAAAGAAATTCGCTCATGGGTGGATATACTTTCTGGTCCGAGCCCGTTATTTCAAAACCCATATCTTTAAGCATACTGGCCAGCGCTCCCATTCCGGTGCCGCATATGGCAATCATGTGTATGTTTTTTACAGGATCGGGAATTCGATTTTTGCTTAAATCCATGGGTTATGGTTCCTTTTGGTCTTTTGTTAACCTAGGTTGAGCGATTGTAGAGTTAGCCGAAGATGCAAGGCATGAGACATACAGCCGTAGTCTGCTGCTGCAAATGGCTCATAACGCAGCAGATTCGGTAAACTCGGCAAGCCCGAAGGGTTTCAAATTGTGACAATCTTGTTTAGTTTCCTATCCGCCAAGTCGATGATGGTGTTTAATACTTTAAAACAATATAAACTCCTAAAGACATAAGATTTATAATATACTGGCACAATTTGAAACGTTCAATTAGGTTTGAGCCAATATTAGGGCCATATTCCTCAAACTGCAATAAAATTGTTTGGCCTGAGTTAACACAACCAACCATCATTCACTTCCCAAGAAATCTTTATAATTTAAAGTAATTTTAGGCAGTTAACAATACGTCCACTAAAATACGGATGTTCTTTGTTTTGTTAAGTTTTTTAATAAAAAGGCCGATATAAAAGATAATTCCTTTTTAATCTCTAACCAGCAATAAAATCTGATCAAGAATATATTATAAGGATTTTTTATGGCCGATAACTTAAAGACACAAGAACTGATCGAAGAAATGCGAAGCAAGGGAAATCTCCCTGCAATCAATGAAAATGTTCAGGCAATCACACGAATTACACATCAATCCCATACTCGTGCAGTTGATCTTGCCACGGTGATCATGAGAGATTGCGGCTTAACCTCGAATATTCTGGCAACTGCCAACTCGGTGATGTACCGGCCGCGCTATCCCATTAAAACCATCACCTATGCCGTCACGTTTTTAGGATTTGAAAAAGTTCGTTCTCTGGCTCTGGGACTGTCCATATTCAATCAGACAATGAAAACAGCCAAGACACAACAACTGGGGCAGCTTTATGCCAGCTCCTATTTTTCCGGAGCCTTTGCCAGTTCTCTGGCAGTGAAAAACAATACTGAAAACTCCGAAGAAATATTTATTGCCGGTTTGCTTTATCGGCTTCCATGGCTGGCATTGGCAAATACATTTCCTAATAAATTCAAAGAAATGGAAAAATTGATTGCAGAAAAACATGCTTCAAACAATAAAGCCTGTAAGGAAGTGTTTGGTGTTGAATATGATGAAATTTGTAAAGCATTGACAAACATTTACAATCTTCCCGACAAAGTCGCGAAGGTACTTAGAAACGATGATGACGCCAACGACCCTTTAATAGCCTTGATACGCGAGTCCGGTCATATTTCAAATATGCTGTTCAGCAATAACCGCGGTGGAGAAAAGGCCATGGGAAAAACCGAGGCTCGCATAAAAAAAATACTTGGAACCGATGAATTTAACATTTCAGATTTTATCAAAGATACCTGTGAACGGGATGCAAATGTTGCCAGATTCTTTAATCTGGAAAAAGACGATGTTGATATGATGGTCAAGGCCCTTGAGTGGGGAAAAGGGAATCCCGCTCAAATTGCCGGGAAAGTCACCTTCGGAAATGCACTGGCCGAGGAAGAAAAGCCTGAAGATCCGGATTCGCTGATCGGCCAGTTTCTGACGGATCTGATGATTGCCTGCCGCAAAAGTACTGAAATCAACCAGGTATTAATGCTCGCTCAAGAAGCGCTGTACCGCTGTCTGATTGGAACCGAAATATTTACAGCGTTTTTAAATAAATCAAAAACAATGATGACTGGAAGGTTTTATGCAGGCAAAGATACCCGCTTGAAAGCCGAGGATTTTAAAATCAGTATGAGTGATATTAACTCACCTATTGTCAAATCCATAAATAATAAGGAATCAGCGGTTTTTGATCTTGCCGAAAGATCCTCTCAGATTTCCCTTTTGAAAAACCAATCGCATTTTAAAACGGCAATGATTTCCCCCATCATTACTATGGATCTTGTCATCGGAGCATATTTCATCGCCAGAGCCAACAATATTCCTTTCTCGGAAAAAGAAATTGCCTGGTTTGAACAAATTGTTATATACGTCGGACAGGCTTTTGAAAATTCTAAAAAATAATTTTTCATTCATACATATCAAGTTATATCTTTTCAATGTTGATAATGTAAGGACATAATACATTGGATAGACATCTTGAAAAAATTCTGCAGGATTTCGCGAAAGGATCAGGACGCCTCACCATATTAACCGGCGCCGGTATTTCCGCTGAAAGCAATATCCCCACCTTCCGGGGTCCCGAAGGATACTGGACCATCGGTTCAAATGAGTATCAATCTCAGGAAATGGCAACTTACAGGATGTTTAGGCGGAAACCCGAAGAGGTATGGAAATGGTATCTGTATCGAATCGGTGTCTGTACAAAGGCCCAACCGAATCCGGGCCACCATGCCCTGGTTGAAATGGAAACGCTGTTTAAGGACCGTTTCACACTGATCACTCAGAATGTGGACAATTTACACCTTCGGGCCGGAAACAGTCTGTTAAAAACATTTCAAATTCACGGGAATGTTTTTTTTATGCGCTGCGCCGATGAATGCAAAAGAGAAGTTTTTCCGATACCTAAAAATTTAACCGGCAGAAAAAAAAATGACGCTTTAACAGAAACAGACCGCCAATTGCTCAGGTGCCCGTATTGCGGCAGCCGGGCCAGGCCCCATGTTCTCTGGTTTGATGAAATGTATAACGAGCATTATTACCGTTACCACAGTGCCTTGAAAGTTGCCGAAGAAACCGATCTGTTGTTGGTGGTTGGAACCTCGGGGGCCACCAGTCTCCCAAATCAGGTGTTGTGGGAAGTAAAAAACCGTAACGGTATCATTATTGATATCAATATCGAAAAAAACCCCTTTTCAATCATTGCCTTAAACAGCGGGCAAGGCTTTTTCATCAAGCATCCCAGCGGCGAAGCGTTACCGGACATTGTACAGCGGTTCAAAGCCGTTATGGAATAATGATTCATAACAAAAAGGATCATCCATCTTGTTGGGTCATGTTTTTGCATTTCACTTGACCCCTCGAGTCTTTGAATCCTTTTAAGGCAAACAACTCTTTTGAATATGCCCCTCAAATTGTAAGTGTTTTTAAATAGTTCTCTGCTTCGAGGATTTCTCGTTCGCTGAAGACACGAATACCGTTCTCTTCCAAAAGGGCTGCAGTAACCCCTTTTCCCGATTTTTTTGTCCCGGAAAAACTTCCGTCATAAATATAATTGCTCCCGCATGAAGGACTCCCTTCTTTAAGAATCGCAAGCCTGATTCCCAATAAACTGGCAAGTTCAAGTGCTTTTTGGGCACCATCTAAAAAATATTTTGTAACATCCTGACCTTTGATATTTACGACCTTTTGACGGCCGTTCAAGACCTGATTTCCATCACTTCCGGAGATCTCCGAACTGGGCCTGGGCACTGGAAGTCCGCCGGCAACTTCAGGACAAATGGCGACAACCCATCCTTGGTGATTCCATGACTTTAGAACATGACTTTCAAAATTTTTGACAATACCATTATATCGCACACGTTCTCCCACCAGACAGGCACTGACCAGCATTTTTTCCATTTTCATTTATGGTTTTCTATAAAACAAGTTTTTATTTGACGTCCTCATTTTTTTATAATTTAAATAAAAATAGGTTGCAAATTATAATTTCTGTTGCTACTGCGAGCGAAATTTTAATGAATCATTAAGTTTTTAAGACCACTCTGGAAAATGAACCGGAGTATCCACAATGCCTGACATATATTTTTCCAATTTTAAGCTGGAAGAAGACACAGAGTATTTTTTATACATCGGAGAGCTTAAAAATTACAGCTTGAACATCTTTTTAAAAGAAGCTCTATCCCGGATTTTCAATCGTAAATTCGATTTTATTGCCATAGTTCCGGATGCATTTGAACAGTATAACTACGACAACCTCATTGTCATCAATCCGAAGAGTACTGATTATGTCTGTAAATACGGCGCCTATGTCTGTTGCAGGGTTTCCGCGGATGAATTTTCTGCAAGTGTTTCAAAAAACCGTCAGATCCGTGCCTTGGTCAAAAGGCTTTTGAATCAGCAGGAAAATGTCTATATATATATGTTCGAAAGCTTACCGGAGATGACCCTGGATGAAATACCGGGAGTATCCATTATTGGACCCGATAAACATGTTTCCAAACGAATCAACAGCAAAATCTACCAATATCAACATTTGAAAGATATACTCCCTGTTGTAGATTTTCGTATTTGCCATGGATTCGATTCGCTCACCCAAACAGCCCAAGAACTTAGTGAATCATGGCGGGATGGACTTTTTGTGTGCCTGGAATACAGTGCCGCCGGAGTAAACAGTATTATTGCCCATGGTATTGATGATATAAAAGATAAGTTCAACGAACCGGACGAGCCCTACCTAATCAGCCGATTCATTCCCCACAAGTACGATCCAACAGTGCTGGCCGTTGTTGCCGGTGAAGAGGATATTTATATTGCCGGAGTTGCTGATCAGCGCATCGAACAAGGGACCCGGTTCACCGGTTCTGATTTCCCATCGGTGTTGAATAAAAAAATTATTGAAAAACTTAAAGAATATACCAGGGTGGGTGGTCAATGGCTTGTAAGGGAGGGATACAGAGGTATTTTCGGATGTGATTTTCTGGTAGATGACAACGATGATATTTATTTTCTTGAAATCAACGCCCGAAAACAGGGAACCACATTGGAATTTTGCTGCACCCTTGAACAGTCGCTTCCTCCGGGATCGCCCATGCTCCCGGAACTCGAATTTTACGCCGTAAACAAAGGGGTGTTGCCGCCAAATACCATGGAGATGAAATCAAACCCCAAAAACTTGCACTGGGGCACTTACAATTACAAAATTCACGATTCTGTTCAAACCGGTGCTTACATTCCACAGAGCGCCCAGGAACGCGAAGCGTTCAAGAAGGTCGCAGAAAGAAAATTAAGGAAGGACTTCCTTATTCTGGAACACGCCGGATGCGACTTTGTTGTCGCAGAAGGCGCCTTTATCGCCCGAATCGTTGCTCTGGGGCACAATCCTGCCGATGTTCAGCAAGGGCTTAACCAGGGTCGAAAAACCATTGACCTTACCATCATCAAAAAACTGGATTCGGAGGATTCAAATGAATAGCACGAACTCAGCAGAAGAAAGTATGGACCAATTTACCCGGGAACTTTTCGAAGATCTTTTCGGCCCGGCCGATGAAAAAATTTCAGAAACCCCGAAAATCCCTGAAAAACTGGCCTTAGAAATAGACGCGCTGTTTATGTCCACCAAAGATACTGAGCGGACAGGTCCTGTTATTGATCTTTTTTCTCGCCTTAAAAAGATAAAAAAAGAACTGAATATTTCGCCGGATGCTTTCGGTATTTCGAAAGAAACCCTTTCACTGCTCGCCGTCAAACATCAACATCTGGATGAACACGGGGTGACCGTGGGTGGTCGGGTGAACCGGGCCATGCCCATTGTCGAACAGGCAAATGATAGGGTTGCCAATTATCTGAAAAACAAGGATACAGAAGCGCCAAGCGGCATTGAATTGTGGGACATCATCCAGGAAAATATCCGTCGTATAAAATCTATTCTGAATATAGATGACGACGAATGGAGCTCTTATTCCGGACAGTTAAGACATTGCATTGACTCTGTAGAAAAACTTTCAAACATCATCGATCTTCCATCTCAAATCATTGAAGAACTGACCCGGGCAACCAAGAGTTACCGGATGCGCCTGACCCCTTACTATGCCAGCCTGATTCAGCCCCATCGAACGAATGATCCGGTCCTTTTGCAATCGGTCCCCACCGGTGAAATGGTCGATAACATCGGCATCGAAATCCCGCCGGTGGCGGCAGACCATTCACCGGCCCGGCTGATCGATCAGTTTTATCCGAGGGTTCTCACCATCAAAGCCACCAACATGTGTGCCATGTATTGCACCCACTGCCTGAGAATCGCCCATATCGGGAAAAAAGACCGCATTTATTCCGATAACGCCTACGAAGAAGCTTTGAACTATATCCGCCATAACACACACATTCGAGATGTCCTCATCACCGGTGGAGATGCATTTGTTCTCCCCAATCGAATGATCAAAAACATTTTAAAGGCACTGGACGACGTCGATCATATAAAAATGAAACGCCTCGGCACCAGAATTCCGGTCACAACCCCATGGCGAGTCGATACCGAACTTCTTGAAATCCTTGAAGAGAGCAATGACAAAAAGCCGGTAAGGGTGGTCACACAGATTAACACGGCTCAGGAAATAACACCGATTTCCAAAAACGCCTTCAAACAGATCTCTAAAAGCGTCAGCGCTGTGTTGAACCAGGCCGTTCTTTTAAAAGGGATCAACGATACCAAGGTGAAAATGTGGAAACTGTGTGAAACCATCCAGGAAAGTTATGTCCGGCCATACTATATTTTTAACTGCAGCTATCGAAACCCCCAGTTTGCCCACTTCAGAGTTCCTATAGAAAAGGGAAGAGATATCGTGGAAAGCATGTACGGCAATATCTCGGGGGATGCTATTCCTCGATATATCGCCACAGCCGGCGGTAAAATTCCTCTGCACAGAAGTAATGTTTTGGGTCATGAGGGGTCTGATATTGTCATGAAAAAACCGTGGAGCGATGAAAAAGCCAGATATCCGGATGCCGATCCCGACGAATATGCCAATAAAAACTTTTCCTTTGCTAAAAATTGATGCAGATTCATAACCGCATAATTTCATTTTTAGAAGCACACTACCGGGATATGCTCGCCCTTCTAGAAAAGATGGTTCGGATTCAAAGCGGAACCTACAATAAACAGGGTGTGGATCAGATGGGACGTTTGATAACGTCCACGTTTCAATCCAATGCCGTCTCTTGCCAGGTGGTGGAACAGGATACATTTGGAAATCATCTGGTGGTTAGATCCCTTTGTGAAAAGGGGTTTGACAAACAGATACTTCTATGCGGGCATATGGATACGGTGTTTCCGGAAGATACCGAATTCAACTGGTACAAAGAAGACAACACTCACTGTTTTGGCCCTGGCGTCATTGACATGAAAGGCGGACTCGTTGCAGGAATATTTGCACTCAAGGCACTGGACAATGAAAAGCTTTTAACAGAAATACCCGTCAAATTCTTCTTTAACTCCGATGAGGAAATCGGATCCCCCAGCTCAAAAAATCATATTCAAAAGGAAGCTGTAAACAGCGCTTTTGCATTTGTGCTGGAAACCGGTGGACGCCATGGAGAAATCGTTACCGGGCGAAAGGGAAACCTTTCTCTTGAACTTAAGATTAAAGGAATCGCCGGCCATGCAGCCTTTGCCGGAAAAAATAAAGCCAGTGCCATTGCTGAACTGGCTCATAAAATTATTGCCTTTGAATCTTTAAATGATTCGGATCGGGGAATCAGTGTCAATGTGGGCAAGGTCAATGGCGGTATAGGGCCAAATACCGTGTCTGAACATGCTGTGGCCCGTATCGATTTCAGGTTCACCGGGATAGCGGATAAAGCATCTCTGGAAAAAAGCATCTCTGAGATTACCCAGAAAAAAGACATCCCCAAAACCAGTTCTCATTTTGCCATATTGAGCTCAAGACCTCCCATGCCGGCATCTATACAGAATAAAGAACTTTTCAAGGCGGTCCAAAAAACAGCAGCATCCATTGGATTATCGGTATCGGAGGAATTCAGGGCCGGGGTATCGGACGCCAATCTGATTGCCGGAAAACAGACACCGGTCATCGACGGTTTGGGGCCAATCGGCGCCATGGATCACAGTGAAGATGAACATATGATTAAAGAAAGCCTGTTACAACGGTCGGTTCTGCTGGCCTGCGCTTTAATAGACTGCTGGGAGAAATATCAAAGGGGTATTTTATTCTGACGAAGACATTGGAGAACCGGTAAAGTTTTCAAAAACTAAAGCGTTGCAAAAGTCGTTAGATTCATCCCTCCGGCAGAAAGGGGGTCAGATCGTGGACATATTCCGACATCACTTTGAACCCGCCGTCACTTAATGCTGAAATAGCCCTATCCTTATCTTTCAATCCCACTCTCATGACCAACTGATAAACTCCGGGGCTTTCTTTCTCCGGCCAGGTAACAAGACTCCGAATATTGATATTCTTTTCTTTGAGAATTCTTGAAACCTCAGCAACAATCCCGATGCGATCCTGGACCAGAACAGTAAACCGGGCGCTTTCCTCACCAAATCCAATGGCACGAAGCAAAACGTCCATAACGTCGGTGCTAGTAATTATCCCCACCAGTTTTTCCGCTTCGATAACCGGCAGTGCGTTAATTCTGTTTTGTTGCATGATATAAGCGGCACGTTCAATAGTAGTGCCTGGGGATATGGTGATAATCTTTTTCACCATAATATGTTCAACGGTCAACTGGGTCAAAAGATAGTTCAGTTCGTGAACACTGAGAGTTGTGGCAGGAGAAGCCCAGCTTTGTCTGACATCTCTGTCTGAGATAAGGCCGACCAAATCTCCATTTTTGTTGACCACCAGAAGATGGTTAATTTTTTTATTTTCTATGATCTCTTTTGCTTTTTTTAAGCTTGTATCCGGAGCCACGGTAACAAGGTGTGTATGCATAATTCGGCCAACATACATAGGAGCACCTCCTTTTGATAATGGAGACAGACGGAAAATAAAATTGCGTTAGGATATTATTCGCCTGAGGCGGATGAATGAAACTCATGCAAGCCACGGCAGAACGGAATCCACCACTCGGCACCGGCGGACAAGTCGGCTTTGCTTCAACAAATATTGAGGAATGCAAACTTAAATAACATCCCTAGTGTTTAAACAAAACCTGTCTTCTTCAGTGCAATCGATGGCAGATATAAAAAAATCGCCATCATTTGATGCCTGGTAAAGTTGAATGGCCTCTAGAATTTCGCAATCTTTTGCGCACAATTCTTTAGGTTGATTTTTCCATTGACAGTTTGCACATGGAGAAGAAATCATATTGCCTCCTCTGTTATGCTAAGATTATCAGGAAAATTCAAATCTTTAACATCACGTATCCATTATCAACCAACCTTCCTCCAAACTTTAACCGGGTTTGGGAAATCGAAGTACTATGCCGCCTTTCCCGCAGATTTCTTCTGTTCCTGAAAGATCTCACATTGTTTACACCAGTTTCGCATGTTCCCTTTCCGAAAAACTTCCTTACAAACTTTGCGATAGTATTGCATTTCCGGATCTTTAGGGCATTTAATAAAAGATTCGCCCATCAACACCTTCCTTGTTTTTTGTGATAGTTTAGTCCTTTGATACAAACCAATTACATCGGTCTTCACTTCAGGAAAAAGGTAATTACATCTGAAGCGATAATGTTTTCAAAGGACTGATAGTCCACTTATTTTTAAAACATTAAATTAATTACATTTTAAAATAGCTTTATATAAGATAAAATATCTTGTGTGTCAAGATAAATATACCACAATATATTGAGCTTTTAATCCCAATACTAGTTGATTTTATAGCATTAAAGAGATTCGATGTCGGGGAATCTTTCGATGGACCTTCCGGTCATAGAAGATAATTGAAATGATAAACGAGCTTCTATCAAAAAATCTGGATATGAACCTCCACAAGCAGACCACTATCCATTTAAATTTCAGGCGGTTTTAATTCGCCTTCTCGTCCTTTTTCCTTAAAACGTTTCCTTTACTTTTCTTTATTTTTTTCGGATATTTTCGCCTCGGTTTTCCCTTTATTACCTGTCACCTGACAAGAATTTCGCACTCATGTCGAAATACCCAATTTCGGCAGGATATACGCTTGTAGCAGATACCAAATTCCGACGATAATCAAAAACAAAATGATACCATTCATATTTTTTCTCCTTTATCCGTTCGGTTCAACTCGAAGAATTAATCTGGTTTTTTATATTTAAAATTATAACCTAAATTGAGCGATTTTTAAGTTTGCCACAGATACAAGAAAGATGTCGTTTCGCTATAGTCGTCTATGCGGAACGGCATCTGACTCAGTAGATGCGGTGAAACTGGAAATCTCGTAGGGTTTCAAATTTTTAAATTCAAACTATCAGAATACCTTTAAATATTTTTGAGTTAACCCATTTCAAAAATTTGAAACACCCAGCTTAGGTTTAAATGACGCTCCATGTAATCATGCATATGCTTTAGAACCTTTTTAGTCTCTTGAGAATTGGGCAGGATTGCCCCAATTTTCTCAATATACTCGCGATCTTTAACCACCTGAATCGAAATGGTAAAGTTAAGATCAAACACCCAGCTTAACAGGAGCAGTTTAAAATCGTTTACTGTTCTTAAATCCTGGAAACGGACAAACCGTTCTTCGGTCAAGGCAGACAGAACTTGCGGTGAAAAAGATGGATCATCAGGGAGACCGAAGTCTACGACCGGATTCGGCTGTTTGTCGTGCGTATTGTAATAATCGATGAAAACCCTCCAAATGTCGAGTTTATCGGCATCCCGAAGAAGACGAATGTAAAAAAGGGATTTTCCATTCTCCTTATTAGGAATTGTGATGGCATTGTGGTTGGCAATGGCATTTGTAATCCATTTTCTTTCATCTTTGGTGCATATCTCCAGAACATTATTCACCGCCAACTCTCGAAGCCCAAGCAAGGCATGATTTTCAGAATCCGCATCTTTGAATGTACCGTAGATGGTATACTGCTTGAATCTGCCGACATCATGGAAAAGAGCCATGGTTTCTGTCAACACCAATTCCTCATTCGACAGGCCCAGGGCTTTCCCCAGCAAGGTCATATTTTCGCATACGCGCTCCGTGTGTTTTTCTTTAAGGCGGATGGTGAGGTTATCGGTCGGATTATCCGTATAAAAACCGGCGACATAACCCGTAAACCATTTCTTTAAGTATTCCAAATCGTTTTGATTCATCAATACTTTCCCTATAATTCATATCAAGATCCGAAACTTAAGATTAATTACATGATATGTCAAGTCTCAGACACATGCGATCCCTTTCCATCTTGACTCTATATTGTTGTTTATCTAAACTCAAAAGTATCGATCTCGATAAAATACTTTATAAACTAATTTAAGGGTCGGAGAGTTTTTATTGTAAACACTTATAACTCAGGCTCCAGCTCGGAGAGCAGGAGCGGAATGGATAATCTTTTTTGAAAATCGTGTACTGTTTGAGTGGTTTAGGGATCGTTAGAAATAACAGACGCATACCGAAACGTTTAAACGGTAAGAAAGTATTTTTAAAATCGAAATCATTGCTTTTATATTGATTTCTGTTCTTTCTTTACGATCCTTTAACCACGAGTTTACACGGTTTGATAAAAAGCATTATCCATGGAGCGATTGAATAAATAGAAACTCTCCGACTCCTGAACCAATTAATTTGACATTCACTATTATATGGGCATTCAAATGTATGGCTGGTGCGGCAAAATTGTCAGAATACATCTCACCGACCAATCATGGCGCGTTGAGGTTCCCGATTTAAATGTTTTAAAAACATTTATCGGTGGAAGAGGTCTGGCAGGATATTACCTAAGAAAGAAGATAACCCTTGATTGGAATCATCCGGATATGCCGCTGCTCTTGTTTGCCGGGCCTCTTGTCAATACGCTCTCCCCAACCAGTGGCAGAATGACCATCATGTCCCGATCACCTCTCACCGGAGCTGTCGGCGATTCTTCTGTGGGTGGATCTTTTGGTTTCCAGCTGAAAAAAGCCGGATTCGACGGCATTATCATAACCGGAAAGTCCGACAGACTTTGCGGCATTGAAATCAAAGATAACAACATCCAAATTTCCGATGCTTCTCACCTTAAAGGCCGAAAAACCGCTGATGTTCATTCGCTCCTAAAAAACAAAGGCTCAACCGCCGTTATAGGACCGGCAGCAGAAAATGGGGTTCTTTTCTCAAGTACGATTATCGATGGACATTTTGCAGCAGGCAGAAGCGGCATCGGACTGACGTTTGCTTCCAAAAACCTGAAATATATTACCATGCGAGGGACCGGAAAAACGAAAGTATTCGACCCGAAAGGTTTAAGATCCGCCAGAGAAGACGTATTCAGACTAACAGCCGCTTCTCCGATCCTTTTGGGAAAATTCGGAATCTCGCGATTTGGCACCGGTGCCCTGTATGATTTGATGGATGCAAGGCAGATGATGCCTACCGAAAATTTTCAAAAAACCCAATTTGATCAAGCTTTCAAACTGAATGCACATGCGTTTAAAAAGAAGTTCAAACCAAAAAATACCGGTTGTCGTGGATGCCACATTCTATGTAAAAAAATTACAAAAGATCAGACAAGCATGCCTGAATTTGAAACCATGTCTCATTTCAGTGCACTTTTGGGCAATACCAACATCGGTACTGTCGTCAAAGCCAACAGGATTTGCAATGAAATGGGGATGGATACTATTTCAGCTGCAGCCACCCTGTCATGCTTTTCAGAAATTTCGAAAAAGAAATTGTCGCCCAAAGAAATTGTTTCTCTTTTGATGGACATTGGAAAAAAGAAGGGAGTCGGCGTTGAGCTCGGCCAAGGTGCGGCAAAATATTCCGGCGACTGCGGCCGATCCGATCTTGCCATGGTGGTCAAAGGTCAGGAACTTCCGGCCTATGATCCAAGAGGGGCTTATGGGATGGCTCTTGCGTATGCCACATCTTCCAGAGGGGGATGCCACCTGAGAGCATACCCCATCAGTCACGAGATTTTGAGAAAACCCGTCGCTACAGATCGTTTTTCATTTAATGGAAAAGCCCGAATAATTAAAATAGGTGAAGATTTAAATGCCGTTGCAGATTCTCTTACCGCATGCAAATTCATATTCTTTGCAGCATCTCTTGAAGAGTATGCCAAAATTTATACTGCAGTTACAGGG
>Ga0210086_1000525_pt1 | contig 22036 bp, 13 predicted proteins | sample China_Galinas_PW_3_FD_184867 | JGI IMG/M metagenome (GOLD analysis project Ga0210086, IMG submission 184867) | Wetland microbial communities from San Francisco Bay, California, USA, that impact long-term carbon sequestration - China_Galinas_PWB_D2... | ecosystem: Environmental > Aquatic > Marine...
CATGTGACGAATGTGCCCCAGCAGCCGTTCGCGTAGCCGGAGAAGCCGCCGACGTAATCACCGACTCGATGCTCGGTGACGTCCGAACCGATTCGGCTCACGATGCCGCCGAAGTCGATGCCCAATTGCGGTGCGCGGCCGTCGATTTCGGGGAATCTGCCAAGCGCGGCGAGCACGTCGGCGAAGTTGATGCTGGATGCGCTGACCGCCACCTCGACCTCGCCCGACCCGGGTGCCCTGCGGTCGACCGCGGCGAGTTCGAGCGATTCCAGATCGCCCGGATTGCGTACCTCGAGGCGCATGCCGTCGCGGTCGTGCTGCACTTCGCGGGTTCGCCGCTCGTCCTGCCGCAGGGGTGAGGGCCGCAGTCGGGCGTTGTACCACTTGCCGGCGCGCCAGGCGGTCTCGTCCTCGTCCGAGTCCGAAAGGAGTTCGGTGGCAATATGTTTTGCGTCGCAGTCTCCGTCCACGTCGATTTGGCTGGGACGCAGCTGGGGGTGTTCGGTGCCGATCACCCGGATCAGGCCGCGCAGCCCCGCCTGGTCCAGGTTGACCTCGTCGGTCGGCATGACGGGTTGCGCGGCCCTGGTCAGCACGGAGAGCCGAGGCGGCTCTCCGGTCATTTCGGCCAGTTCGCGGGCGATTCTGAGCAGATGACGGACATGTTCGCGGGCCCTGGCCAAGCCCTCCTCGTCGGCTGTGGCCACCGGGGGTGGGAGCATGACGACCACGCCGTCGACGCTGCCTGCTTCCAGTCGGCCGGTCAGCTGCTCGACGCGCGACGGGTGGTCTGCGTGCTGCGGCCAGCCCAGCCAATCGCACTGCGCACCGACGGATTCGAGTGAATCGAGGAGCCTGGGTGTCAGCGCATCGCCATTATCAGAGGTGTCGATCAGCAGCCAACAGCCGGGGTCGGCACGGTGGAGGGCAGGTAGCTCATTCTGCTGCCATGAGACGGTCAGCAGCCGCTCGGCCAGCCGACGTTCGCGTTCGCTTCCCTCGGTGGCGCTGCTGCCCATCCGCAGCCCGCGCACGCTCAGCACCACCGTGCCGGACGCGTCGAGAAGATCCAGATCCGCTTCGATCTCCGGGCCGTCACCCGTCCTCACCCGAGTCACGCAGTAGCGTCCATCGCGGGTAGGGCCGTAGCTGCGCAGCCGGCGCACCCCCAGAGGTAGCAGCAGGCCGCCGGAGTCGCGCACGGACGGGTGTGCGGCGACCGATTGGAAGCAAGCGTCCAGCAATGCCGCGTGCACCCGATAGGCGGCCCGCTGGGCGCGAATTGCGCTGGGCAGTTTGACTTCGGCCAGCAGGGTGCGGGCGTTCCCGTTGGCGGTGTGCACGGCGACCAGACCTTCGAACGCCGGGCCGAAGTGCACACCACGCTCGTCCAACCACTGGCGTAGCTCTGCCCCGTCCACCCGGGACGGGTGGGCGGCCTGCACGGCTGCTAGGTCCAGACGCGGCGGCTGCTGCTCGTCGACCGCGCACAGAACCGCGGAGGCCCGCCGGGTGGGCTCGCCCCCATGATCGGTTCGCACCTCGAGGCTGACGTCACCCGACGTGTCGACCGACGCTATGGTCGTCACCGGGGTCTGCTCGTCCAAGAGCAGCATCTGTTCGAAGCCGATATCGCAGACTTCGGAGTTGTCGCCGAACATCGCCCAGGCGGCCGAGAGCGCCATCTCGCAGAAAGCGGCCCCCGGCAGCGCGGCCACGGAGTGCACCTGGTGGTCGGCCAGCCACGGCAGCTCCGCTGTCCCGACATCGCCCTGCCACACGTGGCGCTCCGGCTCCTCCGGCAACCGCACATGGACCCCCAGCAGCGGATGGACCACGACGCTGCGGCCGCCGTCAGGCTGACGACTCTGGCCGGCGGATCCGATGAACAGCTGCCGATGGGTCCAGGCCGGCAGTGGCGGGTCGAGTAACCGCCCGGCGGGGTAGAGCGCCGAAAAGTCCACCGCGGCGCCCGCACAATGAAGATCGGCCACGAAGGCGCGCAGTCCTGCCGGCATCGGCTGTTCGCGGCGCATGCCGGCGAGTGCCTGCACCGGAATGTCGGCGGCCTGTGCAATCTGTTCCACCGCGCGCGTCAGGAGCGGGTGCGGGGAAGGCTCGCCGAAGACCCGGTGACCGTCTTGCAGCGCCGCCTGCACCGCCGCCGCGAACCGCACCGGCTGGCGCAGGTTGTCCACCCAGTACCCGGCATCGAATTCCGGCTTTGCGCCCGGATCATCGAGGGTCGCCGAGTAGTACGGCACCGTGGGTGCGATCGGGTTCAGCGCCGCGAGTTCGTCGGCCAGATCGGTGAGGATCGGGTCGACATGGGGCGAGTGCGACGCGACGTCCACGGCTATCTCGCGGGCCATGATGTCACGGCGCTCCCACGCGGCCGCTAGGTCGCGGACCGTCTGCGCCGCGCCGCCGATGACGGTGGCCTGCGGCGAGGTGATCACCGAAACCACGGCATCGGTCACACCTCGGGCGGCCAGTTCCTTACGCACCTCATGGGCGGGCAGCTCCACCGAGGCCATCGCCCCGGCGCCGGCGACTCGGCACAAGAGCCGCGAGCGGCGGCAGATGACACGGACACCGTCGTCAAGCGGCAGTGCTCCCGCGACGACGGCGGCCGCGGCTTCACCCATCGAATGGCCGATGACCCCGCCCGGATGTACCCCGTAGGAGCGCATCGTGGCTGCCAGCGCGACCTGCATGGTGAACAACACCGGCTGAATCCGGTCGATACCGGTCACCGTCTCCGGGCCCGACATCGCCTCGGTCACCGAAAACCCCGACTCACGGGCGATCAACGGCTCCGCCTCCGCGACGGTCGCGGCGAAAACCGGTTCGGTTGCCAGCAGTTCGGCGCCCATCGCCGCCCACTGCGAGCCCTGGCCGGAAAACACCCACACCGGTCCGCGGTCATCCTGGCCGACCGCAGACGGATGAACCGCGTCGCCCTCGGCGACCTCACGTAACCGCTCGACGAGGTCGGTCGGGTGCGCGGCAAGCACGGCGGTGCGCACCTGACGGTGTCCTCGCCGGCGCGCGAGGGTGTAGGCGAGATCGAAGAGCGCCAGCCGATCGGTCCGGGCGCTTACCCAGTTGGCCAGCAACTGCGACGTCTGGCGCAGTGCTTCGTCCGACGTGGCGGAAAGGACGAACAGCAGGGGCCCCGCGTGCGCGGGAAATACCTCCGGCTGTGGCGATTCGGGGGCTTGCTCCACCACGGCATGCGCATTCGTTCCGGTCACCCCGTACGACGAGACCGCCGCCCGGCGCGGCCTTTCGCCGGGCCGCGACGGCCACGGCGTGCTCGCGTTGGGCACGAAAATTTTCGTTTCGCTGGCCGCCAGCGCATCGGGCAGTCGAGTGAAGTGCACCATCGGCGGCACTATCCCGTGCTGTAGGGCCAGAACCGTTTTGATCAGCCCCACTGTTCCGGCCGCACATTCAGTGTGCCCGAAGTTGCTCTTTGCCGACCCGAGTGCGCACGGCTCACCGTCTGCGCCGTACACCCGGGCCAGGCTGCCGAACTCGATCGGGTCACCGACCGGCGTGCCGGTGCCATGGGCTTCGACCATCCCGACGGTTGCCGGGTCCACGCCCGCCGCCGCCAGCGCCGCCCGGTACACCTCCGCCTGGGCGTCCAGCGACGGCCGGGAAATGGTCTTGGTGCGGCCGTCCTGGTTTGCGGCCGTGCCGCGCACGACGCCGAGGATCCGGTCGCCGTCTCGAATCGCGTCCGGCAGTCGCTTCAGCAGGACTACCGCGGATGCCTCTCCACGGACGAAGCCGTCGGCTCCCACGTCGAACGGTCGACAGCGCCCGCGGGGTGAGTACATCCCCAGCGCCGACCCCGACGCATTTAGCTCGGGTGAGAACATCACGACGCAGCCCCCGGCCAAGGCGAGGTCGCTCTCGCCCTCGTGCAGGCTGCGACACGCCAAATGAACGGTGAGCAGACCTGTCGAGCATGCGGAGTCGACGGTCAGGGCCGGGCCGTGCACGCCCAGCCAGTGGGCAATTCGACCGGAAGCCATGCTGAAGGTGGTGCCGGGATAGCCGTAGGCGTCGTGCAGGACGCCGGCGTCGTAGCTGAGAAGCTCGTAGTCGTCGTGGGTCAAACCGACGAACACGCCCGTTGCGGTGCCGGCGAGCGCCCCCGGGTCTAGGCCTGCCCGTTCGATCGCTTCCCAAGACGTCTCGAGCAGTAACCGGTGCTGCGGATCGATGGCCGCCGCCTCACGGTCACTCAAACCGAAAAACGGCGCGTCGAAACCGGTGACGTCGTCCAGAAAGCCGCCCCACCGCGATATCGACCGGCCTGGCACACCCGGCTCTGGGTCGTAGTATTCGTCAGCGTCCCAGCGGTCGGCGGGGACTTCGGTGATCATGTCGGCGCCGCGCAGCACCGCGTCCCATAATGCGTCGGGCGAGTCGATGCCGCCGGGAAGCCGGCAGCTCATGCCGATTACCGCAACAGGAGTAACTTGAGCGCCGCGCATAGCAGCCCACCTCTTTTGCAACTGGCAGGCCGAGCCACGGGTTCGTGCAGACGACCGCTACGCCGCACATGTGTCATGCCCACATCACTTCGAAGCCTAGTCGCTTCGTTTGGACGGTGGTATGGGAATTGACGTCGCCGTCACTTCGAATGACTAATGGTCTTTCGCCGCCAGCTGACGTCCCGAAGCGCCGGTCGCGCCGCGGCGGCACTGAGCGCGGGCCGGGGCCGACAGTGCACGCGGCTGCGCACTCGCCGCTGTGGCATCGCCAGGTTCACGCTCGGTGTGCCGGTGAGCTCAGCCCTGTTCGACGACGTTCGAGTTGCCGCCATTCTGGATCGTCGGCGACCCGGAGTGGTAGGTGACCTGATTCTCGACGCCGGACGCTGTGATCGCGTCGGTGGTATCGACGGTGACGACGTTCTGGACGCCAGACACCGTGACATCCGCGCAATGACCAGTCAGCACAACGGTATTCGACATCCCGCTGACGCTCACGAAGCTGTCGTTGCACTCGATCGTCTCGTTCTTGCTGAGGCCGGCGATGCTCACCTTGCCGCCCGGCGGTGCCGTGGACGACGACGGTCCGGCCGAAGTCCCCGACCGGTCGCCGGGGGCGGAGGTCCCCGGAGCCGTGAAGGAGCCGTTGCCTCCGAACATGCTCGGCCGGCTACCGAAAGATCCTGTGCTGCTGGAAAATACGTTTCCGACATAGACCATGATTCCCACGACCATGCCCACCACGCCGAGGATGAAAACCGCGATCACTATCCACCACACTCGGCCGGTAGTTCTGGGTCGCGTCGTCCCGAACGAGATGGCGTCAGCCACCGGCGGCGGTGGCGGCGGGCCGGCGTAACCGTGTGAGACACCCAGTTCGGACGTGTACGCCTGGTGGGTCAGCGGGCGCTCCAGCTCACGGATCCGCGCTTCCGGATCGTCCTGCGGCTCCATGCTGAGATGGTCCCACACCGAGTTCCCGCGACGGGTCCCTTCAGCGCTCAGGGCTGCGTGGGTTCGCCGATCTTGACTACCGTCTTGCCGATGTTGGCCCCGGTGAAAAGTCCGTTGAGGGCGTCGACGCACGACTCGACGCCTTCGAAGACGTGTGCGCGGTGGACCAGCCGCCCGCCGGCCACCCACTGGCGCAGTGCGGCGAACGCCTCGTCGAAGCGGCCCCACTGGTCGAGCGTGTTGAACCCCTGCATCAGCGCACTTTTGGCCAGCAGGTTGACGTAGTTGGCCGGGCCCGGATGCTCGCCCGTCAGATAGCTGGAGATGACACCGCACAGTACGACTCGGGCCCCAAACGCCAAGCGGCCCAGCACCGCATCCAGAATCGGTCCGCCGACGTTGTCGAAGTAGACGTCGACACCACGGGGGCAGTGCTCCTCGAGCGCCGCCGCGAGGTCACCGGTCCGGTAGTCGATGCACGCGTCGAACCCGAACTCTTCGACCACCGCCCGGCACTTCTCCGGTCCACCCGCGATGCCCACCACCCGGGCGCCGGCGATCTTGGCGATCTGCCCCGCCAGCGACCCGGTGGCACCTGCCGCCGCCGAAACCACCACCGTCTCTTCGGGCTGCGGCCGGCCGATGTCGACCATGCCGAAGTAGGGGGTGGCGCCGGTCGAGCCGTACACCGACATCATCGCCAGTTGGTCGGTCACCCCCGGGATGACAGTGGTGAACACGTCGTCGCGCACGATCACGTACTCCTGAAAACCGGACAGGGTGGTGACCACGTCGCCGACGGCGTATGCGTCGCAGCGCGACGCCACCACCTCGCCGACCCCGGCGGCCCTGATGACGTCGCCCAGCTGCACGGGCGGAAGGTAGCCCGGCTGCCCGTCGAGCCAGGTGCGGACGGCGGCGTCGATACCCAGGTATGTGTTCCGAACCAGCGCCTCACCCTCCGCCGGGTCGGGCGCGGGGGCGACGACGAGCTCGGTATCGCCGGGCTGCACCAACCCGGTCGGCCGGCGGCGCAGCACGATCTCGCGGTTCGTCAGCTCCGACACGATGCAGAACTTACCCAAGACGCCGGCCGCCACCGCGTGGCTTGGCCAAGGGTTCTGCTCTCATCCCAAGTCGGCGGCCCGGCGCCGGACTTGTTACTGTGACGGACCGGCCGCGGCATGTGACTCCAGCGCCGAGTGGCGCGGTGCCGGGCGCCAGGAGCCGAACCATATGCTGAAGGTCGTCGCCAAGGTCTCCATCGCATTGTCGCTGTTTTTGTGCGCGGGCGCCTACCCCGTGTTTGTCGGTTCTGATCCGCCGGAAAAACTCGAACTCGCAGACAACTGGACACTCTCACCCGCGAAAGGGCTTGCCGCAAACGGCGTGTCACTGTCTGTCGGGAACTACGACGACTCGTCGTGGTATCCGATCCGCCGGATGCCCGCGACGGTGCTGGAAATACTTCGCGAGAACGGCGTCTATCCCGATCTGTACGTGGGAAAGAACTTACGCGACGTAGTGCCGCAGGACCTGTACAAGCAGGACTGGTGGTACCGCACCACATTCACTGCGCCCGAAGGGCGTACGACGTACTTGTTGGGCTTCCCGGGAATCAACTACCGCGGCGAAATTTGGTTGAACGGCCACCTCGTGGCCGACGACAAGCAGATCGTCGGCATGTACACCGCGCACGAACTCGACGTGACACCGTGGATCCAGCCGGGACAGCCGAACACGCTGGCCGTGAAGGTGACGCCGGAACGCGCCCTGCAAGACGTCGACGGCGTCGAACTCGCGGACAGCTGGAACGACTGGATCAACTGGGACTACCTCGGCTACCAAGGCCCCGGGAAAAACGCCCTGCACGGGAATTCGTTCGTGCCCGATCGCAACGCCGGAATCTTCAAGCCGGTGTACCTGAAGGCCGTCGGCGCAGTCGGACTCGGGCCCGCGCTCGTCAACTCCGAGATCCCGCTGCCGCGCACCGACACCGCACGCCTGACCGTCCGCGCCGACGTCCACAACTACTCGACGCAGCGCACCCGCGGGGTCCTTCGCGCGACAATCGAGCGACCCGGCAAGCCGACCATCGAAGTCGAGAAGCTGGTCTCGCTCTCAGCGGGAGAAGCCCGCCAAGTGACGTTGTCCCCGGACGAGTTCAAGCAACTAGCAGTCGACAATCCCGACCTGTGGTGGCCCTACACCATGGGAGAGCCAAACCTCTACAAACTGCGGCTCGAGTTCCAGGTGAGCAACCACCCCAGTGACGTCAGCGAGCTGCAGTTCGGGATCCGCACCGTCACCCAGAACCGCGACAACCGGTTCTCCGGCGACGGCGGCGACTTCTACCTATTGGTCAACGGCAAGAACTTCCTCGTCCGCGGCGCCGCCTACACGCCTGACCTGTTGTACAAGTACGACCCCGACCGCGAGACCGCGGTGTTGCGTTACGCGAAGGACCTCGGACTCAACATGCTGAGGCTGGAAGGCAAGTTCTCCGGCGACCACCTCGTCGAACAGGCCGACGAGTTGGGTATTCCGCTGATGTTCGGCTGGATGTGCTGCAACCAGTGGGAGAAATGGGATCAGTGGGACGCCGAAGACAACCGCGTCGCGACGGACAGTCTGCGCTCGCAGATCCTGATGCTGCACAACCACGCATCGGCGTTCGTCTGGGCCAACGGCAGCGACGGGTTGCCTCCACCGCCTGTGCTTGCTCGATATCGTCAGATCCTCGAAGACCTGCACTGGCAGAACGCGGTCGTCGACACGGTCTCGTCACTTGCCCGGGACGAAAACGGTTCCCCGATGTGGGACGGCATCGACATGGCCGGGCCGTACAGCTGGCGGCCGCCGACATACTGGTTCAGCGGACGTTACGACGCCACCTGGGGCGCGTCGGCCGAGCAGGGCAACAACGAACACATTCCCCCGTTCGCGAGCCTGAAGAAGTTCATTCCGCCCGACAAGCTGTGGCCGATCAACGACACGTGGTATTTCCACGCCGGCGCGCAGCCGAGCAACGCTGCGTTGGCCAGCATCCAGCGCGCGGTCAATCGCCGCTACGGCCCTTCCACCAATGCCGAGATGTTCGCAGACAAGGCGCAGTTGGCTCACTACGAGTCGACGCGGGCGCAGTTCGAGACGTTCGCCGCCAACGGGTGGGCCAGCCACAAGATGACGATCTACTGGATGCTGAACAGCCATTGGCCGTCCTTCTACGGCAACCTGTTCGACTATTACCTGCGGCCGGGCGGCGCATACTACGGGGCGAAGAAGGGATTGCGCCCACTGTCGGTGGTGTTCGATTCGTATGCGACCGGCGACCGCAGCACGGCCAATGTCACCGTCGTCAACCAGACCCAAACCGACCAGCGCGGTCTGCGCGTGCGTGTCCGCGTCTACGACATGCTGGGCAACCTGCGCACCGATCGCACCGCAGAGGGCATAAGCGTCGGCTCGGGTGACGCCGTCAAAGCGATGACGCTGCCCCGGGGCCCCGCGGACTCGAGCGTTTTCTTTGTTCGCTGTCAATTGCTTGACAGTGCCGGCAGGCCGATTACCGAAAATGTCTATTGGCAGTCGCAGCAGCGCGACGACCTTGGACGTCCGGAAAACGACTCCGCTTTCGATCTCACGCAGACGAGTTGGGCGGACATGACTGCTTTGAACTACATGCCCAAAGCGCCGCTGGTCGTCACCGCCCGACACGACACATCCGACGGCCGCGTTGTCATCGGCCTGCAGAATCCGTCCTCGTCGGTGGCGTTCTTCGAGCGCGTGGAAATCCTGTCGACTCGCGACGGCGACGAGATCCTGCCGATCGAGTACGACGACAACTACGTCACGGTATTTCCCGGCGAGACCATGGAGATCCGCGGCACCGTGCCGAGGCCGGGCCCGAGCCCGAGCTGGGTGAGGGTCTCGGGCTACAACAGCGCACCGGTCTCGGTGCCGATCCGATAATCGAAGCCTTGCCATGGATTTCGCGCACCGCGCGCTGAGTCGCGCCGGCGCAAGAGGTTTGAACGCCCGCCGGTCGGGAATCCAGGTTTTGACGGCGGGAGCCGGTCCGCGTATCTGACGTAGCGGTCCCGCGGTTGCACATAGAACGTCCAGCCAAATAAGGAGGAGTGCATGGCTGAGAACAGTGGACCCGAGGAAGGCGTGAAGGGCGTCGTCGAGGACGTCAAGGGGAAGGCCAAGGAGGCCGTCGGGAATGTGACCGGTCGTGATGATCTCGCCCAGGAGGGCGAGGCTCAGCAGGACAAGGCCGACGCCCAGCGCGATGCGGCCAAGAAGGAGGCCGAGGCGGAGTCGGCTCGCGGCGGCGCCAAGGCTGCCGAAGAGCGCCAGAAGTCCAACCAGTAGAGCCCATTCCGTGCGGGCCCGGTTCCTTGTGAGCCGGGCCCGCACCCTTTCACCCGAACGGCGTGCGCAGCACGTATCGGCTGGTGGGCACGGTGTCGATGTTCTCGTTCGCGCCGAACGCGCAGGTGCTGGCGATCATGCGGTTCATCCTGTCGGCCAGGTCCGCGTCGTCGGCGGCGCCGAAGAACGCGCGCAGATCCGTGATCGCCTCGGCGGGAAACAACTCCTCGACGACACCGTCGATGGCCGGCGCGTGGGGGGTCAATGCACGCCACACCACGTTTTGCGTGTAGCCGAACGTCGCCTGTGTTTCGATCGCCACCGTGGTGTGGTCGAGCTGCCAGCGCGCCAGCCAGGTGTCGTGGTCGAGGTTGCCGGGTCGGCGCAGCAGCGCCACATTGGCCAAACCGGTTGTGCGTTGTCCCAATTCGATTGTCGGCGGCACCAGAGGCACCGACTCGGTGACGACATAGGCGGCAATGCTGCGGCATTGTCCGGAAAGCAGCGTGATCGCCTCCCGAACCTGGTCGCCGTAGCACTGCTGGGCCCAGATGCTGACGACGCCAACCGCCGGTGGGTCCAGGGTGGTCAGCGTCATCAACGATGCACGCACCGCGTCGTCGCGGACGTTTACCGTCAGCCCTCCGACCCCGAGCGCCAGGATCTGATTGGCCACCGGGCCTCGCAGCTGAGAGCACCACCGTTCGTCGCGCTCCTCGTCGCGGAGGAGCACCATCACCTTCTCCATGCGGACTCCATGCGGATCAACGTAGCCCCATGCTGTGAACACGACGGCTTGCGCAGCGCCATGTGATTTACCCCTCATCTACCCGCTAGACACTAAGAATTCGTTATTAACGTGAAGTCGCGCATGCAAGTGACCGTTTGGTTGCCAGCGGCACGATTCCGCACGAAATGGAAGGCTGGACGTTAGCTGCAACTCGTGCGGGAGGTGGGGGCGTGATTTTCTCTAAGTAATTTCTGAGAGGGCCGCAGCCGGCGCCGACAGTATGCCGTTTGGCACGGTTTTGGCACTGTTTTTGATGGCTAGACTCAGTCGAGACGTGCGCCGCGACGGCGCAGTGAAACCTAAATGGAGAGCCGGCTGAGCCAATGCCGGCGGAGGTCTTGATAGATCATGGCGAATTCTTCGATGGTGGCTGCTGCCGCCGTTCAGCGGGTTGCCGAGGCGCGTGTGCTTGGTGTGATCGATATAGGGCGGGGCCCGATCGGTGAGATCGCCGTTGACGCCGACGGCGGCACCTTGGTGGCGACGAACTCTGCGGACGACAGCGTGTCGATCGTCAGCGCCGACCTGACGAGGGTCGAGGCGGTTCTGCCCGTCGGCGGTGAACCGTTCACGGTCGCTGCGGCCGGCGGCCGTGCGTTCGTCGGGGTGTCGGCGCCGACGCACGACCTGCTCGCCGCTGTTGACACCCGCGCCCAGAACTTCCTGGCCAGCCTGCCGGTCGACCTGGGCGTCGTGCGGGTCGCTGTCCGCAACGACGGCGGCAGGCTCTTCGTCGGCGCGACGACCGACGACGCCGTCAAGCTCGCTCGCATCGACGTCGAGTCCGGTCGCGTCGACACCGCCGCGATCGCCGGCGCGGAAAGCACGGTCGATGCCCTTCGCATCGCACCGAACGGGCGCCTGGTTTACGTCGCTACCTCGAACGCCAGCGGCGGGACCCTCGCAGTCATCGACGCGGCCACGGCGCGCGTTGTCGCATCGGTGCCGACCGTGTCGCCGATTCGCGACGTCGTCGTCCGTGGTGACGGCCGTGTCGCGTACGTGCTCGGCAATGATCCGCAGTACGGCGGCTTCGTGGAGATGATCGACATCCCCGCGAAGAGGCCATTCGCCACCGCCTGGACCGGCGGGCATCCCGTTCAGTTCGCACTCGCCGCCGACGGCACCCGCATGTACGTCGTCTACCGCGATGCAGTCGCGGTGTTGTGCTTGATCACCAATGAGATCGTCGACACCCTGACCATTGATGCGCAGCCGTCGTGCGTGGCGACGAGCCCCGACGGTAACCGGCTGTATGTCGCGGACTACTCCGGTCGAGTCACCGTGTTCGCGGTCGCGGCACGGGCGCCGTTCGACGACGTGCTGGATGTGGAGACCGTCGCGCTGGCGGAGATGCGAGAGCTCGAGCCGGCCTGACGGTCAGTAGCGAATCAGCCCGCGCAGGTTTCGCCCGCTGAGCATGTCGTCGTAGCCCTGGTTCACGTCGTCGAGCGTGTACTCGCGGGTGATCAGTTCGTCGAGCTTGAGCCGGCCGCTGTCATACAGTGAGAGCAGCTCGAAGATGTCGTCGCGCGGGTTGGACGAGCCAAACAGCGAACCGCGCACCTGCTTTTCGTAGAGCGTCAGGTCCAGGACGGACATCGCGGCTGTCGTTTCGGTTGGGCGCCCGATCGCGGTGATCACCACCCGCCCCCGCTTGCCGACGAGACTCAACGCCGGTGCGACATGTTGGCCCTCGGCGACGTCGGTGGTGACGACGCAGACGTCGGCCATCTGGCCGCGAGTCAGCTCGGCGACCAGCGCCGCGGCCTCTTCGACGGTCGCGGCCGCGTGGGTGGCGCCGAATTCCCGCGACTTGTCGCGCTTGAACTCGACCGGGTCGAGGCCGATGATGTGCTGTGCTCCCGCGATTCGGGCACCCTGCACGGCATTGATGCCGACGCCGCCGACGCCCATCACCACGACGGTGTCGCCGGCGCGCGTCTCGCCGGTGCGCACCGTGCTGCCGAAGCCCGTCGTCACGCCACAGCCCAGAAGCGCGGCCTTGTCCAGGGGCACGCTGTCGTCGAGCTTGATCACCGACGCGATGGGCGCCACCAGGTATTCCGAGAAGGTGCCCAGAAGCAACAGCTGGCCGATGTCGTGGCCTCTGCCGTGAAAGCGGTAGGTGCCGTCGAGCTGCGGTCCGTTGAGGATGTAGGCGCCCAGGTCGCACAGATTGCTCATGCCGCGCGCACATGGGCGGCATCGTCCGCACGCGGGTATGAACGTCATAACCACGTGGTCGCCCTCCGCGACCTCGGTCACCCCCGGCCCGGCTTCGACCACCGTGCCGGCGCCCTCGTGGCCGCCGACCATCGGCAGCGGCGCCGGAAGGTCACCGGTCACGAGGTGGTAGTCGGAGTGGCACAGCCCGCTCGCGGTCATCTTGACCAGGACTTCGCCCTCCTTGGGCTTGTCGAGCTCGAGCTCCTCGACCTCCCACTTCTGGTTCATCCCCCACAGCACCGCCGCCTTGGTCTTCATCCCTGCGCCCTTCCTGTCAGTCTCGGGTCGATTATTCGCCTTCGACGACTGCTGACGGGCCAAGATGGAATGCATGGACAGCACGATGCAGGATTTTCCGCTGACGATCACCGCCATCCTCCGGCACGGCAGCGGCTGGCACGCGGACCGCAAGGTGATCACCGCCACCGACGACGGCTACCGCGAGGTGCGCTACGGCGCTCTCGGTGAGCGCGTTGCGCAGTTGGCGCACGGCCTGCGCGGACTGGGCATCACGGGCGACGAACGGGTGGCCACCTTCATGTGGAACAACCAGGAGCACCTGGAGGCCTACTTCGCCGCGCCGTGCATGGGCGCGGTCCTGCACACCCTGAACATCCGCCTTCCCGCCGACCAGCTGGCCTATATCGCCGAGCAGGCCGAGGACCGCGTCGTGGTGACCGACATGTCGCTGGCTCCGCTTCTGGCCGGGGTGCTGCCCCAGATGCCGACCGTGCACACCGTGATCGCGGTCGGGAGCGGTGATCTCGAGCCACTCTGCGGGGCGGGCAAGACGGTTATCCGCTACGACGACCTGCTGTCCGACCAGCCCACCGTGTACGACTGGCCGGACCTGGACGAAAGGTCTGCCGCCGCAATGTGTTACACCAGCGGCACCACAGGCCGCCCCAAGGGCGTCGTGTACAGCCACCGGTCGGCGTACCTGCAGTCGATGGGGATCTGCGTGGGTTTTGCGATCAGCGACGACGACCGCATCCTGCCGATCGTGCCGATGTTCCACGCCAACGCGTGGGGCAATCCGTACGCCGCGCTGATGGCCGGCGCCGACCTGCTGATGCCGGACCGGTTCATGCACGCCGACCGCCTCGTCGAGATGATCGACACGCACCGGCCGACCATCGCCGCCGCAGTGCCCACGATCTGGAACGACGTGCTGAAATACCTGAATTCCCACCCCGCACGTGACATCTCGTCGCTGCGGGTGGTGCCGTGCGGTGGCTCGGCCGTGCCGCTGGCCATGATGCGAGAATTCCAGGACAAGCACGGCGTCGAGATCCGCCAGGCGTGGGGCATGACCGAAACCTCACCACTGGCGTCGATCGCCCGGCCGCCCGCCGGCGTCGGCGAAGAAGAGCACTGGGCGCTGCGAAACACCGCGGGACGCCCGATGTGCGGGGTCGAGGCTCGCATCGTCGACGACGACGCCAACGTACTGCCCAACGACGGAAAAGCAGTGGGAGAAGTGGAAGTTCGTGGGCCCTGGGTGACCGGCTCGTACTATCTCAATGTCGACGCCTCGAAGTTCCACGACGGCTGGCTGCGCACCGGTGACGTCGGGACCATGGACCCCCGCGGATTCATCACGCTGACCGACCGCGCGAAGGACGTGATCAAATCCGGCGGCGAATGGATCTCCTCGGTGGAACTCGAGAACCACCTGATGGCACACCCTGACGTTTTCGAGGCCGCGGTCGTCGCCGTGCCCGACGAGCGCTGGCAGGAACGCCCGCTGGCCGCGGTCGTCGTCGAGGAGAACGCCGATGTCACGGCAGATGAGCTACGTAACTTCCTGGGCGACAAGGTAGCCCGGTGGTGGCTTCCCGAGCGCTGGACATTCGTCCACGAGATACCCAAGACCAGCGTCGGCAAGTTCGACAAGAAGCTGATTCGTTCGCGGTACGCCGACGAGGCCTACGACGTCGTCGAGTGCCAACACTGATCGGAGACCCCGTGTTGTACAGCACGATGCAAGACGTTCCGTTGACTCTGACGTCGATCTTGCGTCACGGTACGAGTATTCACGGTGACCGTGTGGTGATCACCGCGACCGAAGACGGATACCGTCAGGTCGACTATCGGGGGTTCGGCGCTCGTGTTGCGCAGCTGGCGAATGCGCTGCGAAGCCTGGGCGTTGGCCCGTCCGATCGGGTGGCGACGTTCATGTGGAACAACCAGGAGCACCTCGAGGCTTACTTCGCTATCCCATGCATGGGCGCCGTGCTGCACACGTTGAACATCCGGCTGTCCGACGAGCAGATCGAATTCATTGCCTACGATGCCGAAGACACCGTGGTCCTGGTTGACATGTCACTGGCCAAGCAGTTGGCGGGAGTGCTGCCGCGGATGGAGACGGTGCACACGGTGGTTGCCGTCGGCGAGGGCGACGCCTCCGTGCTGGCGACCGCCGGCAAGGACGTGGCGTGCTACGACGACTTGCTGGCGGCGCAGCCGACCGAATTCGCGTGGCCCGATATCGACGAACGTGCCGCCGCCGCAATGTGTTACACCAGTGGCACCACAGGTCACCCGAAAGGTGTGGTGTACGGGCACCGGTCGACGTACCTGCACAGCACCTCGGTGTGCAGCACGAACGGCATGACCCTGACCGAAGGTGACCGTGCATTACCCGTGGTGCCGATGTTTCACGCCAACGCATGGGGCATTCCCCACGCCGCGCTGATGGCCGGGGCCGACTTGGTGTTGCCGGACTGCCATGCCCACGCGCCGCGGCTCGTCCGGATGATCGAGGAGTGCCGGCCCACCTTTGCGTGCGCGGTGCCGACGATCTGGAACGACGTGCTGCACTGCCTCGGTAACGATCCGGGCCATGACATCTCGTCGTTGCGGCTGATCGTCTGCGGCGGCTCTGCCGTGCCGGAGTCCCTGATGAGGGCTTATGACGAGAAGTTCGGCGTGCCGCTGACGCAGTTGTGGGGAATGACCGAGACGTCGCCCGTTGCCTCGATTGCGCGGCCGCCGGGGGATACGGATGACGGCCAAGCCTGGCATCTGCGGGCCACCCAGGGTCGCCCGCTGTTCGGGGTCGAGATGCGCATCGTCGATGACGACGGCAACGTTTTGCCCTGCGACGGGGAAGCGGTGGGGGAGTTGGAGGTTCGCGGTCCATGGATCACCGGCTCCTACTACCGTGACCGGGACGCCGAGAAGTTCGCCGACGGGTGGCTGCGAACCGGCGACGTCGGACGCATCGACTCGCTGGGCTACGTGACGTTGACCGACCGCGCCAAGGACGTGATCAAGTCGGGCGGCGAATGGATCTCCTCGGTGGAACTCGAGAACCACCTGATGGGGCACCCCGAGGTGCTGGAGGCAGCAGTGGTCGGAGTTGCCGACGAGCGTTGGCAGGAGCGGCCACTGGCCGCGGTGGTGCTCAAGGAGGATGCCTCCGTCACCGCGCTGCAGCTGCGGGACTACCTGCGCGACCGGGTGGTTCGGTGGTGGCTGCCTGAGCGCTGGGTGTTCGTCGACGAGGTGCCGCGCACCAGCGTCGGCAAGTTCGACAAGAAGGTGATCCGGTCCCGCTACGCCGACGGCGCCTACGACGTCGTCGAGTGCCACCACTGAGCAGGTACCGCGCGATACGCCGTCACACCGAAAACACAGTTGTTGTTGGTCTTTTTGCGGAAACCCGCCAACAAGTGTGTTCTCGGCGCAGCAGTTACGGTCGCAGAACGGTCCGCAGATGGTCGAGGACCTGCGGATCCTCGATGGTCGACGGCACGGGTTCGTCCTTTCCGTGTGCGATGTCGCGCATGGCTTTTCGCAGGATCTTGCCCGAGCGCGTCTTGGGCAGCGCCGGGACGGCGTCGACCAGCCTGAAGCACGCCACCGCGCCGATCTCATCGCGTACGGCCGCAACCAATTCGTCGGCGAGCCCATCGGCCCAGGCGCCGGCCTTGAGCACCACCAGCCCGCGCGGTACCTGGCCCCTGATCTCGTCGTCGATCCCGATCACCGCGCACTCGGCGACCGCCGGATGCGTCGCCAGCACCGACTCGATGGCGCCGGTGGAGAGCCGGTGCCCCGCGACGTTGATGACGTCGTCGATCCGGCCCATCACGTACAGGTAGCCGTCCTCGTCCACGTGGCCGCCGTCGCCGGTGAGGTAGTAGCCGGGGTGCTCGGCCAGATACGACGCCTCGTAGCGGTCGTCGTCGCCCCACAACGTGGGCAGCGTGCCGGGCGGCAGCGGCAACCTGATGCAGATCTCCCCCTCCTCGCCGGGGTCACACCCATAGCCGTCCGGATGCAGGATAGCCACGTCGTAGCCGGGCATGGGCACGCTCGGTGAGCCAGGTTTGATCGGAAGTGCTTCCAGGCCAACGGGATTGGCTGCGATCGCCCAGCCGGTCTCCGTTTGCCACCAGTGGTCGATCACCGGAATACCCAGCTGCTGCGAGGCCCACATGTAGGTGTCGGGGTCCAGTCGCTCGCCGGCCTGGAACAGATACCGCAGCGACGACAGGCCGTACTTGCCGAGGTAGGCGCCGTCGGGGTCCTCCTTGCGGATCGCCCGGATGGCGGTCGGTGCGGTGAACAGCGCCTTCACCTGGTGCTCGGACACCACTCGCCAGTACGCGCCCGGGTCGGGCGTGCTTACCGGCTTGCCCTCGTAGAGCACGGTCGTCGCGCCTGTGAGCAGCGGCCCGTACACGATGTAGGAGTGGCCGACCACCCAGCCCACGTCGGAGGCGGCCCAGAACACGTCGCCGGGTCCGATGTCGTAGATGTTGCGCATGCTCCACAGCAACGCCACCGCATGCCCGCCGTTGTCGCGGATGATGCCTTTGGGCTTGCCGGTCGTTCCGGACGTGTAGAGCACATATAAGGGATCGGTGGCGGCGACCGGTACCGCGTCGACCGGCCCGGCGGTCGCCATCAGCTCATCCCAGTCGAGGTCGCGCTCGGCCTCCAGTTCGCAGCGGTGCTGGTTGCGTTGGAAGATCACGCAACTGCGCGGCGGATTCGCGCACGTCTCGATCGCCGCGTCGAGCATCGGCTTGTAGTCGACGATCCGCGACGGCTCGACCCCACACGACGCCGACACGACCACCACCGGGCGGGTGTCGTCGATCCTCACCGCCAACTCGCGGCCCGCGAAGCCGCCGAACACCACCGAGTGCACCGCGCCCAGCCGGGCACAGGCCAGCATCGCGATCACCGCCTCGGGGATCATCGGCATGTAGATGACGACGCGGTCGCCCTTGTCCACCCCCAAGCTGCGCAGCGCACCGGCGAATCGCGCTGTGTGGTCCAGTAATTCGGCGTAGGTGTACGTGCGCTTGGCGCCGCTGACGGGAGAGTCGTAGATCAACGCGGGTAAGTCGCCGCGGCCGTCGGCGACGTGGCGGTCGAGTGCGTTGGTGCAGGTGTTCAGTTCTCCGTCGGAATACCACCGGTAGAACGGGGGATTGCTGTCATCGAGCACTCGCCGCGGCTCACGTGTCCACGACACCGCTCGGGCGGCCTCCGCCCAGAACGCCCCCGGATCGTCGATGCTGGCCTTGAATAGTTCGCGATACCCGGCCATGTCTGCACCGTAGCGCTACCGCGCGCCGCCATGTGTCGAGATTCAAACGTCTCGAGGGGCTGTGGCCGGCGAGGGGCTGTAGCCGGCGAGCGGCCCACCCCTCGTTGAGAAGCTCTCCGGGCCGACGAGTTCTCCGCGTCGGGGGTCGCACCGATGGTAGATAGGCTCATTACGTAGATGGAGGATGCGGATGGTTCGTGGCCAGCAACTTGCGCTCGTGCTCGCAGGCGGCGGCATCGCGGGGATCGCCTGGGAGACAGGCGTTCTGCTAGGTCTGCAGGACGAAGCGCCGTGGGCGGCCCGCCGCATGCTGGAGGCCGATGTCCTGCTGGGCACGTCGGCCGGCTCGGCGGTGGCCGCGCAGATCTCCAGCGGCACTCCGTTGGAGGAGCTGTACGCGCGACAGCTCGCGCCACCGGACCACGAGATCGCACCGCACATCGACATCGACGAGTTGATCGAACTGTTCGAGCACGCCAATGACACCAGCACTTCGATTGCCGAGAGATTGCGGTGGATAGGTGAGCAGGCGGCGGCATCGCCGACCGTCCCTGAAGAGGTGCGCCGCTCGGTGATCGCGCAGCGGCTGCCGTCGCACGGCTGGCCCGACCGCCGCCTCGAGGTGACCGCGATCGACGTCGAAACGGGTGAGCGTGTGCTGTTCAACCGGGACAGTGGCGTGCCGCTGGTCGACGCCGTTGCCGCGAGCTGCGCGGTGCCTGTGGTGTGGCCGCCTGTGACAATCGGGACGCGGCGGTTCATGGACGGCGGGGTGGGCAGCAGCGCGAACGTCGACGCGGTGACGGACGCCGATGCGGTCGTGATGCTGTCGCCGACCCCGGAGCCCGGGTTCTCGCCCTTCGGCAGGAGCCTGGCCGATGAACTGGCCGAGCATCGGGGCCGCGCACTAGGCATTTTCGCCGACGAGGCGTCGGTCGCCGCATTCGGTCGCAACCCGCTCGACCCCGGGTGTCGTGGGCCGTCGGCGGTCGCGGGTCGTGAACAGGGCTGGCGCGACGCCGCGAAGGTCGCCGCCTTCCTCGACGGCGCCGGTTAGAGCGTTTGTTCGGGGTGCGCGGCCACTTTCTTCACGGCGGCGGGCAGGCCGACTGCGACAGCCAGGTTGTGAACATCACCACGTGACGTCGTCGGACTCAGTCGGAATCGCTCGACGGGTCGCCCGAATCAGCCAGCTCGTCTCCTGAATCACCCTGTGCCTCATAGGAATCAAGTGCTTCGCCGGCCAACATTCGTCCGATGTCGATCACGTCGGCAGCGCGGTGGAAGTCCAGGCTCCGTGACGACGTGCGCGGCACCTCGATCAGGATGTTAGGCGGATACGACGCGAGATGATGGCGCGCCAACGCCGTCTGCATGATGTCGATGGTGCGGTTCATCACCTCGAAACTGCCGAGCTTCGGCACCATCGCGGAGGCGGTGGCCACGTCGTCGTCGTCCGCTGCAGCCCCGGCCAACTCCTCGTCGACCTCGTCGTCGCTTGCGGTGCTGAAGCGGCTCAGCACGGAACGCGCGGCGGGCGTCTCCAACAGCGCGGATGTGCTGCCTACCAGGCGGTTGAACCACTCCGCGGCCGCGGTCGGTTCACCGTCGGCGCGGCGGTATCGACTGTTGTCGGCGGTATCACCGCTCAGGCTCACCGCGATGGTCACATCGGCGTTCGTACCGGCCAGCGGGCCGACCGGCAGCGGGTCCAGAATGCCGCCGTCGGCGAGGACTCGGCCGTCGGAGGTGTACGGCGAGATCATGCCCGGGATCGCGATCGACGCGCGAATCGCGACGTCCAGCGGTCCGCGCTGCAGCCACAGCGACTTCCCACTGATCAGATCGGTGGTGACGGCGGTATACGGGATGGGCAGCTTCTCGATCTCCGCGTCGCCGAGCAGGTCCCTGACCACGTCGAGCACCTTCTCGGCGCGAAAGAACCCCGGGCCGCGCCACGCGGGATCGAGCAGCCTCAGAACCCCACTTTGGCTCAATGTCTTGGCCCAGTCGGTGAAGTCGTCCAGCGCGTTGGCCGCGTGCAAACCTCCCACCAACGCGCCCATGGAGGAGCCCGCAACGCCGACGATCTCGTAGCCGCGATCGAGAAGTTCCGCGATCACCCCGATGTGTGCGTAACCCCGCGCGCCGCCGCTGCCGAGCGCCAGCGCCACCCGGTTGCCGTCCACATCGACATTCTGCGCCCGCGTCGGGCTAGTCGCATCCGCCTTCGGCGGCCGCCTGGGCTGCGACGATCACTCCGGCCTGGCGTTGCGGGCTCAGCTGCATCCAAGGCGTGTTCCACGTTCCGTTTTCCCCGCTTGCCGACGCTTGCACCATCGCCAGATAGGGCTCGATCTGGGCCTGCGGGTCGCCCGGGTTGTCCTTCATCCACTCGCGTGCCCAATGGCACGCCTGGTAGTACTCCTCTTCGGTCGAACTCGCCGGCGCGTCCACCGACGTGGTCACACCGTTCGGCGAAACGCTGACCTGCGCCGACGCGGTGGGCGGCGGTGCGGCTGACGGAGGCGACGACGGCTGCTGGCCCTGATCGGAGGACTTCTCGGGCGACGAGCAACCGGCCAACACCATCGGGCACGCGATAGTGGCCACCACCAGGCCACGCAACCAGCGCACAACATTCATGGGTGCAAGACTATTTGCCGTGACGGGACACCTCGGCACTCGGGAGTGTTATCTGGCCTGACTGCCGCCCCCGATTCGTCCACCCGAACTCACCGGACCTATTCGGGCGCCTTCACCAGCTCGCGCAGCCGCTCCGTCTTCTCCGGTGTCCACCCGGGCGGCTGCAGGATCGCGGCCCAGGCGTTGACGACGTTCTTGACGTAGCGGTGCCCGTGGCCGTCGGGCACGTCCACCGCGACCGCCATGTCGGCCGACACCTGCAGGAATGTCACGATCGGGAACCAGAACATGTCCTTGGGCCGGTCGTAACCGGGCGGCTCCCTGAGCCAGTCGGGTTCGGCAAACAACAGTTCGGGATCCCACCACGTGATGGGGTCCGACGCGTGCTGCAGGTACACGATTCGCGGGTTACCCCACGGATCACTCGGACGGCCGAAATCGTCTGGCCGTGCGGCAAAACGAACATTCTCACCCTGCTGAAAGATCGGCAGCCACTCCGGCGATCCCGGATCGCGGTTGACGGTGGCCTGCTCCCACATCGTGTTGTTGAACGTGGGACCGGAGAACAATGCACCGTCGGTGCGGGCGACGATGTTGTTGACCGCCAGGAACGGCGCCTCGCCGCCGAACGACCCCAGGCTCTCGCCGAACACGACCAGCTTGGGCCGTTGGGCTTCCGGCAGCGCGCGCACCCGCGCCGAGACCGCCTCGAACAGCGCTTGCCCGGCCTGGCGCGCGTTCTCCTTGTCGACGAGGAATGACAGCCAGCTGGGCAGGAACGAGTACTGCATGCTGACGATCGCGGTGTCGCCGTTGAACATGTACTCGACCGACTCGGCCTCGGCCTCGTTGATCCAGCCGGTGCCGGTGGTGGTCGCGACGGCGACGACTTTGCGCTTCAGCCCGCCCATGCGGTCGAGTTCGCGAGCGGCCAGTTCGGCGGTGGCCTTGATGCTGTCG
>Ga0210086_1000526_pt1 | contig 22026 bp, 20 predicted proteins | sample China_Galinas_PW_3_FD_184867 | JGI IMG/M metagenome (GOLD analysis project Ga0210086, IMG submission 184867) | Wetland microbial communities from San Francisco Bay, California, USA, that impact long-term carbon sequestration - China_Galinas_PWB_D2... | ecosystem: Environmental > Aquatic > Marine...
CCGCCACACCGTCGCCGGCCAGTTCCTGCGCCAGCCGGTTCGTCAAATTGCCGGGGCCGCAGGCGATGTCGAGAAGCTTCGCCGCGCCGGTCGGCTGCAGGTCGTGGCACGCGCGGCGCTGCTCCGCACCCGTGGTGACGCCGCTCGCGACGTAGAACGCCAGCGGGCGCCACACCCTCTCGTACACGCCCGCGACGAAGCGGCTGTTCATCGCGCGCTGTGCGAACGTGGGCACCGGAGAGCCCACCGATTCGCCGAGCACGTCGAGGTAGCCGTGGCACTGATCAGCGCTTGCGCGAAGAAGACAAGGCCACCGATGAGCGCTTGCGCGAAGAGGAGAAGGCCACAGCGCGGCCTCGCGGTTCAGCAGGCCGCGGGTGACCTGGATCGGCGTCACGCGACCGGTCAGGTGCCGGTCCAGCGCGGCGGCCGCTTCTCGGCGAACGCGATCGCGCCCTCCTTGGCGTCGTTGGACGCGAACACCGGCATCAAGATCTTGACCTGCTCCCGCCACATCTGCTCGGGACTCCAGCCGCGCGACTCGGCGATGATCCGCTTGGTGGCGGCCACCGCCAGCGGCCCGTTCGCGGTGATCTTCTCGGCCAGCTCCAGCGCCCCGTCCAACGCCTTGCCCGGCTCGGTGAGCACGTTGACCAGCCCCAGCGCGTGGGCTCGTTCGGCAGGCAGGTTGTCTCCCGTCAGGGCCAGCTCCATCGCGATCGCGGACGGGATTTTTTGCGGCAGCCGCAGCAGCCCGCCGCCGCCCGCGACCAGTCCGCGCTTGACCTCGGGAATGCCGAACGCCGAGTCACTGGCCGCGACGATCAGGTCGGTGGCCAGCGCCAACTCGGTGCCGCCGGCCAGGGCATACCCCTCGACGGCCGCGATCAGCGGTTTGGCTGGTGGCCGCTCCGTGAAGCCCATCCCGCGGCCTTCGACCACGACGTTCTCGCCGCGCGCGAACGCCTTGAGGTCCATACCGGCGGAAAACGAGCCGCCCGCGCCGGTGAGCACACCGACCGACAGGCCGGCGTCGTCGTCGAGGCGGTCCATTGCATCGGCCAGCCCGCGGCTCACCGCGGCGTTGACCGCATTCTTGGCCTGCGGACGGTTGATCGTGATCAGCAGGATCCGGTCGCGCTGCTCGACCAGGACGACGGCATCTTCTTTGCTGGCTTCTTGGCCGGCTTCGTCTTCGCTCATGAGTACCTGAACGTACCGGACGGCCCGTCGGTACCATTCGACCATGGGTGACTGCGGCCCATCAACAGCGGAGAAGCATGAACGATACCGGTAGCGATCACCCGGAGACCGCCAGATGGGACCCTGGCATCACTGAGCGCGTGATCGGCATTCTGCGGCCGTTGGCCAAGCGCTATTTCCGGTCAGAGGTCCTCGGATTGGAGAACGTACCGTCCGCCGGTGGAATGCTGGTGGTCTCCAACCACTCTGGCGGCATGTTCGCGATGGATGTCCCGATCTTCGCGATCGACTACTACGCGAAGTTCGGCTACGGCCGGCCGGTTTACACGCTCAGCCACGACATGATCTTGAAGGGGCCGACCGCCGACTTCTTTGCGCGCACCGGCTTCATCAAGGCCAATCCGGAGAACGCGGCGGAGGCGCTGCGTTCCGGCGGCCTTGTGGTGGTGTTCCCGGGCGGCGGCTACGACGCCTACCGGCCCACGGTGTCGGAGAACGTCATCGACTTCGGAGGGCGAACCGGCTATGTCCGCACGGCCATCGCGGCCGGCGTGCCGATCGTGCCGATGGTCTCGATCGGCGGGCAGCAGACACAGCTGTTCCTGTCACGCGGGACCTGGTTAGCCAAGCGGCTAACTCCCCGGCTGGGTCCCGTTGCGCGCGCAACGCGCGCAGTGATCCTGCCGATTTCGATCGGATTTCCGTTCGGTTTGAGCGTGCTCATCCCGCCCAACATCCCGCTGCCGGCCAAGATCGTCACCCAGGTGCTCGAGCCGATTGACATTGGCGCAGAGTTCGGCAAGAACCCGGATGCCGCCGCCGTCGATGCCCGCGTGCGCGAGGTGATGCAACGCGGCATCGACCGGCTCGGCAGCAACCGTCGGCTGCCGATCCTGGGTTAACGCCGGTACGGCGGAGGCTTCGTCTGACGGTTCGCTTGAGTACCTGAAAGTACCGGACGGCCCCTCGGTACCATTCGACCATGGGTGACACCGACGTCGACCGCGTCGAGATCGAGAAGTGGGATCCCGAGTTCACCGAACGCATCGTCGGCATCCTGCGGCCGATGCTGCGACGGTACTTCCGCACCGAGGTGCGCGGCCTGGACAACGTCCCGCCGGCGGGCGGGGCACTACTCGTGTCCAACCACTCCGGCGGCCAGTTCGCGGCCGACGTTCCGGTTTTGGCTGTCGAGTTCTACGAGAAGTTCGGCTATGACCGGCCCATCCACACGCTGTCCCACGACCTGCTGTTCGTCGGGCCGGTAGCGGATGTGTTGCTGCGCACCGGTTTTATCCGGGCCAACCGGGACAACGCCGCCGAGGCGCTGCGCTCCGGCCATCTGGTGGTGGTGTTCCCGGGCGGCGACTACGACGCGATGCGGCCCACGGTGTGGGAGAACGTCATCGACTTCGACGGGCGCAAGGGTTACGTCCGCACCGCAATCGAGGCAGGGGTGCCGATCGTGCCCGCGGTGTCGATCGGCGGCCAGGAAAGCCAGCTGTTCCTGGCTCGCGGGACCGGGCTGGCGAAGCGGCTCGGCCCCATCGCGCGCGCAGCCCGCACCAAGATCATGCCGGTCTCGATCGGATTTCCGTTCGGGGTCAGCCTCTTCGGCATCTTCCCGCCCAACCTGCCGCTGCCCACCAAGATCGTCACCCAGGTGCTCGAGCCGATCGACATCGCGGCGCAGTACGGCGACGACCCCGACGTCGACGAGGTCGACGCGCACGTCCGCGCGGTGATGCAACGCGCGCTCGAGCGGCTCGGCCGTGAGCGCCGGTTACCGATCCTCGGTTGATCTGGTGACGACGGCTAAGTCTCTGACTCAGCGGCTGCGGCAACCGCGCCCGCTGCTTCGGGCAATCGTCGAACTGATCAACGCGCTCAACGGCTTACGGCCCCTCAGCCGCAACGGCTTCCTGACGGTTCCGGTGTTCTGGTTCGGCTGGCACACCTCGGAACTGCCGCGGCTTTTTCTGTCCGCTTCGGCGCTGGACGCCGTCCGCCGCTGCCGCCGCGGCGACTTCGCCGGCGTGCGAGGCAAAGTGGCGCTGGCGTTGACCGGAGCCGCGTGGGCCGTGTTGGCGACGATCTACCGCCGCGATGTGACGACACCCGGGCCGGTGCTCACGGCCGCGCTGCGCGACGGGCTCGGCGCCGACTACGCGGACGTGACCTCGAAACTGCCGTCGCCCCCGAGCCGGACAGGGCGGCCGTCAGGTGCCCTGCGCACCGCCCAAGTCCGCCGTCGCTACGTCACCAGGGAGAACATCGTCCGCTACGGCCCGCATCGGGCGAACGTGGCCGACGTGTGGCGCAAGGGTGACTTGCCACGAGACGGGAAAGCACCTGTGCTGGTGCAGGTTCCAGGCGGCGGGTGGGTGATCGGAATGCGGCGGCCACAAGCTTACCCGCTGATGAGCCACATGGCAGACCGCGGCTGGGTGTGCGTGTCGCTGGGCTACCGGGTGGCCCCGGCGCACACCTGGCCGGACCACATCGTCGACGTCAAACGTGGCCTGGCGTGGGTGAAGGAACACATCGCGGAATTCGGCGGTGACCCTGACTTCGTCGCAATCGCCGGCGGCTCGGCCGGCGGCCACCTGGCCTCGCTGGCTGCGCTGACCCCGAACGACGCGGCGTGGCAGCCCGGTTTCGAGGAAGTGGACACGTCCGTGGTGGCGGCCGTGCCGGTGTACGGCCGTTACGACTGGTATTCCACCAACAGCCGCACACGTCGCGAGTTCATCGGATTCCTGGAGAAGTTCGTCGTCAAGAAAAATTTCGAAACGCACCGGCAACTGTACGTCGACGCGTCGTCGATTGCCCGCGTGCACTCCGACGCTCCGCCGTTCTTTGTCCTGCACGGAGCGAACGACACGATGATCCCGGTCGAAGAGGCACGCGATTTCGTGCGCGAGCTCCGCGAGGTGGCGAAGGCACCCGTGCTCTACGCCGAATTACCGCATGCCCAGCACGCTTTCGAGATGTACGGATCTCCGCGCGCTCATCAGACCGCCGAGGCGGTGGCGCAGTTCCTGTCCTGGGTGTATGCGAAGGCGCGCGACAGCTAGCTCACCCGAGCCGGCGCCATCGCGGTGTGCACCGGGGTGAGCTCACTGGACAGTCCGGAGGCGGAACGAATTTCAGTGAAGGCGTGCACCAACGCGGCGGTGGCTTCGTGCGGGTCGTCGAGGGTAATGTCGTCGGTGAGCACCGAGATGTTGAGCTGGTCGACGTAGCTCCAGACCGTGATGTTCATCCCGCTGCCCGCCATCAACGTTCCGACAGAATAGATTTCGCTGATCGTCGCACCGCCGATGCGGCCACGCTCGGGTGGACCCGGCACGTTGGAGATCGGCACGTTCAGCAGCCGGCTCTGCGCCTCCCGCTTGGACGGCCAGCGGAATGCGGCGGGCGCCAGGCTGGGCGGCAAGTATGCCGCCCACTGGGACACCGCCTCGGGCCCGAGCAGGCGCATGTCCTCCTTGGCGATCGCGGCCGCGACCGCGGTCAGCCGCACCCTGTCGAGCGGGTGGTCGACGTGGACCGGCAACGACACGTTCATGCCCAGGAACTCGTTGCCGGTCAGCCGGTCCGGCGACGTGTTGAGCGTCGCCGGCACCGACGCGATCAACGGCGCGTCGGCGCGGCCGTCGCAGCGCAGCAACAACTCTCGCAGCGCGCCCGCCGCGGTGGCCAGCACCAGGTCGTTGAGCGTGATACCCAGGTGCTTGCTGGTCTGCTTCACGGCCGCCAGCGCCAGCGTGGCCGTCGCGAACCGGCGCCCCGGTGACACGACGTGGTTGACGAAGGTCGGCGGCGGCGAAAACGACTTGGCCATCTCGGGCTGCTCACCGCGCTCCTTGCCGCGCCTGCGGACCCGGCCGACACCCACGGCCGTCTCCTGAGCCAACCGCGGCAGCTTGCGGAACTGGCGGACGTGGTCTTGCCAGGCCGCCTTCAACAACTCGCCGGTCGACGGCGTGGCGTGGTGACGTAGAGGTCGCGCTCGTCTTGAATCGGGCCTTTCAGATCCATCGCCTTGGCCATCAGGTTGGCCGACGCGACCCCGTCGGCCAGCGCATGGTGCACCTTGCCGATCACCGCGAACCGGTTGTCGGCCATGCCTTCCGCGAAGTACATCTGCCACAGCGGGCGGCTGCGGTCCAGCGGCGTGCTCGCGATCTCGCCGATCACCTCGTCGAGTTCGCGGCGCCCCCCGGGCGGCGGACACGCACCCGGCGCAGGTGATAGCCGAGGTCGATCTCGGCTTTGTCCATCCACATCGGGTGGTGCAGCTTCAGCGGGATGTGGACGAGCTGGTAACGCAACGGTTCCAGCAGGTGCAGGCGGCGGCGCAGCGTGCGGCGGAACACCTCGAAGCTGAACTCACCGTCGAAGTCGGTGGCGTCGATGACGCCGATCTTCAGTGTGTGCGGGTAAATGTTGGGTGTCTCGCTGTAGAGCAGCATGGCATCCCAGCCGTTGAGCCGCTTCACGGTAGACGCCTAAATGACCTCTTTCGCCCTGATCTTCAGATGGCCGCGATGAATCTCGTTGAGGAACAACCCGATCACCGTCGCAGCCGACTGGGTGCGCGACCCGTCGGTCATGTCGAAGCCGGAGCCGTGCACGACCAGAAACGGCGGCGCGTCGGGCCGCACCCGCGCGATCGGTGAGGCCTTGCGGAACAGCTCCGGGTGCTTGGCCAGCCTCTTCTTGACGACGACGCGTTCCAGGAAGTCGACGAACCTGTCGCGCTCCGGGGTGGACCTGTCGACCCAGTCATACCGGCCGTAGATACCCACCACCGCATCGACGGATGTGTCGGCGCCCTCGGCGAGATCGACGTGGAAGTCGGCGTCGTCGTGGGTGAGCCCGGTCAGCGCCGCCAGATGCCCCCCGGCCGAACAGCCCGCGATCGCGACGAAGTCGCGGTCCCGCCGAACCGGTCGACATTGGCGCGCGCCCACGCCACCGCGGCTTTCACGTCGGTGACATGGCGCGGCCAGCGGTGGTGCGGCGACACCCGGTAATCGATCGACAGGCACACCCAGCCCTGCTCAGCGAGGTGGTTCAGCAGTGTGTAGCCCTGCACCATCCGGCTGCCGTGCACCCACGCGCCGCCCGGCACGAACACCAGCACGGGTGCCGGACCGGTCTGGGGGTCCCTCCCGCTTGCGGGGGAGTCGCTGCGCCGCCACACGTCGAGCACCTGCCCGGGTGCGTCACCGTAGCGGACGGCACCTTTGTGCAGCTGGCGCCGGCGCTGGGCCACGCCCCGCAGTACCGGCGCCAGCCGATCCGGCGCCGGCCAGTCCACCTTCTGACGTGCGGGCGATACGAAGTCCTTCAGCGCCGCGGCCGCCACGTCGTTGGTCATCATCCGGTGTTGCCGGCGCTGTTCGGCCGCCGCCCGGTTGCGGCTGCGGATCGCCGCGGAGACGAACCCCGGCGCGTGGCGATAGCCCCACACTCCCATCGCGGTGATCCCACCGAAAGGTTCGAAATACTTGCCGACCAGCGGCAATCCCGCGTAGAACTCGCTCATTGCCAGCAGATAGTCGCCGGGGCGAGAACGGACGAGCCACTTGGCCCGGGACTGCAGACTCGGTCTGCGGCGCCCGGGTTGTCGGGACTCCATTGCCCCCGCACCCCTGCGGCGATTTTTGGAAACGAAAACGCCTGGCGCGCGTTAGTGTCGAATCGTGAACGCCGACGTGATCTTCTCGGGCGAGATCGTGACCGTCGACGACACCCAGCCCACCGCCGAGGCAGTGGCGGCGACCAACGGCCGGATCGCCGGGGTCGGGGCCCGCGAGGACGTGATCGCCCAGCATCGGGGTGCCGGGACCCGCGTGGTCGAGCTCGACGGCAACACGCTGCTGCCGGCGTTCATCGACGCGCACAGCCACTACATCAACTCGCTGATGGTGGCCAACCAGGTGAACGTCTACGCCCCGCCGGCCGGGCCGGGCGCCGACGTGGGGGCAATCGTCTCCGGGCTGCGAAAGTTCCGTGACGCCAAGGAGATTCCGGCCGGCGAAGTGATCATGGGTTACGGCTACGACGACACCTTGATGCCAGCTGGTCGGGTGCTGCACGCCGACGACATCGACGGCGCCTTCCCGGACAATCCGGTTGTCGTGCAACATGTCTCGCTGCACGGCGGGGTACTGAACTCGGCGGCGCTGCGCAAGTGGGGCATCACCGCGGACACGCCGACGCCGCCCGGCGGGGTGATCGTGCGCAAGCCGGGCAGCCACGAACCCGACGGGCTGCTGATGGAGACGGCGTTCCTGCCGGTGTTCGCGTCGCTGCCCAAGCCGACGCCGGATCAGGAGATCGCGTGGAGCAAAGCGGGGCAGGCGCTATACGCCGCGGCGGGCATCACGACCGCGCAGGAAGGTCTGTCGCATCGCGCCGACGTCGACCTGCTGTACCGCGCGGCCGAGGGCGGCGCGACGCTGATCGACGTGGTCGCGTACCCGTTCATCTTGGACCTGGACGCGGTGCTGGCGTCGTATCCGCCGTCGACGTTCGGCAAGTACCGCAACCGGGTGAAGTTGGGCGGCGTGAAGATCACCCTCGACGGATCGCCGCAGGGCCGCACCGCGTACTTCACCACGCCGTATCTCAGCGATGGCCCCGAGGGCCAACCCGATTGGCGTGGCGGGCAGCCGTTCCCGCAGCAGACCGTGACCGGGTGGTTCACGCGTGTCTACGACGCCGGACTGCAGTTGCTCATCCATGCCAACGGCGACGCGGTCGCGGTCCACTCGCAGTTCGTGCGGCGAGATCAGTTGCAGCGCTATCGCAGTCAGCGGGTGATCCCGTCGTTCTTCACGTCACATGCGTACTACTTCGCGGATGCGCACATCCGGCTGCGGGGTCGCGAGCAGGCCGAGTTCCTGAGCCCGATGCGGGCCGCAATCGACCTCGGCCTCGCCCCGACGAACCACACCGACTTCAACGTCACCCCGATCGATCAACTGTTTCTGATGTGGACGGCCGTGAATCGAGTGTCACGCTCCGGCGAGGTGATCGGCGTCGACCAGCGGGTCACCGCACTGGAGGCGCTCAAGGCCGTCACGATCAACGCCGCGTACCAGTATTTCGAGGAAGACAGCAAGGGCTCGATCGAGGTGGGCAAGCTCGCCGACCTGGTGATCCTGGATGCGAACCCGCTGACCGTCGACCCGATGACGATCAAGGACATCAAGGTGGTCGAGACCCTCAAGGAGGGGCAGACGATCTATGCCGCGTGACGACGGCATCCATCCCGACTTGCGTCGTATCGCGCGGTTTCTGCCTCCGACATCGGTGACGCCGAGGACGTTGTGGGTGATGCGCGGGTTGGAGAAGATGTTCGTACCCGCCAAGAAAGGCGTCGAGGCTCTGACCCTGACATCCGGCCGAAGCGTCAGGTTGTGCCGGGCGGTCGGCAACGACGGCCCTTCTGCTGCGCTGTTGTGGATCCACGGCGGCGGGTATGTCATGGGCAAGCCGAAACTCAGCGACGAGTTCTGCCTGCGACTCAACCGCAGGGTCGGAATCACCGTTGCCGCGCCCGAGTATCGGCTTGCTCCCGGGCACCCGTATCCGGCCGGGTTGGAGGACTGCTATGCCGCTTTGGTTTGGCTGGCGTCGCTGCCGTCTGTCGACGCCACGCGGGTGGCGATCGCCGGCGAAAGCGGAGGCGGCGGACTGGCCGCGGCATTGGCCTTCCTGGCCCGCGACCGCGGTGAGGTCAGCCCGGCGTTACAGCTGTTGAGTTATCCGATGCTTGACGACCGTGCTGCTTCGAAACCCTCTGTGGCGCATCGATATCGGCTGTGGAATGAACCCAGCAACCGCTTCGCGTGGACGTCGTACATACGCGGAGCCGACCCGGACGTCGCAGTCCCAGCCCGGCGCACCGACCTGGCCGGGCTGCCGCCGGCGTGGATCGGGACGGGAACCGCCGACCTGTTCTACGACGAAAACATTGCGTATGCGCAGCGGCTGAGAGCGGCAGGGGTGCCGTGCCAACTGGAGGTGGTGGACGGTGGATTTCACGGCTTCGACCGCGTCGCCCGGAGCACCCCCGTCGCGCGGCAGTTCTTCGACAGGCAGTGCGAGGCGCTGCGCAAGGCGCTGTCCTGATCTGCTGCGCCGAAACGGTATTCCACGTGGTCCTTACGATTTCCCGCGCTGGTTACCGCCTCGGCGCTCGTCGCTCTAGAACTGCAGCGCCGAGAACCGCCAGTCGAGCACCGGACGCTCGCCCTCCCCGACGGCGGACACCAGAGACCGCAATCGCAGAATGCCGCCGCCGTGGGGCAGCGGTTCGGCGGCCTCGACGTGCAGTTCGCTGACCAGCGTGTCGCCCTCGTGCACCGGCCCGGTGTGGTCGCAGGACTCCCAGCCAAGCACGGTGACGAGGTTGGGCAGCAGCCGGCTGGCCTGGGCCAGCGCCAATCCGATGGTGTGCCCGCCGTAGACGAGCCGGCCATCCCCGGTGCGCGAATCATGGTGGATAGCAGCGATGTTCAGCGTCAGCCGGGCCAGCTCCGGTGCGCTGGACACCACGTCGGCGCTGCTGTGCAGCACCGCGCCCGCCAGGCCCGGGTCGAAGTGCGGACCCGGTACCCGTGCCCGGAACGCTTCGGCGTCCCACTCCTCGACGCCCGTCGTCAGGGTCACCGGTTCAGCGCCGACCGTCGACAGGTCGTCGGTGGGCGGCTCGCGTTGCGGGTCGGCGTCCGGGCTCAGCGGCAGCATCGCGCAGCGATAGAAGTCGAGCACCAGCTGGCCGAGTTGGTCGATCGTCGTCATCCGCAATGCCGCCAAGCCGGTCGGTGCCCGGCCGGGCTTCGCCGAGTTCTGCCGCAGTGCAACCACTTCCGTGCGGGTGAACAGGCTGTCGCCGATCACCGGGAACCGGTGGAACACCAGCCCGCGATAGAACAGGTTCGCCTTCACGTGATGGGTGACCAGTGTCGACTGTCCGATCGCAACGTCACATACCAGGCCCGGGTGCGCCAACGCCGACGTCGCCCCGGTCACCGCGTACGTCAGGTGGGCGTCCAGTGGCAACCGCAGCCGGTCGCCCAGGATGGCTTGGTGCGCGGCGGCCACGCCAGCGGTCAGCGTCATGGACGGCGCGGAGTCGAAAACCTGGCCGACGTGCAGCTCGTCGAAGTAGGGGCCCATTTCTACCTCGCCGAAATCAGAATTGTTGCACGCAAATCGCGGTTTCGCGTGCAGGTAAACTTATTTCGGCGCATTGACCGAGTATTGCGCGACCAGGTTCTGCTTGTACAGCTTGCCGGTGTCGGTCCGTGGCAGCTGGGCCTCGAACGAGATTGAGCGCGGACACTTGTAGTGCGCCAGGCGTTCTCGCAACCAGCTCAGCAGCTCGTCGGCGAGCTCCTCGGTCGCGTCGGCCGGGTCAACCGTCTGCACGACGCCCTTGACCGCTTGGCCCATCTCGTCGTCGGGGATGCCGAACACCGCGGCATCCAGCACCTTCGGGTGGGTGACGAGTAGGTTCTCGGCTTCCTGCGGGTAGATGTTCACGCCGCCGGAGATGATCATGTGATGGCGGCGGTCGGTGAGGTAGAGGTAGCCCTCGTCGTCGAGATAGCCGACGTCGCCGACGGTCACCCAGCCGTGCTTGCTGCGCGACGCCGCGGTCTTCTCCGGGTCCCGGTGGTACTCGAACGACACCTGGCCGATGTCGAAGTACACCTGGCCGGGCTGGCCTGCGGGCAGATCGTCGCCGTTCTCGCCGAGGATGTGCGCGACCCCGAGCAGCGGCTTGCCCACCGACCCGGGCCGTCGCATCCAGTCGTCGGCCGTGATGAACGTGATGCCGGCGCCCTCCGAGGACGAGTAATACTCGTCGACGATCGGCCCCCACCAGTCGATCATCTGCTGCTTGATCTCCACCGGGCACGGCGCGGCCGCGTGCACCACACGCTTCAAGCTGGACACGTCGTACGAATCCCGCACCGCCGCGGGCAGTTTGAGCATCCGAACGAACATCGCCGGGACGAACTGGCCGTGGGTCACGCGGTAGCACTGGATCGCCGCCAATGTCTGCTCCGGGTCGAACTTCTCCATCACCACCACGGTCGCACCCATTGCCAGCGCGGACGTCGACCACAGGCACGGCGCGGTGTGATACAGCGGCGCCGGGCTCAGATACACGGAGCCGGACGTCATTCCGATCGCCATCAGCAGTGCGCTCAGCAGATTGGGCGCTTCGGCCGGGGTGACGTGGGGCAGCGGCCGGCGAATTCCCTTGGGCCGGCCCGTGGTTCCCGACGAGTACTGCAGGAGGTCACCCTCGCATTCGTCGTCGATCGGGCTGTCCGGCTCGGTAGCGACACAGTCCGGGTACCGCTGCCAGCCGGCGAGGTCGTCGTCGGCCATGAGCAACAGGTCGGGCAGCGTCGTGAGCTCGGCGAGGCGCTCGCACACCGCGCGGGTGGCGCGTGACCCGATGACCGCCTTAGCGCCGCTGTTGTCGACGATGTAGGCGGCCTCCGCCGCGGTCAGGTGCGTGTTGATCAGCGCGTAGTACAGCCCGCACCGGCGCGCCGCCCACATCACCGCATGCACGTGCTCGTTGTTCTCCAGAACCGCCGCGACGGTGTCACCCTCGCGCAGCCCGGCCTTGCGGAAGTGGTGTGCCAGCCGGTTCGCACGCGCCTCCAGCTCGGCGAACGTCACCAGAGTGCCCGTCGGGTGCAGGATGACGGCGGGCTTGTTCGAGACGTGGTCGCGGATCTGCATGCGCAGCACTGTAGTTGACGGGTGTCGACGCAGGTCGCGGGCCGCCGCGTAGCGGCACAGTGTGAACCGCGCCACACGCCGCGCGCTGAATTCGGTGTGTCGGCCAACCCCCTGTCACCCTGGAGAACTGGAGGTGGTTGTAGTAACGATGGGCACGCACGATCTTTCCGAACCGACCGCGGCCGGCCCCGGGGCGGTGCTGACATGGCTCGGCGGCGGACACTGGCGCGAGCTGGGCGAACGTCACGAGCGCTCCAATGCTGCGATCGCGGGGGCGGTGGCGCTGGTCGGGACCGCGCTGGCCTGGCTGGTTGCCACCGTCGTCGTCGCGCAGTCCACGCAGTGGCCGGTGTGGGCGATCCTGCCGTTGACGCTGCTGTTCGGGTTGCTCGTCGGGGCGGTGAGCCGCGCGGCGGCCGGCGGGCCGACTCGGGGCTGGGCCGTCGCCGCGCGGGCCGGGGTCGCCGCGCTCGTCGGCCTCGTCGTCGGTGAACTCGCCGCGGTCGTGCTGTTCTCCGGGTCCATCGATCGTCACATCGACGAGCAGGCCGCCCGCTCGGCCAGCGCTATTTCCGCCGTCGCGCGGGCCGAGGCCGACCTCGGCCGGATGCGCGTCACCCGTACCGCGCTCGACACCGCGGTGGAACGGGCCCGGGTCAACCGGGACCAGGCGATGGTGGTCGCCCGCTGCGAGTTCAACCCGACACCCGGCTGCCCGCAGACCCGTATCACCGGAGTTCCCGGCTCGGGGCCCGAAACCCGATCGGCCAACGAGGTCCTCGCAGACTCTCAGCGGGAACTGGACAACGCCGTCGCCGCGCGGGACCGGCAGACGCCGGGGCTGGACGCACAGATCGTCGGAGCCGAGCAGTCTGTCGCGCGGTCGCGCGAGGCCGCGGTCGCAACCGCGGACCGAGGCCTCGGTGCGCGCTGGGTCGCGATGCACGCGGTCACGCTGGCCGACGCCGGAGCGCTGGTGGTGTGGGCAGTCACGCTCGCGTTCTTTGCGCTGCTGGCGCTGCTGCCGCTGATCCTGACGCTGCTGCGCGGCGAGACCAGCCACGACCGCGGCGCCGCCGCGCGCGCTGAGCGCGACCGCGCCGAACACGGCGCCGACACCACGATCGCCGTCAAGCGTGCCGAGGTGCGCGCGGCGATCGAGACGATGTGGGCCGAGCAGCAGCTGGCCAGCGCCCGGCTGGCCGTCGAGGCACAGCACGAGATCGACCGCGAACTGCATCGTCGCCGCGTCGTCGAGGCGTTCGACGGACCTGTCCAGGCGGTGCTTCAGCGCCCTACCGAACCCGGAGAGGATGGCGTGTACCTGCCGATCGCCGCCGAGGCGGAAGCCGCGAGCCGGGCCGCGCTGCCGGCCGTAGACAACCTGCCCGCGCGGGTAGAGGACGAGCGGAGCGCTCCCGCCCGCCCGACAATCCCCAATGTCACCAAGACCGCGGCGCGCTGGATCCGTCCGCTGGTGCCGCCGATCGTCGCCCGCGCGATCGACACCACGACCCACCCGCTGCGCACCGCCCGGCAGGTCTTCGAAGAGGTCGAGGAGATCACGTTCTCGTTCAAGCGCACGTACAAGGCGACGGTCTCCGACGAGATGGCAGAGCCCGCGCGGCAGGGCGGTTCGGTGACCGCCGACGCTCAACACGATCCGCATAGGGTCGAAGCGTCAAGGCCGCTCGGCTGGGCCGCCGACGAGGCGTACGGGGTGGCCGCCAGCGAGCGTCAGGCCGAGCTCGGGCACTGGGAGGGTCCCGGTCGGCTCCGCGGCCGAAACACCCCGCCCGCACTGCCGCCAGCCGAGTAGCCTTGCGCTCGTTCGAGATCAGCTCCGACCTGGCGGCGACGCCCGAAGAGGTCTGGCAACGCGTGGTCACCCCAGCCGGCATCAACGACGAACTGCTGCCGCTGATGGCGATGACGATGCCTCAGCAGCTGCGCGGTGCCACCATCGACGAGCTTCCGCTGGGGCAGCGTGTGGGGCGTAGCTGGCTGTTGCTGTTCGGCCTCGTCCCGGTGGATTACGACGATCTGGCTCTCGCCGAGGTGGATCCGGGCCGCCGCTTCTTGGAACAGTCGACGATGCTGACGCAGTCGCAGTGGACACACGAACGCATCGTCGAGCCGCAGAACGGCGGCTGTCGCCTCACCGACCGGCTGGGGTGGCAGGGTCGCACGAAGGTGTTCGAGGCCGTGTTCGGCCTGGCGGTGCCGATCCTGTTCGGGCATCGGCACCGACGGCTGCGCCGGCGCTTCGGCTGACCGCGATTTCGGCGCGCTAACCGCGCCGAAATCTAGTCAGACTCCGCCAGGCGGTGCTTCAGCGCGTCGAATTCGTCCTTGATGCCGGTGGGCAGCTTCTCGCCGACGAACTCGAACCACTCCTCGATCTGGGGCAGCTCTTTGCGCCATTCCTCGGCGTTCACCGTGAGCGCCTGCTCCACGTCGGCGGGGGCGACGTCGAGGCCGTCGAGGTCGAGGTCCTCGGCACTCGGCACGATGCCGATCGGCGTGGACTCGCCGTTGGCCCTGCCCTCGACGCGCTCGATGATCCACTTCAGCACCCGGCTGTTCTCACCGAAGCCCGGCCACAGGAAGCGGCCGTCGTGGCCGCGGCGGAACCAGTTGACGAAGAAGATCTTCGGCAGCTTGGACTCGTCGGAGTTCTTGCCCAGGTCGATCCAATGCTGGAAGTAGTCGCCGACGTTGTAGCCGAGGAACGGCAGCATCGCCATCGGGTCGCGGCGCACCGTGCCGACCTTGCCCTCGGCCGCGGCGGTCTGCTCGCTACCCATGGTCGCGCCGATGAACACCCCGTGCTGCCAGTCGTTGGCCTGGGTGACCAGTGGGACCGTGGTCTTGCGGCGGGCACCGAACAGGATCGCCGAGATCGGCACACCCTGCGGATCGTCCCACTCCGGGGCCAGTGTCGGGCACTGCGACATGGGCGTGCAGTACCGCGAATTCGGGTGCGCCGCAGTGGTTTCCGTCTCGCGGAAGTACCAGTCGTTACCCTTCCAGTCGATCAGATGCTGCGGATCGCCTTCGAGGCCTTCCCACCACACGTCGCCGTCGTCGGTGAGCGCGACGTTGGTGAACACGGTGTTTCCGGCGGCGATGGTCTTCATCGCGTTGGGGTTGGACTTCCAGTTGGTGCCCGGCGCCACACCGAAGAAGCCGAACTCGGGGTTGACCGCATAGAGCCGGCCGTCTTTGCCGAACCGCATCCAGGCGATGTCGTCGCCGATGGTCTCGGCCCGCCAGCCGGGCAGAGTCGGTTGGATCATCGCGAGGTTGGTCTTACCGCACGCCGACGGGAACGCCGCGACGACGAAGTACGCCTTGTTCTCCGGCGAAATCAGCTTGAGGATCAGCATGTGCTCGGCGAGCCAGCCCTCGTCGTGGGCCATCGCCGACGCGATGCGCAGCGAGTAGCACTTCTTGCCCAGCAGCGCATTGCCGCCGTAGCCGGAGCCGTAGCTCCAGATCTCGCGGGTCTCCGGGAAGTGGGTGATGTACTTGGTGTCGTTGCACGGCCACGGCACGTCCTTCTGGCCCGGCTCCAGCGGCGCGCCGACGGAGTGCAGGCATTTGACGAAGAACCCGTCGTCACCCATCTTGTCCAGCGCCGCCTTGCCCATCCGGGTCATCGTCCGCATCGAGACCACGACGTACTCGGAGTCGGTGATCTCCACGCCGAGCTTGGGGTCTTCGGCGCCCAGCGGACCCATGCAGAACGGCACCACGTACATCGTGCGGCCGCGCATGCAGCCCCGGTACAGGTCGGTCAAGGTGGCCCGCATTTCGGCGGGGTCCATCCAGTTGTTGGTGGGTCCGGCGTCGACCTGACGCTCGGTGCAGATGAACGTCCTCGACTCGACGCGCGCCACGTCGGACGGGTCGGACTGAGCCAGGTACGAGTTCTGCTTTTCCTCCACGTTGAGTTTGATGAAGGTGCCCGCCTTCAGCAGCCGGTCGGTCAGCTGCGCGCACTCCTGCTCGGAGCCGTCGGTGAACACCACGCGGTCGGGCTCGGTGAGCTCGGCGACTTCCCGGACCCACGCGAGCAACCCGTGGTGTTTCGTCGGTGCATTCTCCAGACCGGGGATGGTCACTGAGGTCATCAAATCAACTCCTGCTGTGAGGTTCCATGCCAGGACGTAAGCCACGCTGCGCCGCAAACGACAACGGCGGTCGTCCCTAAACTAGAGGTTAACGCCACGGCCTTAACTCTGGTTAACCGGAGGCACGCCGAATTACTCACAGGAACGATTCAGTTCCCGATTCACCGCCTCCAGCGCGCGTTGCAACGACGGCAGCTCGCGTTCGCGCCCCGCCGCGGCGGCAGCCGCAGCGGCTGCGTGTTCGCGCAGTTGGTCGTCGATCCGGCCGACACGATCGGCCGCCGTCGCCGACTCGGCGTCGTGGCGGCGCGCCTGCTCGGTCATCAGCGCCGACTCCGCGTGCAGCACGCTGGTCGTCACGTGCTGTTCGAGGGCGGGTCGCAGCTCACTGACCACGTCGGCCATCCAGCGGTCCAGCACCGCACGGTCGCGCAGCGTGCGTCGCAACCCGAACACCCACACCGCCACCGTCAACCCGGCCGCGCCGCCGGAGGCCACACCGGCGACGGTGTATGCCCGAGCCATGTCGGCGAACAGCCGGCTCAGGGTGAGCGCCACCCCGACCCCGAGGACGGCGCCGAGCAGCATCATCAGCCGGGTTTCCAGATGGTCCCCGGTGAGCGGCGGCCGGGTGAGCGGCGGCGGTTCAGGTGGCGGTTCGTCGGCAGGCACGGTCAGCCCGAACTCGGCCGCCAGGTCGGCGAGCTGCTCGCTGACACCTTCGTGAACCTCGGCGAGGACGTCGTCGACGCGTCTGGCCACGTACTCCTCGAAGGCGGGAATCCGGCGGCGCACGAGCGTCGCGGCGTCTTCGGCGAGTTCGCCGCGTACCGACGCGCAGCGGCTGCGGGCGAAGTAGGCCAGTTGCACCCGGGCTTGCGCAATCCTGCTGCGCAGGCTGATCGTGCGCTCCGACTTCGCCAGCCGGTGCCGGCGCACAACCTCGCTGCGCTCCTGCCTCAGCGCCGTCATCCGCGCCTCGCTGCCCAGGCCGCCGTTCTCGTAGCCGCGCACCGCGTGCCGGAGGCGGCTCTGCCATAACCGCAACCGGTTCCTTCGCGCCAACTGGCGGTGCGCCAGCCCGAGTTCGAGGGCGTCGACCAACTCGTCCAGTTGCGGCTCACTGCGCCGAGGTGCCGCCGCCACACCCACCCACGTCATGTCGGCGTACCTGGGGTCGTGGGCCGCGACGGCCTCGCGGTCGGCGGCCAGAACAACCGGCCAGTCGCGGTGCACGTCGATCTTGCTGACCGCGCCGATCACCAGGTCGGTGCCGACGGCCGCGGTATCGAGCAGCGCGCAGTCCGACCCGGTGAGCGGCGCGACCGCCGAAGCGACGAAGATCACCGCCGCGGGTGCGTCGTGCTCGCCCAGCGTCGCGGCGTCGACGAAAACCCGGTCCGGCAGGCGAGTGCGCAGTGCGGCGGCGAGGCTGGACGAGCCTGCCAACCACGGGCCGGCGACCAGGACGACGTCGCGAGTCTGGACGCCGGGGTCGGAACCGAAGCCGGGGTGGAGTGCCGCGACCATTGCGTCGACAGCGGCGTGGTGGTCGGTCATGACCCCGCACGGCGCCACAGCCGCAGCGAGCCGCGGGCGATGTCGGCGGCACACGCGGTGTGAACGGCGTTGACGGGCCCGTGGCGGTAATGCTGCCACTGCGCGGCCCGGCGCAGGTGCGCCGCGCGATCATCGGCCGGGTCGACGGCGATGCCCGCGGCCTCGACCACCTCGACGGCGGCGGCCATGCACGCGATCGCGGTGTCGTCGGCGCGCAGGAACGCGGCGACCCGGTCGTCGCCCATAGCCGCGAGCGCCTCCAGCGCAGCGCGTGCCGCCCGAATCCGCCGATACCGGGCCTCGGCGAGCAACGGCACCAGTGCTGCGACCACGCCGTCCACGCCGCTGCGGGCTCGCAGCAGTCGGCGCAACGCGGCGGCGTCGGCACCGGCACGCAACGCCGGCAGGGCGTGAGCGATGCCGTAGGTGTCCAGCCTCTCGAGCAGGTACCGGCTGTCTTCCGTCCGCAACGCGCTCAGCAGCGCGTCGTCGACCTGCACCGCTGCCAGGTGCGCGACCATCGGCACGGTCGGAACTCCGGTCAATGCCCGGTAGCGGGCGCAGAGGGCACGCGCACCGGTGACCAGGTCAGCTTTGTTGAGCACCACCAGGGTGGGCCGCTCGGCCACCGAAGCGGTGATCGCCGCCTTGTCCTCGGGCTTGACGACCTCGGCGATCACCTGCACGTCGACGTCACCGGCGCTGGTCACGACGAACCCGGCGCCGGCCAGCGCCCGGGCGACCGCACCGCGACCGACGCCCACCCGGCCGTGCACGGCGAGCGTCGCACCGGCGTCGGCCCGCGCCGCGACCGCGTCGACCGCCGGATCGTCGGCCTCGGCGGCGAACCGGACCAGCCGGTCGGTGAAAATCGTGTGCCCGTACGTGCTCATTTGACCCCCCACCCGCAGCTGCTCCTACCAGTAAAAGGCAACTGTTGGGTATCAATCTGCACCACATATTCAGGCCGCTTACTTGATGAGCCACCATTGACGGATGCAGACGCAGCGCGACGGTCTTTCCGACCGGCAGCCACCGCCGCATCTGCACCGTCGGGTGACGAGTTTCCGTTCCCGCCGCGCCGGCCTCACCGACGCTCAGCAGCGGACATGGGCGCGGCTGTGGCCGCAGCTCGGCACCGAGGCGCGCACGCAGCCGGGCGAGTCGATCGACACCGCCCGGTGGTTCGGCCGGTGCTCACCGGTTGTCCTCGAAATAGGCTGTGGCACAGGAACTTCCACTGCAGCAATGGCGAAAGCCGAGCCGCACGTCGACGTGGTGGCGGTCGAGGTGTACCGCAAGGGGCTGGCGCAGCTGCTCGGAGCCATCGACCGCGGGCAGATCACCAACATCCGCCTGATCCGCGGCGACGGCCTCGACGTGCTCGAGCACATGGTCGCACCCGCGTCGCTGACGGGGGTGCGGGTGTTCTTCCCCGACCCGTGGCCGAAGTCCCGACACCACAAACGCCGCCTCCTGCAGCCCGGCACCGTCGCGCTGATCGCAGACAGGCTACGAAGCGGCGGAATCTTGCACGTCGCCACCGACCACGAGGACTACGCAGGGCAGATCGCGCAGGTCGGAGACGCCGAAACCGCGTTGCGCCGCGTGTCACCCGGCGAAGCGCTGCCGATCTCGGTGCGGCGGCCGACCACGAAGTACGAGTCGAAGGCGCGCGACGCCGGGAGCGCCGTCGCCGAGTTGCTCTGGGAGAAGGCGCCCCCGGACGCGAGGAGGCAGATGAAGTGAGCGTGACCGAGGAGATCACCGCGGACGCGAGGAGCAATAACACCACCGCGGACGCGAGGAGCAGTGGAGACACCGCGGACGCGCCGCTGCGGGTGTTGCTGGTGTGGGACGCGCCCAACCTCGACATGGGGCTCGGCTCGATCCTCGGCGGAAGGCCGACGGCCGCCCACCGGCCGCGTTTCGACGCGCTCGGCCGCTGGCTGCTGGCGCGGACGGCCGAGTTGGCGGCCGGGCGAACCGACGTGACGCTGGAGCCGGAGGCGACGGTGTTCACCAACATCGCCCCCGGCAGCGCCGACGTCGTGCGGCCATGGGTGGAGGCGCTGCGCAACGTGGGATTCGCGGTCTTCGCCAAACCGAAGATCGACGACGACAGCGACGTCGACGCCGACATGCTCGACCACATCGCGCTGCGGCACAGCGATGGGCTGGCCGGCGTGCTGGTGGCCTCCGCGGACGGGCAGGCGTTCCGGCAGCCGCTGGAGGACATCGTCCGGTCCGGTGTGGCCGTCCAGGTGCTCGGATTTCGTGAACATGCCAGCTGGGCGCTAGCCTCGGATACCTTGGAATTCGTCGACTTGGAAGAGATACCTGGTGTATTCCGGGAACCCCTGCCGCGGGTAGGCCTAGATTCGCTACCAGAGCAAGGGGCCTGGCTGCAACCGTTCCGGCCGCTGTCGTCGTTGCTGACCGCGCGGGTTTAGGCAACTGTGTTCAAGACGAGAAAGCCCTATGCGCGCTGTGGCAACAGAGCTTTAACAACAGAGGTTTAAGGAGCTTACGTGTTCGCCTGGTGGGGTCGAACTGTGTACCGCTACCGGTTCATCGTGATCGGCGTGATGGTCGCGTTGTGCCTGATCGGCGGCGTCTTCGGGTTGAGCCTCGGCAAGCACGTCACCCAGAGCGGCTTCTACGACGACGGCAGCGAGTCGGCGAAGGCCTCGGTGCTGGCCGACGAGGTCTACGGTCGTGACCGGCTCGGCCACATCGTCGCAATTTTCGAGGCGCCCGAGGGTAAGACCGTCGATGACCCGCAATGGTCGCAACGCATCGTCGACGAGCTCGACGCGCTCAAGGCCGACCATCCCGACCAGGTGCTGAACTGGGCCGGCTATCTGAAAGCCATCACCTCGACAGATGAGAACGCCCGCCGCGCGGCCCAGGAAAACTCTCTGTTATCCGGGATGGCGACCGACGACAAGAAGCGCACGTTCGTCAACATCAGTCTCAAAGGAGACGACGACGACACGATCCTCAACCACTACAAAGCCATCGAGCCCGACCTGAGGCAGCTGGACAACGGCGACGTCGAGCTCGCCGGCCTGCAGCCGCTGGCCAACGAGCTGACCGGCACAATCGGCGAGGATCAGGCCCGCGGGGAGGTGCTCGCGATACCGCTGGTGGCGGTCGTGTTGTTCTTCGTCTTCGGCGGAGTGATCGCCGCCAGCCTGCCCGCGATCGTCGGCGGCCTGACGATCGCGGGGGCGCTCGGGATCATGCGGCTACTCACAGGCGTCATGCCCGTGCACTTCTTCGCCCAGCCCGTCGTGACGCTGATCGGCCTGGGTATCGCGATCGACTACGGCTTGTTCATCGTGAGCCGGTTCCGGGAGGAGATCGCCGAGGGCTACGACACCGAAGCCGCCGTGCGGCGCTCGGTGATGACGTCGGGCCGAACCGTCGTCTTCTCCGCGGTGATCATCGTGGCCTCGTCGGTGCCCCTGCTGCTCTTCCCGCAGGACTTCCTCAAGTCGATCACCTACGCGATGATCTCGACGGTAATGCTCTCGGCGATCCTGTCGATCACCGTGCTGCCGGCCGCCCTGGGGATCCTGGGCAAGAACGTCGACGCCTTCGGGGTCCGGACGCTGCTGCGGGTTCCCTTCTTCCGTAACTGGAAGCCGATGAACTGGTGGCTGAACTTCCTGGCCGATAAGACGCAGAAGACGAAGACCCGGGAGGAAGTGGAGCGCGGGTTCTGGGGCAAGCTCGTCAACCGCGTCATGAAGCGGCCCATCCTGTTCGCGGCGCCGATCCTGATCATCATGATCCTGCTGATCGTCCCACTTGGGCAGTTGGCGTTGGGCGGCATCAGCGAGAAGTACCTGCCGCCGGACAATCCGGTGCGCCAGGCGCAGGAGGATTTCGACCGCACGTTCCCCGGCTATCGCACCGAGACTCTGACGTTGGTGATTCAGGGTGCGACGCCGGCACAGGTCGAAGAAATCGCCAGCGAGGCCGCGCAGATCAACGGGTTCACCGACGAGACCTGGAAAGAACGCGGGCATCCGGAGCTTGACCAGAAGCGCGACGCGAACGTCACCGTGCTGCAAAACGGCCTGATGGAACGAAACAGCGCACCCGCGAAGATCGAAGCGCTGCGGTCGATCGAAGCCCCGAAGGGCGTGACCGTCTGGATCGGCGGCACGCCGGCGCTCGAGCAGGACAGCATTCACAGCCTGTTCGACAAGCTGCCGTTGATGGTGGTGCTGCTGATCACCACCACCACCATCCTGATGTTCCTGGCGTTCGGGTCCCTTGTGCTGCCCATCAAGGCGGCGGTGATGAGCGCGTTGACGCTGGGTTCGAC
>Ga0210086_1000528_pt1 | contig 21835 bp, 19 predicted proteins | sample China_Galinas_PW_3_FD_184867 | JGI IMG/M metagenome (GOLD analysis project Ga0210086, IMG submission 184867) | Wetland microbial communities from San Francisco Bay, California, USA, that impact long-term carbon sequestration - China_Galinas_PWB_D2... | ecosystem: Environmental > Aquatic > Marine...
AGGGTCGCGGTCGCGCGGCGAGGTGCGAGCACCGCAGCCACCGCCGCGAACGCCACCGGCGCCCGACCTCGGTTCCGGCAACGCTGACGTGAACGCACTGGTTGCTCAAAGGCAGTCCGTTCCATGTTGATTCAGCGTGCGTGTCTGCTCGGCGGTCGAAGGGTCGACATCCGGGTGGGAGTGCGGATCGGCGAAGTGGCGGACTCCCTGGCGCCCCGGCCGGGTGAGGACGTCTTCGACGCCGGATGGGGCACGGTGATACCGGGCCTGCACGACCACCATGTGCACCTGCGCGCCGCTGCGGCGGCATTGGATTCGGTGCAGCTCGGTCCGGCGCAGGTCCACGGCCGCGACGAGCTGGCCCGGGCGCTGAGCGCCGCGGAGGTGGGCAGCGACGGCTGGATCCGTGCCGTCGGCTACCACGAGTCGGTGGCGGGCACGCTCGACCGGTCGGTGCTCGACGAGCTGGCTCCGGCCGTACCGGTGCGCATCCAGCACCGCAGCGGTGTGCTGTGGATGCTCAACTCCGCCGGGTTGGCGGCGGTGGGCCTGCCCGAGCATCCCGACGGCAGGCTGCGCAGCTACGACTCTTGGTCGGATGCGGTGGCTCGCCGGGAGACCACACTCGCCGAATTCAGCGGCCGCCTAGACCGTTTCGGTGTTACCGGGGTCACCGACGCCACACCGGATCTGGACGCGGGCTCCATCGTGAAGCTGGCCGAAGCGCACCGCCACGGGGAGCTGTCGCAACACGTGCACTGGCTGGCGCCGGGCAAGCGGATCCTGCACGACGACGGACTCGACCTCGACGAGCTCACCAACTGGGTCACGCAGCGCCATTCGGCCGGTGCGACCGTCGCCGTGCACTGCGTGACGGCAAGCCAGCTTGTCGTCACACTGGCGGCGCTGCGGGCGGCGGGCGTCCGTCGCGGCGACCGCATCGAACACGCGGCGGTGGTGCCGTCCGACAGCCTGGCCGACCTGGCCGAGCTCGGCGTGCTGGTGGTGACGCAGCCCAACTTCGTCGCCGAACGCGGCGACCAATACCTACTCGACGTGCCCGCCGACGACCAGTCCGGTTTGTGGCGGCTGGCGTCGTTGCTGCGGGCCGGGATACCGGTCGCGCTGTCGACCGATCTGCCCTTCGGAGATGCCGACCCGTGGGCGGCGATGCGTGCCGCGGTGAACCGGACGACGCGAGCCGGCGTGGTCCTCAACGTAGGTGAATGTGTCTTGGCTGCACAGGCTTTGACGATGTTCCTCGGCCACGCCGACCGGCCCGACGTGCCGCGCACCATCGAACCGGGTCAGCCAGGGGATCTGTGTGTGTTGACCGAGGCGCCCGCCGACGTATTCGCCCACCTCGACGCAGGCATGGTGTCAGCGACCGTCATCGACGGCCAATTGCGTTACGTTGCCTAGCCGTCGCTGGACCCCACTGCGGCTTCCAGTTCGGCTAGGGAGGCCTCCGTCAGACGTATCAACTCGGCGATGTCGGGTACGACATCTTGGCCGGCGAGATAGGTCAAGCTGATCCGGTCGGCGTACGAACACACCGTTACGGTCAGCGCGAGGCCGTCGTAGATCATCGCCACCGGATAGATCTCGTCGACATGCGCACCGTTCCAATACATGTCGGTCGGTGGCCCCGGAACTTTCGTGATCGGCACGTTGTAACCGGTGCGAATCTTCGGGATCGGCAGCCGCGGCGAGAGCACAGTCGTCACCTGGGTCGGCACCAGCAGCAACAGCGATGCTGCCGACCCGCGGTCTGCGACCCGCTGTTTGCCTTCCGACATGGACCGGTGCACAAGGTCGAGCCGTTTAGCAGGATCTTCCAGGTCGGTGCCCAGCGGACACAGCCATGCTCCGAACATGTTGCCCTGCCCGCGATCGTCACGGCTACGCACGGTGATCGGGCACAGCGATGTCAACGAACGATCCGGAAGTTCTCCATGGCCGAGCAGCCAGGCACGCAACACTCCGCCGATCGTCGCCACGATGACGTCGTTGCCGGTGACCCCGGCCTTCTCCTGTATGGCATGGATACGGTTCTTCAACCAACTTCCCGCCGCGATGGCCCGCTCGTCGCCGGCACGCGCGTTGAACCGGGTGTAGGGCGCTCCGACGACCGGCATGGTGGTGTCGGTGGTCATGCGGGCGACCACGTCGGACAGCTCACCCGTGACGACCTTCTCGACGAGCTCGGCGCCCGTGGTGCTCGCGTTGACCAGCGAGCGCAGCACCGTGAACGGATTGGTCAATCGTTTGCTGTGTGCCGATGTCTTCTGAGCGGTGGGTTGCGCTTGCTGGTCGCCGAAGAGCTGCGGCATTGACCGGCGGGTCGGGTCCGCGCTGAGCGCGTCGGTGATGAAGTGGAACCCCGCGACACCGTCCATGACTGCATGGTGCACCTTGGTGACGAGGGCGAAACGGCCGTCGTCAAGACCGTCGATCAGGTACATCATCCACATCGGGCGGTAGGGGTCGAGTCGCTCGGCGTAGATTTCGCTGACCAGCCGCCAGAATTCGTCGCCGCCGCGATCGTGTGACAGCGTCCTGCGCTGAAAGTGTTTGCTGATATCGAGGTCGTCGTCATCGTGCCAGACCCAGATGCCGCCGGTGTCCAGGCCGCGATGGGCATAGCGGCGAAGCCGCGGGTCGATCGGCCCCGGCTCGGTGACCGCGCTGTGGTACAGCTCGTCGACATACCCGGGATCCGCGTCCTCGGGCGGCGACAGGATGAGCACACCGGCCACGTGTTGCGGCTGGCTGATCGGCTCGACAGCGACCATCGCCGCGTCGAACGGACTCATCGGCTCCATAGCTCAGCCCCCAAGGTTCCGTGCTGTGAGTCAGTTCACGATAGTCGCGGCCGGCGGTGCCGTTCGCCGGACTTGAGAAGACCCGACGAAACCGAGCGACAACGTCGAACACGATCCGCGGCCCAGCCGCAACGAGGTAGTGTCTCCAGCCATGCCACGCTCATTCGAGTTGTCGGCCGACTCCCCGGCCCGGGTCGAACAGGTCCATTCGGCGTTTGGTGACGGCGACTACTGGGCGGCGAGGGTGGCGGTGTTCGGCGCCCGCACCGGCACCGCGACGCTGGACTCATTGGTCGTCGACGACGCCGGCACCGTGGTTGTCAGCGTGACGTTCGGCCTGGTCCGCGAGCGGCTGCCGAAGTTCGTCAGCCAGATCGGTGGCGGTGACCTGCGCATGGTCCACACCGAGACGTGGAGTCGATTCGACGGCGGCCGGGTACGCGGACAGATCAGCGTTGCGGTACCCGGGACACCGGTATCGGCGCTGGGCGCGGCTGTGGTCACGCCGCTGAAAAACGGATCGCAACTGACCTACACGGCAACGGTGGAGGTGAAGGTGCCGTTCGTCGGCGGCAAGGTCGAGGCCTTCATGGGCAGCCGACTCGCCGACGGGATCCTGGACATCCAGAGTTTCACCACGGACTGGATAGCCGACCACAGCCCACCGCTCGGGATGGCGGCCGGTCGAGGATGACATGAGCGCGGCGCCATGATGCGCACAGTGTTGATCACCGGTGCCTCCGGCGGCCTTGGCGCTGCCACCGCGGACGAGTTCGCCGAGCACGGCTGGCAGGTCTTTGCCGCCGCCAGGCGCCCGCAACCGCCCGGGCCCGGCCGCGTGCCGATCTCTCTCGACGTCACCGACTCGCAGAGTTGTGCAGCGGCCGCGCGGGAGGTGGCACAACACACCGACGGGCTCGGCGCGGTCATCAACTTTGCCGGTGTGCTCGAACTGGGCCCGCTGATGGAGGTGTCCGAGGAGCAGCTGCGGCGCATCCTCGATGTGAATGTCATTGGCACGCACCGGGTCAACCGGGCGATGTTCGAGCTGATCCGGGCCGGTGGCGGGCGCATCGTCAACATCAGTTCGGAATCCGGCCGTTTCCGCGCCGGCATCACCGCCGGGCCCTACGCGATGAGCAAGCACGCGATCGAGGCCTACTCCGATGCGCTGCGCCAGGAGTTGATGTTCCTCGACGTCCCGGTCATCGTCATCGAGCCGGGTCCTTTCCGCAGCCGGATGAGTGAACACATTCCCCAGCGCTTGGCCGCGTCGGCGGCACCCGACTCACCATTCGAGCCGATCATCGCCTTCACCAGACGCACGAGTGCACGCGAAGAGAAGACGGCGTGGGATCCCACGATCCTGGCGCGCGCGGTGTATCGCGCGGTCACCAGCACACACCCCAGACCGCGGTACCTGGTCCACGGCACGATCCAGAGCAGAATTATGGACATTCTGCCCAGGCGGGTGGCTGACCGGCTGGTCCGGCTGGTGGTGCGCTGACACACCGACGAGCGGTGGGTGGTCCGAGTCACGGCACGGGAAGGGAAAGCGAGCCGCATGACGATCGACAGCACTGTCGTCGACACGACCTATGGCCCGGTGCGTGGCATGGACGATGGCCGGATCAGGACATGGAAGGGCATCCGCTACGCGGCCGCGCCGGTCGGTGACCTGCGTTTCCGGGCGCCAGAACCGCCGCAGCGATGGACCGAGGTCGCCGATGGCACCACCTTCGGGCCGGTGTGCCCACAACCGGGCCTCCCGAACATCCCGATCGACCTCGGCGCACCGCAGGGCGAAGACTGCCTGAGCTTGAACGTGTGGGCGTCCTCGGCCATCGAACCCGGTGATGCGAAGCCGGTCATGGTGTGGTTGCACGGCGGTGCCTACGTCCTCGGCTCGGCAAGCCAGCCGCTCTACGACGGTCGTCGTCTGGCCGGCAGCGGTGAGGTCGTCGTGGTGACGCTGAACTACCGGCTGGGGGCGCTCGGCTTCCTCGACCTGTCGTCGTTGCCGGCTGCGCGCCCACATTTCGACTCCAACGTCGGGCTGCGTGACGTCCTGGCCGCATTGTGCTGGGTGCGTGACAACATCGCGGCATTCGGCGGCGATCCCGGCCGCGTCACGCTGTTCGGTGAGTCGGCCGGGGCCGGGATCGTCACGGCCCTGCTGGGTGTGCGGGACGCCAAGGGATTGTTCGCCACCGCCATCGCCCAGAGTTCACCGGCCACCTCGGTGTACGACCGGGGGCGAGCCCGGCGGGTCGCCGAGTACGTCCTCGATGAGTTGGGCCTCGAGTCCGCCGACGCCGGTCGCTTGCGTGAGGTGCCGATCCCCGCGATTCTCGCCGCATCGAAGACGGTGTTCGAGGAGGTCCCGGTGCGCAACCCGGGAACGCTGGCTTTCGTCCCGATCGTCGATGGCGACCTGTTGCACGACTACCCGGTCAAGCTGGCACGCGAGGGCCGATCGCACCCGGTCCCGTTGATCATCGGCACCAACAAGCACGAGGCGGCGTTGTTCCGGTTGATGAGATCACCGTTGATGCCGATCACGCCGCGCGCGATCACCTCGATGTTCAGCGAGATTGCGGCAGAGCAGCCCGACTTGCAGTTGCCCACCGAGGATCAGCTGGGATCGGCGTATGCGAACGTGCGGGGCAAGGCGCGGGGATTGAGCATTGCGAGTGATGTCGGTTTCCGGATGCCGTCGGTGTGGCTGGCCGAGGGGCACAGCACCGTGGCGCCGGTGTACCTGTACCGGTTCGACTGGTCCACGCCGATGTTGAAGATGCTGCTGGTCGGTGCCGCCCATGCCACCGAATTGCCTTATGTGTGGGGCACTCTCGGGGCCCCTAAGGATCCCACCCTGAAGCTCGGCGGCGCGAAGACCGCCAAGGCCGTCTCCAAGCGGGTCAGGACCAGGTGGATCAACTTCGCGACGCAGGCGAAGCCGATAGGCTTGCCCGGCGAACCCGACTGGCCGGCCTACCAGGAGGCCGATCGTGCCTGCCTGGTCATCGACAAGCAGGATCGCATCGTCGATGACGTCGACAAGCGCATCAGGGCCGCCTGGGGCAGCGACGTGCTGCACTTCCGATAGGCGCGGCCCCTGCACCTAGCCCGGACCCTGCGGCACCTCCCGAAATCCGAAATGGCGTGTCGCGGTGAGGGTCAGGCTCTTCGGGCGCGCCTGATTGCGCGCTCGCCGACGATGTTGCGGGCCGCAACGGAGAACCGTTCGGCAATCGATGCATCCAGCACGAACCTCTTGGTGCCGGTCAGCCGCCACCGGTCACCGTCGGCGGCGGCAAATCGTCTGCGGAACGTCGGGCGGACGAGTCGCACCCGGCTCCGCATAGGCCACGGTGGCGATCAGCTCACCGGCCGCGATCCGGGGTAACGTGTCCGATGTCTCGTCGTTGTCACCAAAAGCGAGAAGCAGATTCGTGCCCAGCACCGCGGTGGAGACCGACTCAGGCCACCGGCGTCAGCAGGCGGCGCAGGGTTGTGCACTGGCTCTCGAAGAACTCACGGGAGATCGAGGCTTTCGGTGCGATCCCGTCGAAGCCGTGGAAAGCGCCCGGCACCACATGGACGTCGCAGGGCACACCGGCGGACTGCAGCCGGGCGGCGTAGGCAAGGTCCTCGTCGTGGAACAGGTCAAGCGTGCCGACTCCGAGCCACGCCGGGGGCAGACCGGCGAGATCGCTGCGACGCGCGGGGACCGCGACCTGCGGGTCGGCGCCGGCGAGGTAGGACTGCCAACCGAACCGGTTACTCGTCGCGTTCCATAACCTGTGTCCCGCGTCGTCCAGATGGGCGGCGACACTGCGGTCGTCGAGCATGGGATAGACCAGAACCTGCAGCACCGGCGTCACCTCGGCGCGGTCGCGGGCCAGCAGCGCCAGCGCCGCCGCCAGCCCACCACCGGCACTGGCGCCGCCGATCGCGATCCGGTCGGGGTCGACGGCGGGCAGCCCGGCCAACCACGACAGCGCGGTGTAGCAGTCCTCCAACGGCGCGGGGAAGGGATGCTCGGGCGCCAGGCGATAGTCCACCGCGGCCACCGTGATCCCGAGGGTATCGGCGAACCTGCGGCACAATGCGTCGTCCTGGGCAGCGGTGCCGAGCACGTAGCCGCCGCCGTGGACCCACAGCAGGGCGGCGGGCTCGCTCACGCCGGTGGGCCGGTGCAGGCGTACCCCGAGCCCCGAGGGCAACGTCAACACCTCGACGCCGTCAGGTGCCCGGCGGTCGGCAAGCACGGACAGCTTCCGCACCATGGGCAGCGTCCAGCCGTAGATGAGCCTGCGTGGGGTGAAGCGCGCGATCCTGCGCAGTTCGGGATGAATGTCGGTGTTGGCCACGAGCTCGAGTATGGCCCGCCGCTACGCCCGACAGACGCGCGTCGCCGAAGGAGAAGGCGTGCCGGGTGAAGAACGACGGGACGACCTCGCATCCGGACGCGCCGTCATTTCTGGTGGGTGCGCGGCTCGGCAGAGGCCGTGATCCCCGTCGGGCGGACCCTGGCGGCTCGATCGCCTCGGCAATCGGTCTGTTCCTCAACCGGATTCATCCTGACCACAATGGCGAGGTCGGCCAAAGAGGTCATCTGAGCGCCCGTCGCTTGTAGGGTCCCTGACAGGGAGGTGCCGCGTGAAGAGACTCAGCGGATGGGACGCGGTGCTGTTGTACAGCGAAGCGCCGAATGTGCACATGCACACCCTCAAGGTGGCGGTCATCGAGCTGCAAGACCTCGGTGGTCGCCCGTTCGGGATCGAGGAATTCCGCAGGGTCATCCACGGCAGGCTCTACAAGCTCGACCCGTTCCGCTACCAGCTCGTCGACATTCCCTTCAAGTTCCACCATCCGATGTGGCGGGAGAACTGCGATGTCGACCTGAACTACCACATCCGCCCATGGCGGGTCGCCCCACCGGGCGGGCGCCGGGAAGTCGACGAAGCGATCGGCGAGATCGCTTCCACGCCGCTGGACCGCAGCCGCCCACTCTGGGAGATGTACTTCGTCGAGGGGTTGGCCAACGGTCGTATCGCGGTGGTCGGCAAGATCCACCATGCCCTGGCCGACGGTGTCGCATCGGGCAACCTGATGGCACGCGGGATGGATCTGCAGCAGGGTCCGCAGGTCGATTGGGACGACTACCGCAAGAATCCCGCCCCGTCGAAGTCCGAACTCGTCCGGTCGGCCTTCGTCGACCATCTGCGCCAGATCGCCCGGGTGCCCGGCGTCATGAAGTACACCGCCGACGGCCTGGCCCGGGTGCGTCGCAGCCACCGCAAGCTGTCGCCCGAGCTGACCAGGCCGTTCACTCCGCCACCGACATTCATCAACCATGTGCTGACACCTCAGCGCCGGTTCGCCACGGCCACACTGGCACTGTCGGATGTCAAAGAAACCGGCAAGCATCTGGGCGTCACGATCAACGATCTGGTGCTGGCCATGTCGGCCGGCGCTCTGCGGACCTTGCTGTTGCGCTACGACGGGGCAGCGGATCACCCGCTGCTGGCCTCGGTCCCGGTGAGCTTCAACTTCGATCCCGACCGGGTGTCGGGTAACTACTTCACCGGAATGCTGGTTGCCCTGCCCGTCGAGGTCGCCGATCCCGTCGAGCGGGTACGCCAGACGCACGACGCGGCAGTGTCGGCCAAGGAGAGCCATCAGCTGATCGGCCCCGAGCTCGTCAGCCGCTGGTCGGCCTACTTCCCGCCGGCGCCGGCCGAGGCGCTGTTCAAACGGCTGTCGGTCAAGGACGGGCAGAACAAGGTGATGAACCTGCCGATCTCCAATGTGCCCGGCCCGCGCGAACGCGGCCGGGTCGGCGGCGCCCTGGTCACCGAGATCTATTCGGTTGGTCCCCTGACCGCGGGCAGCGGGCTGAACATCACGGTATGGAGCTACGTCGATCAGCTCAACATCTCGGTGCTCTCCGACGGCGCCACCGTCGAGGACCCCCACGAGGTCACCGACGCCATGGTTGAGGAATTTCGCGAGATCCGCAGTGCTGCAGGGCTTTCCGGGGATCTGACGGTGGTGCAGACGGCGATGGCCCTGTAATCAGTCGCCAGTCGCCATGCGGCTGGCATAGACCCAGGACAGAAACTGCCCGACGGCCTCGGCGGATTGATCGGCGCGCATCGACGAGAACACGTCGTAGCCGTGCTGGGCACCGGGCAGCTCGGCGTAGAGGACCGGAGTTTCGGAGACCTTGCGCATCGCGGCGACGAACTCGCGGGCTTCACCCACCGGGATGATCGAGTCGTATTCGCCGTGCAGCATGAAGAACGGCGGGGCGTCCGGCCGTAGCCGGCGGATGGGTGAGGCGTCGGTGTAGATGTCGCGGAATCGGCTGATCGGCTTCTTGACCACGAGCTTCTCCAGGTAGGCGATGAACTCCCGGCGGCCGTTGCCCGTGGCGGTGTACCAGTCGTAGCGGCCATACACCGGCACCGCGGCGACCACCGAGGTGTCGGCCTGCTCGAAACCCGGCTGCCATCGGGGGTCGTTCGGCGTGAGCGCGGCCAGTGCGGCCAGATGGCCACCGGCCGAGCCGCCGGTGATCGCGACGAAGTCCGGGTCGCCGCCGTAGCTGGCGATGTTCTCCTTCACCCACACCAGCGCCCGTTTCACGTCGACGATGTGATCCGGCCAGGTGTGCCACGGGCTGACCCGGTAGTTGAGCGCCACGCAGATCCAGCCGCGGTCGGCGAGGTGGCTCATCAGCGGGTACGCCTGCGGGCGTCGCCAGCCGATCGCCCACGCACCGCCGGGAACCTGGACCAGCACCGGGGCCTTCCCGTCGCGGGGCAGGTCGCGGCGCCGCCACACGTCGGCCATATTGGCCCGCCCGTGCGGGCCGTAGGAGACGACGTTGCTCCGCTCGACGTAGCGGCGCCGGGCAAAGCTCGTCCGCCATGCGCTGGGAAGTCCCGTCCGCGACGGGGTCGCGGGCAGCATGTCGACCACGTCGGCGTAGTCGGTGCCCAGACCTTCCACCAGCGCCGCGCGCAGCACCCGGTGCGGTGTCGTCAGGTTGCGGCGGTAGATCGCGGTCAGGATCACCCACGACAGCGCGGTCAGGACTAGGGCTGCGGCGCCGCGCCGGCCGCGGAAATCGCCGCGCAGAGCGCGCCGCGCCGCGTCGGTGACCGAGGCACCCAGATACCACTGGGGCTGTTCGGAGGTCGGCCAGCCGAACCAGAACACGGCCACTGTGCCGTAGCCCTGGCGGCCCAGCGGCCAGTACCCGTTGGCGGCGTTTACCAGTTCCGTGGCGGCGCGCAGCAGCGGACGCGGCCGTCGCACACTAGCCGTCAGTCGTGATACGAGCGGCGAGTTCATTACGCAGGATCTTGCCAGTGTTGCCGCGGGGCAGCTCGGGCAGGATGCTGAAAGTGCGTGGCACCTTGTAGTTGGCCAGGTTGTCGCGTACGTGGGCCTTGAGATCGTCGGGTGTGGCGGCTGCGCCGTCGGCGAGCACGACGAATGCGACCAGGCGCTGGCCGTACTGCTCGTCGTCGACGCCGAGCACCGCAGCCTCGGCCACGTCGGGATGGGCGGTCAGGGTCTTCTCCACCTCGATCGGGTAGACGTTCTCACCGCCGGAGACGATCATCTCGTCGTCGCGGCCCACCACGAACAGCCGCCCGGCCGCATCCACGCGCCCCAGGTCCCCCGACGACATGAAGCCGTTGTGAAAATCCTTGGTGTTGCCCGACGTATAGCCGTCGAACTGGGTGGAGTTCTTCACGAAGATTCGGCCGACCTCGCCGGTGGGCACTTCGTTGAACCGCTCGTCGAAGATCCGGATCTCGGTGCCGACGGCCGGCGTTCCCGCGGTGTCGGGTGCGGCGCGCAAGTCGGCGGGTGTGGCGGTGGCGATCATGCCGGCCTCGGTGGCGTTGTAGTTGTTGTAGATGACGTCACCGAATTCGTCCATGAACTTGGTGACGACATCGGGCCGCATCCGCGAACCCGAGCAGGCCGCGAAGCGTAGCGAGCGGCCGCTGTAGCGGTGCCGGATCTCGTCGGGCAGGTCCATGATGCGGTCGAACATCACGGGCACCACACACAGTCCGGTCGCGTGGTAGCGGTCGACCAGCTCGAGTGTGGCTTCGGGATCGAACTTGCGGCGCGTGACCACCGTGCAGGCCATCGCCGAGGCGAACATCAGCTGGGAGAACCCCCAGGCATGGAACATCGGCGCAACGATGACGGTGGTCTCGCCCACCCGCCACGGGGTTCGGCGCAGGATCGACACCAGGTTGCCCGCGCCGCCGCCGGAATGTCTGGCGCCCTTCGGGGTTCCGGTGGTGCCGGAGGTCAGCAGGATCAGCCTGCTCGTGCCCCCGGTCGCCGTCGCCCGCCCTCCGGTGTGGGCCGCGATCAGCCCCTCGACGGTGGGTGCGTCGGTGTCCTGGTCGGTCCACCCCAGGATGCGGCGTGTGTCGGGTCTGCCGGCCAGCGCCCGGTCGACCGAGGCGGCGAATTCCTCGTCGTAGATGACGGTGTCGACGTTCTCCCGGTTGACCACCTCGGCCAGCGCGGGCCCGGCGAACGAGGTGTTCAGCAGCAGCACGTTGGCACCGATTCTGGTGGCGGCCACCAGGGCCTGCACGAATCCCCGGTGGTTGCGACACATGATCCCGACCGTGGCCGGAGCCGCTGGGCCGGCGACATCGGATACCGGAGCCGCTGGGCCGGCGACATCGGATACCGGAGCCGCTGGGCCGGCGACATCGGATACCGGAGCCGCGCCGGGAAGCGCCTGCAGCGCCGCGGCCAATGCGTGCGATCGCTCGTCGAGCTCCTGCCAGGTCAGGGTGCCGAGTTCGTCGATCAGGCCGGGACGATCCGGGCACCGCTGCGCGGCGGTCGCGAAGCCGGTGGCGATCGACAGCCCCTCCGACCTCGCCGCGGCCATCATCCGCACGGTGCGATCCGGGCGCATGGGCTTCAACAGGCCCGCCCTGGCCAGCGCGGTCACCGAGTCGCCGGCCGCGCGCAGCCGGGCCAACAAGTCCATCAGCCGATCACCGGCAGCCGGCGCTCGGCGGCCAGCCCGTCCAGCGCCTGCTGCATCACCTGCCGTACGTGCGCGTCGACCCGGTCGATGTCGGGGTGCTCGCCGAACTGCCCTCCGATGTCGATCGGATCGAGCACCTGCATCACGATCTTCGTCGGCAGCGGGATGTTGACCGGAACGACGGCGCTGAGCCCGAACGGGAAGCCGATCGAGATCGGCAGAATCTTGGTGCGCATCAGCTTGTCCAGCCGCAGCAGTTTGGCCAGCCCGGTGCCACGGGAGAGGTAGATCTGGCTCTCCTGGCCACCGATGGCCACCGCGGGAACGATCGGCACTCCCGCGGTGAGCGCGGCCTTGACGTAGCCGGTGCGACCGTCGAAGTCGATCTTGTTCTCCGCCAGGGTCGGCCGGTAGACGTCGTAGTCGCCGCCGGGAAAGACCACCACCACGCCGCCGGAACGCAGTGCCTCATCGGCGTTCTCGTGGTTGGCGCGGATGAACCCGGTGCGGACGAAGTAGTCGGCGGTCGGGCCGGCCATCAACATGTCGTGGCTCAGCGTGTAAACCGGGCGGTCGTAGCCGAACGTGTCGTAGAAGCCGAGGGCGAAGACCGGCACGTCCATCGCGAACAGCCCACCGGAGTGGTTGGCCACCACCAGCGCGCCGCCGGACGGGAAATTCTGCAGGCCCCGGACCTCGCTGCGGTGATAGAGCTTGAGGAACGGGCGCAACAGTCTCATCATCCGCTCGACCAGCTGCGGATCCCATTTTGCGGTCTCGGTGCGCGCTGCGCCGGTTGTGCTCACACATCCCCCTGCACGGATTGAAACGTGTTCTAGTTTTGATGGTACCGGGCAGGCCGAGCCCCGGGTAGCGCGGTCGTTACGATCACCGCGTGAGCGAAGAAGCCAGCAAGACTGAACCTGCCGTCCTGACCGAGCAGCGCGGCAGACTCCTGATCATCACCATCAACCGCCCCGAGGCCAAGAACGCCGTCAACGCGGCGGTCAGCACCGGCCTGGCCGCCGCGGTGGACAGACTCGACGAGGACCCGGGGCTGTCGGTCGCGATCGTGACCGGTGCGGGTGGCTCGTTCTGCGCCGGCATGGATCTCAAGGCGTTCGCCCGCGGGGAGAACGTGATCGCCGAAGGCCGCGGCCTGGGCTTCACCGAGCGTCCGCCGCTCAAGCCCGTGATCGCGGCCGTGGAGGGCTACGCGCTGGCCGGCGGGACGGAGCTGGTGTTGGCGACCGACCTGATCGTCGCGGCCAGAAACTCGGCGTTCGGCATCCCGGAGGTCAAGCGTGGTCTGGTCGCCGGTGGTGGTGGCCTGCTGCGGCTGCCGCAGCGCATTCCGTACCAGCTCGCGATGGAGCTGGCGCTGACCGGTGACAACCTAACCGCCGAACGTGCACACGGGCTGGGCATGGTCAATGTGCTGGCCGAGCCCGGTCACGCGCTCGACGCGGCGATCGAACTGGCCGAGCGGATCACCGCCAACGGGCCGCTGGCCGTGGCAGCCACCAAACGGATCATCACCGAGTCGCGTGGCTGGACTCCGGAGAACCAATGGAATGAGCAGATCAAGATCCTGATGCCGGTGTTCGCGTCCAACGACGCCAAGGAAGGCGCGATCGCGTTTGCGGAGAAGCGCGCCCCGAACTGGACGGGCAGCTGACAGCTTCGCTGTGTCAGCTCAATCGCCTCACCGGTATCCCGTCACACGGGCGATGACGGCGACCTTGCCGTCGTCGCCGACCGCCTGTGCGTCGCCGATCGCGGAGTTGCGTCCGACCCGCAGTGCCGTTCCCTCGTAGCGGGATCGGGCTCCGGCGGCGAAGGGGCGCAGGAAGTTCACCCGGATCGACGCGGTGCGCAGCGGCTCGGACTGTCCGCGGTTGATCGCCGCCGAGGCCACCAGCTCCAGACCGGTGGCGCTTACTCCACCGTGCACGATGCCGATCAGGTTGTTGATGATCGGGTCCGGTTGCTGCATGAGTAGGCAGGTCTCGCCCTCGACGGGTACCGGCCGCACCGACATCAGGTCGGCCAGCGAGGTCTGGGGAGTGCGCACCAGTGTGTCCGGTCCGCGCGGCACGGGCCCATCGGGCCCGCCGGTGATGGCGACCGTGCGAACCGTGCCGCCGCCGATCGTGGTGCCGCGATGGGTCAGTGTGCAGATGGCCAGCAGGGTGGCTCCCTCGGGGCCGAGGGTGCGGCCGCTCGCGACCACAGGCGCCTCCGGCGCAGCCAGGATGGCATCGATCCCGTCGGGGCTCAGCTCGACGGTCAGTTCGCTGGACACCGTCCACTGCCCTGGGCCCCGACGGTAGAAGTTCACCCGCCCGGCCACGTCGTCGACCAGGACCGCCAGCGCTGCGGTGGTCGGCATCCCGGTGAATGGGTTGACCATCGTGCCCACCGGCATCGAAGCGACCACCATGGGCCCGGAGCGGTCCTCGTCAAGCGTGGTGATCGCGAACCGCGTCAGAACGCTTTCCGGGGTTTCCGGGTCCTGTCGCGAGCCGGGCGCGTCGGGTGCTGGCACCCACCGATTTCAGCACCCCGCCGACTCGCCGCGCGCTGGGGGATGCGGTTCGGTGCCGCTGGCGCCCGTCCCGTATCACCGTGGCGAGTGACGCTGGCCGCTTCATCGGCGGATCCGGGCACGACGCGACGTCGGCCACCGCGCCGGCGGTGTTGGCCGTCGCTGTCGCGCGGCCGGCCGCATGAGCAGCGGTCACTACAGACGCGCGGGCACTCCAGCCGGCGGTGGTGGCCCGGGCGGCCTTCGACGCCGCCTCGGTGGCACTGGCGCTGATGTCCGCCAGCGCGGCCCTGGCCCCGGCGCTGGCCGCATCGGCCAGCTGGGCGCGCAGTTCGGCAGGGTCGACCTTGGGGACGAGTCCGAAGCGTGTGGGCTGCCCGTACGAGGTGGTGCGGTCGTAGCTCAGCTCGACCAGCACGCGCAGGACCGGCTCGAGGAGGTCGGCAAGGGGTGTGGTCACGTTGGTGGAACCGGTCGCCGTACCGAAGTCGCGGATCGCCTGCGCCAGCGGCAGCTGCTTGGCGGGAATGGTGATGTAGAGAACAGCCCGCCCGGATGCCGGCGACTCGAGGTGATCCAGCACACTGGTTACCCGTGGCCACTCGGTGAGTGTGTTCAGCGGTGCGGTGACGCCGCCGCCCAGTTCGTCACGGCGGGCCTGGTCGATGAGCTGATCGTCAGCTATGCGCCGTGCAGTCTGGGTGCGGGTGCGCGGGTGCTGCCGGTGCGCTCCGAGTGGACCCTGGCGAAGTCGGGGGTCAACGGCGACTTCGTCTGTGCGAGGTGGACGCGACTCAGTCGCTGAGCGCAGGTATGCCGAACCTGGCTACGAATTCCCGTGCCCTGATGAGAAATTCCATCTGTGCGGCGACGTCGTGCAGTGGCTCGAGGCTGCGGGTGGAACGGCACAACACGACCGCACCCTCCAGGGCGGCGAGAGTGGTGTTGGACAGAGCGGCGGCGTCGGCGGGGTCGAAACCCTCCCGGATGAAGGCCTGTTTCGCCGATTCGCGCCAGCGGGCGAAGATCTCCGCAGCCACAGCGGGCAGGTGCAGTTCGTCGTCGCAGGGTCCGATCGCCGCCGCCATGACCGGGCATCCGGCGGTGTATCCGCTCTCGGTCAAGAGCTGTTCCCAGATCTGAACGAACTTGTGCAGCAAAACCGTTGCGCTCTGGTCGGCGGCCTTGTCGATCCCTTCGGTGATGCTGTCGCCGGCGTACTTCAGCGCCTCCTGCAAGATCTGGCTACGGCCCTCGGGGAAGTGGTAGTAGACCGAGCCGCGGGGTGCGCCGCTGCGGGCCAGAACCTCGTCGATCGTCACGCCGGCAGCGCCGCGCTCGCGCAGCACCTCAGCCGCGCTCTCCAGCATCTTGGCCCGGGTCGATCCGCGGCCACGGCGCGCGGCGCCGGTCGACGGTGTCGGTGCGCTCATTTCAGTCAGCGCGGGAATGACGGAAGTGAATCGCCCGCCAGGGCAGCGTCCGGCCGCCGACGCCGAACAGGTTCCAGCGCTTGTCCGACACGTGATGGGTGAACTGGTGGCCGGCGACATTGAGCTCGATGTGCCACATCGCTCTACTCCTAACGGCTCGCGGGCGCGGTCCTCCGACTGACCATAACTATGCTTACGAGCATAATATGAGAGCCGCATAAGTACAAACTGAGATTCGCTCGTGCCGCAATGGCGCTGATAAATAGCGCGCTGCTCATCTTCTGGCCATCTTCCGTGAACGTCAGTCATATGTTCTGAGCCATACTCTTCGTCGCTGTCAGAACGTCGTCACGGGGTGCCACCACAGGTTAGGCTCGGCCCATCGGCGATGGAGGGCACTAGCGATGGGCCACTACAGGAGCAACGTCCGCGACCTAGAGTTCAACCTCTTCGAATTCTTCGAGCTGGACAAAGCTCTCCACGGCCCCGATTTCAGCGACCTCGACGGCGATTCCGTCCGTCAGATGCTCGCCGAAGCGGCGCGCCTGGCCGAAGGCCCGGTCGCGGAGTCCTTCGCCGAGACCGACCGGCATCCGCCGACCTTCGACCCCGAGACGCACACGGTGTCGATACCCGAGCCGTTCAAGAAGTCGCTGCACGACTGGGAACAGGGCGAGTGGTTCCGGATCGGGCTCGACGAGGTCGTCGGGGGCGTGCCCGCACCGGCCATGGTGTCGTGGGCGGTCAACGAGTTGGTGCTCGGAGCCAATCCCGCCGTCTTCATGTACATGGCCGGGCCGATCATGGCCAACATCGTGTTCCACATCGGCAACCAACAGCAGCAGCACTGGGCCGCGCTGGCGGTCGAGCGCGGCTGGGCCGCCACCATGGTGCTGACCGAGCCGGACGCGGGCTCCGACGTCGGCGCCGGGCGCACCAAGGCCGTCGACGCCGGCGACGGCACGTGGCATATCGAGGGTGTGAAGCGGTTCATCACCAACGGTGACACCGACGACATGTTCGAGAACATCATGCATCTGGTGCTGGCGCGCCCCGAGGGGGCAGGTCCGGGCACCAAGGGGCTGAGTCTGTTCTTCGTTCCCAAGTTCCTCTTCGACCCGGAAACCGGCGAACCGGGTGAACGCAACGGCGTGTTCGTCACCAATCTCGAACACAAGATGGGGATCAAGGCGTCGGCCACCACCGAGCTGAGCCTCGGCCTGCACGGTGTACCGGCGGTGGGCTGGCTGATCGGCGATACCCACAACGGCATCGCCCAGATGTTCAAGGTGATCGAGTACGCTCGAATGTTCGTGGGCACCAAGGCGATAGCGACGCTGTCCACCGGCTATCTCAACGCTCTGGAGTATGCCAAGTCCCGGATCCAGGGTGCCGATATGACCCAGATGGCCGACAAGACCGCTCCGCGGGTGACGATCATGCACCACCCTGACGTGCGACGCGCGCTGATGACGCAGAAGGCCTACGCCGAGGGTTTGCGGGCGTTGTATCTCTACACCGCTGCTCACCAGGATCCGGCGGTTGCGGCCGTGGTGTCGGGCGCCGACGCCGGGCTTGCCGAGCGGGTCAACGATCTGTTCCTGCCGATCGTCAAGGGAGTGGGTTCCGAGCGTGCCTATCAATGCCTGACCGAGTCGCTGCAGACGTTCGGGGGGTCGGGGTTCCTCCAGGACTACCCCGTCGAGCAGTACATCCGCGACGCCAAGATCGATTCGCTCTACGAAGGAACCACGGCGATCCAGGCCCAGGATTTCTTCTTCCGCAAGATCGCCCGGGATCAAGGAGTTGCGCTGCAGCATGTGGTCAGCCAGATCGAGGCATTCCTCGACGACCCCGGCGCGCGTCCCGAGCTGGCTGCCAGTCGTGCCCTGCTGGCCGACGCCCTCGACAACATGCGGGCCACCCTCGCGACGATGACCGGCTACCTGCTGGGTGCCCAGGACAATGCCCGCGAGCTGTACCGGCTCGGTCTGGAGTCGGTGGCGTTCCTGCTCGCGGTCGGCGATCTGCTGATCGGTTGGCTGCTGTTGCGCCAGGCCGAGATCGCGCTGGCCGCCCTCGACGGGGACCCCGATCCACGCGAGCACGACTTCTACAGCGGCAAGGTCGCGGTCGCGAACTTCTTCGCCCGCAACATGCTGCCGCGGCTGGCCGCCGAACGCCGCATCGCCGAGTCGGTCGACCTGGCGATCATGGACCTGCGCGAGGATGCGTTCTAGGCGTCGGACAAGATGGCTGGGGTAACCGGTGAGAAAGGCGACCCCATGAAGGTGATCAAGTCCATCGACGAAGCGATTTCGCTGATCGGCCAGGAACTCGGCGTCAGCGACTGGCTCGAGATCGACCAGAAGCGCATCAACGACTTCGCCGATGCCACCGGCGACCACCAGTGGATCCATGTCGACGTCGAGCGGGCCAAAGCCGAAAGTCCCTACGGCGCACCGATTGCGCACGGATTCCTGACCCTGTCGCTGATCCCCGCGCTGAGCAAGGACAACTACCGGGTCGAGAACGCCAAGATGGCGATCAACTACGGGTTGAACAAGGTCCGCTTCGTGGCCGCGGTGCCGGTCGGCAGCCGGATCCGGATTCGCTCGGAGCTGGCCGACGCGACCAGGGTGGACGACAACACGGTGAACCTGACGGTACGGCACACCATCGAGATCGACGGGGTGGACAAGCCGGCCGCGGTGGCGGAGATGATCGTCCGGGTCATCTTCTAGCGCCACCAGACGTAAAAGCCTCCGCACGCTCGGCGTGTCGGAGGCTCTTACGTCTGCTCGCGCTAGTTCTCCGGCGTGTAGCCGAACGGCAGGAGCACGCTCTTGTGTTCGACGTACTGCTCAATGCCCTCGGGCCCGTTCTCTCGGCCGATACCGGAATTCTTGTAGCCACCGAACGGGGCGCCCGGGTCGAAGGCGTACATGTTGACCGCGTACGTGCCGGTGCGAATCTTCGCCGCGACCTCCATCGCCCGCGGGTAGTTCGTGGTGAACACGCTGCCCGCCAGCCCGTACACCGAGTCGTTGGCGATCCGGATCGCGTCTTCCTCGGTGTCGTAGGGGATGATCGCGAGCACCGGCCCGAAGATCTCCTCCTGGGCGATGGTCATGGAGTTGTCGACGTCGGCGAAGACCGTCGGCTGCACGAAGTAGCCGGTGTCGAGGCCCTCGGGCCTGCCGCCGCCGGTCACCAACCGCGCGCCTTCCTCGGTGCCCTTGCGGATGTAGCCCTCGACGCGGTCGCGTTGCTTCTCCGAGATCAGCGGGCCGATCGCCGCGGCCGGATCGTCGGGCAGGCCCACCGGCATCGCGGCGACGAAACCCGCCACCTTCTCGACGATTTCGTCGTAGCGTGAACGCGGCGCCAGAATCCGGGTCTGTGCCACACACGCCTGCCCGGAGTTCATCACCCCGGAGAAGGCCAGCATCGGCAGCGTCGAGTCCAGGTCCGCGTCGTCGAGGATGATCGCCGCCGACTTGCCGCCCAGCTCGAGGGTGCACGGCTTGAGCTTCTCGGCGGCGAGCTTGCCGATCTCCTTGCCGACCGCCGAGCTACCGGTGAAGGTGAACTTGTCGATCGCCGGGTTGGCCGTCAGCGCCCGGCCGGTCTCCGGTCCGCCCGGGACCACCGACAGCACACCCTCGGGCAGTCCCGCCTCGGCGAACATCTCCGCCATCGCGAACACCGACAGCGGTGTCTCGGCGGCCGGCTTGAGCACCATGGTGCAGCCGGCGAGCAGGGCCGGACCGAGCTTGTTTGCGGCCAGGAAGAACGGCACGTTCCACGCGGTGATCGCGCCCACGACGCCGATGGGCTCGCGCAGCACCAGCGTCTGGCCGTAGATGCCGTCGCGGATGTCCTTCCAGGTGAACTTGTCGGCAGCTCCGGCGTAGTAGTTGAAGGCCGCCATCGCAGCGCCGTACTGCATCATGTCGACGATCGTCGCGGGCTGGCCGGTCTCGGCGCCCAGCAGGAACTTCAGTTCGTCTCCGCGCTCCTCCATGATCTTGACGGCGGCGCCGAGAACGGCCGCGCGCTCCTGCGGGGACATCCTCGGCCAGGGGCCTTCGTCGAAGGCCTTGCGCGCGGCTGCGCACGCGGCGTCGACGTCGGCCTTGGCGGCCAGCGGCACCTTGCCGACCAGCTCGCCGGTGGCCGGTGAGTGAACTTCGATGACCTCGGAGGTGGACGGCTCGACCCACTTGCCGCCGATGAACAGCTTGTCCCACTCGGTCTTGAACGTCGTGCTCGATGTCATACTCGTCACACTACCGATCAGAGCGGAAAACGAGAACCTGTTTCAGTCAACGTCGCCCGGCGGACGCAGCACCAACACCAGATTGCTCACCAGGAACTCCCGCACACCGGGCACCGACGTCAGCCACCACGCCCATCGTGGGTGGTAACGCGGGAATGCGGCGACCAGAGCGCCGGTACCAGCGGCCCAGGCCAGCCCGTCGGCCGCTGAGACCGCGAATAGTGACGACCCGTAGTTGTTCTTCGCTGGGTGACCATGCCGGCGGGTATAGCGCGCGGCCGCCCGCGCGCCGCCCAGGTAGTGCGTCAGCCCCATCTCGTGACCCCCGAACGGCCCCAGCCAGACGGTGTAGGACAGGATCGCCAGCCCGCCGGGCTTGGTCACCCGCAGCATCTCGGCTCCCAACTTCCAGGGCTGCGGTACGTGCTCGGCGACGTTGGAGGACAGACAGACCTCGACGCTGTCGTCGGCGAACGGCAGAGCCATCCCGGATGCCCGGACGTATGCCCCGGGTGCGTGGCCGAGGACCGGCCCGGCGGCGTGCATCTCGCGCGGATCGGGTTCGACGCCGATGTAGTGCCAGCCGGCGTCGATGAACGCCGTGGCGAAGTAGCCGGGGCCACCGCCGACGTCGACGACGTACCGGCCCTCGGGGCCGGTCGAGTGGCAGCCGCGCCACAGGTCGGTGACCATCGCGGCGGTGTCGGTGGCCAGCGCGCCGTAGAAGCGCGCCGGATCACGCTGTTCGTAGCGGAACTCGCCGAGCAGTCGCGCCGAGCGGGCCAGTGTTGCGCGCCCGGCGAACAGGTCGGTGACACGCATGAGGGCTCACCCTAGCGACAGTTAGGCTGGCCTCGATGTCCGTCCCCATCCGCTCCGTGCTCCTGCTGTGCTGGCGTGACACCGGTCACCCGCAGGGCGGTGGCAGCGAAACCTACCTACAGCGCATCGGTGCGCTGTTGGCGGAATCGGGGGTCGCGGTCACGTTGCGCACCGCCCGTTACCCGGGTGCTCCCCGCCGGGAGGTCGTCGACGGTGTCCGGATCAGCCGCGGCGGCGGCCGCTACACCGTCTACATCTGGGCGGTGCTGGCGATGGTTGGTGCCCGGCTGCGTCTGGGCCCGTTGCGGCGCACCCGCCCCGACGTCGTCGTCGACACCCAGAACGGGGTGCCGTTCCTGGCCCGGTTGGTGTTCGGTCGGCGGGTGGCGGTGCTGGTGCACCACTGCCACCGCGAACAGTGGCCGGTTGCCGGCTGGTTCGTCGGCCGGCTGGGCTGGTTCGTCGAATCCCGGCTTTCCCCGCGACTGCACCGACGCAATCAGTACGTCACGGTGTCGCTGCCGTCGGCCCGCGACCTCGCCGATCTGGGTGTCGACGCGGGCCGGATCGCCGTGGTCCGTAATGGCCTCGACGAAGCCCCGCCGCACACTCTGACCGCCCAGCGGTCGGCCACACCCCGCGCGGTCGTCCTGTCGCGTCTGGTGCCGCACAAGCAGATCGAGGACGCCCTGGATGCCGTCGGGGCGCTGCGGCCCCGGGTGCCGGGCCTGCATCTGGACATCGTCGGCGGCGGCTGGTGGCAGGACCGCCTGGTCGAGCGAGCCGCGCGGCTGGGCATCTCCGATGCGGTCACCTTCCACGGCCACGTCGACGACGTAACCAAACACGCTGTGATGCAACGGTCCTGGGTCC